>WNGA01009728.1_pt1 | contig 17583 bp, 17 predicted proteins | sample 5400061 | NCBI WGS metagenome assembly WNGA01 (sample SAMN13153366, study PRJNA577476) | soil metagenome | isolation source: 100 cm soil or saprolite under grassland replicate 2 | place: USA:California | collected 2016-06-15 | reverse complement strand
CGTGTTGCCGTTGATGTCGGTCCGATCGAGATCGCCGTAGTCGACGAGGTAGACGGCGCCGCCGATCACGCCAATGCCGCGCGAGGGGAAATACGCACCCAGCACGTTACTGCGACCCGCGACCAGCGACGCGCTGTGAAGCGCGAACTCATCGTCGTCGAGCGTGGCGAGGCCGGCGGGATTCCAGAATGCCGCTTCGCCCCGCCCCGCCGCCGCGGTCGCGGTCTGTCCCATCCCGACCGCCTGGGCCCCCACAGGAAATACCAAGAAGAGCGCGCCCGCGTTGAGCGGCCCCTGTTGGGTGGAGCGGTGCGGAGTTTCTTGAGCGACCAGACGGCCGGACGGCCCGACGGTCAGGAGCCCAAGAGCAACGGCGACCGCCCGTCCGGCCGTCAGGCCGTCCGACCGTCCGTCAGAACGGCTTCGCCTCATCGATGAGCATGATGGGGATGTCGTCTTCGACGGCGTAAACCAGGCGGCAGGCATGGCAGGCGAGCGCTTCCGGATTCGTCCGATGCTCGAGCGGCCCTTTGCACTTCGGGCAGACGAGAATCTCGAGCAGGTCGGGGGCGAGGCTCATGAGGTGGCGTACCCCAGACGCTTGAGAGATGGTTCGTCCCGGCGCCATTTGGGAAGGACCTTCACATGCAAGTCGAGGAACACGCGCTGGCCGAGCAGCGCCTCGATCTTGTGGCGCGCCGCAGCGCCGAGGGCTTTGATGGTGCGGCCGCCCTCGCCGATGACGATCCCTTTCTGACTTTCACGTTCAACGTACAACACGGCCCGAATATATACCGGCTCGGCGCCTTCCCGGAACTCGTCGATTTCGGTCGCCACGCTGTACGGCAGCTCTTCGTGCAGCTGCTCGAAGGCCGCTTCACGAATGAACTCCGCCGCGAAGAAGCGCATCGGTTGGGTAGCCAGCTCGTCGGGATCATAATGAAAGGGGCTTTCGGGAAGCCGGGACCGCAGCGCCTCGAGAAATTCGTCCAGGCCTTCCCGCGTGACCGCGGAGAGCAGAATGTCGGACGGTTGGACGGTCGGACGGTTGGACGGACTGACCAGATCGGACTTGGTGTAGACGTTCACGATTGGCGCGCGCGGCGTGCGCTCGAGTCGAGCGACCTTGGAGAGGGGCGGAGCCGGATACTCGCCAAGGGGGTGCAGGTAGGCGATCAGCTCCGCGTCGTCGATGGCGCGCAGCGCGGCGGCGCGCATCACTTCATGCAGCTGGTATTCGGGCTCCAGCAGGCCCGGCGAGTCGGTAAAGATGTACTGCGTGTCGTCCTGCGTGAGCAGCCCGACGACCGGCAGCCGCGTTGACTGTGGTTTCGCTGACACAATCGCCAGGTGTTCGCCGACAAGCGCATTGAGCAACGTCGATTTGCCGACGTTCGGCCGGCCGGCCAGGACGATGGTCCCGCAACGGGTCATAACTCGAAGTGTAGAAGCGGAGGGCATCTTGCGCGAGTTGGCGCACTGCGCCAAGCTCTATGCAGCCTTCTGTCGCGAGGTCCTTATGCTACGGAACCTGCCTCTCTCCGTGCTCGCGCTGTTCGTGGCAGCCGCAGGTTGCGCGCGGCACACAATCCCTCCCGTCATGCTCATCAATCAGACTCGCATCGGTCCCGCGCAGGATCTTGGTCCCGGCATCACAATGATGCGATACAACGGGATCACCTTCGAGCTCGCCGCACCAGCCCATGTCATCGTGTTGCGCGTGACGAACTCGGGCGGAATCGAGCCAGTGCGACCGCTGCGCAGCGGCGATCGCTCGGCACTCGGGAGGGGTGAGCATGTGGTCACCCTGGCCAGCGTTACGTCAGCGAGGGTCCCGGGCGGTCGTTCGACGTATGGCGCTGAAACGTACGCCGGTTATTTGGCGTGTACGCCGGCGTTCGAGGCGGACCCGATCGGAACTCCCGCTCCGAGCGCGGCAAGTGACTCCGCCGGCCGGCTGGCGCGGTCGGCCGTCACGGCGCAACGACGCTACGAGGACTGTGTGCGCCGGGAGAGCACTCGCGAAACGATCTTTCAACGTATAGGACCCACGTCCGTCACTCGGCTGCCGCCGGACGATGTCGGCTATTGGTTGCTCATCGTCTCGGACGCGCCGACCACGGCCGGAGATCTGATCCAGCGGCTCGCGCCGATGACGTTCCCAGACTTGACGCTGCTCGAGGTAGTGCGGCACTTGCCCGAGGCGCTGGTCGGCTCTCTCACGACACATTGGGCCGCGTATTATGTGGCGTTTGGTGTACCGAGCACGCCCTAACGCGACGATGACGATGACCGCACGATCGCTCCTCTTCGCGACACTCGTGTTCGCTGCGCCCCCAACTGTGGGGGCGCAGGTCGTACAGAATGTGCGCGGGGATGTCGCTCACTTCGGGGAGGGCTTCACCGCCATCAGCGAAGGCCGAGTCGATTTCCGGCTGCTGCGGCCCGCGAACGTGGTGCTGTTCTGGGTGACGCCTCAGGGCCACATCGATCTGTTCTTTCCGGTGCGCAGCCGCGACAAGACACTGCGGCGCGCCGGGAACAATGCGATCAGCGTCAGCGAGATTCCCTCCCCCATCCAGGCGCCGGTGATCTCGGGCGCGCCGGTGTCGGGTCGAGCGGGGCAATTCACGCCAACGGGCAGCCTGCTGACTGGTGCGCCCGCGCGCGACGACAGCACCGGCGTGTCGGGCTATTGGGTGTTGCTGACGAGCGATGCGCCGATCACGGCGGTGGATGTGCAGCGCCAGCTCAAGCTGATGTCGCGCGAGGGCGGCGGGCTCGCGATCATCGACCGGCTCGCGCCGACCCTCGTGCCCGAGGGCACGCTGTGGGCGCAGTATGTGGCGGGGGTCGTGCTGCGCTGATCGTCTGTTACGACGTGCACGCACCGATGAAGGCGTCGAACAGCCGGCGCATGCGCGGATCGACGTCTACGAGATCCTCGGGGTGCCACTGTACGCCGACCAAGAAATGCTCGCGCACCAGCGCGCCTTCGACGCCTTCGATCAGGCCGTCGGGAGAAGTGGCGACGGGGACGAGCCCCGGCGCCAATCGCGCGATCCCCTGGTGGTGCATGCTGTTCACCGCGATGGTGTCGGTCCCCAGCAGCTGCCGCAGCCACGATTCCGGGGCGATGCGCACCTCGTGTGCCAGTTCATCGCGTCGGCGGCCGGCGACGGGAAAATGATCGTGCTTGATCGCATCGGGATGTTGCGCTCCGACGTCCTGATACAGGGAGCCGCCTACCGCCACGTTGAGAAGCTGCGCGCCGCGACAGACGGCAAACACCGGCTTCCGATCGGAGAGCGCCCAACGCGTGAACAACAGCTCCGTCCAGTCGCGCGCCGGGTCGGTCCGGCCGCACAACTCGGTGCGCGGCTCATCGTAGGCGGCTGGATCGATATCGACGCCGCCCGGCAGAAACAACCCGTCGAGCCGCTCATAGATGGCCCGCAGCGTCGCCTCGTCGCCTTGCAGCAGGGGGATGACCCATGGGACGGCACCAGCCGCCGTGAGCACCTGGACGTAGCGCTGACTCATGATCCAGCAGCGCGGCAGTTGATCGGGAACGGCTTCGAGCGTCTGGGTAGTGATCCCGATGATGGGGGGACGCAACTATAACCCTTCTGCCGTTTCGGCGATTACGTGGTCCACCACGGCTTTGAAATCTTTCGTGCGTTCATAGACGGCGAGCTGGCGGTCGGCGCTCGACCCTTCGTCGAGAATGCGAAAGGCGTACTCGACCTCCTTGCGGCTGCCGAGCTCGTCCAGGACGTCGTCAATGAACCACACCAGCAGTTCGCGCACCAGCTCCCGCGCCGGCAGCTCGACCCCCTTGCCGAAATCCACGAGCCGCCCATCGAAGCCGTACCGCACGGCGCGCCACTTGTTTTCCTCGATGAAGTCCGCGGGATACACACGGAACGTCATGTTGTCCCGCCGCAGCCTCCAGATTTTCGCCACAATCGCCTGGACGATGGCCGCAATGCAGACCGCTTCGTCGACCCGCGTGCACACGTCGCAGACCCGAAACTCGAGCGTCGGATAGCTCCAGTTGGGGCGCACATCCCACCAGATCTTGGACCCGTCCGGGATGCAGTGGGTGCTGGCGAGCAGGTCCACCAGTTCCGTGTACTCACTCCATGACCTGAGCGGGCGGGGGACGCCCGTGCGGGGGAAGCCGCGCCACACGATGCTGCGATAGGACTTGAGTCCCGTGTTGCGCCCTCCCCAGAACGGCGAGCTGGTGGACAAGCACATGAGATGCGGCAGGAAATAGCGCGCCACATTGAGCGCGTCGATCAGGAACTCGCGATCCTCGATGCCGATGTGGATGTGCGTGCCGAAGATCAGCAACCGCTGCGCCAGCTCGCCCATGTCTGCCCGCACGCCCAGGTAGCGCTCCAGCGGCGTGATCTGTTGATCGACCCACGACGAAAATGGATGCGTGCCCGCGGCGGCGATCTTGAGGCCGTTCCTGGCCACCAGTTCCAGGACCTGTCCCCGCAGTCGCACCAGCTCGGCGCGGGCCTCCGCCGGCGTGTTGCAGACCTTGGTCCCGACTTCCACAATCGACTGGTGCAGCTCCGGCTTTATTTGCGCGAGCACGAGGTGATCGCCGCTCAGGATTTCCGTGATGTACGACTTCAGCTCGCGGGTCTTGGGATCGATGATCTGATACTCTTCCTCGATGCCGAGAGTGAGGGAGGGGGGCTTCATCGCGCCTCCACGAGGAAGGTCGGCGTCTGCGACCCGCCGCCGGCCGTGACGTTGACGAGAGCGGCCGTGGACAGACGCGACATGCATCCGTCGACGTGCGTCCCCTGGTAGGCGTACGGAGCGGTGTCCAAAATGCGGTCGGCGAGGACCACGCGCCCGTCCACGACACTCGGAAACGGCTCGCTCGGAATCGGCACCCGCTCCTGCACCACGAACGGCTCGGTCAGCGCCGCGCGAACCGCCGCTTCCCATGTTGCGCCGTCCACTTCCCATCCGAGCACGATTCCCGCGCCACCGTACGCATCATTTGGCTTCAGCACGAGGCGCTCGCGCCGTTCAATAATGAAGGGGACCAGGTCCACCGTCCGGTCCTCATGACGTGTCTTGCGCTCCGCCACCACCCGTGTCCAGGGAATGTGGGCATCGATCGCCTGCCGTTCGTCATCCGAGAACAGTCCCACGTTGCGCTCGTCACTCAACACCGCCAGGCTCGCTTTCTTGTGGAGCAGCTTGCAGCGAAATGGATTGACCATGCACACCGCGCCCGATTCCACCGCGCGCACCACCGGGTGGTCGCGGCCACCCCGTTCCACGAGCTCGCTGATGAGCACGCGCTTGTAGATCAGGTCGATCGGCTGTCCGTCCGCCACCAGCCGGCCTCCTTTGAGCTCCGTGTCCCGCGGATCGACGATTCGGGCCTCGAGGCCACGCGCGCGAAAGTAGTCGACCCACAACAGGAACTCATTGTAGGTCGGCACCTCGCGCCAATCGAGAATCGCGATGCGCGGCGTCGCGGGGGTCCCCCTGCCCTCGGTTCCCCTCCATTGCGCGTAGGCCGAGAGGAGCGCGTGCAGCACGTCATGGCGCGCGGGGAGCGGGCGGAGGTCGAAGCGACCCAGAAACGGACCCATGACGGGTAGGGCGAGGAACGCCTCGGACAAGGCGTCGGCGTAAGCCGCGCCGGCGGGTGTCTCGGCGTTGTACTCCGTCAGGTGGAACACGCCCTCATCCGGCACATAAAAGGCATCGATCCGAGAGACCGGGCTGGGATCGGAGAAGCCTGGATCCGACTTCATCAGGTCCTCCTCCCACTCGACGAGCCCGAACTGCCGCCGCAGCGTCGCGTTCTCGAGCGCGGCGTGGTAGACGCGATCGAACGCCCGCAGCAGGATCGCGCAGCGATCTCGCAGGAATCGGTACTGCTCGGGCGTAAAGAACCGCGGCCGCAGCACGGTACACAACGCCCGGTCCCCAAAAAACAATCCGCGGCGCCGCAGCTCGGCGTCGAGCATCGCCTGGCACTCTCCCGCCAGCTCGTCGGTCAGCAGCTCGTGGTAGTGCTCGATCGCCTGCTCCAACACCGACGTCATGCCGAGGATGTGCGGCTCCGCGCGCGGCCTTTGAACAGGACCTGCCAGTGGAACGTGCGTGTGCTCCCCGCCCCCCTCCCGCCAGTCGTCCGGCGCGTCGCCAGCCGAATCACCAGGTCGGCCATGTGCTGCACCACCCAGTCGAAGTACTCGGCCGTGAGAGAGTTGATGTCGAAGTCCGGCGCGGGATTCATGAAGTCGATCGCGTACGGGACGCCGTCCTTGATCGCAAACTCGATGGAGTTCATGTCGTATCCCAGCGCGCTCACGAGCGTACGCGAGTCGGTGACGATTTGCTTGTGGAGGGCCGGCGTGAGATAGTCGGGATCCACGATGTACTTGCGCGCCTTCGGATCGTACTGGATCGGCAGAATGTCTTTCTGCCCGATGCAGACGCAGCGGACGAACTGCTCCCACTCGATGAACTCCTGCACGATCATCGTTCGCAAACCCGATTCATTGTAGTGGGCGAGCAATTCGTCGCGCGTGCGGCAGATGTAGACGTCTTTCCAGCCCCCACCGTGCGCATCCTTCAGGATGCAGGGCAACCCGATGTCGCGCACGACCGCGTCCCAGTCGAGCGGGAACACCAGGTTGCGCAGGCTCTCCTGGTGGCTGATCGCGGGGATGTAATCCTTGTTCGGCAGGACCACGGTCTTCGGGCTTGCGACGCCGAGCTTCGTCGCGAGCGTGGCGCCGAAGAACTTGTCATCGGCGCTCCACATGAAGGGGTTGTTCACGACCGCGACCCCCTGCAGCACCGCGTGCTTCAGGTATGACCGGTAGAACGGGACTTCGTGCGAGATCCGGTCAACGAGGACGGCATATCCGCGCGGCGCGTCCATCGGCGTTGGTCCGATCTTGACGAAGTCCGCCACCACGCCCTTGTCGCGGCGGTTCACCTCCTCGATGAACTTGGGCGGAAACGACCACTCGCGGCCGACGATAAGTCCCACTTTGGCAGTCATCGTATGCTCCTCGCCGGTGCTCAGCCGGCGTACAGGTGTAGATCGGTCCCGACGGCGTCCGCCATGTCGAGCGTGGTCTGCAGATCGGGATGCCGGACCACGAGAAAGCCGTCCGACACGAGCGTCAGTATCCAGTTGCGCCGCGGCGCGCCCACGGGAAGCAGCTCCACCGCCGCGATGTGTGGGCCGAAGCGGGCCTGCAAGCGCTCGAGCCCCTCGATGTGGCGAATGTGACCTGTGCCCTGGGCGCGCTTGAAGATGATCGCGGAGTTGTATTTGCGATCCAGCTTGGTGCTGAAGCGCCGATGCAGCACGGCCTCGGCCCATCCGGTGTAGAGATCGATGTCGGAGGCGTAGTTCATGGCGTCGACTGTGCGTGCCCCCGGCGGCCTGGCGGCGATTTCGCCGAATATGGTTTCGCCCTTTGCCGTGCGATACCACTCCATGTGCGTGAATCCCGTCTGAAATCCGAGCGCCTTGAGGACGGCCAGGCCCATCTTGCGTCCGCCCGCGAGATTGTCGGCCTCGACGTCGCGCAGCACCACGGTCTGCGGACTGATCCACTCCTCCTGCCGTGCGGTCAACGGGCGGGGCCGGTACACACAGATGTTCCAGAAGGCGATTTTGCCGTCGATGCACACCGTGTCGAAAGTGTATTCCTCCGCGTCGATAAATTCTTCGACATTGACCTCACGAACGTGGCCGGAGCGCGAGAGCACCGCATCGAGCTCGAGCCGGGAGTTCACCCGGAAGGTATCGGCCGACCCGGCGCCCGCGATCGGCTTCACGATTACCGGGAAGCCGATCTGCTCCGCAGCGCGCTGGCACTCGGCGGCGTTCGTGGCGCGCTGGTGCTTCGGCGTCCGGATTCCCGCGTTGGAGACAGCCTGCTTCATCGCGTCTTTGTCGCGGAACAGCGTTGCCTGCGCGACGTCCTGGCCGGGCACGTCGAGCGCCTCACGCAAGCGCGCCGCGAGATTGACACCAGGCTCCCACAGGCACTCGACCTGCTGGAGCGGCTGTGCTGCTTTCCACTGCCGCACCTCCTTCACGACCGCGGCCTCATCGAGCAACGAGGACACCTGCAAGTAACCGGCGAGGTGTTTGCGGACTAGATCCGGAAGGTCGCGCTCCGGTTGATCGCCGATGCCGAATACCCGCGCTCCCTGCACCGCCAGGCCGCGAGTGAAGTAATTGATCTCCGTCGGATATCCGGGTGAAATCATGAGCACGTTCATGGATGCACCCTCATCTAACCCAACTCGACGCGAACCAGCGAGATCAGCCGCCGCAGCGCGCGCTGCACCACCCCGGTGTCGGGATGTCGCAGGATGACGAACCCTTCTCCCTCATAGCTGCCCGTCGGTGTCTGGCCCGCCGTTGGCAACTTGACGTCCACGACCAGCGAGCCGATCTCGTGTCGCACCTGGTCGAGTCCGTGGATCGCCTTCACGCGGCCGCTCCCCTGGCCCCGCAGGTAGGCCGCTCCCACCGCATACCGGCGCGGCGGTGCGGCAAACTCATCGAAGACCATGAGCCGTGCCCACGCCGCGACGAAATCGAAGTCGTGGGCTCGCGACACGATCGTCATGATTTGCGCGCCCGGTGGCCGCGCCGCGACTTCCGAAATCGCGATCGTGCCGTCCGGGGGGGGCCGGCGAAACCATTCCATGTGCGACAGTCCCGTTTCCATCCCCAGCACCTCGAGGGCGCGGAACGCCGCACGCCGGATGTCGTCGTACTGCGCCTCCTCCACCTCCCGAGGCAGGATCAGACACCACTGAATCCACGGATTGCGCAGCACCTCCAGCGGCGACGGATAGTAATGCGTCAGCGAGTGCCACACCGCGCGTCCGCCGATCGACACCGTCTCGAACGAGTGCTCGTCGCCAGTGACGTATTCCTCCAGCAGCACCGGACGGTCGGGACCGGGCGTCGCAGCCTCCACGGCGGTCCGCAACGCGGCCAAGTCGTCAGCTTTTGTAGTCGCCTGCGCCCCCGCCCCCGCCGGAGGCTTGACGATCAAGGGGAACCCGACCTCACCCGCGAATTCCATCGCGTCCGCGGGCCCCGTCACCAGCCGGTGGCGCGCACAGGGGAGCCCCGCCTCGCGCAGCAGCGATTTCATGCGCGCCTTGTCGCGAAAATTCCGCGCCGCCTCCGCGGGCATGCCGGTAATCCCCCGCCGCTCGCGCACCTCGGCGAGCGGCACCTGCAGCTGTTCGTAGGCGCCGATCAATCGGTCCGCTCGTCCGAGTCGCTGCTCCAGCTGCCCGACGGCCTCGAGCAACTGCGCCGTGTCCAGCACATCGGGGATCCGCCAATGCGACACCTGCGATCGGACCGGCACGGGCAGATCCTCGAGCGGCGCCTGGCTGATCACACCGACGCGCACACCGGGCAGCGACGCGATCGCCGCGATCATTCGCGCAGCGTTCTCGGAGAGGATCGGTGCGGCGAACAGCGCGACGGGCACGGGGAAAGTACGGTAACCCTCCACGACACTCTTTGGAACCCGTAGGGTCACTGGTACATTTCCGCTGCCAATGCCACGATTTCCACGGTTTTACCTGCGCTGGAAGGCGCGGGCCCGAGCCCGCGCGCACCGGGGCAAGGTTTGGACGATCCCCGCAGTCGAGAGCCCGCAGCTGGGCAATCGGCGCAACCTCCTCGTGTACACACCCGCGTCCTATGCGCGCGGCGACGCGCGGTATCCGGTGATCTACATGCAGGACGGTCAGAACCTGTTCGATGCGGCTACGAGCTTCGCGGGAGATTGGGGCTTGAAAGCGGCGCTCTCCTGGGGGAGTCGCCGCGGACTGGAAGCCATCGTCGTCGGGATCCCGAACATGGGGGCGGCCCGCATCGATGAGTACACGCCGTTCAGGGACCAAAAGGTCGGCGGCGGCGAGGGCGATCGCTATCTCGACTACCTGATCGAAACCGTGAAGCCGCTGGTGGACCAACGATTCCGCACGTTACCCGACCGGGCGCATACCGGCATTGCCGGCTCCTCTCTGGGCGGGCTGATCAGCTTGTACGCCTACTTCCGATACCCATCCGTGTTTGGTTTCGCCGCCGCGCTCAGTCCCGCGCTGTGGTTTGCCAACGCGGCAATTCTCGACGTCGTCGAACAGGCTCCGCGGGCTGCGGGACGGGTCTATCTCGACGTGGGGCTGCGGGAGGGGGACACTCACGTGATGCTGGCCCGCCGTCTGCGCGACCTCTTGCTCGCCAAGGGCTACGAACCACAACGCGAGTTTCGCTGGGTGGAGGATCAGGAGGGCCGACACCATGAGTCGGCCTGGGGGCGACGATTCCGCAAAGCGCTGCCGTTCTTGCTTCGCAACGGGGGGATTGCACCGCGATGAAGCAAGAGCGCCACCGGTGGCACAGCCCCGCCCTGGGACGCGACGTGGAGCTGCAGGTATTGGGTCATGGCGGAGCGCGTATGTTCGTGTTTCCCACGACGCTCGGCAGCTTCACCGAATGGACCGACCGCTGGATGCACCGTTCCGGCATCCTGGGTGAGCACCTGGAGCGCGGCTGGATCCAACTGTATTGCCTGCATCACGTGCACGAGGAAAGCTGGTACGCGCCGGACCACGTCCATCCGGGTCAGCGCGCCTGGCGCCATCTTCAATACGATCGCTACTTGCGGGACGAAGTCGTCCCGTTCAGTCTGGGCCAGAACCCGACGCCGTTCCTCATCGCCGCCGGCGCGAGCTTCGGTGCGTACCACGCGCTGTGCTTCGGACTTCGCAATCCCCAGCTCGTGCAGCGGATCATCGGCCTTTCGGGAACATACGACATCAAACGACTGACCCGCGGCTACTCCGATGCCAACGTGTACGCGTGTAATCCATACGATTTCATGCGCCATGAACGCGAGCCTGAACGGCTCGCGGCGTTCCAGCGGCAGGACATCATCCTAGCGGTCGGAGAGCATGACCCTGCCTGCGAGAACAACCGTGAAATGTCGGGCATCTTGTGGGGCAAAGGCATCGGGAATGCCTTGCGGATCTGGGACGGGTGGGCTCACGACTGGCCTTACTGGGAGAAAATGATTCGGTTGTACATCGGCGGGCACGACTGACGTAGCTGCTATCGCTTCGCCCGTGCCCGCTTCGCGCGTCGCGCCCCCCGCGATCGCGGTGCAGCCAGCGCGGCCGCGATGTGCGGCAGAATATCCGGGAATACGTCGTCGCGCTGTCGCAGCTCTTCGGCGAGTGCAGCTCCCGACTCCAGATCGTCGCGCGCCAACATCGCGAGCAACCGCTCGGCGTCGTCGCAATGGAGTGTGAACCGCCGGGTCGCGTAGTCCGCGACTTCCCCAGTCGAGATGATGAACTGCCAGTCCGACGCCTGGGCAAGGAGCAGCTCGCGGGCCGCCTGGGCGAGGACGGGACGGGCGCCGGCTAGTGCAAGTGCGGCGGGCGCGGCGTCCCAAAAGGCGTTCTCCAGCGGCCACAACCGTTGCCACGTCCAGGCGGTCTCGTCATTGAGCCACATGCTGTAGTCGCCGTTGGCCCCCCACGATCCCGCCGCGAGCTGGAGCGTCGTCGCGGGTGTCCGATCGCGCAGATGACTGGTCGCCGTGGTCGGGCGCACGTCCCGCGTCTCGGTAAAACGGCGGTACACCTCGCCGAGAAAATCTGGTCCCTCGTACCACCAGTGTCCGAATAGCTCCGTGTCGAATGGCGCTACGACGACGTCTCCACGGTCACCCAGCGACTCGGCGTGAGCGATCCGATCGAGCAGGTGCACGAAGTGCGTGGCGTGGTCGGCCGCACGACCGCGTGCGGCGGCCGGATCATACGGCTGCTTCTCACCGAGGTCGATGCCGTTCCCCGTCACGCGCCAGAGCTTGAGACCGCCCGGCCAGCGGATCTTATGGAATTCCAGGTAGGTGCCGTCCCCCGGGTATCCTTCGTGGCGGCTCCACACCTGGGCCGACGCGACCGGATCGCGTACCAGGGCAGCGACCGCGGCCGGGCCGCTGCGATGCGACCGCAACCGATAGGCTTGGTATGGAGAGTGTTCGATGGGTCGGACGGACGGCGTCCCGCGGCGCGGGCGTCCATGCAGATCGAATCGCTCGGCCCCCATCGGAATCTCGTCGTAGGCGCTCAGCGGTGTTCCCGCTGCGGCGAGATGCGCGTCGGTGAAGAAGTACCGGAACCCCGCTTCCGCGACGAATTCCTCGGTGCCGGCACGTTCCTTTGCCGTAGGCCCTCCGGGCAGCGGCGCCCATGCGCCGCGCGGACGGTACGCGCACTCGGGGAGCCAGCATCCCGCCGGCGGTCGCCCGAACAGGCGCTCGTGTTCCGCCCGACCCAAGAGGAGCTGCAGGCGCACGCTTTCGTCGCGACCGAGCAGAGGCAGGAACCCATGGGTCGCCGCCCCGCCGATGATCTCGATGTGGCCCGCTTCTTCCAGCGCGCGAAACGGAGCGACCAAGTCGCCGTTCACCGATCGAAACAACGCGCGCAGGCTCTGCAGCCGGTCGTGCCAGTATCCCGCGAGCGGGATCAGGTGCTCGTCCGGCGTCCCGGTGAACGTGGCGGCCGCCTCGTCGCACGCCTTGAGAAGCCGCGCAGTGTTCCCAGCAGCGGCAGGTACGTATCGATGGCCGCTTCGCACAGCCAGTCGCTGCCGTGGGGCCAACGGCCGTGGTTGAGCACGTACGGGAGATGGCTGTGGAGCGCGAGGACGAAGTCCATCAGTCGGTGCCGCGGCCCGTTTGTTCAGCGACATCGAGCGCCTTCAAATACACCGCGATGTATTTGAGCGCGGAGCGCTGCCAGCTGAAGTTCTTCGCCATCGCCTTGCGCATGCGCGCGTGCCAACCACGCTCGTCGTGGTAGTGGCGCACGGCGCGGTCCACTGCCGCCGCGAGTGCGGGAACGGAGAACTGATCGAACACGAAGCCCGTTATCCCATCGTCGATGGTGTCGTTGAGACCTCCGGTTCGCCGGGCGACGGGGAGCGTGCCGTAGCGCTGCGCGCGCATCTGCGTGAGGCCGCACGGCTCATACTGACACGGCATCAGCAGCATGTCGGCGCCGGCGACGAGCTCGTGTTCGAGCGCGTCAGTGAAACCGGTCTCCACCGCGATGCGACCGGGATAGCGTGCCGCGAGCTGTCTCAGCGCCTCGGCGTAGCGACGCTCGCCCTGCCCCAGGAACACGTACTGGGCTTCGGCGCTGCCGAGCGCGCGCCCATCGACGAGGAGATCGAGTCCCTTCTGCGCCACCAGCCGGGCCGCCATCCCGAATACCGGGACGCGCGGGTTTTGCGTGAGGCCAAACCGTGACTGAACCGCTGCCTTGCACTGCCGCTTGCCCTCGAGATCCTGAGCCGTGAATCGTGCGGCGATGTTGGGGTCACGCACGGGATCCCAAATGTCGTAGTCGATCCCATTGGTGATGCCGAACAGCCGGTCCCGCAACGCCCGGAACGTATCGCCGAGCCCGAAGCCTCCTTCCGGCGACTGCAGCTCGCGCGCGTGCGTGGCGCTTACTGTTACGACGACATCGGCGGACACAATGCCGCCCTTCAGCCAGTTCACCTTGTCATACCACTCCAGGAGCTGCCAGTGGAACAACTCCCAGGGCAGCCCGATCTCGGGCATTGTGGCGGGAGGAAAATGCCCCTGATAGCCGGCGTTGTGCACCGACAGGACAGCGGGCACGCGACGGTAGTACGGGTGCTGCGCGAACACGGAGCGGAGGTAGACCAGGGAGAGGGCCGCGTGCCAGTCGTGCGCATGCAGGATCGCCATGCCTGGAGCGATCCGGGGTAGCGCGGCGAGGGCCGCCAACGAAAAGAACGCGAAGCGGCGATGATTGTCGCGGTAGTCTCCGCCTTCGCCGTACAGCGCCGGACGATCGAAAAACCCGGGATGCTCGATGAACAACATGTCGGTGCCGCGGGGCGAGTCCTTGGCGCGCCACAGTCGAGCCGTTTCTTTCGTAGCCCCGAGCTGAACGGAGAACGCGGCTCCCACCGGGTCGAGTGCGCTGACGACGGTGCGCACCTGGCGGTAGAGCGGCATGACGATGGTGGTCGGGAGGCGGGCGGCCGCCTGGTAGGTGGCGAGACTGGCCACCGCCTCGCCGAGGCCGCCGGAGCGTGCGTACGGCCAGCATTCCGCCGCAAAGTGGACGATGTGGATCGGCTGGCCGTCATTGGACTGCAGCACGGACCGACGGGGTTTGCGACGGACGCGCACGGCGCCGCTGCTGCGCTCGCGTCGTGGAGGCTTGGTCGCCTTGTCGCTGACGCCGGATCGTCCAGTCATTGTCGAGAAGATAACCCGGTTTGGTGCTTCCGGATTTGGGGGGCGGGGATGCAAAAATGCAGAATGTCCAATGAACGACCTCGCGAGGGACGTACCGTCATCGAGCAAAGCTCACAGCCTAGCAGCGGCGGCGGGCGGGGGTAGATTCAGCCGCTCGGTATCCTCGTGCGCGTTCCCTGCCGCTGCCCTCACCGGACAGCCGCGGTCGCCGTGGTCCCCGTAGGACCGTGTCTGATAGAGCCGGCGCTTGTCTCGCCGACCCCCGCAAGCAAACCTCGCGCCTTCCCCCGTCGATTTACTCACCCGGAGGTTCCATGACCATCGCACCCCGCATCCTCGCTGCGCCCGCCTCCCTCGCCCTCGTGCTCGCGTGCAGTCCGGACTCGGATGAGATCGTGTACGGGCTTCAGGCGGAGCGGTTCGCCAACTCCGAGTGGTCTGCGCCGGTGAATCTGGGTGCGCCCATCAATACTGCCGCCAACGAAATGAACGCGGCGCTCTCGCCCGACGACCTCAGCCTATACTTCGTCTCGACGCGAGCCGGCGGGTTTGGCGGCGCCGATATCTGGGTCTCGCGACGCACCTCGCTCGACGATCCTTGGGGCGAGCCGGAGAACCTCGGGGCGAACGTGAACGGTCCGGGTATCGACGCGTCACCAGCCCTTTCCATCGATGGACATCTGCTGTTCTTCTCGAGCGATCGCCCCGGCGGGCAGGGCTCGAATGATATCTATGTCGCGCATCGAACCGACAAGAGCAACGACCTGGGTTGGGGACCGGCCGTGAATCTGGGCCCCGACATGAATACCGCCGGGTTTGAGGCGGGCGGGTTCTATCTACAAGCGGCGGAAGACGGGCCCGCGAATCTGTATTTCGTTCGGGGACCCAACATGACCCAACTCGACATCTACGCGGCGCCGGTGACGCGGGACGGTGAGACCCGCGGGCCCGCGGTCTTGGTCGCCGAGCTCAACGATCCGGATCCTGCGATCACCGACGCCCACCCGTCGCTCCGCACTGATGGGCGCGAGGTATTTCTGCATTCTACGCGGGCCGGGGGAGCCGGCGGGCAGGACCTCTGGACTTCCACCCGCCCCAGCGTGCACGACCCGTGGTCGACGCCGGAAAACGTCGGGTCTCCGCTGAATACCACCGCCAATGATTTTCAGCCGACGCTCTCGTACGACGCGCGCACGCTGATTTTCGCGTCGACCCGGACGGGCGGCTTGGGTGGCAGCGACATCTGGATGAGCACCCGCCCGCCGAACGGCCATTGATGAGGGCCACATGAAAACCGCACACCGTATCGCCGCTATCCTTACCCCCGCCCTATTGCCGCTCGCCTGCAGTCCGCGTTCGGACGAGATCGTGTACGGGCTCCAGGCGGATCGCTTCGCCAACTCCGAGTGGTCGGCGCCGGTGAATCTCGGGCCGCCGATCAACACTCCGTTTCTGGAGGCGTCGCCTACCCTCTCCAAAGACGGACTGCATCTCTACTTCACCTCGAACCGGCCAGGTGGGTTCGGGCAACAGGACCTTTGGGTTTCACAGCGCGCGTGCGTCGAGGTCGAATGTCATTGGGAAACGCCCGTGAATCTCGGGTCTCTCATCAACACCGCCGCGGTGGACAATGGAGCTAACCTGTCCAATGACGAGCACCTGCTGTTCTATTTCAGCGGCCGGCCCGGTGGGCATGGCAATACCGACATCTGGATGGCGCGCCGCGCCGATCTGAAGGACGACTTAGGCTGGGAAGATCCGGTGAATCTGGGTTCGGACGTGAACTCGACGGATTTTGACCAGAAGCCGTGGTACCAACAGAGTGCAGGAGCGGGGGCCGACAACCTGTATTTCGCCAGAGGAGACCCGGCCCTGAACGCACAGGACATATACCACGCCTCGGTGACCCGCGACGGGGCGACCGGTGGTCCCGTGGTGTTCGTTTCCGAGCTCAACGTCGTGAACTTCAACGACGCTCGCGCGACGTTACGTGCCGACGGCAGGGAGATCTTCATCTCGTCGAACCGCCCTGGGACGCTCGGACTCAGTGACCTTTGGACTGCCACGCGACAGAGCGTCCACGACCCGTGGGCCACCCCGGAGAATTTGGGGGCGCCGCTGAACACGGCGGACCAAGAGCAGCAGCCAAGCTTGTCGCACGACGGCCGCACGCTCATCTGGGCCTCGACTCGACCCGATGGCATGGGGGGCCTCGACATCTGGATGTCGACCCGTACGTCCAGCGACAAATAGCGATCAGGTGCAGAGCACCAACACGAAGCCCGCTCCGATGTCTTGGAGCGGGCTTCGTGTCACTGCCTCTGCGTTATTCGGCGTCGATGCTGCACGAGTTTGATCGGACTGCCGCTGCTCGAACCCACACATTCGAGGAATGGCGAGCCCACGGTACGATCTCGAAGATCGGCTCATCGACTTCGCTGTTCAGATCTGCCTGCTGACGGAAAAGTTTCCCGCGACCGCTCTCGGCAAGCACGTGCGTGTGCAGCTCACCCGCAGCGCCACCTCGCCCTTCGCGAATTACGGCGAAGCCCAAGGCGCGGAGTCGCGCCAGGACTTCGTGCACAAGTTGCGGGTTTGTCTGAAAGAACTGCGGGAGACCTACGCGTGGTTGAAGTTTGCCGACCGGATGGCTCTCTGCCCGGAACGCATCGAAGCCGCACGCAGCGAGTGCAACGAACTGGTTTCGATTCTCGTGGCGAGTATCAAGACCGCGACGGCCAAAATGTAGAATGTCCAATGTCGAAGGCCGAGTTTCGAAATTCGATATTCGGTGTTCGACATTGGACATTCGGTGTAGAAGCTGGCGGCGGCCTACTCTCCCACCCCCTCGCAGGGGCAGTACCATCGGCGCTGACAGGCTTAACGACCGTGTTCGGGATGGGAACGGGTGTGGCCCTGTCGCGCTAGTCGCCAGCAATCTTGAGCCGTCAGCCGTCAGCCATCGGCCATCAGTTTGCTGATGGCTGACGGCAGATGGCTGATGGCCATACAAAGACGAGTGCGTGGTTCATGGTGGTTCGAGAATCTCACCGAGCAATCAACAGCGGAGAGATCAAGCCACACGGGCAATTAGTACGGCTCGGCTGAAGCGCTCGCGCGCCTTACACCTGCCGCCTATCAACCTGGTAGTCTCCCAGGGCCCTTCAGGAGCCTTACGGCTCGGGAGTGTTCATCTTGGGGAGGGTTTCCCACTTAGATG
>WNGA01013828.1_pt1 | contig 17585 bp, 15 predicted proteins | sample 5400061 | NCBI WGS metagenome assembly WNGA01 (sample SAMN13153366, study PRJNA577476) | soil metagenome | isolation source: 100 cm soil or saprolite under grassland replicate 2 | place: USA:California | collected 2016-06-15 | reverse complement strand
GAATGGTTTCGCGACGAGATGGATGCCATCTTCGCCACCATGTGGATTGCTGCCGGCCGCATGGAGGACGTTGAGCGGCGCGGCTCGTTTCTACGGCGCGACGTCGCCGGCGCGAGCATTTTGATCGTTGGTGACGGCGGCGGCTGGGTTCACGCGTTTCACAACAATTGTCGTCATCGCGGCACGCGCCTGTGCTCGGCCGAACGCGGCACCGTCGGCACGAGCATTCAGTGCCCCTACCATGCGTGGACGTACGATCTCGAAGGACGTCTCATCGGCGCGCCGATGATGGACGACGTCCCGGGTTTTCTGAAAGATGATTACCCGCTCCGTCGCGTGGCGTGCGAGACGTGGGACGGCCACATTTTCATCCATCTGGGGCAACCGGCTCGCCCGCTGCGCGCCGAGCTCGGCGATCTGCCGGAACGATTTGCACCGTGGCGCATGGGCGAGCTGCGCATGGTGCGCCGCATCGAATACGACGTCCAGGCAAACTGGAAATTGATCGTGCAGAACTACAACGAGTGTCTGCACTGCCCGGTCATTCATCCGATGCTGAATCGAATGCACCACTATCTCGGCGCCTCGAACGTGCCGTCGACCGAGACATATTGCGGCGGCGCCATGGGTTTCCGTGACGGTGTCGAGACGTTGAGCATCGACGGCAAGCGGCGGCGGCGCGTGCTGCCCGGTCTCGGCCCCGCCGAACAGGCGCTCGTCAACTACTTCGCGATTTATCCAAACTTCCTGCTGACGCTGCATCCCGACTACATGCTGACGGTCACCATCTGGCCCGAGTCGCCCGCTCGCACGCGGTTGGTCAACGAATGGCACTTCCACCCGAACGAGATCGGCAGCGCCGGCTTCGTCTATCAAGACGCCGTTGAGTTCTGGGATCGAACGAATCGTGAAGATTGGGCCATCTCTGAGCGATCGTACGAGGGGATCGCGTCACGCGGCTATGTGCCGGGGCCGTACTCGAATCGTGAGCGCCAGTTGTGGGAGTTCGATCGGTTTGTTTTGCGTCGCATGCAAACTTTCAAGGACGCACGGAGCGCGGAGCTTCAGCGGACGCGATCGTAGGCGGCCCTGAAGGGCCGCCACTACGTACGGGCGTCGTGGCGGTGTAGTGGCGGGACTTCAGTCGTGGCGGTGTAGTGGCGGGACTTCAGTCGTGGCGGTGTAGTGGCGGGACTTCAGTCGTGGCGGTGTAGTGGCGGGGCTTCAGCCCCGCCGTGGTGTGTAGTGGTGGGGCTTTCTTGTCCGCCGTAGCTTCAGCGAAGGCGGAAGCCCCACCCATCACCGCGACAGCCACTCGGCATACAGCTCCGGCCGGCGATGCCGCAGGAACAGCGCGCGCGCGTGTGAACGCGCGACGAGGTCGCGGTCGATCTCGGCATAGAGAATCTCGTCGACGCCCTGCGCGGCGCGGGCGATGATCGATCCGTCCGGAGCGCACACGAACGACTCGCCCGCGAAATCGAGGCGGTCCTCGTGCCCGACGCGATTGCACAAGACAGCGAAATAGCCGTTCTGAAACGCGGCGACCTGCATCTCGCCTTCGTACAACCCCTCAGGCCACTCGCCCACGATGCCGGCTTGAGGAACGACGACAATCTCCGCGCCTTCGAGCGCCAGCGCACGCATGTATTCCGGGAAATGACGGTCGTAACAGATCGCCACACCGATCGCGCCCGCGCGCGTCTGATAGACCGGCGCGCCTTTGTCGCCAGGCGTGTAGTAGCCCTGCTCGTGAAAGCACGCGTACTCGGTGATGTGGACCATCCGCGTAACCCCCAGGAGCGAACCGTCGGCATCGATCACCGGAGAACTGTCGAAGGCGCGGTCTCCGTCACGCTCGAAGAGATTGGCCACCACGACGATGCCCAACTCGCGTGCCACGCGCTGCAATGCCGCGACGATCGGACCATCGAGAGACTCCGCCAGTTGGCGAACGTCACCGCTCGCCGGCCGCTGCGGATGAAACCACTCGAAGGCGAGCTCGGCAAAGCACGCCAGCTGCGCGCCGTCGCGCGCGGCTCGTTCGAGATTCATCAGGCCGCGCGCGAGGTTACTCGCCTTGTCGCGCGTCGCGTGCTGCTGAATGAGGGCAATCTTCATGGCTTTTCGGCACTTTAGTATGATTTTCGACTGGCCAGATCCAGGACGCTCATGCCGACCATCACGCGTGCTGTCGGGTTCCTCCTGATCATGATTGGCGTCGCTGCCTATCTTGCAACGAGCGCCGCCAGTCTCACCGCGCTCATTCCGGGCATGGTCGGCGCCATTCTCCTGATCCTTGCGCTGGTCGCCAGAAATGCCGAAGCGCGCAGGCATGCCATGCATGCCGCCGTCGCGTTCGCGCTCATCGCGCTTCTCGCGACGCTTCCACAGCTTCTGCCCGCAATCGGGGCGCGGGAGTTTCACAGGCCATCCGTGCTCGCGCAGACCGCAATGGTCGTTCTGCTCGTCTTTTACGTATTGATGGGCGTGAAGTCGTTCATCGACGCGCGTCGCGCGCGGCGCGCTTAAACGGCAATCGGACCGGTCTTTCGCGGCGGATTGAAAAACGGCGTCTTGACGACGGTGGCCGGCACGCGGTGACGGACGGCTTCGACGGTGATCTCCATCTCCAGGTGAGATCCGATTGCAAAGTGCGGCGCATCGACCGTCGCCAGCGCAATCAGCTTCTTCAGCGTCGTCGACCATGTCGTCGATGTAGCGCGGCCGGCCTGACGGCCATCCTTGTAGACGGGCACGTGAACCCGAGACGCGGTCGCCGGCGCCGTCGGGGGTAAGCCGGCGAGGTCGTACAGACGCTCGACAGCGGCCCAATCCATTTCAAGACCGACGATCTGTCGCGCCGAGCCGCGGCGGTGTTCGTTCAGAAGCGCGGATCTGCCGACAAATGGTCCCTTCTGTAGATCGACGAGACGGCCGAGGCCAAGCTCGAACGGCGAGTACTTCTGCGCGTCGATGATGGCCTTTCGACTGCTGTGGAAATCGACGTCGATCAACAGCAGTCCCGCCTCGATGCGCGCAACATCCAACGCCAGCATGCCTGTGGGATGCAGATCGAACGCGGGACCGGCGGCGACAATCGCATCCCAGACGCGAAGGGCTGCATCCCAGGGCATCCAGATTTCAAATCCGAGATCGCCCGTGTAACCGGTCCGGGTGATGTCGACGGGCACACCCGCAATCGATGCCGCCGTTGCGCGAAAATATTTCAATGAGTCGATGGCGGCGCCGCTGACTTGCTTGAGGAGCCGCGCCGATGTCGGACCTTGCAGCGCCAATGCGGCAACCTGCTCGGAGATATCGGCGACGGTGACATCGAGGCCCGCGGCGTTCTCGGTGATCCAGCGCAGGTTCGGGTCGGCGGCGGTCCATCGATACACACTCTCCGCAACTCTCGTGACGGTGCCGTCGTCAATCACCTTTCCGTCTTCATCACACCACGGCGTGTAGTAGACCTGCCCGATTGCCAGCTTTTTCGCGTCGCGTGTGATCACGCGGTCGATCAGACGCGTGGCATCTGGTCCCGACAGGCGGTACTTGAACAGCGGCGACACGTCAATCAGCGCACAGGCATTTCTGATTGCGTTGTACTCGTGCTCGTGATGTGTTTCGTACGCGCTGACCGCGTAGTACCCAGCCCAGTCGCGATAATTCAAACTCTCGCAAAGCGCAAGCGTGCGTTGGTGAAAGGCAGAGCCGATGGGCATCGCCCGATTATGAACCAACAACGAAAGCCGCTGCGACACACCCCAGCAAAGCGGTCTCTCTGTGGCGCGTACGTGGACGCCGCGATAAGATCGCGCGCGGTGCGGTACGACGCAATCGTCATCGGCGGCGGGCACAATGGGCTGACGTGCGCCGCGTATCTTGCGCGCGCCGGCCGCAAAGTGCTCGTCCTCGAGCGACGCCACGTGCTTGGCGGCGCTGCTGTCACCGAAGAAGTCTTTCCGGGTTTCAAGTTCTCCGTCTGCTCGTATGTCGTGTCGCTCCTGCGGCCTGAGATCATCCGCGAGCTCGATCTGCCTGCGCACGGAATGGAGCTTCTGCCGTTGGACGGGACGTTCACGCCCCTACCCAACGGCGACTACTTGTGGCGCGTCAACGATCACTACAAGACGCGGCGGGAAATCGCGCGGCATTCGCGCCTCGATGCCGAGGCGTACGACGAGTACGGCAAAGCGATGATCGAGATGGGCCGCTTTGCCAAGCCCATTTTGTCGATGACGCCGCCGGATCCGACGTCGCTCGATCCGCGAGGGCTGCTCGAGCTGCTGTCCATCTTCAAACGCTTCCGCGGTATGCGATTCCACGATCGCGTGAACCAGATCCAGCTCCTCACGATGAGCGCGATCGATTTTCTCGATCAATGGTTCGAGACGGACGTTCTCAAAGCGACAATGGCGGCATCGGGCATCATCGGCACGTTCCTCGGCGTGCGGTCACCCGGAACTGCGTATGTGTTGCTTCACCATTACATGGGCGAAATCGATGGCGCGTTTCGCGCCTGGGGGTTGTCGCGCGGCGGCACGGGCGCAGTGTCGAACGCGATTGCAGCGGCGGCGAGGCAGTTCGGGGCCGAGATTCGCACCGAAAGCCCGGTCGAGCGGATCGTCACGACCAACGGCGAGGCGACCGGCGTCGCTCTCGCGAATGGCGACGAGCTCCGAGCGAACGTGGTGATATCGAGTGTCGATCCCGCCAACACGTTTCTCAGGTTCCTCGATCCAAAGCAGCTGCCCGACGACTTCATCGAAGCCCTGCGTCGCTACAAGTTCAGAGGGTCGTCAGGCAAGGTGAATCTGGCGCTCGACGCGCTTCCGGATTTCAGATGCTTGCCTGGGCCCGGACCGCACCTTCGCGGCGCCATCTCGATTTCACCGAGTGTCGATTACATGGAGCGCGCGTATGACGATGCGAAGTATGGTCAGTACTCGAGACGGCCGTACATCGATGTCGTCATTCCCTCGCTCACCGATCCGAGCGTCGCGCCGCCTGGAAAACACGTGATGTCGTGTTTCGTGCAGTACGCTCCCTATCATCTGAAAGACAGCACGTGGGATGACGAGCGTGAGGTGTTTGGCGACACCGTCATTGATACGTTGAGCGAGTACGCGCCGAATTTGAAGAGCGTCATTCTGCATCGTCAAGTGCTGACGCCTCTCGATATGGAGCGCGAATTCGGGTTGACGGAGGGGAACATCTTTCAAGGCGAGCTCACGCTGGAACAGCTCTTCTTCCTTCGACCAGTGCCGGGGTGGGCACAGTACGCCACGCCCATTCGGCGGCTGTACATGTGTGGATCCGCGACGCATCCGGGAGGCGGCATCATGGGCGCGCCTGGGCGTAATGCCGCCATGCGCGTGCTCAAGGCATCGTGAATACTGCGGCGTACGACGCAATCATCATCGGCGCCGGAATCAACGGGCTTACCTGCGCCGCGTATCTCGCCAGGGCGGGACTGAGGACGCTGGTGGTCGAAGCGCGCTCCGTGCCTGGCGGCGGCGCAATCACCGAGGAAATCGCTCCTGGGTTTCGTGCGCCGGTTCTCGCCCACACGGCCGGGCCGCTTCGGCGAGATGTCATCGAGGAGCTGCAGCTCGGCGCGAGCGGTTTGGAATTCGTGACGGGGCCGGCAGATACGGTCGTGCTCGGCCGCGACCAGCCGGTTGCGTTGTGGCACGACATGGCGCGCACAAGGGAATCCCTTCGCGCCTGCTCACCTCGCGATGGCGACGCATGGCCCGCGTACAAGCAATCACTCGCGGCGCTCGGCCGCGTCATCGGATCGCTGTTCCTCACGACGGCGCCCTCCATCGACGAGATCGGTGGACGAGAGCTGTGGGGTTTGCTGCGCACGCTCAACGCATTCAGAAGACTGGAGAGGCACGACGCGTATCGGCTGCTTCGCTGGGGACCGATGGCGGTTGCCGACCTGGTTGCCGAATGTTTCGAAACGGAAACGCTGCGCGCCGGGGTCGCCGCCGACGGGATATTTGGTACGCAGCTCGGTCCCTGGTCGGCCGGCAGTGGTCTGGTTCTGCTGCTGCGCGCCGCAAACGACAGCATCGGCGATCCTGGCGCGCGATTCGTGAAGGGCGCTGCCGGCGCCATTGCTACGGCTGTCGCTCGTGCTGCCGAACGCGCCGGTGCTCAAATCAGATACGAGTCCGTTGTCGACCGCGTGCTCACGCACGAAGAACGCGTCACGGCAGTCGTGTTGCGCGATGGCTCCGAAGCGCCTGCCCGGGCGGTGGTGTCAGCGATCGATCCAAAGCACACGTTTCTGCGCTTGTGCGATCCAATGGATCTCGCGCCCGAGTTCCTCTGGCGAATGCGGAATTACCGCAGCAACGGCACGGTCGCGAAACTCAATGTGGCGTTGTCCGCGCAGCCGGATTTCACGGGTCTCGCGCGTGATGCGCTGACGGGTCGGGTACGCATCTGTCCGGATGTCGACTACCTGGAGCGCGCATTCGATCATTCGAAATACGGCAGGTACTCCACCGAACCGTACATCGAGCTCACCATCCCGACGCTTCTCGACGAAACGCTCGCGCCCAAAGGGGCGCACGTCCTGTCTGCCTACGTGCAGTTTGCCCCCTACAAGCTTCGCAGCGGCTCGTGGGACGAGGAGCGCGAGGCGCTCTCCCGGATGGCGCTCGATACGATCGAACGCTTCGCCCCCGGGATTCGATCGCTCATCGTCGCTCAACAGCTGATCACGCCACTCGATCTCGAGCGGACCTACGGCTTCACCGGCGGTCATATCTTCCACGGAGAGCTCGCGCTCGATCAGATGCTCAGCATGCGCCCGCTGCTTGGCTGGGGGCAGTATCGGACCCCAATCAGAGGCCTTTATCAATGCGGTTCGGGCACGCATCCAGGCACCGGCTTGACGGGCGGCTCCGGACGAAACGCGGCACGTGAGATTATTCGCGAGTTGAGGTCAGAGCGAGCAGGATCTTAGAATTGTGAGAACGCCGTGAAAAAGGGCCTGCCCCTTTTTCGTTGCAGTTTCGGCCAAACATGTCCAATCCGTTCGACAAACGATCGGTCACAGAAATGGGGCACGCCCCTTTTTGCCGGGCCCGTGTTTGTCGCCGGCTGGTTTTGCTGGCTCTCCTCGCAGCAGCTCCCGTGCTGCTTCTCGCGCAAGGTCCACCTGAAGGACGCGGTCAGCGCCCCGTCGCGCCGCCGCGCGACTTTCGACAGCCGCCGGATCAAGCGCCCCGCGGTACAGCAATCATTCGCGGCGTCGTGCTCGCGGCGGATACCGGCACGCCAATTCGACACGGCTATTCGCAGGGGTCGCAGCGCTACTTGCCGGCGCCGGGCCAGAACTCCCGTGACACGACAGACGATCAGGGACAGTTTCGTTTGTTTGGCCTGCCGCCCGGCGACTACATCGTGAGCGCGAACTTTCGCGCCGGCGGTGAGGTCACCGATTCAATCGCGGAGCCGAGCGGGTATGCGCCGACATACTTCCCCGGCACCGTGAATATTTCCGAAGCGCAGCGCGTGCGTGTAGATATCAGCCAGGAGCAGACGAGCGTGAACTTTGCGCTCGTCGCGACACGACTGGTCCGACTCAGCGGAACCGTGCTCGATTCACAAGGCGCCCCGGTCACGGCCGGCGCTGTCATGCTCATGCCCGCGGAGGGCGCGCAAGGGCCGGCGGGAATGCTCGCCGGCGGCGAACGGCTGGATCGTACGGGTGCCTTTCGCATCAACAACGTCGCGCCCGGGCGGTATGTGCTCCAGGTACGGTCGTTTCCCGGCGGTGGACGTGGTGGACGCGGCCTTGTGTTCGCCGACGGCGCAGGCGAGCTGGGCCGACTCGATCTTGCGGTCGGTCAGGAAGACGTGAACGGTCTTGTTCTCGTCACGAGGCCAGGAGCGACGGTCAGCGGTGTCATTACGACCGACACGTCGCAGCCGCCGTCATTCACGCCGGATCGGCTTCAAATCTCCACGATTGCATCACAGCCGGCGACGGCCATGCCAGGCGGCGCCGGACGTGTCAACCCGGACTGGACGTTCTCGCTTGCGAATCTCTTCGATGCGCGACTGTTTCGGGTGAGCGCGCCGCAGGGATGGGCATTGAAGCAAGTGCTGCTCAACGGGCAGGACATCACCGACACGCCCACCGAGTTCGCCGCGGCTCAGACGGTCAGCGGCGTGCAAGTGGTGCTCACCGACAAGGTCACCAACGTCTCCGGCTCGATTACCGATGCTCGCGGAAACCCGGTGACGGACGCCGCCGTTGTCGTCTTTCCCGCCGACGACAGGCTGTGGACGTTTCAGTCGCGATTCATTCGCACGACGCGGCCGGATCAAGACGGCCGCTACGAAATCCGCGGGCTGCCCGCGTATGACGACTACCTGCTCGCAGCGGTACAGGGGCTGGAAGACGGCCAGGCCAGCGATCCGGAGTTTCTCGCCAGAACGAAACGAAACGCAGCGGATCTCGCGTTGAAAGAAGGCGAAACAAAAGTGTTGAACGTGGCGCTCAAGTAGAACGAAGAACAAAGAACGACGGACGTACGGGCCACCGAGGCACAGAGTCACCGAGAAGACTTACGTACGAGGATACCTGAACACCAATCACAAAGAACACAGAAGGCCTGAGAACAAACCGAGGCCGAATCTCAGAGAAGCTCGTGGGTCCTGAGATCTCGTACAGATCCTTCTCTGTGTCTCGGAGCCTCTCTGGCTTGTCCGTTGTTCGTTCGTCGTGGTTCGTCCTTTGTTCCTACGCGGACGTTCGGGTCTCGGAGAGGCGTAGCCGCGGGGCCTTGGCCTGCTGATACGCTTCGACGTAATCGACGCCGTCCACCGTGATCGTGAGACGCGATTGATCGTCGCGCGACAGCAGCCGCTTCTGGATCAGATACCAGATGGTGAACTCGAGATGCTCGCGAGGTTTGCCGAGCAGCTCCGCCACATCGCGGTTGGAGAGACTCGGCTTGTCGGCCTCGGTGCGGCGCTGTGAGTAGAGGAGCTCCAGCACGACGTAGCGAAGATGTCTTTCAGAAGCGATGCCGCGATAGTCGGGCGGGCCGCTGACGATCAGACGCCATCGCTCGTGTCGACGGGCCTCGTAGTGAACGTCGTATTGCGCCCGTTTATCGGGTTCCTTCAGCACCAGATAGGCTTCGTGGATCTCACGAAAACGCTGCTCGTCCCCGGTGTCTTGATTGTCAGGGTGAAAGCGCTGCGCCAGCAGCCGATAGACGCGGTGAATCGTGTCCGCGTCGGCGTTCTTGCTGATTTGCAGGATTTCGTAATAGTCGGGCGTTTCAACCGGGTCTTGCATCGCAGCGACCATCTAAATGCGGGTGTGGAAGGACACGGACCGCATTTCTTTCTATCGAATGGCGGAGCCGAATCTTTACGCTCGCGAGTGAATCTCATGGCAATTAGAAGTAATCGTTGTGCCAATACAGCACGTCGTGTGCAGTCAGCGGCGGAAGCGGCAACGCCCGATCCTTGAGAGGCCGAATCATGAGGACTTCCGAAGTCGCCGCCCGCTGCGCAATCTGAATCTGTGGCGGCGAGAGGCCGTGCGGCAGCCACGCGCGGATCAACGGCTGATCGAGATGCGGAGTTCTGGCCAGCATCGCCTGAAGCATCGCGCCGAGGCGTGCACCGGACGGATCACGATCCCCTGCCTCCTCGATGAACCACTCGCCCGCGTGTGCCGTGACGATGATGTAGGCAACGGCTGAATATCCTTCTTCGGTCACCAGGAACTCGACCTCGCGCAAAGCGGACGGCCCGAGACCTGACAACAGCCGGCGCTTGCTGAGCGCGTAGCGAATCCAGTCTTCCGTCCGATCGAGCGCGAGCCGCACGCCTGCCGCGCGTGCTGCGCTCATATCGGCAATCGCGGGAATGTCCCGTTCGTCGCCCGCGCGCACGAGCACCGCAGGCGAGCCGCGGCCACGGCGGACACGGACGGATGACTCTTGGAGGGGAACGGGCACAAACTCGAACGCCTCGTAAAAGCCCGGATCGATTTCCGAGAACAGCAGCGCGAATTCGTAACCCTCGGCGACAGCGCTCTCCAGCATGGCGTCGAGCAGACGTCGCGCGCCCCCACGGCCACGCCGCGTTGGAGAAGTAAATACAGCGCCGATGCCCAGCACGCGACGGATGCGGCCGTCGATGCGCGCCGTGAGGTCGTACCGCTTCGCACTCGAAGTGACTGCTCCATGCTCGACGAGCGCGACGCGGTCGAGATGAGCTTGCCCCCACTCGGTTCGGAGCTGCGCTTCCCAGTACCGCGCGTAGTGCGCGAAGCTCAGCCCCTCACCCCAGATCTCGTACGATTCCAGCAGGATCTGATCGAGATGCCGCCCTGACGCCGTAACGAGTTCATCCGTCACGCGGCTAAACCATAACCTCGCCTCGGAGGTCCAATGAACAGAGGGTATCGCATGCGGGAGAGCTCATTTGTGATCGCGCGAGCGTTTGCCGTGACCGTCGCGGCAAGCGTGGTGTTGTTGCAACCGACGCTTGGCGCAGTCGACGCCGGAGGACGACGCGGAGGGCGGGACTTCAGTCCCGCGACTGCCAACGTCCCCAACGACGAAGCCGCTGTCACGCACGCGCTCAACCGCCTGGCCTTTGGGGCGAGACCTGGAGACGTGCAACGCGTGCAGAAGATCGGACTCGCCACCTGGATCGAGCAGCAGCTCAATCCGGAAGCCATTCGAGACGACTCCGTGCAGGCCAGATTGAATCGACTGACTACGCTCGACCTCGATCCGCAGACGATTGCCGAAGAATATATCCGTCCCGCGCGCGAAGAGCGTCGCCGTCGTCTCCTCGCGGCGCCAGCCAATGGCACCGATTCGCCCGAAATGAACGAACAGATGGCAGGATCCGCGCGTCCGGCGACAGGTAGTGGCGGGGCCTCAGCACCGCCGCCCGCCGCTGATCCTCTTCCGGAAAGTTTGCGACGCGCGCGTCAAGTCATCGGCGATCTCTCCGAGGCGAAGATCATTCGCGCCGTCTACAGCGAGCGCCAGCTCGAGGAAGTGCTCGTCGACTTCTGGTTCAATCACTTCAACGTCTTTGCGCGCAAAGGCCGGACGGAGCTGTACGTCGGCGAGTACGAGCGGGAAGCAATCCGGCCGCACGTGCTGGGCAAGTTCCGGGATCTCCTGGAAGCCACCGCAAAGAGTCCGGCCATGCTTTTTTATCTCGATAACTGGATGAGCGCGGATCCGTCCATGGAACCGATGAGGCCCGGGTCGCGCCGGCTGTTTCAAGGCGCTCCAGCTCGACAACCCCAGCAGCAACAACAACAGCGCGGTCCCCGCGGGTTGAACGAAAATTACGCGCGCGAGCTCCTCGAACTGCACACGCTCGGCGTCGACGGCGGCTACACCCAAGACGACGTGATTGCGGTCGCGCGAGCGTTTACCGGTTGGACGATTGCTCCGATGCAGCGTTCGGGATTTCGATTCGTCCCCGCGATGCACGACCGGAAAGAAAAGCGCGTCCTCGGTCACGTGATTCCCGCCGGTGGCGGCATCGACGACGGCCAACGTGTTCTGGACATCCTGGCGGATCATCCCTCCACGGCAAAACACATCGCGTTCCAGCTCGCTCAGCGGTTCGTCAGCGACACGCCGCCGGCGGCGATCGTCGACCGCGCCGCGGCGCGCTTTCGCGAGACGAAAGGCGACTTGCGCGAGGTCGTGCGCACGATCGTCACATCGCCGGAGTTCTATGCCCGCGAAGCACGAGCCGCGAAAGTGAAAACGCCTTTCGAGTTTGCCGTCAGCGCGCTGCGTGTCACCGGAGCCGATATCACACTGGCGCTGCCCATCGCCCGCGCGCTGGCGACAATGGGCATGCCGCTGTACCTCTGTCAACCGCCCACGGGGTACGGCGAGACCGCGGATGCCTGGCTGTCGTCAGGTGCGCTCGTCAACCGGATCAATTTTGCGCTGGAGCTCGCGGGCAACCGCCTTCGCGGCGCTCGCATCGAGGCAGGCGGCGCCGATTTCGCGCGCATGCTGGGGTCTCCCGAATTTCAAAGGCAATAGTGATGACTACTCGACGAGTGTTTCTCAAGTCGTCCGGGATCGCGCTCGTGACGCTCGGGTTTGCGCCGTCGTTTATCGCGCGCACCGCGGCGGCCGCCGGCACACGGCGCAAACTGCTCATCGCCGTTTTTCAACGAGGCGCGGTCGACGGGCTCAACATGATCGTGCCGTTTGGAGACGCCGGTTACTATCAGGCGCGACCTTCGATCGCCATCGCGCCGCCCGGCCAGACCGGCGGCGCCATCGATCTGAACGGCCTCTTCGGTTTGCATCCGCGCATGTCCGCACTCGAGCCGCTCTGGAAGAACAAGTCGCTGGCCATCGTGCATGCATGCGGCTCGCCCGACAACACGCGGTCGCACTTCGACGCGCAAGACTACATGGAGTCGGCCACGCCGGGCATGAAGAGCACGAGAGACGGCTGGCTCAATCGGTACCTGCAAGTGGCGCACGGCACGCACGATCCCCTGACCGCTGTCGCCATGACAAGACAGATGCCGCGCTCCCTGCAAGGGACAGCGCCGGCGCTCGCCATGGGCAGCGTCGATGAGTTCGGCTTGCGCGGCGACATGAACACGCGCGACACGTTCGAGGCGGCGTACGCAGCAGCCGCGGATCAAGTGTTCAAAGGCACCGGGTCGGAAGCGTTCAGCGCAATGCGCACCTTGGGGTCGGCGGCGAAAGGGCAGTACCGCCCGGCAAATGGAGCGCAGTACCCGCGCTCGCCTTATGGCCAGGCGCTGCAGGAGATCGCGCGACTTGCCAAGGCAGATGTCGGTCTCGAGATCGCCTTTGCCGAAAGCGGCCAATGGGATCACCACGTCAACGAGGGCGGCGCGACGGGGCAGATTGCCAATCGTCTTGCCGATTTCGCCGGCGGCATTGCCGCGCTCTCACAGGATCTCGGCGACAGAATGGCCGACACGGTCATTCTGACGATGTCCGAGTTTGGACGGGCCGTGGCCGAAAACGGCAACCGTGGCACCGATCACGGCCACGGAAACGCGATGCTCGTGATCGGCGGCAGCGTCAAGGGCGGCGAGGTATACGGCCGCTGGCCAGGCCTCCGCGAGAACGACCGCTTCGAAGGACGCGACCTCTCGATCACGACCGACTTCCGCGACGTGTTCGGCGAAGTCGTGATGCGACACCTCGGCGCGAGCGAGACAACCGCGGCAAAGGTCTTTCCCGGGTATGGCGTCAAACCTCGGGAGTTCCGTGGCGTCCTCAGCGCCTGACGTGACAGAATTCACGGGTGACGCTGCATGAGTTGCGAACGCCGGCGGTGCTCGTCGAGCGCGCGCGCGTGCTCGCGAACATCGAACGCATGCAGGCGGCCGCCGCGCGTCGCGGCATCCGCATGCGGCCGCACGCGAAAACGCACAAAAGTCCGCTCATAGCACGCTGGCAGATCGAGCGCGGCGCCACGGGAATCTGCTGCGCCAAGATAGGCGAGGCCGAGGTCTTTGCGAATGCCGGAATCGACAACATCCGGCTGCCCTACCCGCTCCATCCCGTCAACGCTCCGCGGCTCATTCCGCTGCTCGATCGCGCTCGCCTTTCGTTCATCGTCGATCATCTCGACGTTGCGCGCGGCTGGTCCGACGCCATATCAGAGGCGAGCCGCGAAGTCGACGTGCTGGTCAAAGTCGACGTCGGCTTCCATCGTTGCGGAATCGACCCTGCGCTGCCCGGTGCTGCCGACTTCGTGCGGCATGTCGCGTCGCTGCCCGGATTACGCCTCCGCGGCTTGCTCTCACATGCAGGCCACGGCTATCACGCGTCGTCTGAAGAACATGCGCGATGCATCGCGGCAGAAGAAGCGCGGATGCTGCGGGCGATTGCCGCGGCCGCACGCGCGTGCGGAGTCTCAATCGAGGAGATCAGCGCCGGCGCGACGCCGACGGCGCGCTACTCGCTCGAACAGGAGGGACTCACTGAATATCGAGCAGGCAATTACGTGTTCTTCGATCGCACGCAGGTTGGCCTTCGCGCGGCCACATTGGATGATTGCGCCATGACGGTGCTCGCGCGCGTCGTCTCCAAGCCATCCGCCAATCGCGTGATTCTCGACTGCGGGAGCAAGACGCTCAGTTCGGACGGCGCACGCGGCTTCGCGCCCATGCCCGGCCACGGGCTGGTTTTTCGCGAGCTCACCGTTCGACAGGGCGCGCTGCCGGACGACGACTTGATCATCGAGCGGCTCTCGGAGGAACATGCCACGGTCCGAGTAACATCTGGTTCCACACCACTCGAACCGGGCGACCTCGTTCGTGTGCTTCCCAATCACGCATGCGTGGTCACGAATCTGGTCGACGAGGTGTGGTTGGTTGATGGTGATTCGGTGGAATCGTTGCCTGTGGCTGCGCGAGGGAAGATTCAATGAACTGCTCGCGCGTGCGTGAAGGCCCGCGCTGCAAGCTGTACAACTCGAAGAACGGTGACGTAAATGGCCAAGAAAGGTGCCGACGTGGCAGACGCAAACGAACCGCGCGAGGTGGGAGAGGCGCTCGGGCTGGTCGAAACCCGTGGTCTCGTCGGCATGATCGAGGCGGCGGACGCGATGGTGAAAACCGCGAATGTCGTCTTCGTCGGCTGGCAGAAGGTCGATGCAGGCCTGGTCACTGCAATCGTCCGCGGCGATGTCGGCTCGGTCAAGGCGGCGACCGACGCTGGCGCGTCGGCGGCACGGCGCGTCGGCGAGTTGATTGGCGTGCACGTGATTCCGCGGCCCGCTGACGACCTCGAAAAGATCTTCCCTATTCGCCCGAAATCATGATCTCGAATTCGTGTGATCCGGCCGAAGCTGTCGGCTGACGGCTTCCGCCAAACCACTCGCCTCTACGAGATGTTGCGTATCGACCGCTTTCTTGGACGTTTGCTTTCACGCGCGACGAGCTGCCGGAGCTTCAGGTCTTCTCCGAGCATCAACATCGGCTGGAGCGGATCGTCCAGGACGTTGTAAATGTCTCCTGCCTCGGTTCGCGCGAAGATCTGGTCGCCGTCGATATAGAGCGTGATAGGTCCGCCGCCTTCGATGGCCTCGAACAGCCGGACTTTGAATCGCGTCCGCAGCACGTCGATGAGCTGTCGGATTCGTCCAATCGAAAACCCGCGCCGGCGCAGATCCGCCAGCACCATCAACTCCAGCAGCTCGATCGAGGTGTAACGCCGTTCCGTGTAACCGCCCGCTTCTGTTCGGCGAGTCGGGACCGTCGACTTGATGACACGTTTCGCGTCCCACCAGTGAAGCTGCCGGGCGCTGAGTCCGGTGAGCGCGGCGACCTCCCGCGACGAGTAGAACTTTTTCAGCTTCACGGCGGCCGCAGATCTCAGTTCGATTGCAAACGAAGTGAATCAACGGCCCTGGGCATGTGTGCGAGCCACTTCGTCCGCCATTCTGGCGCCGGCGAAGTCCTTTTCCGTGAGGCCGCCTTCGGAATGCGTCGAGTAGGTGAGCGTGACCCGTTTGTAGTTGATGAGAATATCCGGATGATGATCGGCCGCCTCGGCGCCGGGGACCAGCTCGGTCACGAACTTCACGGCCTCGGGGAAATCGCGAAACACGAATTGTTTCTTGAGGGCGTCGCCTTCGAGCGCCCACCCTTGAAGCGACGTCAATCGCTGTTCTGCGTCTTCGCGACTCAGTGTGGCCATATGTTTGCCGTCCTTTACAAGCGTCCCAGTCGCGACGGCGCGAACGACGCGAACGCTTCGTCCTCACCGCGGCCAACGACGAGATCTCCAACCAGCGCAGCTGTGAGCGGCGCCAGCAGCACGCCGTTTCGATAGTGGCCTGTCGCGTACACCAATCCGGCGAGAACCTCCGACGATCCTACGATCGGCAGCAAGTCGGACGCCGCAGGCCGTAGTCCCACGCGCACCTCGGCGAACGAAGCTTGCCACAAGTGCGGCACCAGCGTACACGCCGCTTCAAGCAGGTCGCGGACGCCCGCGGCGGTCGCACGCTCGTCGAATCCCGCGTCTTCGACCGTGGCCCCCACGAGCACGCGCCCGTTGCGCCAGGGGACGATGTAGCAGTCGGTGCTCCAGGTGACGCGCCGAAGCGGCTGCGCCGTCGGCCACGCAAGATGGACGAGTTGCCCCCGAATCGGCGTCACGGGCACGGGCTGCACGCCCGCGATTGCGATCTGGCCCGCCCAACTGCCGGCGGCAAGCACCACCCGATCTGCGGTGAATACGCCTGCTTCGGTTTCTACGACCGGATGTCCATCGGTTTCGCGAATGGCAATAACGCGGCTACGGACCGTGAACTGAGCGCCGCGCCGAACGGCAGCTTTCGCCAGCGCCTCAGTCAGATCGGGGACGCCGACGAACCCGTGCGTAGAGATCATCAGCGCGCCGCGCGCGCTCGTCGATACAAGCGGCTCGGTCTCGCGAAGCTCCCCGTCGTCGAGAAGCCGCGTCTCAACTCCTTCGCGATCGAGCGTGGCCGCCGTTGCTCGAAATCGAGTCAGCTCGTCTTCGTCGAAGGCAACTTCGATTGTTCCACTGCGATCGTAAGGAACCATGCTGTCGCTGTCGGCGCTGACACGCGCGATGAACTCATCGTACAGGTCGAGGCTGCGGCGGCCGAACGACCGCAGCGGACTCGATTCGTGGCCTTCGATGTAAGGCGCGAGCACACCGGCAGAGGCTTGCGACGCACCCTGTCCGACGAGTCGGGTGTCGAAGACGCGAACACGAACGCCGGCGTCTGCGAGAGCGTGCGCGATCGAGCAGCCGATGATGCCGGCACCGATGATGAGGACGTCTGGGGAAGCCACAGTCGACCGACCAATGAAGCACTGGAACAGTTTCCAGTTGTCAGTTTCCAGTTCAAAGTTTAGTTCGGTAGTTGAACTGAAAACTCAACTTTGAACTGGAAACTGGAAACTTCCGCGCTCAGAAACTCAGCGACGCGCCGAGCTCGATTCGGCGCGCGGCTGCTGCAGATGTGGCCTGTCCGAAGTACGGCGAGAGTTGATTGCCAACGAAGGTGTTCAGATTGGTCGTGTTGAAGAGATTGAACACCTGCGCGTAGAGATCCAGCCGGTAGCGCGACGCATTGCCGTCCATGATGACCTGCTGCATCACGGGGCCGCCGCCTTCGCCACCGCCGCCGCCACCCGGCATGCGCTGCGCGGCCGGTGGCGGGCCGCCGCCGATCATGATCGGGCCGTTGTTGACGCCAAGCAGCCCGCCGAGATTGAACGACCGATTGAGCCGCAGTGTCACGTTCCACTGGTCCGCACCACGCGCGCTGTTGCGGCCAACACCCGCCGGACGGTCGTTGAAGACGGTATCGCCGTTGTCGTCGCGTCCCGTCGTGATCGTGTACGGCGGCGCCGATGAGTACTGCGCCTGCAAACCTGCTCGAAGGCCCAGACCGACCGGTGTGTTGAACATGAGGAACAGCCGGTGTCGAACGTCTTGCGCGGAAGGACCCCAATCCGCATCCGGATTGTTGCTGTCCGCGGGCAGACTCAGCGGTGAGTCGGCGAA
>WNGA01013037.1_pt1 | contig 17586 bp, 20 predicted proteins | sample 5400061 | NCBI WGS metagenome assembly WNGA01 (sample SAMN13153366, study PRJNA577476) | soil metagenome | isolation source: 100 cm soil or saprolite under grassland replicate 2 | place: USA:California | collected 2016-06-15 | reverse complement strand
GCTCAGTCAGCTCGAGCTCGCGTTGCGCGCGGGCACCACCCAGCGGCACCTCAGCTACATCGAGCAGGGCCGCTCGAGACCGGGCCGGACGATGGTCCTGCGGCTCGCGGAGTCCCTCGGACTATCGCTGCGCGAACGCAACGGGCTGCTTCTCGTCGCAGGCTACGCGCCGGTCTATCCTGAGTCGCGCCTCGACGAAGACCAGCTCCGGCCGGTGAACGACGCGCTCCAGCGCGTCCTCGAGGGCCACATGCCGTACCCGGCGATGATCGTCGGACCCGCCGGGACGCTCATTGCGGCGAACGCCGCCATAGACGTCATCACTGCCGGGGCGGCGCCCGAGCTGCTCGCGCCCCCGATCAACGTCCTGCTTCTGGCGGTGCATCCCGACGGCATGGGACCCCGCGTCGAGAACCTGGCGGAGTGGGGCCGGCACATCATCGAGAACGTGCGCGGCCAGGCGCTCCGCAGCCCCGACCCGCGCCTCGATGAGCTGATCGCGGAACTGGAGCGATACGTCCCTGACACACCACCCGGCCCGAACCACATCGGCTTCGCCGTCCCGCTGCGCCTACGCTGCGAGGAGGGCGAACTACGGCTCATCACGACGCTGACCTCGTTCGCGACCGCTCTGGACGTCACGCTCGCCGAACTCCACCTCGAGGCATTCCTACCCGCCGATGACGCCAGCGCGCAGATCCTCCGCGACCGCGCCCAGCGAGCAGAACGCGTCTAGCAGCCCAGTCGCTGCCAGCAAAACACGAGCCACCCTGAAGGCAGTCTGTCTGGAGGCGCGTGGTACCCGCGAACCTCGCACGAGCGGGTCGGCGCCACGGTGCATGGCGGCAGTGCCGATACGAGTGAGCCGCCGCTCGGAGGAACTTGAGGTGCCGCCGCATGCGCACCCTATCGGCGGCCAGATGGTGAACTGAGAGAGCCTCGGCGTTCACGATCGTCGATCAAGTCGGCGTTGACGGACTGGCGCGGCGCTACTGAGCGCGACGATCCGCAGCTGATCGACGAAGGCCGCGATCGAGGGCGTCGTCGTCGCGACATCGAGCGTGAACGCGCTGACCCGTCTGGTCACACGCTCGTTCCTCAGCGGCCGCAACGCGATCCCCTTGTGCACCGACTCGGCGGCGAGGGCGGGGATCAACGTAACGGCGACACCACTGGCGACGAGTGCTTGGATCGTCGGCTGGTCGTCCGCGGTGGCGACGATTCGGGGCGCAAACCCCGCCGCGAGACAGGCAGCCTCGATCGCAGCGGGTCGCGGCGCAGTGCCGACGATCCACCCTTCGTCGCTGAGCTGTTTGAGCGAGACCGCCGGGCGGGCAGCAAGCGCGTGCGACCGCGGGAGGGCGACGAAGAACTCCTCTACAAAGAGATCGTGCCGCGCGAGCGCGCGCGCGTCCGTAGTCTCGTCGCCTGCCGAGAAGACAACTGCGACGTCGATGTTGCCGTCCCTGAGCAATGCGAGCGCATCCGTCCGGGAAGCTTCGCGCAGGGTGGCTTCGACAGCCGGATGAGTGCGCCGCAGCCGCGCGAGTGCCGGCGCGATCAGCGCGGCGGCCGCGGTTGGAAAGGCGGCGACGCGGACCCGACCTCGTTCGCCAAGCGCGAAGGCGGCGAGGGTGGCCTCGACCGCCGTGAGCTCGGTGCGAAGAGCGCTCGCGTGGTCGAGGAGGGCGTTGCCCGCCGCGGTCAGCCGCAGTCCGCGGCTCGTCCGTTCGAGCAGCTGTAGCCCGCACTCGCTCTCGAGCGCCGCGACGTGTCGCGACACCGATGGCTGGGAAAGATGGAGTTCCTTTGCAGCGGCTGAGAACGAGCCTGCGCGAACGACGGCCCCGAAGACGATCAGACGGCGCGGGTCAGGCATCCCATGTCCGACTATACGGATTACGTATGACGTCTAAGCAACATCGTCATTGCTGTATCGGTGGTCCGAAGGCATATTTCACCCGCGTGAACCGCCCGATCGATGACGACGCCGCCGCGCTCTTGGAGCGTCTCGGCCTGCAACGCGATCCTGTTGGGGAGGCTGAGCTCGCCTCAAGCCGCGACGAGCGCCCCGATCCAAAGCTTGCGGGCACGCCGGAGGATCTCGCCGCGCGCTTCGACATCATCCTGCCGCTCACCGAGGCGTCCGTACGGGCACGCATCTACCGCGCCGACCTCGACGCGCCACGTCCGATTCTCGTCTGGTTGCACGGGGGCGGCTTCTACGGCGGCTCGCCGGACGACATCGACACGGTCTTGAGCGCGGTCGCCCGCCGGGGTGGGGTGACCGTCGTCGCGCTCGACTATCGCCTGGCGCCGGAGCACCCCTTCCCGGCCGCGCTGACCGATAGCTACGACGCGCTGCGATGGCTGGCCGAGCACGGCCGCGCGCTGGGTGGTGACGGCCGACTGGCGGTCGGCGGCCAAAGCGCCGGCGGCAATCTCGCCGCGGCGTCGACGCTCCTAGCCAAGGAGCGGGGCGAACCTGAGATCGCCGCGCAGATCCTCTGCTACCCGATGCTCGACTTCGCTTTCACCGGCGAGTCCCACACCCTCTTCGACGGGGTTCTGTTCGACCGCGGCAGTCTCGAGTGGTGTCGCGACCAGTACCTCGCCGGGCACGAGCCGACTCAGCTGGCCGCACCCCTACTCGCCGATTCGCTCGCCGGTCTTCCGCCGGCGCTCGTCTTGACTGCAGGGCATGATCCTCTCCGCGACGACGGACGCCGTTACGCAGCCCGCCTCACGAGCGACGGCGTTTCGGTGCGGCAGATCGAGTACCCGGGCGCCATTCACGCCTTCCTCAACTTTCCGGGCGTTCTCGCGTCCGCTTGGCGTGCCGTCGACGACATCGCGAGCTACTTACGCGCGGGACTCAACAGAAGCGCCGTCGCGCTGCAGCACGTGACGACGCTCTATGACCGGGCAAGAGTCGCCGAACTGCGCGAGTTCTACGGCGCGCTCGGGCTGGTCGAGAAGAGCGTGCCAGAGATGTTCGCCGGTAGCGGCATTGTCTGGTTCGACGCCGGCGATCACGAGCGGGAACTGCACTTCGTACCGCACGACCATCCAGAGGCCGCCCCCCATCTCTGCCTGAACGTCGACGACCTAACTGCGGCGGCCGCCAAACTCGGACGACTCGACGTGGAACTCACACCCGACGACGGGCTGAAAGATCGGCCGCGGTTCTTTTGTGCCGACCCGTTCGGCAACTCAGTCGAGATCGTTTCGATGAGCAGCGTCTAGCTGGAACCGAGGCCGCGGTGTCGACCAGCGCTCTGCGCGGACCGGCTTTGGAGTCGCCTGACGCGCGCCTCCCGGCCCCGTCGACCGATTCGTTTTGTTCGGCCGCGTACGCGCTGTCACTTCGCGGCTATTCAACGGTTGCGAAGCAGATCATCTCAGCCGACCTTCTCGGTGAGTATGCACCGGGACCTCGTCTCGGATAACTGCCTTCCTGACCCACCTCAAGGAAGGTCCGCATAGAAGCGAAGGGCGGCAGTTGGCCGGTGTGTCCGGATCACATCGCGCGCCGGGGCGCAGTTTGCTGTTCGTTTCTGCTTGTGCGGTGGATCCGGGTGAGCATGAGAGCGCTTGCGGTGACTCCGGTGATGCCGAGCGTGATCAGGCGTGGGTCGGACTTGTGGACGCCGAAGATCGTCCAGCAGGAGAGCTCGCCTAGAATGAGCATCCAGGTCCCGTGCGAGACTCCTGTGGGGCGTTCTGTTCGGTAGGCGGTCCAGACCGATGGCGTGACTTGGAGGACGAACGCTCCGGTGAGCAGCGTTCCCAGGCCGACGCGGCCGGCGAAAGTGAGTCCCGTCGCGAGCAACGCGACCCAAATGCTGATCAGGACCGTCGGCTGCGCCTTCGCCTGGCCGCGTAGGGCGAGCATCGTCGCGAGCGCGCCGGAGAGGAGCGTCGCCGAGGAGGACGGCAGCAGCGCAGTCCAGAACCCTGAGAGCGCGAAGTAGACGAACCAGGCCGCGTTGTTGACGCTCGTGAGCGTCGCCCAAGACCATGAGACCCCGGCGGTGTCGTGCGTGCCCCGTAATTTGATGATCTGGGGCAGGAACTGGGGGATCGCGAATGCCGCGGCGGCGATCGGTGCGTAGTCAAGGAGGTCACCCATGATCGTTTGCCAGCGTCAGCACGAAAGGGCTCTCGATAGAAAGTACTTCAGCACGGCCGGCTCTTTCTTGCAGGTTTATGCTGAAATGAGCCAGCATCTGCAATGATTGTCGCGATGGATGCGATTGATCGGAAGATTATTGCTGAGCTCGAGGCGGATGGGCGACTGACGGTGACCGCGCTGGCCCAGCGGGTCAAGCTCACCGTCTCTCCTTGCCACCGACGGCTGCGCGAGCTGGAACATGCGGGAGCGATCCGCGGATACCGAGCCGTCATCGATCCCGTCGCGGTCGGTCTCGGCTTCGAGGTCCTATTGCACGTGACCATGGATCGAGAGGACGCAGCGACGATCGCAAAATTCGAGAGCGGCCTCGCGAAGGTGGAAGAGGTGCGCCACGCGGAACGGCTCTTCGGAGACCCCGACTACCTTGTCCGCGTCGCCACCGCCGACCTACCCGCCTACCAGAACCTTCGCGACGAGAAACTCGCGACATTGCCCGGCGTGCAGCGGATCACTTCGACGATTGTGATGAAACGCATCGTCGACGAGCGACCCTTTCCCATCTCGCCTCACCACCCTCGCGCGCAACACAAGCGCTAGCGTCGGCCGGGAAGCGGCGGAGCGAGGAGCTGAGTGGCGGTGCGAACTCACTCGAATCTCCGGATCGTCGAGATCATCGTCTGGCCCGGCTCGACAGAACACGCGTCTCGGAGCGACGATGTTGCCCGTGATGGCCGATGTGGTTCACGCAGTGCGAGTGGGGGGTGCCCATGGACGCGCCTAGCGCTCGCATCGACAAAGCGCACAGACACTGACCAACACGATCACTGGCATAGGTTCTCCCCCTGCCGCTCGACGCGGTTCGATTCGCGCTTCCCAGCCGCGTCCATGGCGCGGACGACGAAGTAGTACGACTTCTCGCCGGGCAGCCGCGGTGTCGTGAGCGCCTTCGCGCCGGGCGCTGAAGTGTACGTCGGGTGCGAGAAGCGCTCCCCGCGGGGCGCACGTGCCTGGTACACGAGGTAGATGATCTGGTTCGCGGGCGTCGTGTCGTCGCGGGCCGGTTTCCACCTGAGTCGATACCGCGAGCTCGTCCCCTCGTCCGTCGGTCCGGGAAGGCAGGTGGTCGCGGCACTGAGACCGGCGAAGATGGGGGGAGCCTGGTCTGGGTTCCGGGCTGTCACTGACCCCGCGCATGCGCTGAAGGCGAACGTTAGAAGCAGCACCGGGACGAGCGTGGTCATGCGCACATACCGTAATACGCTGCGATCTCCTTCAATTGTCACGGTGGGCGGTGGGAAACTCCCGCGCGGCCGCCGCCGAGTCATGTGGGGCCACTGAACGATCAGCTCTGAGAGTTGACTAGACCGCGGGGAGGGCGTGTGGCGTCGATGGCGGCTTCCGTCGCGGGATTGGCCGCACGCTTCTCGCTGCTGCTCACGACGCCTTGTGCGCCGCCGGTTGCCGGGAAGCGTTCCTCTTCTGCACGAGCAGAACGAGCGGGCACCCGCCGTCTACACGGCGGCCGGCTACCTGCCGGACGGTTCAGTCCGCGCCTCCGAGTTCCGCGCGGGCGGCGCTGCCGCGAATTTTGTAAGTCGCGAGTACCAGGTCGCCGGGTCCTAAGCGCCCCTGCGCGGCGCGTCTAAAAGAGGCAAGAGAGGCGCGACCGAAGTGCCAGCGGATCTGCATTTCGGCAGTGCTTAGGGGCCTGGCTTCGGCCCGGGCTGGGCGAGGCCGCTCTCGTAGGCGAAGATGACGGCCTGGACGCGGTCACGCAGGTGGAGTTTCATCAGGATCCGTTTGATGTGCGTCTTGACGGTCGATTCCTCGATCACGAGGGCGGTGGCGATCTCGCTGTTTGAGAGGCCGCGGGCGAGGTGCTCGAGCACCTCGCGCTCGCGCGGGGTGAGCTCGCCGAGCCGGTCGTGGAGGGCGCCGTCCGCCGCGGGATACCGGGTCATGCGGTCGATCACCCGCCGGGTGACGGAGGGCGACAGGAGCGAGTCGCCAGCCGCGACGGCGTGGATGGCGGCGATCAGCTCTTCGGGGCTGGTGCGTTTGAGCAAGAAGCCGGAGGCGCCAGCGGTGAGCGCGCCGAAGATGTAGTCGTCCTCCTCGAAGGTCGTTAGGATCACGACCTTCACATCAGGGGAGGTGACAAGCAGCTCGCGGGTGGCGGCGATGCCGTCGAGGTTCGGCATGCGCACGTCCATCAGGACGACCTCTGGTCGCTCGCGGCGCACCTCGGTGACGGCGGCGCGGCCGTCGGATGCCTCGCCGACGACGTTCACGGTCTCGTCGCTGGAGAGGACTGCCCTGAGGCCGGCGCGCATGAGGTCGTCGTCGTCGACGAGGAGGACGCGCACGGGCGGCTCGATCATGCGCTCGCTTGCGTGTAGGGCAGCCGCGCACGCAGCCGGAAGCGGCCATCGCTGGCGCCGGCCTCGACGCTGCCGCCGAGCAGCTGGGCGCGTTCGCGCATGCCGATGATTCCATGCCCGCCGCCGTCGCGAGCGGCCGAGCCCGGAGCCGGCGGGTTGCTGACGGCGAGCTCGAGCATGCTCGGCCCGAAGTCGAGCTCGACCTCGGCGCTCCCGCCTCCGTGCAGCGCGGCGTTCGTGAGCGCCTCCTGGAGGATCCGATACGCGGCTTGGTCGGCCGCGGGGGCGAGGACCTTGGGGGTGCCCGCGACACGAACGCTCACCGCGAGGCCCGAGCCTCGGTAGCGCTCGGCGAGCGTCTCGAGCGCGGCAAGACCGGGCGGCGGCTCCACCCCGTCGCTCGAACCGTCCTCGCGCAGCGCCCGCACGAGCTGGTCGATCTCGCCGATCGTCTCGCGCGCGACATTCTCGATCGTCGCGAGCGCTTCGCGCGAGCGTTCCGGATCTTGCTCGTGCAAAAGCCGCGCGGCCCCGGCCTGGACGAGGATCACGTTGATCGCGTGGCCAGCGGAGTCGTGCAGGTCGCGCGCGATGCGCGTCCGCTCCTCGGCGGCCGCCAGGCGCCGTTCCCGTTCAGCTTCGCGCTCGGCATGGAGCGCGCGCTGCTCGAGCTCAGCGAGCCGTTCTCGCCGCAGCCGCGCCCGGTCGCCGGCGAACCAGGCCGCCGCCCAGACGACAGCCCCGAACAAAAGCTCGGGCGCGAACCCGTCACGAACTAGGTGCGGTCCGAGCAGGACGGCGAGGCTGACCACAAGCGCGGCCACCCACGTACGCGGGCGGGCCTCTTCACGGTTATCGGCGGCCGAGTACAGGGCGATCGCGAAGCCAACCGGCGGACCGAGGCCATAGCGGAACCCGTAGAGCGTCGCGGTCGCCGCAGTGACGAGAGCAAAGACGCGAAGCGGCGCCAGCCGCCGGGCCGCAAGCGGCAGCGAGGAGAGCGCGGCTAGCACGCCGCCCAGCAGATCGAGGTCACGGTCGGTGCGGTCGAAGCCGCCGTGGGCAAGCAGCGCGAGCGAGAGCGCGAACACGCCGCAGGCGATTACGGCATCGAGCAGGAGTGGGCGGGGGCGCACGATGCTAGGACGGTAGCGCGCTGGAACAGCTCGCAGAGTCGCCCCTAGGGAGGATCCTCGTCCCCCCACGGGAGGACGGCCAAGATCCTCCCTGGGAGCGTTGTGGAAGCGGGGACCGCGCCCGTACGGTGGTCGGCGTGAGCGCCTTGCAGAACATCGCCCCGCTCGTCGCCGGCTCGCACTGGGATCACGGCGGCTTCTGCTGGTTCCCGTTCGCGGTCCTCTGGGTCATTGTGCTCGGCACGGCGATCTGGTTCGTCGCCCGCAAGCTCAGGCCAGGCGAACGCTCCGGCCTCGAACGGGCACGGGAGATCCTGGCCGAGCGGTACGCCCTTGGCGAGGTCAGCGTTGAGGAGTACCGAGAGCGTCTCGACGAGCTGAGCCGGCACCAATGAGCAGTTCGGATGCCGCGACTCCGCCGCCTGGCGACAGCGGCGCCGCTACACGAGATCAAGCTCGCGACCACCGGCCTCGGCCTCGCGCCGCGGGAGGGGAGGAGTGGAGCGGCCGTGCGGGCGATGGCCGTCCTGCGGCGGTGATCATCGACGGCCTCAGCAAGCGCTACGGTCGCCGGCTGGCAGTCGACGCTCTGAGCCTCGAGGTTCCGGCCGGTGTCGTGGCTGGCTTCATCGGCCCGAACGGCGCCGGCAAGACGACCACAATGGCCATGCTGCTCGGGCTCGTCGAGCCCACGGCCGGCAGCGGCACCGTTCTCGGTGCCAGCCTGGAGGACCCGGCCGCCTACCTCGGCAAGGTTGGCGCGCTGATCGAAGCCCCCGCCTTCTGGCCGGGCCTCAGCGGGGTCGAGAACTTGCGCGTGCTGGCTACCCTCGGCGGCCACGACGTGACTCGCATCCCGGAGCTGCTCGCCCTGGTCGGATTGGGCGCGCGCGGGTCGGACCGGTTCGGTGAGTACTCGTTCGGAATGAAGCAGCGGCTCGGCATCGCCGCCGCCCTCCTCGGCGACCCCGAGCTGCTCGTCCTCGACGAGCCCACGAACGGCCTCGACCCGGCGGGGATCAACGAGATGCGCGAGTTCATCCGCGACGTCGCCGACGGTAAGCGCACCGTGCTCGTCTCCTCGCACATCCTGAGCGAGCTGGAGCAGGTCTGCGATTGGCTGATCGTCATCGACCAAGGGTCGCTCCTGTACCAGGGGCCGGCCGAGGGCTTCCTCGGTCAGGACAGCAGCGTGATCGCGCTCGCGCCCGAGCACCCGGGCGACCTCGATCGGCTCGCCGCCCTCGTCCGTGCCGGCGGGCACGAGCCTCGCCTCGACGGCTCCGGGCTGATCGTCCCCGTGATCACCCTCGACGACCCGAAGACGATCGCGGCCGCACTGAACAAGGCCGCGAGTGCGCGGGGGATCGTGCTCGCGGAGCTGCACGTACGCCGGCCGAGCCTCGAGTCCCACTACCTCGCCGTCGTCGGAGGCCGCGAGCAATGATCGCCGCGCTACGAGCCGAGCTCGTCAAGCTCCGCCGGCGCCGAGTACTTATCCTCACAGCCGCGGCGACCGTCCTCTTCACCGTCGGCTCCGCCGCGATCGTGCTGGCATCGGCGGAGCAGTCGGGTAACCCGCGAGAACGGGGCGTCACGGTAGAAGCGCTTTCACAGGCGGGCGGGGGCACCGAGGTGTTCACGACCGCGGTGTCCTTTGCCGGAACGTTCCTGTTCGTCGTCTTCGTCGGTGCCGTCGCCATCGAGTTCTCACGCGGCACCTTCCGGACGATGCTCCTACACCAACCGCGCCGACTCAGGCTCCTCGCCGGAAAAATGGCTGGCTTACTCGTCTTCGCTGCCAGCGTCCTCGCCATCGCAGAAATGCTCGGCTGGCTCGCCGCCAAGCTGCTTGCCCCGACCCAGGACATCGCGACCGGGAACTGGGTCAGCGCCGCAGCGCTCGGCGGCGCGCTCGCAGACTACGGCTCGCTTCTGTTCTGGGTCACAGGCTACGCCATCCTTGGCATGACCTTAGGCGTCCTCGTCCGCTCCGTCCCAGTTGCCCTCGCGGTCGGAATCGCCTGGGCCGGGCCCTTCGAGCACCTCCTCGGAGAAGCGTGGACTCCCGCGCAACGTTTCTTCCCCGGGCTCCTCCTGGAGTCGTTCGTCGCCGGCGGCACGACCGACGTCAGCGCCGCCCGAGCATCCCTCACGATCACCGCCTACACCATCATCGCCGCCACAATCGCCGCAACGACCCTGACTCGACGCGACATTACTGCGTAGGACCGAGCCAACCATCCTGAGCCCCGGGTTCGGGCGATTTCTCCAGCTGCCGACGGACGAGCCTGAGTGGCGGCCAGGCAGCGCGACCGCGGCGAGTGGGGGCGTAGGCACGTAGCCGGACCTCCGGTTGGGTGAGGGGCAGCAGCGCCCGGTCGCCTTGGGCGATCGGCGGGCAGTAATTCCGATGCCAACGCCGTTGAGGATGAGGTTCCCGCCCCCGACAACTACTGCGTCACCCACTCAACGACTCAGGCGGCGATTTCGGGCGCGCTAGGCACCGCATAGACATCGACGGCGGTGAATTCGAGCGTAAACGTTGTGCCGACGCCGGGCTTGCTTTGGACTTCAATGACGCCCCATTATGCGCGTCGACGATCTTCTTGGTCACGACGAGTCCGAGTCCCGTGCCGGGAATCTGCCGGTCGACGGCCTCCGAGCAGCGGAAGAAGCGCGTAAAGAGATTGGCCCGGTCTGCTTCAGAAATCCCGATCCCTGTGTCAGTGAACGTCACGCCCACGCGCCCGCCCGCAACGTATCCAGCTATGGTCACAATGCCGCCTGCAAGCGTGTACTTGACCGCGTTGTCCCGTACTCGACGCTTGTGGCGTTGCGGCCTCGACGGCCTCGAGCAGGAGCGCACGGAGATCCACCGTCTCGAGGGTGAGATCGAGCATCGCATCGTCCGGCCTTGCGGCCAGTAGCAAGTCATCGACAAGCGCCAAGTGTCCGCAAGGATGACGTCTCGAATCGTCCGCGTGTGGAAGGGATACGGGGCTGCCGAGGGCGTCGACCGATACTGCCGCGAGCACTTCTTGAAAACGGTGCTCCCGCAGCTCCGGGAGGTGGACGGGTTCCTCGACGCGAACGTGCTTGTGCGCTCGTCGGAAGGTGAGACACAGGTGGTCGTGGCCACTGTCTGGGATTCGATCGACTGCGTCAAGGCCTTCGCCGGAGAGGACTACGGCAAGGCTGTGGTCGAGCCGATCGTCCGCGACCTGTTGGAGCGCTTCGACGACTACGTCACCCACTTCACCCTTGCCGTCGCCGCCGGAGACTGATCGGCAGCGCATCGGCGCCGCTGTTGCGCCAGCACGAGTGTCTGCGTTGCCCTCAGCTCTGATGGGTGGCGCGAGCCCGCGGGCCGACGAAGTCGCGAGACACGATGATGGCGAGACGACTCAGTCAGCTGTGGCGAGACCGATGGGTACCTCTAGGAAGGAGCTGGCCGAGCCACCATGATGCACCTGAATGGTGCCAGAGGGCATCCGCGCCGTCTCGCGTGCAACCTCGGGGAGCCCAGCTTGCTGGTTGACCTCGTAGCGGCGATCTGGCGGGCGCAGGACGAGGGCCAGGCGTCGGCTTGCGGCAATGCGCCGAGAAGAAGGAGAAGTCATCCTGGCCCATCAGGACCGGGCTGTCGGTGGGCGTGCTCACTCGGGGAGACGGAGTAGGACGGGTTCCATGTCGGTGCGCCAGTTGCGCTCAAGCTCGCGCGCGTCGTCGATCCGCCCGGCGGCGAGCGCCGCGACGATCGCGGTGTGCTGCTGCACCGACATAGGAATCAGGTCCGGGTCGGACATGTACAGCTGCTCGTAGCGCCGAGCTGTTGGCCCGCGCCCACTGGCGCTCGATCCGCGCGACGCCCTCACCCATCGTGAAGTTCGCAGGGACTGTGGTGCCTGGGGGATGCGGCTCTCGCGGCTTGCTTCATCGACGCAGCCACGGGCGCTCGCCGACCAGCGGCGCAGCATGACGACGTCGTCGGAAAGCGATGGTTCGGGATAGGAGAACTCGACTGGCTGATGCGGCGTCTCGTTGAGGCTACCGCGACGTTGTGCTCGTGGCTGCCAACTTTGGCTTTCGCTTCGGGCCTCGCACGTTCGATGCCTGCCCTCGCCGCGACCCCACGATCCGGTCGTAGGTTGCGGGGCGCGCCGAGACCGTGAGGCACCTCAGGCGGTTGAAGAGCAGGCCGCCGCCCGAGAGCTCAGCGGCCCGCCTTGTTTGAATTCCTCGGTTCAGATCTCGGGCACAGGCGCGTTGGCGGGTATAGGCGAATTGTTTCGCCATCTTCGGGAACGATCGCGGTGGGCACGTGCTCGCGAACCTGGGCGCGCGTCTCTAGGCAATGTCCAATCGCCTCGAGGTGGACAACGATCACCCGCGGCACGAGTTCAGTTACTCGTGCGACGTCGCCGACGTCCATGACCAAGGGTTCGCTTCCGCCGAGCCGGGCACCACTGCCGTTTACGATCGCCGTGCGCGGCCTGAACCGTGCGATCGTCGCCGCGACTTCATCGCACCAGACCGTATCGCCCGCGATGTAGGCGTCGTCGAGCACGAAGCCGCTTACAGGGCCGAGTTCCCGGGCAAGCGGTCCGTGTCCGTGCTGGCCGCCTGTGCGCGTGATCGAAACGCCTCGCCAACTGGTCGAGGTTGAGTTCGGGACCGCCTGCGCAAGAAGGCCGTGGCCACGAAGCAGTGCTTCGTCCTCGGGTTGGCAGAAAACGGGGACGTTCCGTGGGAGCAAGGAGAGCGCAGTTTCGTCGAGGTGATCGGAATGCGTGTGCGTCACGAGGACGGCATCGATGCCGGCGATTACCTCGTCGGCAGGAAAGGGAAGTGGCACGAGGGGATTGCGTACGGGTCGAGTGCTGCCCTCAATTCCAGGTCGCGCGCCGACGTCATCGAGCATCGGGTCGACGAGCAACCTCAAACCGGCGAGCGACACGATGATCGTTGCGCTACGGACGAGCGTCAGCGTCTCGGCATCCTGATTACTGGACGTCTTGAATGTCATCTCAGCTTGCGCTGACCCGAACGAGGGCGAATCGGAGGCTGCCAGGTTTTGCGCTTCGTGTTCTTACTCTCGCCGAAAATGTTCCAGACCTGCGATTGCTCACTTGGCGCGGACTGTTGGCAGGTACGCGCGGGCGATCGTCAAGCCGTTTCCCAAAACAGCAGACTTAGCTCACCGGGTGCTTTTGCGCTGGCCAAATACGGACACGGCGACATCGTGCCTCATCCCAATCTCCAGATCACCTGGATCGACGCGTCTCATAATCCTGAGGTCGCAGGTTCAAATCCTGCCCGCGCTACTAAAAAGGCCCCGGAAACGGGGCCTCTTTGCTTACTCCGCTGATTTGGGGCTTCGATAGGTTCTGCCCAACTTTTGCCCAACGCGCGCTTCATCGGTCGCGCACAGATCGTGTCGAGTAACGAGCTGCTGCACTAACTGACCCCAACCGCCTCACCCGGCGTGGAGTCTCAACCCGCGCACTTGCGGTGCAGAGCAGCCACAAGCAGACGGCCGCTTGAAGGAGCCGTCTTCGGCCGGTGCCGCGCCTCGCGCCAAAGCGGGTGGTCCGCTCGCACCCACTCACTAGTCAGCCCGGCTCGCGTCTGGGCTCTGCTGCCCGGGGACGAGGGCAGCGTCAATCGCACCGCCGTGGACCTCCAGCACGTTGAGCGACGTCGGGCCGAGGATGAATCCCGCCGCCGCGATGTGCGCCACTATCTCCTGGTAACGCGGCGACACGTTGAGCTGTTCGGCTGCTGCGGCGTCGCGCCAGAAGGTGACCACGACCCGCTCGTCACCCGCCTCAGCGAAGACGACGCCAAGAAAGCCGTCGTGCGAACGGAACATCGGGAGCGACTGTTCGTTGGCGAAGCGGCGATACGCGTCGGCTTGGCGTATATCGATGCGTGTGCGCCAAATGCGGCAGACAATCACGGCGCGAACCCGCTCTGCGTCGTTTGCCGCACCTCGATCCTGTCACCATCGTCCGGCACGATGGCTTCGGGCACCTCGCCGCGAACGAATGCCCGCGAGTCGAAGCGGTGGGTGATCGCCTCGACAGGCACGAGGACCACCAGCGGCACGCGCGCCACCTGCTCGCGAATGTCGCTTGTCGTCACAAGGGGTCTGCTGTCGACGTGGGGGAGGTCGCCAATCGCCGAGCGCAGCGTCTCGAGCTCGAGCCGCTCGTGCGAAACGCGTGGTCTGACCGAGGGTTCGACCATTTACCGAGCCTACTCGAGCGTTTACGGCGAGCCGAGGTGAGCGCTTCGGTTCCGGATGCAGACCGACACCACGGCAGCCCCAACGACCAAACGCCCGCATGGATCGTGTCAGTCACCAGCTGGCGAGCGGGATGTTGGTGGAGCCGCGCGAGCGGGAGTGGAAGCAACGATGCTTGCGAATCGAGTAGGTGCACAGCCAGCCTCGAACATCCTCATCAGTTAGAGATATCGTCGTTAGGCGGAGAGCGTTTGCCGCTCCGCTAACTGCTCTAACTGCTCTAACTGCTCTAACTGCTCTAACTGCTGTGGCCTAACTGCTCTAACTGCTCTAACTGCTGTGGCGGTACAGGCTGCCGAAGACCCGGAACGATCCGATCTCGCTGATGGCCGTGACGACTGGGGGTTGGTCGCAGCGGTCGTTGATGCCCTCCTGGAAGTGCCGAAAGGCGTCTAGCTCCGAGAGGGAGCTCTGCCCGTCACCGAAGGCGAGGTGGACGAAGCTGACGCCGTCGTCGAGCTTGAAGGTCGCGTAGTGAAGCCCGGGTGGCTCGGTTGCCTCCAGCTCGGCGTAGACAGCGCGGATCAGCTCCTCGTTTCGCGCTACCTCGCTGGGCTTGACTCGGTAGCGGACCATGACCTGCTTCATCGGATGCCTCCCCGGCGTGTTGTTGCCGATTGCGTAGGTCCGAGCGGTTGGGGTTTTCGGGCAGCGGGCGATGCTGCCGTTGCGGCTCCGCCACCGGTCGTAGCCGCAACGGCCCTGGCAAGCTCGTCGCCCCGCACGAGGAGGAACGCGACGGGAATCGCGAGTAGGGCGATCGCGCCGCAGACCCAGAGGGCCCACTGGAAGCCGCCCGTGAGCGCCACATCCATGGTCTTGCCGTCGCCGGTCAGCGTTTTGAAGTGCGTGGCGGCGACGGTCGAGGCGATCGCGACACCGATCGCCCCGCCGAGCTGCTGCGAGGTGTTGAGCAGCCCGGAGGCGAGCCCGGCCTCGCGCTCGGAGACGCCGGCGAGCCCGGCGATCGAGACCGGGATGAAGCCGAAGGCGGTGCCGGCCCCGGCGACGAAGAACGGTCCTGCCAGGTCGCTCCAGAAGTGCCCCTGCACCGGCACCTGGGTCGCCCAGAGGACGCCGCCGCCGATCAATGCCATTCCGAGCGCCATCACGGGCCCCGCGGCCATGCGGGTGACGAGCATCTGTGCAAGGCCTGCGAGGGCGACGGAGGTGAGCGAGGCCGCCAGCCAGGCGACCCCGGTCTGGAGCGCCGAGTAGCCCAGCACCTGCTGCATGTAGAGCGTGCCGATGAAGATGAAGGCGAAGAAGCTGCCGCCGAGCAGCAGCCCGACGGCGTTCGCTCCTGCGAGCGTCTTCAGCCGGAACATTCTTAGCGGCATCAGCGGCGCTTCGACGCGCGCTTCGGTTGCGAGGAAAGCCAACAGGAGGACGGCGGTGACAGACAGCAGGGTGATGGTTCGGGCCGTGCCCCAGCCGACCTCGGGTGCCTTCGAGAGCGTGTAGACAAGCAGCAGCAGCCCGCCGGTCACTGTTAGTGCGCCGAACGGGTCGTAGCGCCTGCGTGTGGTGTCGATGCGGCTCTCCGGGACGATCCGCCGTGTGAGCAGCAGCGCCGCCGCGCCGATCGGGATGTTGAGGAAGAAGATGTACTCCCAGCCTGCGAAGCGGGTGAGGAGGCCGCCCGCGAGAAGGCCGACGGTCGCCCCCGCGGCCCCGATGCCGCCCCAGAGACCGAGCGCTTTGTTGCGCTCGGCGCCTTCGGCGAACATGTTCATCACGATCGAGAGCGCCGCCGGTAACACGATCGCGGCGCCGAGCCCCTGGAAGCCGCGCATCGCGATCAGGAAGGAGTCGCTGCTGGCGAGCGCGCAACCAAGCGACGCCCCGGTGAAGACCGTCAGCCCGAGCATGAAGATCCGGCGTCGGCCGAGAAGATCCGCTGCCCGGCCGCCAAGGAGCAGGAAGCCGCCAAAGGTGAGCCCGTAGGCGGTCACGACCCACTGCAGGTTCGACTCGGAGAAGTGGAGCTTCCGGCCGATCGTCGGCAGCGCGACGTTGACGATCGTGAGATCGACGATCGTCATGAAGAACGCGACGGCGAGAAGTGCGAACGCTCGCCAACGGTGGACGACTGGCACGAGAACTCCTCCTTCGCGTAGGTGGTTGCGAGAGAAAATCGATCGGCGGCGGTGAGGCGGGCGGCGTGCGTGCGAACCAGCACTGGGAGAACGAGGGGTCTGCCTCGGTGAGGCTGCGCGAATCGTTTCTGTTTCGGCCTCTCTCACATTCGCAGCGATACCTGGTATCGAAGCTCACAAACACAAGGCGACAGGCGCACAAACGCGAAAGGCGGTCTTTGTATTCGAAGGGATCTCCCCTCCGATCGCGTCGGCGCTGCGCCGGCGCGCCCCATCGCGGGGCTAAGTCATCGGACGGATCGATCCGCGTCGCCGTCGTGGCTCGGCTCGATCAGTTGCGTGAGCTCGTCCAGTCGGTGCGCGTGGCTCGCCTGGGCCTGCTCGAGCACGGGGAAAGACGTGTGGGTCGACCAGCTCGTAGCGAGCGTGACGGCATTAGCTTCCCTCGATCCGCGACACTCACACAACCACACCAAGGTTTTCCAAGCACACCAAGGTTCTCTTACGCATTTTCGGGCTTGTGTCTGCTCGTGGGAGAGGCGGGTAAGCGCCTGTCGAACATGGGCACGACCAGGCGTTGCGAGCAGATCCGCGGAACGTACTCGGCTTCTCGGCGCGCGAGACCGCCGAGACGCTCGAGACGACATCCGTGTCGGTCGACAGCGCCCTGCAGCGCGCGCACAAGACCATCGACGAACGGGTCCCGAAGCAGAGTCAGCAGGCGACGCTGCGCTCGCTCGGCGACGCGGCGTTTGCGTGACGTCGTCGACCGCTACGTCCCCGCCTGGGAACGCAACGACGTCGAGGCGGTCGTCGCCATGCTGACCGAGGACGCGACGATGACGATGCCGCCGCTGCCGACCTCGTACCGCGGCCGCGAAGAGGTCGCCGTCTTCCTCGGCGGCTGGCCGCTCGCAGGCGTCAAGCGCTGGCGCCTCGTATCCGCCCGCGCGAACGGGCAGCTCGCATTCGGCGCCTACGTCTGGGACGAGGAGATGCACGTCTTTATGCCCCACGGCGTCAAAGTGCTCACGGCTGCGCGGCACGCAGATCGAGGAGATCACCGCCCTCCTCAGCCCAGACGCCTTCCAAGGCTTCGGCCTCCCCGAGGCAATCACGACCTGACCCGCAACAAATAGTGAGGAGATGCTGATGACGCTGACGTTCGAGCTCGCCCAATTTTCCGTCCGTGAGGAGGACGAGGCTGCTCTGCTCGCCGAGCGTCCGGAGATGATCCGGGCCGTGCAGCGCGCGTTTCCGGGCGCGCTTGCCGCCTGGCTCACCAAACAGGACGACGGGACATGGCTGGACGTGATCCTCTGGCACAGCCGGGAGGAGGCGGAGGAGGCCGCGCGGCGAATCGACGGCGTCCCGGAGGCGAAATCGTGGTTTCGGCACATCTCCCAGTCGGGGGGCGTGCGCCACGCCGAGGTCGCTCACGAACAGCTCTTTGCATCGCTCGGTAGACCGAACGTTCTATCCACTTGAGGAGGTCAGAGCTCGTCGTGCGGGCCTGATTTAGCCA
>WNGA01008258.1_pt1 | contig 17595 bp, 19 predicted proteins | sample 5400061 | NCBI WGS metagenome assembly WNGA01 (sample SAMN13153366, study PRJNA577476) | soil metagenome | isolation source: 100 cm soil or saprolite under grassland replicate 2 | place: USA:California | collected 2016-06-15 | reverse complement strand
CCATGCGCCATGACTTCGTCGTAAGTCTGGCGCAACGTGCACGCGGCGTTATACGCGGGCATGACAACAACGATTTTTTGGCCGTTTAACATCCTCGCACGCGCTTTTTGTTAATTGTCATTCTGAGCGAAGCGAAGAATCTCAGTCCGTATTTGAACCTCCTCCTCTGCAGCGATAGACAGATGTTTCGCCTCGCTCAACATGACAGGGCAGTTATGGCATGGTCGTAGTCGAATATGTGTTGGACGGCTAACTTGCAAGCTCCATGACGATTTTTTACGACCCAAGCTGTCTCGAATATTCGAGTCCCAGCCATCCGGAACGGCCGGAGCGGATCGCCCGCACTGCGCCACTCCTAAAGGATCGACATCCTGATTGGGAATGGGGGAAGCCCGCTACCGCGACGGATGCGCAGTTGTTGCGCGCACATTCGCATGAGCATGTTGAAGGCGTTGCCAACGCGCTCGAACATTTTGATCTCGATACGCCATTTTATCCAAACATTGAAGTGCACGCGCGCCGTTCAGCCGCTGCGGCAATTGAGGCAACGCGTTCCGCGTTGCGCGGCGAGGCCGCCTTCAGTTTGATGCGCCCGCCGGGACATCACGCCACGCGAGATCGCGCAATGGGTTTCTGTTATTTCAGCAACGTGGCTGTCGCGGCGCTCGACGCTTTGGAAAACGGCGCTGAACGGATTGCCATTTGGGATTTTGATGGACATCACGGGAACGGGACCGAGGCGATTGTAGCGCACAACGAGCGAATTCGATTTGCCTCGATTCATCAGTTCCCGGCTTATCCCGGGACCGGAGCGAAATCCTTTGCAAACATTGTTAATTACCCCATTCGGCCGTCTACGGCGCGCAGCAGAATTCTCGACATCGCGCGACGTTCTCTCGATAATTTGAAAGATTTCAACCCTGAGTTGCTTTTGGTTTCAGCAGGGTTCGACGCATACGCGCGTGATCCGCTGCTGCAACTAACGCTCGAGCGCGAAGACTTTGCCACGTTAGGCGAGTGGTTAGGCGACATCGAAGTTCCTGTCGCAGTTGTCCTGGAGGGCGGCTACAGCAATGACTTGCCCGAATTGATCGACGCGTTCTTGTTCGCTTGGAATGGCTGAATTGTAGCGGCTCTCGGCAGGCATCAAAACGCGTTATAGTCATTTTTTTCACCAACGCCCGCGCAGCGCCATTCCAATCAGCCGTGCAGCCGCATCTTCGATGTCGTGATATTTGTGCTCAGCCGCTCTGGCTTTCACCGCGAGGAGACCGCACCGGTGAACGTTTGTGAAATCACCGTAAGGGAACTTGTATCTGCGCTTCGTATTTACAGCGTAACGTTCGTCCACGCCGAGATGCCACTTCGCGTATTCGGCAAACCCGTGCACGCGGATGAATTCGTTTTCCACATCAGGAGAAGGTTTGTGCTCGCGCCACGCGCCTTTGCCATCAGCGATCAGACGTCCTTCGTGGATGAGTTGAGACGCGAACGCGACGGCATTTTCGTTGACCTTGACGCTGCCACCCGACCGCGCCCGGGCGTCACTGATTGCGATGAGACAAATGACCAGTCCGATCCCTGCTACACAGTTAAGTTTGCTGATGGCTGCTTTCATTCGCGCAAGCCGAAACGTTTGCCTCACACCCAGAAGTGGCAACAGTATTCGCCTCAGCGGGCCGTAGCACAGCTTGGTAGTGCGCTTGAATGGGGTTCAAGAGGTCGCGGGTTCAAATCCCGCCGGCCCGATTTTCAACTGTAGCGGCGCTCTCTGAACGTCGCTCGTGTCGGCGGCCAGAGACCGCCGCAACAAAATCATGTTAACTGCTGGAATTGTAGGACTGCCGAATGTTGGGAAGTCGACGCTTTTCAATGCGGTCACACGCACGCATAAAGCGCCGGCAGAAAATTATCCATTTTGCACGATCGATCCGAATGTCGGCGTTGTAACGGTTCCAGATTCTCGCCTCGAAACAATCGTCGAGATTTCGCACTCAAAAAAAATTACGCCAACCGCGATCGAGTTTGTGGATATCGCTGGACTCGTTAAAGGCGCGAGCGCTGGCGAAGGACTTGGCAATCAGTTTCTCCACCACATCCGCGAAGTGGAGGCGATCGTGCAGGTGGTGCGGTGTTTCGAAAATCCGGATGTTCACCACGTTAGCGCGACGATTGATCCAGTTCGCGACATCGAGGTCATAAATACCGAGCTCGTCCTGGCTGATCTCGCTTCCTTGCAGAAGCGACGCGACCGAATACAGAAGCAGCTGCACGCCGGCGAGAAAGCAGCAATCATTGAAAATGCGATCATCGAAAAACTACTAGCGCATCTCGATCGCGGGAAACCGGCGGTTACTGCCGAGTTGACTCCCGAAGAGAAGGCGGTCGCGCGAGGTTTCTTCCTGCTGACGTCCAAACCGACAATTTTTGCCTGCAACGTGGCGGAATCGGATTTGGCAGCAATTTCCAAAGGCGATTCCGCGAACCCTGCCACGCGATATGTGGAACTTGTTCAGGATTACGCCAGCCACCATTTCGCTACCGAAGCAATTGTGGTCAGCGCGCACATCGAGAGCGAGCTGGTTGATCTTAGCGAACAGGAGGCGCTCGAATATTTAGGCGGCCTCGGCGTGGAAGACAGCGGCGTGCACGCGCTCATTCGCGCGGTCTACCACCTGCTAGGCCTCTGCACATTTTTTACAACCGGTGAAAAAGAAACGCGGGCCTGGACCATTCACGCTGGCGACAAAGCGTCCACGGCAGCCGGGGCCATTCACTCAGATTTCGAGCGCGGTTTTATCGCGGCCGAGACAATTCACTACGGCGATCTGGCTGCTCTCGGTTCCTTCGCGAAAGCTCGCGAAGCCGGCAAACTGCGTCTGGAAGGAAAAGACTACGTTGTACAGGACGGCGACGTAATTTTCTTCCGGTTCAATGTGTAGCTGTAACTCTTCCTCTTCCTCTCACCCTGCTTCTTCGTCTCTTCTTGCCGATTAGGAGTTAGATTGGGAGGAAGCGGAAGAGGAAGATTCTCAGGTTACGCCGCATCGTACAGAATCCGGCCACAGTTTTCGCAGCTTACGATTTCTTTTCCAGCTCTGACTTGAGCCGCGGTGGCAGTCGTCACTTTCATGTGACAGCCTGTACAAACCCCATGCTCGATGGCAACAACAGCGGCATCACCTTTGCTTTTGAAGAGGCGTTCGAAGCGACCGAGCAAATCCTCATCGATTTTTCCAGCCAACTCGGAGCGTTCCTTGGTTAACCCCTGTAATTGCGAGTCCAAAGCTTTCGAACTCTTCGTCCTCGATCTTGCGAATCTCATTTTCGTACCGCTCGATTTCATGACCAATCGCCTGAAATTCATCATTCTTGCGCGTCTGATATTGCTGTGTCTTGAGACGTGAGATGGTCTCAGTGCGAGTGCCCACATCCAGCTCAAGTTTCTTACGATCCATTTCAACCTGTCGCGTTCTATGCTTAAGCGCCTCCAAGCTTGCCCTGCTTGCGGCTAATTGGGCTTCCAAGCTCTTGCGCCGTAACGGCACTGTTTCGATTTCGATCCCAATCTGTCTGATCTTTTGCTCGCGATCTTGGAGAATGAGCAGTTGTTCCAAATCGGAATGCACGTGCGCTGAAGTTATTGATTCGGCGGAGCGCCGTCAATCACTGCTCGGCTGGCTCAATTTGTTTGAAGGCACTGAGGACTTGCTCCGGCCGCGCACGGACGGCGATGTTTTCGGTGAGGTTGACCCAACGAACGATTCTGCTGGAATCGATCAGAAACTCGCCGGGTCGTGCGATGTCCGCGCCTTTTGGCCCTGCCCTGGGATGCAGCACATCGTAACGGCGAATCACTTCGGCTTTAGGATCGGAAAGCAACGGGAATGTGTAGCCGAGTTTTTGAGATTGCCGCCGGTTAATGTCCGGTGGATCGACACTAATACCGACGACGCGGATGCCGCGCGCATCGAACTCCGAAAGCTTTTGCCGGAAACTCCGCAACTCGGAGTTGCATAGCGGTCACCAGAAACCGCGATAGAAAATCAGCACGACAGCTTTTGATCCGGAAAGCAAATCGCCCAAACCCACCGGCATCGCGTTTTGATCCAGCAACAGGAAGTCCGGCGCCCTTTCGCCAACGCGTGGCGCGTGAGTGGAGAGCGGAACCTGGCGCAGGACGTAAAAAATTTCGTAACTGAAAAACGCGAAAAGAAACAGGGCGATCGCTGTGAGGATCGAGCCGAAGATCTTGCCACGATAAAGTTGTGGTCGGCCGAACGCCCGAAAGAAGCCGAAAATCAACAACGCTCCGCCAATTCCAAAGAGCAAAAGATTCGCCCATGGAAAATCGCGCGCGAGTGGATAACGAACGAAAAACCCGTAGGAAAATAATCCGCCGAGGGCGACAACAAAACCAACCCAGATCGGCCAGTTCCATTTCCGTTTCACGTCGATCTTGCCGTCGCCATCCGCAGAATCCATCGATAAAGCATGAACGCGATGGCCGCGAATGCCACGCCGCCGATGAAAACGCCGGCCTTTTCGAATCCGGGACCCACCAGGGCAAGCGGCGCAGCTTTGCCGGAGAACACAACGATCGCGGAAAGGATGACGCCGATGATGCTCTCCCCGACGATCAACCCCGACGCGAGAAGCACGCCAAGCTGTTTCGTCGCTTCGGGCTTTGGAGTGCGATTAGCGTGTTGGTCGAAGAACCACCCGACAATCGCGCCGACGACAATCATCAACGTGCTTTGCGTCGGCAGATAAATTCCGAGGCCAACAGCCAGCGGCGGAACACGCATGTGTTTCGTCGTGCGCGCGAGTATTTCATCCAATAAAATGATGCCAATGCCGATCAATCCACCAATTCGGATCAAGCTCCAGTCAATGTCTGCGGCTATGACGCCTTGAGCCAAAGAGGAAATCAGCCCCGCCTGCGGCGCCGGCAGTGGATGGGCATGCAGCTCTGCTCCCGGCGCGCCTACGAAACCGTAGGCGTGATTCACCAGATCGAGCACCGGCGGAATCACAAATGCGCCTGCAATAACACCGATGACGAGTGCCACCTGCTGCTTCCACGGCGTGGCATCAACCAGTTGGCCAGTCTTAAGATCCTGAAGGTTGTTGTTCGCAATCGCAGCGACGTTGAAGATGACCGCCGTTGTAAACAATGCGAAAGCCATCAACGCTTTGCCCGAATCCGGCGACACATAAGGTTTAACGCCGATAACGAGCAACAATGCCGCGCCAATCACCACCAAAATTCCAATGCCAGAGAGCGGGCTGTTGGACGAACCGATCAGACCCGCCATGTAACCGCACACCGCTGAGACGAAGAAGCTCATAAGCACGACATAAGCAACGCCGCCGATGATGAGCGTTGGGAGATGCGCACCGAGGCCGCTGGTGTTGCCGAAATAGCCGAGCAACCATCCGATCGGCAGCATGCACGCCAAAGTGATAAGACCGACGATACCGATTGGAATGTCGCGCTCCGTGATCGGAAGCGTGTCGGCTTTGCCGGCTTTGCGTGCGCGTGAAGCAGCCATCGCACTCGCGAGACCACTCGCAACCGGCTTCACTAATTTCAGCAGCGTCCAGATCGCCGAAACGCCGATCGCTCCGGCGCCGACGAAACGCACTTTCGTGCTCCAACTCTTTTGCGCGAGCGTGGCCGCGGCCGTCGTGACATCGCCGGCAATGGCTGAAAAATGCGGGACACCCCAGCCCCAACCAATCAGCGCGCCGATCAACATCGCAATTCCAACCGAAAGACCAACCAAATGTCCGATCGCGAGAAGTGCGAACGACAACGCGAAGTCGTAACCGCTAACTGCGCCGCGCCTGCCGATTCGAAAAGTTTGTGCGACGTCTGCTGCGAAAATTTGCGTACCGACGATCACCGCGAAGACCGCGGAAACAATCGATCCCCACAACACCGCGAGCAAACCGGCGCGGCCGTGTTCGATATCAGAAGCGTGCGCGGAATCGCCGCTGCTGCCAACCTTGAGCACTTCAGCGCAGGCGACGCCTTCCGGATACGGCAAGTCCGAAGTCGTCACTAATGCACGCCGCAGCGGGATTGAATACATAACACCAAGAATTCCGCCGAGCGCGCAGATCCAAAACGAGGTCCAGAACGGAAATTCCGTCCAATAGCCAATCATGATCAAACCGGGCAACACAAAGATGATCGATGACAGTGTTCCCGCCGCGGACGCGACCGTCTGCACAATGTTGTTTTCTTGAATGGTCGCATCGCGGAAACCCCGCAGGATTGCCATCGAAATCACCGCCGCCGGAATCGACGTCGAAAACGTGAGGCCGGCCTTGAGGCCGAAGTACACATTGGCCGCAGTGAACACGAGTGTGATGACTGCGCCTATGATCAGGCCGCGGACGGTGAGTTCGGCGCGGGTACTCTCGCGCATTTGCTGGTTGGCGTTCACACTGGTCAATAAGTCACCGCGGTCTTCTGCCCGGCGACGCGAGCGGAGGATAGTGCGGAACCGCGTTAAGGGTCAAGACGCATGCGCCGACATACGCATGCCTGCACTTTCCGGATCAGAACATCTCCACGGGCGAGCGTTGGATGCTTTGAGAAATAGTTTGCTTCGCGCGTTCTTCGCCGACAACGGCGACGCGCAAGTCCCAGATTTCATTGTCGATCTTGCGAAATGCGGTTTCTGAAAATTCATCCGGCGGTGAAAGTTTCTGCTTAAAGCACGCGACGCTTTCTGTCGCACGATCAGTTTGCTTGCATGGCAACGCAGCCAGAATCCGATGCACATTCTCTATCTCCGGAATACGATGGCAAATCATGACGAGATTATTTCCGGCCGCGATGGCCAGACGAATTGTATCCTCGAGCTGATATCCGGTGAGAATGGCGCCCATGTCAAGATCGTCGGTCATGATAAGACCGTCGAAGCCAAGTTCATTGCGTAGCAAATCTGTAATGATTTTCGGCGATAAACTGGCGGGCGTTTTTTCCGGTCCAAAGCACGGATACCAGCCGTGACAAATCATCATGCTGTCCACGTTGCCGACGAATTTGCGAAACACGGCCAACTCGTTCCGATCCAGTTCCTCCCGCGTGCGATCAATCCGCGGTAACTGGTAATGAGCATCTGAACTTGCAGCGGAGTAACCCGGGAAATGTTTCCCGCAGCTGGCGATCCCTTGCCCTCTCATCGCTTCGTTAAATGCGCCGGCATTTCGAACGACTTGTTCGACGGTTTTGCCATAGCAGCGGCCGCGCAACGAGTTGTCGGCGTCGTCATGAAATGAAATGTCGAGCACGGGACACAAATCCAAATTGAATCCGAAAAGACGCAGCAAACGCCCGGTGATGTCTCCGTGACGCGAGATCAGATCGACATCATCCTTATCTCGGAGCTGTTGCGCGTTCGGCGGTTCGTTGCCGATCAAGCGCAATCGCGAAACGCGACCGCCCTCTTGGTCGATGGTGATGATCGGTTCGACTTCGCTGAGGTCCCGCAGACAGTCGATGAGCTTTCGAAGTTGCGCAGCGCTCTCGATGTTGCGGCCAAAAAGAATAAAAGCGCCCGGTTGCACCCGCCTGAACAGCCGTGCCGTTTTCGCGTCCAATTCTTTGCCCGGCACACCCGTCATGATCAATTGACCGAGTGAATCACGTTTCATTGCGTGGAAGAATCAACGCGCAACCCACCTTCGGCAAGCCTACGGCGCGGCAGGCGTCCAACTTTCAACATCAAACGCTCAATTGCAGCGGTTTCAGTTGAACGTTGAGCGTTGAGCGTTGAGCGTTGGGCGTTGAAAAACATCGCGATCTATGGAGGAACATTCGACCCGGTTCATCACGCCCATTTGATTCTCGCCAGCGACGCTCTCGAAACATTGGGAGTTGACGAAGTAATCTTTGTGCCGGCGGCGATTTCTCCTCTGAAGAAGGCCGCTCCGATTGCGAGCAGCGAATCACGATTAGCAATGTTGCGGGCGGCGGTTAAAGGCGAGTCGAGGTTTTCCGTGGAAGACTGCGAGCTGCGTCGCCCGCCACCTTCGTACACAATCGATACCGTCGAAGAAGTTCGGCGACGCAACAACGATACAGCGATCTACTGTTTGGTCGGTGAAGATAACGTGGCCAGGCTCACAAAATGGCATCGCTTTGCCGAGCTGGAAAAAATGGTGCATTTCATTGTCCTCGATCGCACCGGTCAACCACGCTCCCACTCTTATCCCGTCATTGAGCGGAAAATCGACATCTCGGCAACAGAAATAAGAAAGCGAGTTGCCTCCGGCCGATCCATTCGCTATCTCGTACCGCCAGCAGTGGAAGAAATCATCCGCCGCGAGAAACTTTACCTGGAGCAATCGAAATAACCCCGGAAAGCTTAGCAACAACCTGCGCGGAACTCGCCTCGAACAAAAAGGCGGAAAACATCCTTGTGCTGGATTTGCGCGACATCTCGACGTTTACGGATTTTTTTGTGATCTGTTCTGGCAGCTCCGAGCCTCAACTGAAAGCGATTGCAAACGAAATCGAAACGCGATTGCGAGAAGACCATTCTGTTCGGCCTGTAGCGATTGATGGATTTCCCGCCAGCCAATGGATGGTGCTCGACTTCCTGCAGGTAGTTGTCCACATTTTTCATCAGGACAAGCGGGCTTTCTACAGTCTCGAAGACTTATGGGGCGATGCGCCCCGGATACAATGGCAAACGACAGTGGCTCGTTGATCAACGCCTCTGGCGCGCAGCTACCTTAATCCGCAGGGCTTTTCATCAAAGCTTCGGACTCGGACGTACTGCGCTTCCTTGGCGGACAAAGCCGCCACAATTATTTCGGCGATGGCGCGGACGGCGGAGTACCCCTTGACGCAGCCGGTGGCGTCGCTCTCGGCGAACCCGGCGCGGCAGGTGTTGGAGCCGGCTTGGCGTCCAGTAGTTCTACTTCAAAAATCAGAGCCGCATTGGGACCGATCTCTGGACTGACGGAGCGTTCGCCATAGGCGAGGCTCGATGGAATCCACAACTGATATTTTGATCCGACTTTCATCAGTTGAAGCGCTTCCGTCCATCCCTTGATGACGCCAGTAACTGGAAAAGTGGCCGGCTGCCCGCGCTTGTAAGAACTGTCGAACTCAGTGCCGTCGATGAGAGTGCCGCGATAATTTACCGTCACCATGTCGGTCGGTTTGGGCTGGGCTCCGCTTCCCTCCTTCTCGACTTTATATTCCAACCCACTGGCAGTTGTTTTTACTCCTGGTTTCTTTTTGTTCTCCTCGAGAAACTTCGAACCTTCCGTTTTGTTTTTCTCTCCGGCTTGTTTCTGTTTTTGTTCCATATCTTTCTCAAATTGTGCCATGACGTCTTTGACTTGGTCTTGGGTCAGTTGCGGTTTACCGGCGATGGCGTCTTTGATGCCGGCGGCGAGAATGTCGGGATTAATGTCTACTTTCTGCCGGCTAAGATTGAATCCAATATTCATGCCGATGCTGTAGCTGACCTTGTCCTTCTGGTCTTTAAGTTGTGGTGATTTGTCTTGCCCGAACAACGGCAATGCAAGTAAGGATGCGCTAACAATAAGAATGAAATATTTCATAAGATGGTGATTCCGCGCCGGGTTTAATTAAACTAACCGCTGCAGAAAGCCGCACGCTAATGGATAAATGCCGCCCGTCAAGAAAACAGCATGACTGGCCATCCAGGCGCCCTTATCTCCTGGTACTATTGCTTATTACCTGGATGATTCCATTGTGGCCGCAAATCTCCTGCGGAATCAATCTCTCGCATTCCGACGTTCAGAAGATCGGAAAAAGAATCTGGCAAAATGAATGCAATGGAACTATTTCCGGGCTTACTTCATGGAATGAAGGCGAAGACTTTGCATCGCTCGGTATCGGCCATTTCATCTGGTATCCGAAGGGACGCCGCGGTCCATTTGAAGAAAGTTTCCCCAAAGTGGTAAGTTTCATTTCAAAACGCGGCGCGAAACTGCCAACATTGCTCTTGAAAGGCGGCGAACAACCATGTCCGTGGAATTCACGCGCGGAGTTTGTTCGAGCGCAACACGCTGTAGAGATGAATCAATTACGCCAGTTTCTGGTGGATACGATCGATCTTCAGGCCGAATTTCTCATTGGCCGGTTGGAAGGCGCGCTGCCTAAAATGCTGGATGAAGCGGCGCCTGGCGATCGAGCCAACGTACAGCACCAGTTCGACCGCCTGGCGAGAACTGCGCAAGGGTGCTACGCCCTTGTCGATTATGTAAATTTTAAGGGTGAAGGCGTCCTGCACACAGAGCGTTATCAAGGTCAGGGATGGGGCTTGCTTCAGGTCCTAGAAACAATGCACGGAACTTCCGACGCTGATGCGGTTGATGAATTCGCGCGTGCGGCGAGGGCGACCTTGACTCGACGCGTGCACAACGCTCCGGCCGGACGGCATGAATCACGTTGGTTAACGGGTTGGATTCGGCGCGTGAACAGCTACAATGGCGGGTAAATTTATGCGGGCAAAGATTTCCATACTGGTTTGTGCATTTTCGCTGACTGTTTTTACCTGTTCGATCAACGGCCAGTTCCGTCTCTTTGGACCAAAGCAACCAAGACCGACACCGCAACCGGTGCGCAAAGCGTCGGAGCTTATTCAAAGGCAGGCGCCATTGAAAGTGAATCAATCTTTATTAAATCAGGCGACGCCGGATAACACGCGAATTGTCGTATCGCTTCCGAAGCAGCGCACGTATCTGATGATCGGCGACGAAATCGTGGCTGACGGTCCGATTTCATCCGGTAAACGCGGTCACAGTACACCGAGCGGACATTTCACTGTAATGGAAAAGGACCCGAATCATCATTCCAGCCTATACGGTAACTTTGTGGATGGTTCTGGCCGAATCGTGCGCGCGGGCGTCAGCGCGCGAATCGATTCCGCGCCGAGCGGAACGCACTTTGCCGGCGCGCCCATGCAATGGTTCCTTCGCCTTACCGGCGAAGGTGTCGGGATGCACGTCGGAATTTTGCCTGGCTACCCCGCTTCGCATGGCTGCATACGCGAGTCGGCCGATGGCGCAAAATTGTTTTACGACCACGCGAGAGTGGGAACACCGGTGGACGTCGGCGATTACTAGGCTACAAACTCCAACAGCCAAGCTCCAGAGAAACTCCAATGACCAGATCTCAAGAAATCTGTCTTTGCTATTGGAGAATGGAGGTTGAAGTTTCTTTGGATATTGAGGTTTGAGAATTGGACTTTTGAAGCAGCGTGCGCCGTAGCATCTCAAACCCCGCTTGCGCTGTAAGCTCCTTGAAGGTCTCACGATCAGTGGGGAAAAAGAATTTCTTCGCAGTCGTCTTTGACTCCGTTGACGCGAGGGCAACGTAAACCGTTCCCACTGGCTTTTCCGCCGAGCCACCGGTTGGCCCGGCAACTCCAGTCGTTCCGAGAGCATAGTTGGATCCCGCACGGGAGCGGACATGTTCGGCAAGAGCGCGTGCAACCGGCTCGCTCACGGCGCCGTGCTCTTTGATGACCTTTGGATCGACATTCAACATGTCGGTCTTGGCCTGATCAGCGTAACAAACATAACCGGCAATAAAAACGGCCGATGCGCCCGGCACATTCGTGATGCGGTTCGCAATCAATCCGCCAGTGCACGATTCTGCGGTGGCCATCGTTTCATTGCGCTGTATGAGCAGTTTGACGATTACTTCCTCCAGGTTTTCATCCGCTGTAGAAAAGATCGAGACTCCCAACGTCGATCTGATGATGGCATCCACCTGTTCAATCGCGTCGGCTTTCCCGATAATGCGCACTTCCACTTCGCCTGGTCTCGCACAATAGCCGAGCTCAATCCCCGAAATCGCCAAAACTTTTCTGCCGATTGCTTCCTCAACGAGCGACTCTCCCACTCCGGTGATCCTGTACAGCCGTCGCTCCAGTAACGCCGAGGCCGGTACGATTGAGCGTAAGATCGGCATAACGGATGTTCGGAACATCGGCTGAAGCTCGCGCGGCGGCCCTGGCAGGACAAAAATATGCGGGGATGGAATCCGGGGATTAATATTTGGCTTCAAATAGAATCCCGAGGCGCTTCCGTTTTCATTCAGGAGAACCTGGGCGCCTGCCGGGACATCGGCCTGACGAGCAATCCCCTCAGACCATTTGATTCCCCGTGTTCGAAGTCGCTGCTGAAGCGAAGTCAGCAGTTGTGGGTCCTGATGCAGCTCTAATCCGAGTACATCGGCAACCATTTCTCGAGTGATGTCATCGGTGGTTGGACCCAAACCGCCGGTCACGAAAAGAATTTCACAGGCCGGAAGCAAGTCACTCACCGTTCCCCTGATGACCTCGGCGTCTGGAACCGTGCGCCGCTCCTCGATGCGCAGACCCAACGGGAAAATCTCGCGTGCGATGAATGCGAGATGCGCGTCTTGCACGTCTCCGAGCAAGAGCTCGGTGCCGGTATTGATAATGGCTGCGCGCATGGCAGGCCTCACAGTCGACGCGCAATCCCAAACACTCAACATTCTAACCAGCAGTCCTGTCATGTTGAGCGAAGCGAAACATCTCGGATCAGAGATTCTTCGCTTCGCTCAGAATGACAGCTTTGAATGCTGAGGGGAGCGTTCGGCGTTTTCCGTCAAATCAGGCCGCGGTCTTGTCCTGCTTTTTACGAATCAGTGGAAGTTTTTTGCCCTCCACCACCGCCCGATTGATGGTGACTTCGGCGATATCTTCGCGGCTGGGCACATCGTACATGATGTCGAGCATGATCCGCTCAAGCAACGAACGCAGAGCGCGCGCGCCTGTACCCTTTGTGACTGCCTGCGCCGCCAGCGCCCGCAACGCATCTTTGGTCACAGATAAACGGACGCCTTCCATCGAGAATAGTTTGGTGTACTGCTTCACCATGGCGTTTTTCGTCTCAGTCAGAATGGCTACCATTTCTTCTTCTGTTAGCGCATCGAGCGAACTAACAACCGGCAGGCGTCCAATGAATTCGGGAATCATTCCAAAAGTGAGCAAGTCTTCCGGCTCCACGTGTCGGACAGCTTGCTTTCGCAATGCTTCTTCCACTTCGAGCGTCGGGCTGCCAAAGCCCATTACTTTTTGGCCGATGCGCTTTTGAATGATCTTATCCAGCCCAATAAATGCGCCGCCACAAATGAAGAGAATCTTCTCAGTGTTGACCTGGATGTATTCCTGGTGCGGATGTTTGCGGCCGCCCTGGGGCGGGACGTTGCACGTGCTGCCCTCCAGAATTTTCAAAAGCGCCTGCTGCACTCCTTCGCCGGACACGTCACGAGTGATACTCACGTTATCGGTCTTGCGTCCAATCTTATCGATTTCGTCGATGTAAACGATGCCAATCTCCGCTCGTTTCACGTCGTAATCCGAATTTTGAAGGAGCCGCAGGATGATGTTTTCGACGTCTTCGCCGACGTAGCCGGCTTCGGTCAGCGTTGTCGCGTCAGCAATGCAAAACGGCACGTCCAGGATCCTGGCAAGTGTCTTGGCAAGCAGTGTTTTGCCGGAGCCAGTAGGTCCGATGAGTAAAATGTTGCTCTTCTCAATTTCAACATCCGCAAGCAGGTCGGGCTGAAACGCAGCGGACGCCTCGGCGGGCGACGCGGTTTGCAGCACTCGCTTGTAGTGGTTGTGGACCGCCACAGACAGCGTCTTTTTCGCGATGTCCTGCCCGATTACATACTGATCGAGCGCGCGCCGGATGTCCGCCGGCTTGGGTACGCGAATGTTGGACGATTGACGCCGGGCATCCTCGTTGAGTTCCTTATCAAGAATGCTCTTGCAAACGTTGATGCAGCTATCGCAGATATAAACGCCAGGACCAGCGATTAGCTTGCGCACCTCGGCATGGCTCTTGCCACAAAACGAGCACATGGTGAGATTGGAAGCGCGGGCCATATTGAAAGTCGCTGTTATCCCGCGGCCTTGCGCGGCAAAGCCACCTCCGCGATTTCCACTGACCGGTCACTGGAAGGCGGCGTCGCGCCGTCGAGCAACTTAATTTCCTTTCGGGACTTAATCACTTCGTCCACCAAGCCATATGCCTTCGCCTCTTCTGCGGACATATAATAATCGCGATCTGAATCGCCCCGGACTTGTTCCTCCGTTTTCCCAGTGTGTTGCGCGATGATTCGGATGAGGCGTTTCTTTAGCTTAAACATGTAATCGACCTGCCGTTCAACGTCGCTCGCCGCGCCCTGTGCACCGCCGGAAACCTGATGGATCATGATGTCGGAATTCGGCAGCGCAAAACGTTTGCCTTTCGTGCCTGCGCAAAGGAGCACAGCCGCCATACTCGCAGCCATCCCAAGGCAGTAAGTCGTCACGTCGCAAGTGAGAAACTGCATCGTATCATATACCGCGAGTCCTGCAGTCACCGAACCGCCAGGCGAATTGATGTAGATGTTGATGTCCTTCTTGGAGTCTTCCATTTGCAGAAAGAGAAGCTGAGCGATGACGAGATTTGCGATGTGATCGTCCATCGGCGTTCCGATGAAGACGATACGATCCTTGAGCAACCGCGAATAGATATCGTAGCTGCGCTCGCCGCGGCCAGTCTGCTCCACCACCATCGGAATCAGCACCTGCGAAATATTTTCGTCCGACACGCTCATGATTTCTCTTCTTTAACGCTGCTCTCTTGCACTGTTTCGACGCTAACATTCGCCTTTAGGAAATCAAGAGTCTTGCCCAGCAGAATCTGTTCAGCGACGTCATCCAATGCATCTTTTTGCTGCAGTTCCTTACGCATTTTTTCTGGCGAAATGTCATAACGCGACGCCTCCTGCTTGAGGCGAAAATCAATATCTTCCTTAATTACCTGGATTTTTTCGCGCTCCGCAATCCGGTGCAGAATGAAATTGGTTTTCAACCGATGCGCCGCGAGACTCGCAGCACCATCGATGAGCTCTTTTTCCTTTTCCTTCAGCATCTCATCAGTAACACCGCGCTCGCGATTCTGTTGCACCAATTCAGCCAATGCACGACGTGTTTCATTTTGAAGAAGCGCTGGAGGCAACTCGAACTGAGTCTGCTCATGCAAAAACTTGACGATCTGCGATTCCTTGGCTCGCTCAGCATCATGCTCTTTTGCATGCTCAATATCGTGCTCGATCATCTGGCGAAGATCGGCAAGCGTTTTTCCGGGAACTAATTTGGCCGCGAACGCGTCATCGACTGCTGGCAAAACCTTCTCCTTGATGTCACGCAACGTAACGGCGTAATCCGCTTTTTTGCCTGCCAATTCTTTCACCATAAAATCCTCTGGGAAATGGACGATCACGAGGCGCGTTTCGCCGGGTTTTTGCCCGATCAACTGTTCACAAAATTTCGGCAGAAAATTGTCAGCCGCAAGATGCAGCCAAAATTTTTTGCCGCCGTACAAATTCTTGCTGGCTTGCGGCGCGATTTCGCTGATTGGCTTGCTCTCCACTGATCCGTCGAAATCGAGGACTGCAAAATCGCCCATTTCTAACCCGCGTGCCGGCACATCTACAAAGTCGGCGGATTGATCACGCAAACGATCCAGCGCCTCATCGACCTCGACATCAGAAACTTTTGTGTCCGGCACTTGCACGGGAATTTGCTTGTAATCCGGTAGCTCGAATTCCGGCGCGGTAACCACGGTAGCGCGGAAGCGCATCGATTTGTTCTCGCCGAACTGAACGTCTTCGATGTTCGTCAAAGAAGCCACACGTAATTGCTCCCGTTCGACTGCTTCGTGATAACTTTTGGAGACGAGTTTTTTGGTCAGTTCCTCCTGGATTTCTTTGCGAAATCTTTTGTCGATCACGGCACGCGGCGCCTTCCCCGGCCGGTAACCCGGAATCTTTGCGAATCGCGCGAAGCTATTTGCGATCGCATCCCACTCCTTTGCCACATCCTCAGGAGGCAACTCAATCTGCAGCTTCGAGATCAATCCTGGGTGCTTTTCGACTTCAACTTTCATTGAATCAGTGTAGCGGCGCTCTTCGAGCGCCGCAAAATGCACCAGCGGGTGAGCTCTGGATGTCGCGAGCTTGGATTCATCATTTAGCAAATCGAGTAAGCTGCGTCAGAACGCATTGCCACCGCCCATCGACCTTCACAAAGAAATCCGTAGACCGCTCTTGCGTACTGAAGTCTTGTCTCATGAATTTGCCCTTGGTGCGAGTTAGCGTAGTAACAACCGCGCTGTCTCCATAAACACGAACACGAATATCGTCCGACTCCATTATCTCGTGCGTTAAGTCATGCGACTTGACCACGCCGAGAAAACGGGCCTTGTCAACGATTCCTCCGTCCGCATCGATGATTATCCAGTCATCAGCGACAAATCGGGCGATCGCTTCGGGATCGTTTTTGACAACGGCTTCTGCGAACTCCTTTTCCAGTCTTAAGAGTTGTTCTTCCGGCGACATTCTTTGATGTGCTTCCTTGCGGCGGATTAGAGACCGCCCGCTCTTGAAACACATTTACCACAGACGTAAACGGAATGCGTCTGCGGAATTCCAAACCAGTACGCCAACTCGCGGTAATTTTCGCAATCGAAAATCGAAAAGTTCGCTAGTTTGCCGGCCTCAAGCGAACCGATCGTATCGCCGCGATTGAGAGAGTGAGCAGGGTTGATCGTCGCTGCTGTGATTGCTTCCGCTGGTGACATTTTCATCTGCGTGCATGCAAGCGACAGAATCATCGGCATACTCGGTGTTGGCGAGGAGCCTGGATTGAAATCGGTTGCAATTATAACCCCAAGGTCGGCCTCGATCATTTCGCGCGTGCGCGGGTAATCCGACAATCCGAGCGTATACACTGAACCCGGCAAGAGCACCGGTTGCACGCCGGCGGCTTTCATTGCCGCAATTCCCTGCTCCTCTGTTTTCTCCAAATGATCCGCTGTAGTCGTTTTCAATTCAGCAGCAAGCTGTGCTCCGCCAGAATTAGTGAGTTGATCGGCATGAATTCGCAGATTCAGTCCGAGTTTCCTGGCTGCCGTTAAGATTCTTCTCGATTGTTCGATGTCGAAATACCCAGGCTCGCAAAATACGTCGCAAAACTCCGCGAGTTTTTCGCCGGCGACCCGCGGCAACATCCCATCGATAACAAGATCAATGTATTCGTCGGCATTCATGTGGCGCGGGACCGCGTGCGCTCCGAGGAACGTCGGTACAATTTCCAGCGACGTTTCTTCCTTGAGCCGCCGCATCACGCGCAAGATTTTCAACTCATCATCGAGTGTCAGTCCGTAGCCAGACTTGGCTTCAACCGTGGTCGTCCCACAGCGCAGAAACCACTCTGCATGTTTCTTTGCTTGAGCAAGAAGGTCGGCATCCGATGCCGCGCGCGTTTTTTCAACAGTTGACCAAATCCCGCCGCTGGCTTTCGCGATTTGTTCGTACGTTTCGCCACGCGCGCGGCGCTCGAAATCGTCGAAACGATTTCCGGCAAAAACCAAATGTGTATGCGCATCGACAAAGCCGGGAAGTACAACACGTCCGCCTGCATCGACAATCTTTACATCACCTGCGGTTTTTTCGATCTCATCACTCGACCCGACAGCGTCGATCTTGCCTTCGCGAATCAGCATTCCGCC
>WNGA01005901.1_pt1 | contig 17597 bp, 14 predicted proteins | sample 5400061 | NCBI WGS metagenome assembly WNGA01 (sample SAMN13153366, study PRJNA577476) | soil metagenome | isolation source: 100 cm soil or saprolite under grassland replicate 2 | place: USA:California | collected 2016-06-15 | reverse complement strand
GTGTGCTGAGCGCCGTGCAGCCCGGCTCGATCGTGCTCCTGCACGACGGGGGCGGCGACCAGTCCGCAACCGTGGCCGCGCTGCCGGGAATCATCAGGGGAATTCGCCACAGACACCTGCGACTTGTCACGCTGACGCCGTGATCGTTTCGCTTCACGTCGCCACCGGTGCCGCCGTCGGTGCGCTCGCCGGGTCACGCGTGCGCGCGTTGCTGCTCGGTCCGCCGACGCATCTCCTGGGCGACCGGATCCCCCATCAGGACATCGCCAGCCGCCGCTTCGAGATCGCGAGCGGAATCGCGTGCCTCGGTCTGCTGGCGGCACGACGCGGGCCGTTCGACCGCGCGACGCTCGGCGGGCTGGCGGCGTCGGCGCCCGATCTCGAGCACATCTTTCCGGCATTCCGACCCCGCGGCAGAAAGCTGTTCCACGGTCGCCGGGGCTGGCATCGGTCCGGCGCGTTCCCGGCGAACGTGCAGCTCGTGCTCGCTGGAACGATCGTGGGCGTCCTCGTCGCGCAGCGGCGGCGGGGCTAGCGTCACGCCGATCGTGAGGGACGAGCCGAGCAGCCAGTCGATGAGCGCCTCGTGTCCCGCGGGCGTGAGCGTGTAGATCTCGTGCCCACGCTGCCGCGCCTCGAGCAGCATCAGGGCCTGCTCCTTCGCAAGAGTTCCGTCAAGCGATCTCGAGCCGGCGGATCGTGCAGACCTCCTCGAAGCCGAGCCGGCGCAGAATCGGGTACGACGTGTCGGGCACCGCATCGGTCACGAGCGCCGGCGTGCCCCGGGCGGCGGCGTATTCCCAGCGGGCGTGGACGAGCGCGCGATAGAGGCCGCGGCCACGAGCCCAGGCCGCCGTCGAGCCGCCGATCAGGAAGACGCCGCGGTCGGAGGGGACCGCCAGCGCCGTTGCCGCCGGCCGGCCGTCGAATGTCGCCAGGAAATGGACCGGGATGCCAAGTCGCTGCGATTCCTCGAAATCTTCTCGCAGCCGCGGCCGGTTCTTCGCGCGCCGGTCTTCCGGCGTGTCGAACGCATCCCACTGCACTTCTTGCGCGGCGACGAAGTCCTCGTAGGTCGTGATGCGGCGCACCTCGACGCCGGGCGGCGGACTGGTCGGCGGGTGTGTCAGCACGAGCGCGTGGACCAGGGAGACGCGATCGCGCGGCTCGCGCAGACCAAGCGATTGCAGCTGTTCGTAGAGGCTCCGCGGCCGAGCCGACGGCCCGATCCACCAGACCGCGTCCTTCTCGGCCGGCACCCGCGACCTGACCTCCGCGAGCAGCCCTTCTACCTGGTCGTCGCCGACCGACACGCCGCTGACCGAGGCCCACGTCGGTCCCTGGAGGATGCAGATCCGCTCGTCGGCGAATCGTTCGACGCTCGCCCCCGGGGCGATGTGGGCGAACCGGTCGGGTGTCTCTGCGTACTCGCGCAGATCCGCTGAGATGCTCACCTCGCCGAGTGTATGAAGAGGGGCGCCGGGGCGCCGACGCTCTCGCGCCCGAGGCGCTAGTTTGTCCGGCCCGCAGCGACCTTTGCCAGGGCGTTGAGTATCTTCGAGAGGGGGAATCGTGAGGAGAGGGATCTTCTTCGTGGTCGCGCTGCTGGTCTTGCTCGCGTTCGCGACAACGGGTTCGAGCGCGGGAGGCAGGCACTCCGGAGCTTCGCTCGATCTCTACACGGGCGTTGTCAGCTCGGAGCAAGTCGCGCAGCTCGTTCGGCAGGGTTACGACGTCGCCGAAGCCAGCCAGGCGGCCGGCGGCGTGCAGGTCGACCTCGTGCTGACGACTTCCGAGGTCGCGAAGCTGGCGGCGCAGGGCATCGACGTGAAGCCGCGCCGCGACAAGCAAGGCAGGACCCAGGCGCAGCGTGCTGCGGACCAGGCGGCGGCCGGCTACAACGTCTGGCGCTCGTACGACGAGAAGAACGGCATCCGCGACGAGCTCTATTCGATCGCGCGCCGGAATCCGCAGATCGTGAAGCTCGAGGTGATCGGGCACACACACCAGGGTCGCGAGATCATCGCGCTGAAGGTGACGAAGGACGCCAAGACCATTGCCGACGGCGCGCGGCCCGACGTGCTCTACATGTCGACGATCCACGCGCGGGAGTGGATCGCCAACGAGGTCAACCGCCGGTTGCTCCACTATTTCGTCGACAACTACGGCAAGAACGCCGAGGTCACGAACCTCGTCAACACGCGTGAGCTGTGGTTCATGGTCATCGCGAACCCCGATGGGTACCAGTACACGTTCGATCACGAACGGCTGTGGCGGAAGAACCTCCGCGACAACGACGGTGACGGGCAGATCACGAACGCCGACGGCGTCGACCTGAACCGAAACTACGACATCAATTGGGGCTACGACGACGAGGGTTCGAGCTCGCAGCCGTCGAGCCTGACCTACCGCGGTCCAGCGCCGGCGTCGGAGCCCGAGGTGCAAGCGCACCAGGCGCTGATCGACCGGCTCAAGTTCAAGTTCCTGGTCACCTACCACTCGTACGGCCCGTTGCTCCTCTATGCATACGGGTGGCAGATCCAGACGCCGACGGCAGACGATCCGCTGTTCGTCGCGTACACCGGCACCGACGCGAATCCGGCGGTCGCCGGCTTCGACCCCGGGGTCGGAGCCGACCTCTACATCACGAACGGCACGACCGACGACTACTCGTACGCGAAGACAGGCGCGCTGTCGTGGACACCGGAGCTCGAGGAGGGCTGCGACGGCTGCGGATTCGTATTCCCCGACGACGAAGCGCTCATCGAGGCCGAGTACCAGAAGAACCTGCCGTTCGCCCTCGACCTGGCGAAGTCGGCCCCGAATCCGGGGCAGCCGGTGTCGCATCTGGGCACTACGGTCAAGCCGTTCTACCTCGACATGGGCAAGGACGGGAAGTTTCTTCCGGACGGGCCCGATCCCGAGAAGACCAACAACCCGGCGAGCGACTTCACGTTCTCCGTCTCGTACGGCGACCCGCAGCCGGTGCGCGTCCTCGCCAAGCGCGACCTGAACGGGGACGGCACCGCAGACGCCGTCTCGCTCAAGTACCAGATCACGCGCAACGGAGTTGCTCAGGCCGTACAGACGGCGCCGACGAGCCAGTGGAACGGCGGCGAACGCGGCGAAGTCGGCGACTTCTACTACCACGTGATGCAGGGAGTCGTGACGGGGACTCAGCCGGGCGACTCCGTGAAGGTGTGGTTCACGGGCGCCGGACAGACGAGCGAATCGTTCACGTACGCCGCGAAGGTCGAGTCGACGAATCGCGTTCTCGTCATGGCCGCGGAGGACTACTCGGGCCTGTCGCCGGTCTACAAGTCGAACCCGCGGCCGGCCTACCTGTCGTACTACCTGGCCGCGTTGGCCGCGGGCGGTTACGGCGCCGACGTCTACGACGTCGACGCGAACGGCCGTGAGGCTCCGAGCGCGCTCGGAGTCCTGTCGCACTACGACGCGGTCATCTGGTACACGGGCGACGACGTCATCACGCGAGAGCCCGGGATGGTGCCCGGCACGGCGTCACGGCTCGCCAACGACGAGATGCTCGCCGTGCGGGCCTACCTCAACGAGGGCGGCCGTCTCCTCTACACGGGCAAGTACGCCGGGCTGGAGTTCGCCCAGGGGTACGAGTTCAACGTGGAGACGAACGCGCCGTGCGACCCCAACAGTGCTGCGGACGGCTGTCAGGATCTGTCCGACGACTTCCTGCAGTACTACCTCGGGGCGTACATCTACAACGAGGACGCGGGAACGACTTCCAAGGGCACGCTGTACGACGTCATCGGCACGGACAATCCGTTCAGCCCGTTCGGCTGGTCGTTCGGCGCCCCGAGTGCCAACAACCAGGATCACTCGGCCTCGTTCATCACGACGAGTGGGATCCTGCCGAAGGCGCAGTTCCCGCAGTTCGACAGCTGGGCGGCTGCGAAGTACGTGCGACCGGGCGGGCCGTTCGACCCGCACACGGGGACGTATTACACGTACTCGAACATCGCGGACATCAGCTACAAGCGCCTGACGCGGACGATCAGCGTCCCGGCCGGCGGCGGCAACCTCTCGTTCTGGATCTCGCGCGACACGGAGCCCAATTGGGACTTCGTCTTCGTCGAGGCCCACACCGTGGGCCAGAACGACTGGACGACGCTGCCGGACGCGAACGGACACACGAGCCAGAGCACGGGGCCGAACGACCCCGACGAGGCGAGCTGCCCCGCCGGGTGGCGCGAGCTCCATCCGTGGCTCGACCATTACGAGACGCTCAACGCGAACGGTTCCTGCTCGCCGACGGGCACGACGGGAGTCTGGAACGCCGCAACCGGCCGGTCCTCCGGCTGGGAGCAGTGGTCGATCAACCTCGGTGCCTACGCCGGCAAGCAGGTCGAGGTCTCGATCGCGTATGCGAGCGACTGGTCGGTTCAGGGGCTCGGCGCGTTCGTGGACGACGTGACGCTCTCGACGGGTGAGACGACGTCGTTCGAGACCGGTCTCGACGGCTGGGCCGCGACGGGCCCGCCTGCGGGAAGCGCGCCGAACTCGAACAACTGGACGCGGATTACCGCCGGCGGCTTCCCCGAGGGCGCCGTCGTGGCGACGCCGGACACCCTGTACATGGGCTTCGGCCTCGAGGGAATCGCCACTCCGGAAGCGCGAAACACCGTCATGCGAAGGTCGATGGACTACCTGCTCCACTGAGCTCGAGAGCGAGTCGAAACGACGCGAGGGCGGGCCTTCGGCCCGCCCTCGGCTGAACGCCGTGGTCACCGCTCGGCGCGGCTGAGCTCTCCCGTCGCGGCGAGACCTTTTTAGCCAGCGCTAGGAGCTGGTGCGATTCGGGTCTGGACGATGCGCAAGATCGTCGAAAACCTTTGGGCCCGGCTTGCAAGGCCATGACGTCCCTGTGGTGAGGCCGTGAATGGTCGATAATGGCGCGAGTCGTTTGAATACGGCGACCGCTGCGGCGCAAGACACCGGTGACGAGCTGAGGAGGGTGTTCGATGGCCGTAGAAGTCGCGAAATACCACATCCTGTTCTATGGAAGCCCGAGTGGATACCAGACCAACCGGGCTCAGATCGCGCTGTACGACGGCAGCGGAAAGACGGTTGCTTACGTCCGCTTCAACGATCCAGGCATGTTCTTCGAGGACGACTACGAGAGCGGCGGGATCATTCGCATGCACCTGCCGTCGGCGATGTTCGAGAACGTGCTCGACGTGCTTCGGAACGAGAAGCCGATCTACATCTACTTCGCTGCGGGGCGCGCATTCCTCGCAACCTCGTTGGAGCCCGTCGGCGAAGAGGAGCTGTCGCCCTAGCTGCGATCGTCGGCCGACTCGTCCGGCACCGCACGCTCCGCGAGCCACGCGTTCGCGACGCGCTTTTGCGCCCTGGTGAGCCACGCCTCGGCCACCAGGTCTTGCAGCTCGTCCCGATCGAGCCTGCGCAGGTCCGGGATCCGGAGCAACACGGCGGGGTAGCCGTCGAAGTGCGGTGTCGTGAAGAACACGCCTCGGGTGTCGGCGAGCATGAGCTCCTTCACGCCCAGGTCGGCGACGCGGAACATCAGCACGTCGTCGAGCCGCTCGCCCGTGTGCGGATCGAGAGCGTCGCGCCGCCGGGTGCGATGGCAGCAGAAGAGCTTGCCGTGTACGGAGTACGACGGCCGGCCGTCGTCGGACACCTCCTTGGTCGTCTGCGGCAATGCCAGCGCGAACTCGTCGAGGTCAGCCATCGTCGACATGAAGAGAGACTTGCAAATCGCCATGGGCCGGGCCGGGACGTGGACGAAGCCGGCGGCGTAGCCGGCCGAGTCCCGCCCGGCCGGCGATCGCGACCGCGGTCATGATCGCTGCGCCGGCAGGGGCGAGTTGCAGGACGCTTTCCTCGACGGGGATCCCGGCGATGTGGGCGAGAATCATTGGAAGATCTCGGTAGTGCAGTCGCCGTTTTGGAGGCGCACCTCGTGTGCGCGGGCGGGGCCTTCGGGGCGGTCGTGGAAGTCGACGAAGAATTCGCGGTCGATCTCCATGCCGCCGTTCGGGTCGCAGTCGATCCGCAGCAGCCATGAGCGCAGCTCCGGATAGAACTGGTTGTCCCAGGTCGAGTAGAGCGAGTTCGACACGTAGAGGCGGCGTCCGTCATAGGAGAGTTGGAGCATGTTCGGCCCGCCGCTCAGCTCGCGTGTTCCATCGGTCGGCTTTCCGATCACGCCGCCGAGCCAGAGCTGACCTGTCAGTTTCGGCCGCGCCGGGTCGGAGACGTCGTATTGGCGCACGTCGCCGTGGAGCCAGTTGGCGAAATAGAGGAAGCGGTCGTCCATCGAGAGGACGAGGTCCGTGATCAGGCCCGGCACGGGGAACGGCCAGCCCTCGAGCTCGACACCCTCGACCTCGACGACGGGGTCTGCGGCCCATGCTCCGTTGTCGCGGTGGAAGTTGAACATGACACTCGAGAGGGCGGCTCCGACGAAGCCTTGGTCGGCGTCGGGGTCGTGCAGCCACCGCACCTCCAGGGGCACGAGACCTTTCTCGCCGAGGTCTACGGTCTGCTGAAGAGTTCGTCGCTCGAGGTCCCAAAAGTGGATCCGGTGCCCGTAGCGGCCGGCCTCGACGTCGGCGAGGTCGAAGCCTTTCTCGTAGGCGTTCGGCTCGCCGAACTCGCTCGAGAGGAGCACGTTCTTGCGGGGCTGGTACCAGAAGTCGTAGTTCAGCGGCGGCAGGTCACCGCCGTTCTCCCAGCGGCCCTTGACCTCGAACGTCTTCGCGTCGAGCACGGCGAAGCCCCCGGCGCCGTTGCCGTCGGCGTCGCCGAGCATGGCGACGACGATGTTGTCGCCGGGCATGCAGTGGACGGTGTGCGGCCGCGTGTAGCCGGTCCTCGCGATGATCTCCTCGGGCTCGATCACCTTCTCGATCCGCGGCTTGCGCGGATCGTCGGCCACGTTGACGATGTGGAAGCGCGACGAGCGGAAACCCGGGACGATCAGGTGCGAGCGGTCGGGGCCGTGACAGGCCGACGAGCAGCGGTTCCAGCCGAAGTGATGCAGCTCGTCGCCCACGTTCGGCATCGGCAACTCGTGCACGATCCTGCCCTCCTCGGCGTCGACGACGGCAAGGAAGTCCGGGGCCTCGACCCCGGTGCCCTCGCGCAGGCACGCCAGGTAGAGAAATTCCTCCTGCGGCGCCTGCATCGCCTCCTTTGGCGAGCTGTGGAACGAAGCAGGCTTGTCGTGTTGCCCGTGCATCGGAGCTCCTTTCAGTTAGCGGCTGTCGTTCGGCGCGGGCGCGGCGCCCGCGGCCTTCGCCCCTTGCCCTCTTCTAGCAGCGGCGCGATCAGCGCCGCTGCCCGTGCGGCGCCGTCGGACTCGACCGGCCGGTAGTCGACCTCTTGCCCGATCGTCTCGGCGATCGCCGCGGCGATCGTCTCCGGCGTCTCGCTCTCGAAGTCCATACAGCGTCCGGCGCCGTAGCGGGCCAGTCGGTGGCGGACGTGGAAGTTCTGCTCGAAGTGATGACGGAGCGGGAAGTAGAGGAACGGGCGCCGGTTCGCCGTCAGCTCCATCGACGTGGTCAGGCCGCCTTGGACGACGGCGAGGTCGCAGGCGGCCAGATGCCGGTAGAGCTGGTGGACGTAAGCACGCACCTCGAGCCCGTCGTGCGCGGGTAGTGTCGCCGGGTCGATGCGCGGCCCTGCGACGACGATCATTCGTAGCGCGGGCACCCGCTCCTTCGCATCAGGGAAGGCGGCGATCACACGCCGCAGAAGGTCGCCGCCGACGCCCGAGCCGCCGACGGTGACGATGCAGACCTGCTCGTCCTCGCGGTAGCCGAGCTCGGATCTGAGAGCTGCCCGGTCGGCGAACTCGGCGGGATCGAAGCCCGTGACATAGCCCGCGAAGCCGTAGTGCTCTTCGGTCCAGTCACGGATCCACGGCAGGTGGGACGCGAACCGCTCGGGCACGATGTCGTCGGGGTTGCCGACGAAGACGGCTTGATCGCGCAAACGCGGGAAGCGCGCGATGTGCTCGATCATCTCCTCGTTGTAGTCGCCGGTCAGGAACGCCTCCTGTTCGCCGCCGTCCGGCATCGGCAGCCAGCCGACGAAGTCGGTGAGCCAGGCGTACGGCGTGCGCTTCTGCTCGGGGTTCTCGTGCAGGTAGTAGTCGCGCTCCCAGGCCTCGTCGCCGATCCAGAGGTCGTACTGCTCCTCGCGGACGAGATCGTGGAAGACCATGAAGTTGGAGAGCAGGATCTCGTCCATACGCCGGATCGCCTGGAAGCAGTGCAGGTCGTGCTCGGCGGACTCGCTCTCGATGTGGCCCGATTCGTTGGCGAGAAACGCGCTCGCCGGATGGATCTGCTCGCCGCGGGCCTCGAGCACCGCTGTGACCGGATGCTGGGCCAGCCAGTCGAGCTCGAGGTCGGGATGGAGCTTGCGCAGCTCGTCTGCGATCGCCGCGTCGCGCTGCGCGTGGCCGAGCCCGATCGGGGAGGAGATGAACAGGGCGCGCTTGCGGCGGGACCTGCCGCGCACCCAGCGGCGCGGAGGCGGCGCGGGCTTGATGAAGTCGCGCAGAAGCAGGTTCACCTTGACCGGGTCGCGCACGTGCGGGCCGTGTCCTGAGCCCTCGAGCAGGACGAGGTCGCCGCCGGTCGCCTCGGCGAGCGCGATCCCGCGGCCGGGACCCGTGATCGCGTCGTCAGTGCCCTGGATCACGAGCACCGGGCAGCGGACCCGGCCGCAGATCTCGCGCGCAGCTTCCTCGTCGAGCCAATCTCTGAGCTGCGTCGCGACGAGCGTCTCCGCCGTCGTCTCGAGCCCCCAGCCGACGCAGTCCTCGATCGGCTTCGTCGAATGCGGCTCCGTGAACATCTGTGAGAAGAAGAACTCGAGGAAGCCGCGGTAGTCGCGGAGCCAGTAATAGCGGTTGTACTTCGCCCAGCCCTCGTCGGTGTCGAGTTGCTCGTTCCACGGGTAGAGCTGGCGGTCCGCAACCGGCTCGCCGAGCGGCACGGACGGGCAGATGAACACTGTTCCGTCGACCCGTTGCGGCTGCTCGGCGGACAGGAGCAGGGCCCGCTGCGCACCGAGCGAGAGCGAGACGAGCACTGCGCGCTCCGTCCCGGTCGCATCCATGACTGCGAGGGCATCTGCCGCGAACGCGTCCTCTTCGTAACCGCTCGCCGGGCGATCGGAGCGGCCGTTACCGCGCCCGTCGAACGTGAGCACGCGGCAGTGCCGGGCGAGGTACGGGATCTGCATCTTCCAGTGCCGCGAGTGGATGATCGACCACGTCGGCAGGAGGAAGACGGTCGGCTCGCCCGAGCCGTAGACCTCGTAGTAGAGCTTCACGCCGTCGCGCTCGACGTACCCGGACTCGTCCGGATAGCGGGCCCGCGTCTGCTCGTGCGCGGTTGGGCGCTCCAGCTCAATGGTCATTGCGTTCTTCTCTCGAGCCAGGAGTCGATCCAGTCGAGGAGCTCGCGGTGTCCAGTGTCGATCCCGGAGAGCCGCTCGAGGATGATCCCCTCGTTGAACGTGTACACGAGCGTAACCAGCGCCTCGAGCGACAGCTCGAGTCCGAGTTGCTCGCGGACGGGAGCGAAGGCCTCGCTGAGGACGGCACGCCACTCCGCGTGCACCCGTGCTAGGAGCTCCTGAAGCTCGGGCCGGTTCCAGGCGAGTGCCTGCAGCTCGAACCAGATCTTTTGGTACGGACGATCCTCCTCGAGGTAGGCCATCGCCGTGCGCCATTTCTCGAGAAAGGGCGTCTCCGCCGCGTACATCTGCCGCTGTCGCTCGATCCGTCGCTCGGTGAAGCGCTCGAGCACGCGCACCAGCAGCTGCTCCACCGACCCGAAGTAGTAATGGACGAGGCCGTGGTTCGCCCCGGCCTCCTCCGCCACGCGCCGCGTCGTGATCCCCGATGCGCCAACCTCGACGAGCAGCCGCTCGGCGGCGTCGAGGAGTGCCTGCTCGGTCTCGTATCCTGGGCGAACGGCGACCTTAGACATTTGACTTATGCATTTGACTAAATCCGCCCCGCCTGTGTCAAGCGCCTTTCGCTGGAGAGCACCGCGCCGGCCGACTCGAGGCTCGGCGTCTTCTAGGTCGGCAGGACTGCGGCCCTTTCCGGGACTTCCTGTTCACCCGAGGCGTCTTGGGCCGAGCGCACTCGCGGACGACGGCTGCGCCGTTTCTCGATCAGATATGCCTCGGACGCGGCAAGCGTGCGCTGCACGGCGGAGTCGAGCTTCGTGACCGTGGCCTCCAAGTCGTCCGCGCCGAAGCCGGCATCCTCGATGTACGCATGCTTGAACGCGGCGTCGATTTGGTTGACCTGACGAATGAACCCGAGAAAGATCACGTTGACGTTCATGAGCGAGGTCAGGTCTTCGCGTGCGTTCCGGCGTGGATCGTTCAGGAACATGTTCACAAGAATCCCGAAGACGCCGGCCGATCCGGGAACGATCCACGACGCGAGCCGGTCGGGATTTCCGGCGACCTGCACGATCGCCACCGCGATGAGCGCGACGCCCACGCCGACGATGATCGCGTTGACGGTCATTGCGAACGTGTAGTTGAAAGAGGCTTGCTTCATCGTCTTCTCGAAGCTGGCTCTGACGACCTCCTCGGAGCTCTTGAGCAGCTCATCGAGGTCTTGCAGCGTCGCGCGCCGCTCGCGCAAGCGTTGCACCGCGGCCCAGCCGCCCAGGTCGACGAGCAGTTGTTCCGCCTCCTTGGCGCGCAGTCGGTCTTCGCTGCCCATCTCGGTGCGCAGGATGTCGGCGGCGATCTTCTGGCCTTCGAGGCCCCGGACGGCGTCCAGGAAGTGCGTGCGCGAACCCTGCTCTGTCGTGTCCTCGAGCGCGCGAGCGACGATCTGTTTCACACTCTCTTCCGGCGATCCGACGACGGTGGCGAGTGCAACTGCCGCACGCACGCGGACCTCCGCATTCGGGTCACAAAGCGCATCGAGGAGCGTCGGCGCGGTCGTGCGCTCGCGTACGCGCTCGAGTGACGTCACCGCCTCGACCCGCAGGAAATCGTCGGCTCCCGTTCTCACGATGTTGGCAAGCGTCGCGGCGACGCGTGCGTCGTTCGCGTATCCGCTGAGGGCGCGGATGGCCTGGGCCTGATGATCGCGGTAGACGCTTCGCTCGCAGACCTCGATCACCGCATCGCGCAGTTGGGGAACCGGCCCGAGCTCGCGCAACCCGCGCAGAACGCCCCACGCCTTCCAGAAGCGCTTCTCCCTGTAATGAAGCAGCATCTCCTCGAGCTTGGCGGCGGCGGGTCTGACGCCGCGCGTGTGTTGGATCAGCAGAGCGGCGGCGATCACGAGCACATCCTCGCCCTCTTCGTCGGCCGCGATCTCCGTGAGCAGCCGGTCGAGCTCCTCGCCGCGGCCCTGTTCATCGGCGAGCTTGGCCGCGCCGATGATCGAGTAGAAGCGCGTGTAGCGCGCGTACCGACGCGGGCGCCGAGTGGGATCCGGCGCGACGCCACCCTTGATGAACCCCAACAGCGCATCGAGCGCGCTCGCGCCTCCGATGGCTGCGAGCGTCGTCGCAGCCCAGGCCCGGATCGGGTCCGAGTGCCCGCGCTCGGCAAGCGGACGCGTGAGCTCCTCGATCGCCGGCTCGAGAAACGACTGCTTGTCGTCGAGGGCCGCGAAGTGCGCGAACGCCGCGCGCTGACGCCTTCGGTCGCCGCTCGCGAAGGCTTCGAACAGCTCCTCCGGGCTCATCGACGTCCCCCCTCGGTTCGTGGTCAGCGGATGGAGGCAAGCGGCGCCTCGTTCCCTCTCCATCAGCATGACACCCCACATACCGGAGTCAAGCCTTCGAGCAGCGATCGGCATACACGGGTTCCAGCTCGTTGAATTTGCGCGAGACAAGCGGCTAGATCAGGCGCAATGACTCGCGCGAACGTCGCGGGCGTGCTCAGGCATCCGCTGGTCATTGCTCTCATCCAGGGACTGCTCAAAGCGGGATGCATTCGAGCAGAACACCGACACGGCAACCTTCCGCGGCGCCTACGCAATCCTCGCGGAGTTGTTACTCATCGACAAGGACAGGCTGATCAAGAGCATTGTCTCCGCCGACGCCGAGACCTTCTACCACGGCCCGTTCGGTTGATCCCGCGGTCGCTCCGCCCAAGAGGCCGACTCGCCCCGGCGAGGGCGAGCCGGCCCCTTTGGCGGCTTGCTCAGCGGCGACTCACGGGGTGACTGTGAAGGAGCCCGTCAACCCGCCTACGGAGCTGTCGCCGGCGTAGACGTCGATCGTGCCCGGCTCGACGACGAACTTTCCGGAGTTGTCGTAGAAGCCGACATCGTCGCGGTCGAGCGTGAACGCGATTGTTCTCATCTGGCCCGGATTCAGCGTGACGCGCTGGAATCCGCGCAACCTGCGCACCGGCTGCGAGATGGTCGCCACCGGGTCGTGGATGTAGAGCTGGACGACCTCGTCACCGGTGCGGGCGCCGGTGTTCGTCACGTTCACCGTCGCCGTGACGCTGCCGTTCGACCGCATCGTGTCCGAGCTGAGGTGCAGGTTCGAGACGGCGAACGTCGTGTAGCTCAGCCCGTAGCCGAACGGGTACAGCGGCGCACACGTGGGGATGTCGCGGTAGCGCGAATTCCACTTGTACGTGGGATCGCAGGGTCTCCCGGTCGGCTCGTGGTTGTAGTAGATCGGGACCTGCCCGACGCTGCGCGGGAAGGTGACCGGCAGCTTGCCGCCTGGATTGACGTTGCCGAACAGGACGTCGGCCACGGCGTTCCCCGCCTGGACGCCCGGGAACCAGGCCTCGAGGATCGCGGGTGCGGCGGCGGCGACCTTCTGCAGCGTCAGCGGGCGGCCGTTGAAGAGCACGACGACGAACGGCTTGCCGAGCGCCGCGATGTCGTCGATGAGCTCCTGCTGTTTGCCGGGGAGGTCGATGTTGCTGCGCGACTCGGCCTCGCCGCTCTCGCCGCGCGTCTCGCCGAGCGCGAGCACCACCTGGTCGGCAGCCTCGGCTGCGGCCACCGCCGCGTTGAAGCCGGCGTCCGAGCCGCACTCGTCGTTCGGCGGATCGGGCGGGTCCTTGTCCAGGATCTCGCAGCCCTGAGTGAACGTCGTGCTCGGGTCCTGGGCCTTGATGCCGTCGAACACGGTCACGGCGTCCTGGTCTCTGCCGACGCCCCACCACGGGCCGAGCATGTCGTGCTTGTCGTCGCCGAGCGGGCCGATCACCGCGACCGACTCGTTCGTCTTGAGCGGCAGCGTCCCGCCGTCGTTCTTCAGCAGCACCATCGAGCGCGTGGCCGCCGTGCGCGCGGCCGCGACGGCGTCGGGCAGCAGCTGCTTCGACTCGGCCTGCTGCCAGTCCACGTAGGGATGCTCGAAGAGGCCGGCGCGGAACTTCACCCGCAGGATCCGGCGCACCGCATCGTCGATCCGCTTCATCGAGATGAGATGGTCGGCGAGCAGCTGCTTCCCGTGGTCGACGTAGTTGGTGCTCACCATCTCCATGTCGGTGCCGGCGTTCAACGCGACCCTGGCCGCGTCCGCGCCGTCGGCGGCGACGCCGTGGTTGATGAGCTCGTTGACCGCGGTCCAGTCGGCCTCGATGAAGCCGTCGAACTTCCAGCGCTTCTTCAGGATCTCGGTCTCGGTCTCGTGGTTCCCGCAGCCCGGCACGCCGTTGATCGCGTTGAACGAGCACATCGCGGTATCCGCGCCGGCGTCGACTGCGGCCTTGAACGGCGGCAGATAGAGGTTCCACAGCCGCTGCTCCGACATGTCGGTCGTGTTGTAGTCCCGCCCGCCCTCGGGCTGGCCGTACGCGGCGTAGTGCTTCGGGCTCGTGACGACCTTGTCGGGCGCGCTGTAGTCGCTGCCCTGTGCGGCCTCGACGCGCGTGGCCGCCATCACCGAGCCGAGGTACGGATCCTCGCCGGCACCCTCCGAGATGCGGCCCCAGCGCGGCTCGTGCGAGACGTCGACCATCGGGCTGTAGATCTGCTTGATCCCGGTTGCCGCCGTCTCGCGCGCACCGAACGTGAAGTCGGCTCTCGCCACGCCGGGGTCGAAGCTGCTCGCCTCCGCCAGCGGGATCGGGAAGACCGTGCGGAAGCCGTGGATCGTGTCGAACGCGAACAGGAGCGGAATGTGCAGCCGCGACTCCTCGACGGCCACGTGCTGGTAGTGGTTGATCTTCTCGGGGTCGGTCAGGCTCAGGACGCTGCCGATGCCCTTCCGAACCTCGTTGTCGTTCAGCTGCCAGTCGGCAAGGAGCTGCAGCTGCTCCAGCTTCTCGTCGAGCGTCATCTGGCCGAGCAGGTCGTTGACCTTCGCCTCGATGCTCTTGTCCTTGGGCGCCTTCGGAGCCTTGCCGCCCCCCGCGGCGACGGCTCCGCCGGCGACCAGCGCGCTCAGGGCCAACACCGATCCTGCGAGCGCGACCCACCTCCACCCGAGGCGTCGCTGACGCCCTCGTGTGCGTTTGCCAACTCTCATCATGGAGCCCCCCTTGTTTGACGGACTTCCAGACGCCGGTCCGTTCTCGCCCAGGAGCGACGACCACGGGACGCTTCGACTGACCGGCATTCAGCGTTTGCCACTGTGAGCGGTGCACAAAACCCGTCTGAGGCCTGTCATTCGACGCAGTAATCACCGCCGCGGTAGCGTTGCCCGACGAACGATCCCGGAGAAAGGGGAGAGATGCGGTTCATACATGTCTCCGCGAGGCTTCTGGCTGCAGCCACAGTCCTCGCGGTCCTGCTCATCGCCGCGCCGGCCGGTGCGGTGATCGGTGGGACATCCGACACAACCAACCAGTACGCGAACGTCGGCGTGCTGCAGTTGCACGTAGGAAGCAACTGGTACGACTTTTGCTCGGGCACACTTGTCCGCGCTGACGTCGTTCTCACCGCCGCGCACTGCACCGACTTCCTCGTCGAGGAAGGGCCTGACGGCTTCGGCCCCGACGATCTACGGATCTCATTCGATCCGGAGGGAGACGCTCCGTACGCAACGGTGGATCACATCGTCGTGCATCCGGACTGGTTCACGGCAGGCCCATGCATTGGCAATTCAAAGCACCGCTGCCTCGCGCCTCCCGCCGAGGACATCGCGCTCGTGTTCCTCGACGCCCCCGTCGCCGGCGTCACACCGGCGCCGATTGCCGGTGCCGGCTACCTCGATGGACTCGACCTGATGAGCGAAACGTTCACCGTCGTCGGCTACGGCACCGATGCGTTCATCACGGGCAGCGGCGCCTCACCCAAGGCGATCACCGTCTTCGACGGTGTGCGGAGCTACCGCGAGGTGACCGCCATCCCGGCGCAGGATGCCTTCCCCGACCGGTTCCTCAAGATCACGCAGGGCGTCTGCTTCGGCGATTCCGGCGGTCCGCTGTTCCACGAAGGGACCGTCGTCGCGCTGAACACGTGGACGTTCAGCTACCGCTGCGACGGGCCGAACCTGGAGTACCGGGTGGACTCGGCTCCCGCTCAGGCGTTCCTCGACGCTTATCTGTAACCGAATCAGCGCTGTCCGGGCGGGCCTTGCCTGTCCGGACGGCGCACGATTCGCCGGCGCTGCTCCGCACCGAAGACGGCTCGCCGCTCGTGTGGAATACGAGGACTCTACGACTCTTGTGGCACGGCGTCGATCCGGGCGGTGCCGCCCAGGTAGAGATCGATGACCTTCGGGTCGTGTAGGAGCGCCGCACCGGTTCCCTCGAACCGGTTGCGTCCGAGATCGAGGACGTAACCGCGACTCGACATCGCCAGCGCGCGACGCGCGTTCTGCTCGACCATCAGGATCGGCACGCCGGCCGCGTTGATCTCGCGAATCTTCTCGAAGATGGTCTCCATCGAAAGGGGCGACAGGCCGGCCGAGGGCTCGTCGAGCAGGAGCAGATCCGGCTCGGCGACGAGCGCACGCGCCATCGCGAGCATCTGCCGCTCGCCGCCGGACAGCGTCCCCGCCCGCTGGCGCCGGCGCTCCCGGAGGCGAGGGAAGAGATCGAGCACCTGCGGCAGGCGCAGCTCCGCGTCGGCCCCGAGTGCCGTCGCGCCGAGCTCGAGGTTCTCCTCGACGCTGAGCGTCGCGAACACGTTCTCGCGTTGAGCGACGTAGCCGATGCCCTGCGCGACGATGCGGTGCGGCTTCGTCCCCGTGATCTCCTCTCCGTGCAACAGCACGGTGCCTGCACGCGGCGTGAGCAGGCCGATCACCGCTCTGATCAGCGTCGACTTGCCTGCGCCGTTCGGACCGACGATCGTGACGATCTCGCCCGGCATCACGGTCAGGTCGACGCCGTGGAGGATGTCCACGTCGGGGATGTAGCCGGCGACGAGCCCACGGGTCTCGAGTACGGGGCCGGCGGCGCTCATCCGACCACCAGCTTGCCCAGGTACGCCTCGACGACCGTCTCGTCCTTGCGCACCTCCTGCGCGGACCCTTCCGCGATGACCCGTCCTTGCGCCATCACGATCACGTGGTCGGAGTGGTTCATCACGACCTCCATGTCGTGCTCGACGAAGAGCACGGTCGTCCCGTCGCGCGTGCGCATCTCCTCGATGTGCTCGAGCAGTCGGCGCCCGAGCGTCGGATTCACTCCGGCGAGCGGCTCGTCCAGGAGCACGAGGCGCGGCGCGAGCATCAGCGCCCGCGCAAGCTCGAGCAGCTTGCGCTGGCCACCCGAGAGCGTTCCGGCGTATTCGCCGGTCTGGCCGCTCAAATCGAAGGTCTCGAGCAGCTCGAGCGCGCGCGTCCGCGCTTCACGCTCTCGCCGGCGCGCGGCGAAAGGCTTCACGAGCCAGCCGCCGAGCCGCTCACCCGGGTGACCCGGCGCTGCGAGCAGCATGTTGTCGAGCACGCTCATAACGTTCAACGTCTTCGTCAGCTGGAACGTCCGTACGAGCCCACGGCGTGCGATCGCGTAGGCCGGCAGGTGGTGGATCGACCGGCCGTCGAGCCGGATCGCGCCGCCGCCTGCCCGCTCGAAGCCGGAGACGATGTCGAAGAGTGTCGACTTGCCCGCCCCGTTCGGGCCGATCAGCGCCGTGATCGAGCCGCGCTCGACGCCGAAGGTCGCGCCGTCCACGGCGCGGACGCCGCCGAATCGCTTCTCGACCTGCTCGATCTCGAGGATGGCGTCACTCACCGAGCAGCATCTCCTGTCTCTTTCCCAGGATCCCCTGCGGCCGGAACGCCATCAGCAGGATGAGGACGGCGCCGACGATGATGAAGCGGATCGCGGCGACCTTGTCCGCCGCCAGCGGCAGCTCGACGTAACGCGTACCTTCGAGCAGCGTCATCAGGACAACGGAGCCCACGATCACGCCGAAGTAGCTCCCGAGCCCGCCGAGGATCACGATCACGAAGCCGAAGATCGTGAAGACGGGATCGAACTCGTCCGGCACGAGGAGGGTCAGGTTGAGCGCGAGGACGAACCCCGCGATCGCGGCGAGCGCGGCGGACAGCGCGAGTGACTGCAGCTTGTACGCGAGCGTGTTCTTCCCGAGCGCGCGGGCGGCGTCCTCGTCCTCGCGGATCGCGCGCAGGACGCGCCCCCACGGCGTGCGCACGACGGCGGCG
>WNGA01005900.1_pt1 | contig 17599 bp, 17 predicted proteins | sample 5400061 | NCBI WGS metagenome assembly WNGA01 (sample SAMN13153366, study PRJNA577476) | soil metagenome | isolation source: 100 cm soil or saprolite under grassland replicate 2 | place: USA:California | collected 2016-06-15 | reverse complement strand
CCCTTCATGCTGGCGCGCAAGGTGCGACGGATGTCGATGATGTGGCCGTGCGGATGCGGCTTAAGGCGCCGCGTGCGCCGCTCGTCGAGCGGCAGCACCAGCTTCCTGATCGCCTCCTTCGCCGCCGCGATCTCGGCGGCGCTCATCTGCGCGAAGTCCTTCTTCTGCAGCACCTCGCGGTCGGACACGGTGAGGCGCGCATCGATCTCGATCTCCGGCCTCTCCGACTCGCGCTTCTCCGTGCCGGAGAACAGCGCGTCCTGAATGCGCTGCAGCGCGGGCTTCTCCGCCTCGTTCCGCGGCGCCGCCACCTGCGGCATGGTCAGGGCGAGCAGACGCTCGAGCAGCCCACGCCGGCGGAAGAAGATGCGGAAGGCCTGGTCGAACAGGACCGTGTGCTCGTGCCGCTTCACGAACACCGCATGCAGGGTCCAGTAGAAATCCTCGCGCGTGCCGAGGCGCGCCGCCTCGACCGCCGCCAGCGCATCGAGCACCGCGCCCGGCCCGACCGGAATTCCGGCCGCCCGCAGCGCGCGCGCGAAATAGAGGATGTTCTCGGCGAGCTTGCCGGAAACGTCTTTCATGGCGGATAGTCCAAGCCCACATCAAGAACGACGCTGCCGATGACGGGCCGTGAATTCCTCGATCGCCTCAAGCGGATTGCCATTCGCGATAACAAGGCCTTCAGCTTCGATTCACGCGGCAAGGGAAGCCATGGTAGGATATCATTCGGTGGCCGCATGACGACCATACCGGACCCGCGGAGGGAACTGAAGAAGGGAACTTTGTCGGGCATGTGCTGCGATCTCGGGATCAAACCTCAAGACCTTTACAGCGTGTGATAGGCATGTCCTCAATTGCTTTCCGTTGCCGCCTGGAGCCGGATCAAGACGGCGGCTACGTGGTGACGTTTCCCGACCTTCCTTTCGGCGTGACGCAGGGGGATACTGTGAGTGAGGCACTCGCAGAGGCCGCCGACTGTCTGGAGACGATCCTGGCGACAGTCGTCGAAATGGAACGAGACATTCCCGAACCGTCCAAGCTCGAAGCGGGCGACCATCTCGTGTCGCCGAGCGCCGTCACAGCGGCACAGGTGGCGCTGTACACGGTGATGCGCCGGGAAAAAGTATCACACGAGGACTTGGCAAAACGCCTCGGCCGTCCAGTCGCGGAGGTCCGTCGTCTCACTGATCTCGCGACTTCTCCGCCGCTCGATGAAATCGAGCGCGCCCTGGCTGCCTTGGGCCATCGGCTGACGGTGGCCTTGGAGGCTGCGGAGTAAGGCCAGCTTGTCATCCCGGGCGCAGCGCAGCACAGAGCGCAGCGAAGTGGTGCGCTGCAGCCCCGGGATCGCGCACCGCAGAGCATGATCCCGGATCAGCGGTGCATCGCTTCGCGCTTCGCGCTCGCGCTGCACCGCGTCCGGGATGACAGATCGCTCACTCCGCCGCCCTCAGCTCCGCCCGCACCTCGTCGAGCAACTCCTTGACCTTGCCGCCTTCGAGGCGCGCGATGTCGTCCTGGTACTTCAGGAGGACGCCGAGCGTGTCGGACACGGTCGCCGGGTCGAGCGCCAGCGCGTCGAGCTCGGAGAGCGCCGCCGCCCAGTCGAGCGTCTCGGCAACGCCGGGCGCCTTGAACAGGTCTTGCCGGCGCAGCGCCTGCACGAACAGCACCACCTGCTCGGACAGCTTTTTCGCAACCCCGGGCACCTTGGCGCGCACGATCGCAAGCTCGCGCTCGGCATTGGGATAGCCGACCCAGTGATAAAGGCAGCGCCGCTTGAGCGCGTCGTGGATCTCGCGCGTGCGGTTCGAGGTGATGACGGCGATCGGCGGATGCGCGGCCTTGAAGGTGCCGAGCTCCGGCACGGTCACCTGGAAGTCGGCCAGCACTTCGAGCAGGAACGCCTCGAACGCCTCGTCGCTGCGGTCAAGCTCGTCGATCAGCAGCACCGGCGCACCGGCGGGATCTGGCTCGAGCGCCTGCAACAGCGGCCGCTTGATGAGGAAGCGCTCGGAGAACACGTCGTGCGCGAGCCGCTCGCGGTCGCCCTCTCCTTCCGCCTCGGCGATGCGGATCGCAATCATCTGGGCGCCGTAGTTCCACTCGTACACCGCCGCCGCCACGTCGAGGCCCTCATAGCACTGCAGGCGGATCAGCCGCCGCCCGAGCGTGGCGGCGAGCACCTTGGCGATCTCGGTCTTGCCGACGCCCGCCTCGCCTTCGAGGAACAGCGGGCGGCCCATGCGCAGAGCGAGGAACAGCACGGTCGCAAGCGACCGGTCGGCGAGGTAATCGGCGCTTCCCAAGAGCGCCAGCGTCTCGTCGATCGAGGCGGGGAGCGGTCGGGGCGTTGCCGGGCTCTGCATGCGCAACAACTTATCTCGTCGAGCCGGGTCTGTCGCGCCAAGCCGCCTCGTCATGCCCAGCCTTGTGCCGGGCATCCACGTCTTGGAGCGGCCAATACTTCAAAAGACGTGGATGGCCGGGACGAGCCCGGCCATGACGATGCGGTTGGCTAAAGTCAAGTCCCGCGGCACTCACGCCGTGGCGGCGGCGACCGCGCGGCGCGCCAGCACGCCGATCAGGTGGGCGCGATATTCGGGGCCGGCGTGGATATCGTTGTTCATGCCGTCGGTCGGCACCGTGAGGCCTTCCAGCGATTTCGCCGCGAAGCGCTTCTTCAGCGCTTCTTCGAAGCTCGTGACGCGGAACACGCCGTTGGAACCCGCTCCGGTCACCGCGACGCGAATGTCGGACGGACGCTTGGCGACGAACACGCCGACCAGCGCGAAGCCCGAAGCCGGATGCTTGAACTTCTGATAGGCGGCCTTCTTCACGATCGGGAACTGCACCTTGGTGATGATCTCGTCGGGCTCGAGCGCGGTCTCGAACAGGCCGGTGAAGAATTCGTCCGCCGCGATGCGCCGCTTGTTGGTGATGATGGTTGCGCCGAGACCGAGGCAGGCGGCGGGATAATCCGCATTGGGATCATTGTTGGCGATCGAGCCGCCGACCGTGCCGACGTTGCGGACCTGCGGATCGCCGATCGACGCCGGCACGGACGCGAGCGCCGGGCTGTTTTCCTGCACGACGGCCGAGTTGGCGACGTCGCCGTGCCGCGTCATCGCGCCGATCACGATCGAGCGCCCCTTCAGCTCGATCCCGGAAAGCCCCTCCACGCGCGAGATATCGATGATGGCGGTCGGCTTCGCGAGGCGGAGCTTCATCACCGGGATCAGGGAGTGGCCGCCGGCCAGGAGCTTCGCGTCCTCGTTCTTGGCGAGCAGGTTCGCCGCCTGGCGCACCGTGGCGGGACGATGATAGGTGAAGCTGTACATCGACGTCTCCTTAAGCCGCGACCTTGGTTGTTTTCTGCAGCGCCGCCCACACCGCCTGCGCGGTTGCGGGCATGGCCAAATCTTCGGTGCCGATCGCATCGGTGATGGCGTTGATCACCGCCGCCGGCGCGGCGATGGCGCCGGCCTCCCCGCAGCCCTTGATGCCGAGCGGGTTCGACGGGCATCTCGTCACCGTCATGTCGACGTTGAACGGCGGGAAGTCGTCGGCCTTGGGCATGGTGTAGTCCATGAACGAGCCGGTCACCAGCTGCCCGTCCTTGTCGTAGACCGCGCCCTCGAGCAGCGCCTGGCCGACCCCCTGCGCGATGCCGCCGTGCACCTGGCCTTCGACGATCATCGGATTGACGACGACGCCGAAATCATCAACCGCGGTCCAACCCGCGATATCCGTCTTGCCGGTATTGGGGTCGATTTCGACCTCGCAGATGTGACATCCCGCCGGAAAGGTGAAGTTGATCGGGTCGTAGAACGCGCCCTCCTTCAGTCCCGGCTCCAGCTCCTGCCCCGAGAACTTGTGCGCGATGTAGGCGTTGAGCGCCACTTCGCCCCAGGCGGCCGATTTGTCGGTGCCGGTCACGGTGAACTTGCCGTCCTTGAACTCGATGTCGCCCTCGGCGGCCTCGAGCATGTGCGCGGCGACCTTCTTCGCCTTCGCCTCGACCTTGTCGAGCGCCTTGACGACCGCCGACATGCCGACCGCGCCCGAGCGCGAGCCGTAGGTGCCCATGCCGAACTGCACCTTGTCGGTGTCGCCATGGACGACCGAGATGCTCTCGATCGGAACGCCGAGCCGCTCCGACACGAGCTGGGCGAAGGTGGTCTCGTGACCCTGGCCGTGGCTGTGGGTGCCGGTGAGGACTTCGACCGAGCCTGTCGGGTTGACCCGCACCTCGGCGGATTCCCACAAGCCCACGCCGCAGCCGAGCGACCCGACGGCCTGGGACGGCGCGATCCCGCACGCCTCGATATAGGTCGAGAAGCCGAGGCCGCGCAGCTTGCCGGCCCGCGCCGACTCGCGCTTGCGCCTGGCAAAGCCCTTGTAGTCGGCCAGCTCGAGCGCCTTTTTCAGCGAGGCGTGATAGTCGCCGGCGTCGTAATTCATGATCACCGGCGTCTGGTGCGGGAACGTCTTGACGAAGTTGCGCTTGCGCAGTTCGGCCGGATCGATCGCCATTGCACGGGCGCCGATCTCCACCAGCCGCTCGACCACGAAGGTGGCTTCCGGCCGCCCGGCGCCGCGATACGCGTCGACCGGAACCGTATTGGTGTAGACCGCGTCGACCTCGCAATAGATATGGGGAATGTCGTACTGGCCCGACAGCAGCGTGGCATAGAGATAGGTCGGCACCGACGAGGAGAAGGTCGACATGTAGGCGCCGAGATTGGCGACGGTCTGCGCCCTTAAGCCCACGATCCTGCCGTTCTCGTCGAACGCCATTTCGGCATGGGTGACGTGGTCGCGGCCATGGGCGTCGGAGAGGAAGGACTCCGTGCGCTGCGCCACCCACTTGACCGGACGGCCGACGCGTTTGGCCGCCCACAGCGCCACGACCTCCTCGGGATAGATGAAGATCTTCGACCCGAAGCCGCCGCCGACGTCGGGCGCAATGACGCGCAGCTTGTGCTCGGGCGCCATGCCAACGAACGCCGCAATGACGAGCCGCGCCACGTGCGGGTTCTGCGTGGTGTTCCACAGCGTAAAGCTGTCGCTGCCGGAATCGTACTCGCCGATCGCCGCGCGCGGCTCGATCGCGTTGGGAACCAGGCGGTTGTTGATCAGGTCGAGCGAGGCGACGTGTTTGGCCGAGGCGAAGGCGGCATCGGTCGCCGCTTTGTCGCCGAGGTGCCATTGGTAGATGGTGTTGTTGGGCGCGACCTCGTGGATCTGCGGCGCCCCCGGCAGCTTCGCCTGCGCCGGGTCCGCGACCGCCGGCAGCACCTCGTACTCCACCGCCACCTGTTCGGCCGCATCCTTGGCTTCGGCCGGAGTGTCGGCGATGACCACCGCCACCGGATCGCCCACATGGCAGACCTTGCCGCTGGCGAGCGCCGGGTGCGGCGCCATCTTCATCGGCGAGCCGTCCTTGGAATGGATCATCCACCCGCAGATCAGGTTGCCGATCTTGTCGGCGGCGAGATCGGCGCCCGTCAGCACCGCAACCCCGGGCCGGTCTTTCACCGCCGCGGCGTCGACCTTCTTGATCCTGGCGTGGGCGTGGGGCGAGCGGATGAAAACCGCGTGGCCCTCGCCCGGACGGACGAAGTCGCCGGTGTAGTGGCCCTTTCCGGTAATGAAGCGGACGTCTTCCTTGCGGCGTACCGCCGCGCCGATCCCGGTGGCGCTCATGGCGTGCCTCGCTTTTTCCGGATTTCGGTTCTGCCTCTCCTACTCGGCCGCCTGTTGTGCAGGGCCGCCCATGGCACGGGCGCCGGCCGCGATCGCCTTGACGATGTTGTGATAGCCGGTGCAGCGGCACAGGTTGCCGTCGAGCTCGTGGCGGATGGTCTTCTCGTCGAGCTCGTTGCCCTTGCGGCGGACGATGTCGAGCGCCGACATGATCATGCCGGGGGTGCAAAAGCCGCACTGCAGACCGTGGTTCTCGCGGAACGCCTCCTGCATCGGATGCAGCTTGTCGCCGGTGGCGACGCCTTCGATCGTCAGGATCTCGGCGCCGTCGAGGGAGAGCGTGAGCATGGTGCACGACTTCATGGCGACCCCGTTCACGTGCACGACGCAGGCGCCGCATTGCGAGGTGTCGCAGCCGACGTGGGTGCCGGTCAGGCGAAGGTTCTCGCGCAGGAACTGCACCAGCAGGGTACGCGGGTCGATGTCGGCAGTGACGGGCTTGCCGTTCACCGTTAACGACACGGCGGGCATGGGGCTCCTCCTCCAAACAAACGCTAAAAGGCCTCGATTCTTATACCGATCGGCGAAGCCGATGGCCGTCCGGGGCGGATTCACGCCGATTTTGCCCCGATCCCTCCGATTGGAACAAGAATAAATCTGGACCCGGGCCGGCGTCACGGTCAAGCCCGGAGGCTACGCGACATGCGGACGAATATCGACGGTGCGATCGCCGCGGTGGGCGATGCCGAGTTTGAAACCCGTCAACCTCCTTCGCGATGCGGAAACCGATAGCCATCAGGACGTTTTTGCAACCTGGTCCGCATTACCCACCGCGCCGGCAAACTTGGCGAAGAACTGGTCGGCAAGCTTCTTCGCCGCGCCGTTGACGAGGCGCTGGCCGATCTGCGCGAGCTTGCCGCCGATCTGCGCTTCGACGTTGTAGCTCAAGAGCGTGCCGCCGTTCTTGGGCTTGAGGGTGACCGTCGCGCCGCCCTTGGCGAAGCCCGCGACCCCGCCGTCGCCCTCCCCGGAAATCCGGTAGCCGTTGGGCGGATCGAGATCGCTGAGCCTGACCTTGCCTTTGAAGCGTGCCTTGACCGGCCCGATCTTGTTGGTGGCGATGGCCTGGAATTCGACGTCGGACAGTTTCTCCAGCGACTCGCAGCCCGGAATGCAGACCTTGAGCACCTCGGGATCGATCAGCTTGGCCCAAACCTCCTCGCGCGGCGCGGGAAGCTCAACTTCGCCGGTCATGATCATGGCCATCGGCGCTTCTCCTGATGCGAGCAATTGCCAAATTGCCGGCTGGCCGGCACCACTTCGGACTTGGGAAGCACATTTTACGCTGAAATGCCATGCATTGGGGGATTGGCGGCGCCGGTGCCTTTCGAATAAGTTGCGGCTGCCCGATGACCCTCTACATTTCTTTCCCCCGCCGACCAAACGCCGCCTCAGCCTTCACGACCGAGCAGCGATGAAGCAAGCCGTGAGGAACGCCCGATGCCCGTGATCGATGCCGACGGCTGCCCGATCCATGTGGAGGTCGAAGGCCGCACGGACGCCCCGGTGCTGATGCTGTCGAACTCGCTCGGCACCAACCATCGCATGTGGGACGACCAGGTGAAGCCGTTCACCGAAACCTTCCGCGTGGTGCGCTATGACCGGCGCGGACACGGCAAGTCCGGCTGTCCCAAGGGTCCCTACACGATGGAGCGGCTCGGCCGCGACGTGCTCGCAATCCTCGACGGGCTCGGCCTCGAGCGGATCAACTGGTGCGGGCTCTCCATGGGCGGCATGGTGGGGATGTGGCTCGGCGCCCATGCGCCCGGGCGCATCGACAAGCTGATCCTATCCAACACCGCGACCTACTACGCGGACAAGACACCGTGGAACGACCGCATCAAGTTTGCGCGTGAGAACGGTCTCGCGGCGCTCGTCGGCCCCAACATGGAGCGCTGGTTCACCAAGGACTTCCGCGCGCGGTCGCCGCAGACCATCGCGCGCATGACCGAGATGTTCGTCGCAACCCCGCTCGACGGCTACATCGCCTGCTGCGAGGCGGTGCGCGACATGGACCACCGCGAGATCATCCGCACGATCACGGCGCCGACGCTCGTCATTGCCGGCCGCCACGACCCGGCCACCCCGGTCGAAGCGGCCGAGTTCATCCGCGGCCGCATTCCCGGCGCCGCGCTCGCCGTGCTCGATGCCGCCCACATTTCCAATCTCGAGCAGCCGCAGGCCTATGCCGATACGGTGCTCGGTTTCCTGAAACAGCGATAGAAGGGGGACGCAATCATGGACGAAAAGGAGCGCTACGAGCGCGGCATGGCCAAGCGCCGCAAGGTGCTCGGCAACGCCTGGGTGGATCGCGTCACTGCGGGGAAGAATCCGTTCAATGCGGAGTTCCAGGACTTCATCACCCGCTGCGCCTGGGGCGAGGTGTGGACGCGGCCGCATTTCGACGAGCGCACGCGCCGCATCCTGGTGATCGGCACCACGCTGGCGCTCGGCCGCTGGGAGGAGTTCCGCCTGCACATGCGCGCGGCGCTCACCGAGGGCGGCTTTTCCGCCGACGACGTCAAGGAAATCATCCTGCAGCAGGCGATCTATTGCGGCGTGCCGGCGGCCAACCACGCCTTCAGGGAAGCGGGCGAGGTGCTCAAGGAAGTGGGAAAGACGCCGTGACGAGCGGCCGCACCAAGCGATCAAGGCCGACCGTGCGCCTTCGCGAAAGTTCAAATCACACTTGTGGCCAAAACGTGCGTCGAACTGAAGGAGGACGACATGCCCCGTTGGGTCCGCGCCATGGTCTTGGGTTTGCTGGTTTCGGCGTCATTCATTCTGGCGACGGACACACGGGCGCAGGGGCTGGTGACGCAAGGCATCGGCTTGTCGAGTTGCGCCAAGCTCGCCAATGACATCAAGCCCGAGCAGGGCCTCAACCACCTTCCCAACGCCCTGATGTTCTATTGGGTCCAAGGCTACCTCAGCGCCGCCAACATCTACCTGCTCAACGAATACACCAGCCACATCGACCTGAGCGGCGTGGACGAGGCAAAGATCCTCCGGCTCGTTGCCAGCTTCTGCAGGGCCAACCCGGACAAGAAGCCGATCAGCGCCATCGACAAGTTCATCCGCGAAGCGGACAAGATCGAGGTGAAGGAGTCCGAGGTCTTCGATCCCTGGGAGCACTGAGACAGTACCCGGGCCGTGCTGTCGTCGACCGTCATCCTGAGGCGGCCGAGCGAAGCGAGGCCCTCGAAGGATGCGGCCCGTCGCCCCCGGATCAAGTCCAGGATCAAGTCCGGGGTCGCGAGCGCCTCAGAGCCTGCCCCGGACTTGATCCGGGGGTGACGGGGATGCGTCAGCAGACCGTAGCCCGCATTGAGCGTCAGCGAAATGCGGGGATGAGAGCCCCCGGATTTCGCTGCGCTCAATCCGGGCTACGCGGCTACGCGGCCGAGGGGACCCGCATCCTCGGCGCCCGCCACCCGCGGCCGAACGACGACAATCCGCTCGCCATGGCGCACAACAGCAACTCGCCGACGGCCCCACGCAGCGCCTCGGCGTCGGTCAAGACCGGGGATGCCGCGACGATGCTCGCGATTGCCGAGAGGTAAAGGCCGAGGTCGAGCATCTCGTCGCCGCTCGCGCCCCACCGCAGGTGTTCGTAGGCGGCACTGACGAGACTCGCCAGCAGGTAGGCGCCGAGCAGAAGCTTCACGCCGACCAGCATGTGCGCGAGCTTCAAGGTGCTCTCCGGCGACAGGGTCAGCGCGCCGGCGAAGGCGATGATCGCATCGCCGATCCGCGCCCGGCCGAGATCGAACAGCGGCTGCTGAAGGGATGCCAGCGCGCTCGAAATCCATACCGCCGCGAGAAGAAGCACGATCCCGTAGGCGACGCTGAGCGCAAGACGACGCAACTGATGCACCGGCGGCCTCCTTGTGGGCAGGAAGCCAACCACGGCCGGCGCGCTGCGGCAAGAACAAGGTTGACGAAGCGTTAACGGCGGACGTCCGCCGCTCACCCTCCCCGCCCCTCGCGAAACTCCTGCGGCGTCATCCCGGTCTGCTTGCGGAAGAAGCGGGCGAAGTGGGACGAATCGGAGAACGGGAGATCGAGCGCGATCTCGTGGATCGGCTGCGCCGTGAACACGAGCTGGCGCTTGGCCTCGGTCAGCACCCGCTGGCGGATGAGGTGACCGGCGGTGACGCCGGTCGCGCGCTTCACGTGATCGTTGAGCCGGTCGGGCGTCATGGCGAGCCGGCCGGCATAAAAACCGAGCAGGCGCTCTTTGCGGAAATGCTCCTCGATCAGGCGCCGCAAGGCCTCGACCGTGGCGTCGGCGGGCTTAAGCGTCACGCTGCCGGACCGCACGCGGCTCACCGCCAGCCGCGCCACCTCGATCGCGATCAGCGCCAGCAGCCCGCGCATGGCGAGACGAAAGCCTTCCCGCGCCAGGAACCGCTCCTCGTGCAGCTCCGCGCACAACGACGACAGCCGCTTGATCTCCGCTTCGCTCGCCAGCGGCACCACCGGCTCTGCGGCGAGCGCCTTGAGCCGCGCCAGCGCCTCGCCCGAGCGCTCGCCGAGCGCTTTGGCAATGTCCTCGGTGAAGCTCACCACCCAGCCGTCGGTCGCCTCCGGCGTGAAGCGGAAGCCGTGGGCGGTGGTGGGCGGGATCAGGATGGCGGCCGGGGCGGCGAACGGGATCGTCGCGGCCTCGTAGGTCATTTCCCCGCCGCCGCGCTCGATGACGAGGATCTGGAACAGGTTGCGGTGACGGTGCGCCCTGATCGTCCAGTCGTGGATCGACGAGCGCGAGGCGATCGTCTCGACGTGAATGAAGTCGAACGCCTGGTCGTCCGGCGGGTCGCCGTAGAGATGAAACAGCGGAAGCGCATGCGCCATGCCCCTGAGCATAAGCGAGCGCGGGGCTGCCGGGAACGTGCAGTCTCGCCGATTTCGCAATTGTCCCGGCAATTCACGGCGGTGTTGGGTCACGCGCGGATTGACGTTCGGGTCGGCCGTGGCGCCGGTGGCCGCGCGGACCCAACCTACGGCGTCTCTGACCGCCGCCCTCGTAGCCCTGGTAGATGGGGTCGAGCCCTTCGCGAGACCCAACAATCACATGGCCTGATCACCCGGAAAAGCGTCACACCCGCTTGTAGGCCCGTTCGTGGTAGACGAGCGCCGCCCCGGGGGGCCCCAGCCGGACCGCTTCGACGGCACCGAAAATCACGTTGTGGCTCGCCACCGCCTTGATCTCGATGACCCGGCAGTCGAAGGCGACCACCGCCGTGACCAGCACCGGCGCGCCGGTCGCGAGCGTGATCCATTCGCCGGTCGCGAAGCGCTCGGCCCGGTTGCCAGTGCGCCCGGCGAAAAGGTCGGCGATCGTCTCCTCGTCGGCGCGCAGCGTGTTGACGCAGAAGACGCCGTTCGCGCTCAAGAGCGGCGCCGAATTGCTGCGGCGATTGAGACAGACGAGGAGCGTCGCCGGCTGGTCGGACACCGAAGACACCGCCGTCGCCGTGAAGCCGGTCGTGCCGGCGGGACCGGCGCTGGTGACCACGTGCACGGCCGCGCCGAGCCGGCTCATGGCGTCGCGAAAGGCCGCCGGATCGATGCTCCTCAAGGGCTCCGGCCCGATCGCCTCGAACGCGCCGGCCATGGCGTCGTCGGGACGTTGGTCGATCCAGCTCATTGCGCCTCCTGGGGCAAGAAAATAGCACCTGTCCCGACACTCTGCGCAACCGAACCTAGCACTTTGCCGGTGCCGAATGTTGTTCGGTCACTCCGCCGCCCGCGCGGGGCGCCGCGGGCTCGACCAGGCGACGTCGTCGGGATTGAGCCAGGTCGGATCGGTCCAGCCGTCCTCGTCGTAGTCGGACATGCACGCCTCGGCGAGCGCCATCATGCGGTCGAGCGCACCCGAGCCGCGCGCGTTCCACAGCGCCTGGATGCGGATGTCCTCGTGGTTGCCGGCGTAGTTCATTTCGTAGAGCTCGTGCCGGCCGCCGAATTCGGTGCCGACCGCGTCCCACAACAGCTTCATGACCTTGATGCGCTGCTTGTAGTCGATGTTGTTGGAGCCGCGCACGAAGCGGGCGAGATAGGTGTCGACCGCGGGGTTCTTGAAGTCCTTGGCGGAGGACGGCAGGTAGATCAGCGCCGAGGCGATGATCTTGTTGACGATCTCCTTGACGCGGCTGTAGGCGTCGCCCGCGAACACGCGGTAGCTCGCGCCCGATTGCGCATTCGGCAGCACGGTATCGCCGATCCAGGGCACGGGATTCATCGCCATGGCGTCGGAGATCGCCCAGAACAGATTGCGCCACGCGATGATCTCGCCGAGCATCGCCTGATTGCCGCGGAACTCGTCGGCTCCGGTCGCGCGCAGCGCCTTGGCGATGACGCCGACCAGGAAGTCGAGCTTCACCGCCAGCCGCGTGCACCCCTGGAACTGGTAGTTGTTGAGAAACCCCGAGCGCTGATAGAAGATCTTGATCTTCTCGATGTCGCGGTGGAGCAGCACGTTCTCCCAGGGGATGAAGGCGTTGTCGAAAACGAAGATCGCGTCGTTCTCGTCGAAGCGTGACGACAGCGGGTAGTCGAACGGCGTGCCGATCACGCTCGCCGCCAGCTCGTAGGACGCGCGGCAGATGAGCTTCACGCCGGGCACGTTCATCGGCGTGATGAACATCACGGCGAGGTCGGAATCGTTGATCGGCATGGCGGCGTTCTGGCCGAGGAAGTTGTAATGGGTGATGGCGGAGGAGGTCGCGACCACCTTGGCGCCCGAGACGTAAATACCGGCGTCAGTCTCCTTCTGGATGGTGATGAACACGTCCTTGACCTGGTCGGCGGCCTTGCCGCGGTCGACCGGCGGATTGACGATCGCGTGGTTCATGAACAGGACGTAGTTCTGCGATCGCGCGTACCAGGCCTTGGCGTTTTCCGAGAACCTTTCGTAGAAGGTATGATTGGCGCCGAGCGCGTTCATCAGCGAGGCCTTGTAGTCGGGCGTGCGGCCCATCCAGCCGTAGGTCATGCGCGCCCAATGCGCGATCGCCTCGCGCTGTCCGATCAGCTCCTCGCGCGAGTGAGCCACCCGGAAAAACTTGTGGGTAAAGCTCCCCGACCCGGTATCGGTCGGTGAGGTAAGCACCTCCTTCTGCGCCGGGTCGTGGAGCGCATCGTAGAGCCTGGCGATCGAGCGCGCCGCGTTGCGGAAGGCGGGATGCGCGGTGACGTCATCGACGCGCTCGCCGTAGATCCACACCTCGCGCCCGTCACGCAGGCTCATCAGATACTCGGCACCGGTGAAGGGCCGCGCCTTGCCGCCGATCACGTCCTCAGCCTTGGCATTCATTCCGAGCTCTCCCGCGCCGCGCCGATCGGGTGGCATGGCGAACACGCGTTGCAGTTTGGCCGGCAAGGTAGCAAATCCGGGGTCGCTGGAACAAACGCGCGGGGCTGGGTTATCTTGAGGGAGCGCTCGATGGGCTAGTGCTCCGATTCCGAAGTTCGCATCACTTCGCGGCACCCTCTCGTGCGAACTTCGGAATCAAAGGAGCACTAGCAAGTATATGTTTCTAATGCAGTTTTGGATTTGAAGTTCCTATACGGACCTTGCCGCACGATCTGATAGGAACTTCAAATCCACCGCACTGGCGGGACGTCTACGAGACGGCTTCTCGGGAGAGATGATGGCACGCGATGACATGCCGATCCTGGTGGTCGGAGGCGGGATCGGCGGGCTCTCCACGGCGTTGGCGCTGGGCCGCAAGGGATGGCGCGTTCGCGTCCTGGAGCAGACGCCCGAATTGGGGGCGATCGGCTACGGCATCCAGCTCGGCCCCAACGTCTTCTCCATGTTCGACCGGCTCGGCATCAGCGATGCCGTCATTGCCCGGAGCATCTTCCCGGGGGCCTGCCTCATGCTCGACGCCCTCACCGGCGAAGAGATCACGCGGGTGCCGACCGGACAGTCGCTGCGCGACCGGTTCAAGCGTCCCTACATCGTGCTGCACCGGGTCGATCTGCACCACGTCCTGTTGGACGCGTGCAAGGCGGTGGGGGCGATCGAGCTCGAATCATCCACCACCGTGACGGGGTTCGAGGATCTCGGCGATCGCGTGGTGGCGCGAACCGAACACGGGGAGAGAATCGAGGGTGCCGCAATGATCGCCGCCGACGGCTTGCGGTCGCCCATCCGCGCCCAATTGGTGGACGACAGCGAACCGCGGCCGATCGGCTATGTGGCGCACCGAACGATCGTCCCGATGGCCGAGGTGACGGCGGACGTTCACCGCACCGACGTCGTTCTATGGGCGGGGCCGGGCTTTCACATCGTGCATTACCCGCTGCGGCACGGGACGCTGTTCAACATCGTGGCGGTGTTCAGAACGTCGACCCATTCCGAAAAGGGCGACGTCCACGCCTACCGCGCCGAGCTCGAGCGCACCTATCGCGTCGCGCATCCGACCATGAAGGCGTTGCTTGCGATGATGGATCTCGAACGGCGCTGGCCGATCGGCGATCGCGATCCGATCCGGCACTGGTGCAAAGGCCGCGTCGCGCTGCTGGGAGACGCCGCGCATCCGACGCTGCAATCGTACGCACAGGGCGCTTGCATGGCGATCGAGGACGCGGTGTGCCTGGCGGAGCTGATCGATCTCGCGCGCGGGGATCACCCGGCGGCATTCCTGCAATACCAGGCCGCCCGCCTGATCCGCACCGCGCGTATCCAGCTCGAGTCGCGATCGATGTGGGAGTTCTATCACGCCGAAGGCATTGCGCGGGACGTACGGAACGAAACGTGTGCCCGGTGGTCGGAGCAGGACGTGTTTCGCTGCCTGGAGTGGATCTATGACGGGTTCACGCTGCCGACGGAACTCCGGCGTTCCGAGACTGCCGCCCCGCCTGCGCGCGATCGCGTGTTGGCGCGATCCTGAAACCGAGTGCCGTCAACATCGAGCACTGACTCTTTCCGTCACCCCCGGATCAAGTCCGGGGCAGGCTCTGAGGTGCTCGCGAAGCGAGCCATCGCAAGTCGGCTGTTGCCGACTTGCGCGCTATGGTGCCGATCTCGGGTAAACCCGAGATCGGTGGGCGACGGCCCGGGCGGGGCCGCCATCCTTCGAGGGCCGCCGTCATGGTGAGCCGTCACCCTCATCCTTCGAGACGCCCGCTTCGCGGGCTCCTCAGGATGAGGGTGACGGTCGAAGGACGCGGCCGCCTCAGGATGACGGTCGACGTCCGCCGCCCGCGCCATTGCTGCCCGACGGCTACGCCTGTTAAGACACGAGTCGTTCTAAAGACCGCGAAGGCGAATCGGACGCCATGGAAGTCTTCGTCCAGCAGCTCATCAACGGCATCACGCTCGGCTCGATCTACGGCCTGATCGCGATCGGCTACACGATGGTGTTCGGCATCATCGGCATGGTGAATTTCGCCCACGGCGACGTATTCATGGTGTCCGCCTTCATCGCGCTCATCGCCTTCCTCATTCTCACCGCCTGGCTCGGCATCGGCTCGATCGCGCTCGCCCTGTTCATCGTGCTCATCGTGGCCATGGCGCTCACCTCCCTGGTCAATTGGACGATCGAACGGCTGGCCTACCGCCCGCTGCGCGGCTCGTTCCGCCTGGCACCGCTGATCTCGGCGATCGGTATGTCGATCTTCCTCATGAATTTCGTCCAGGTGACCCAGGGGCCGCGCAACAAGTCGATCCCGCCGATCGTGCAGGGCGAGTTCGTGCTGATCGACAGCCCGGTCTATGCGGTTACGCTGAGCTACAAGCAGCTCATCATCTGGCTCATCACCGCGGTGCTTCTCGCCGCCTTCTGGTACCTCGTCGCGAAGACCTCGCTCGGCCGGGCGCAACGCGCATGCGAGCAGGACCAGAAGATGGCGGCGCTGCTCGGCATCGACGTCGATCGCACCATCTCGCTCACCTTCGTGATCGGCGCGGCGCTCGCGGCGGTCGCCGGCACCATGTATCTGATGCACTACGGCGTGGTGAACTTCGCCGACGGTTTCGTGCCGGGCGTCAAGGCTTTCACCGCGGCGGTGCTCGGCGGCATCGGCTCGCTGCCGGGCGCGGTGCTGGGCGGACTTCTGATCGGGCTGATCGAGACCCTGTGGTCGGCCTATTTCTCCATCGATTACAAGGACGTCGCCGCCTTTTCGATCCTCGCCATCACGTTGATCTTCCTGCCGCAGGGCATCTTGGGGCGGCCGGAAGTCGAGAAGGTGTGAGGTGCCCGCCGAGGCACACCGCATCGATTTCGCCCGCGCGGTGAAGGACGCCGCGCTCGCGGGCCTCCTGGCGTTCGGCCTGTTCCTGCCGCTCATCGGCTTCAAGACCGTGCAGAACATGCGCAACGAGCTCGAGCTCGAGACGCGCTGGCCGCTGCTCCTGACGTTCGTCGCTATCGTTGCGGGCGGCAGGTTCCTGCATGCGCTCGTCGTCGCGCCGTGGCTTGCCGGTCGCGCCATGCGCCCGCGGGCCGCAAGCGCTCGCGTGGGCGCGCTGCGCGCCGCCTTCGCCAAGTGGTTCACGCCGTTCGCGCTCGGATTCGTCGCGGTCTATCCGGTGCTGGTGCTGGCGCTGGTTGGTTTCGGCGGCGCGGTGAAATGGATCGACAACTTCGGGATTCAAATTCTCATCTACGTGATGCTCGGCTGGGGTCTCAACATCGTGGTCGGGCTCGCCGGGCTGCTCGATCTCGGCTACGTCGCGTTCTATGCGGTCGGCGCCTATGCCTACGCGCTGCTCGCCAAGACGTTCGGCCTGTCATTCTGGCTGCTGCTGCCGCTCGCCGGCATCCTCGCCGCGTTCTGGGGCATCCTGCTGGGCTTTCCGGTGCTCAGGCTGCGCGGCGACTACCTCGCCATCGTGACGCTGGCCTTCGGCGAGATCGTCCGCCTGGTCCTGATCAACTGGGTGCCGGTCACCAACGGCTATGCCGGCATCAGCGGCATTCCGCGGCCGACCTTCTTCGGCATCCCGTTCAACGCGTCGGAAGAAGGCTTCGCCGCACGGTTCGGGCTCGAGTTCAGCCCGGTGTATCGCACCATCTTCCTGTACTACCTGATCCTCGGCCTCGCGCTGGTCACCGCCTACGTGACCGTGCGGTTGCGGCGCCTGCCGGTCGGGCGCGCCTGGGAAGCCCTGCGCGAGGACGAGATCGCCTGCCGCGCGCTCGGCATCAACACCACCAACACCAAGCTCACGGCGTTCGCGATGGGCGGCATGTTTGCCGGCTTCGCCGGCTCGTTCTTCGCCGCCCGGCAGGGCTTCATCTCGCCGGAATCGTTCACCTTCCTGGAATCGGCGACGATTCTCTCGATCGTGGTGCTGGGCGGCATGGGCAGCCAGATCGGCGTCGCCATCGCGGCCATCGTCATGATCGGCGGCACCGAGATCACCCGCGAGCTCGATTTCCTGAAAAGCCTGTTCGGCAGCGACTTCGATCCGACCCAGTACCGCATGCTGCTGTTCGGCTTCGCCATGGTGTCGATCATGATCTGGAAGCCGCGCGGTCTGATCGCGACGCGCGAGCCGTCCGCCGCCTTCAAGGAGCGCCGGACGATCTCCGCCGAGCTGGTCAAGGAGGGACGCGGATGACGCGGACAAGTGCCGCCGATTTGAAGTTCCTACAGCGGTGCGGCAAACTCATTTAGGAACTTCAAATCGAAAAGCGGCACTAGAATCATATACTTGCTAGTGCCCCTTTGTTTCCGAAGTTCGTGTGAGAGAGTGCCGCAATGTATCACGAACTTCGGAAACGGGGCACTAGTCGGGCGCTTCCATGATTCGAATCATATGCTGACTAAGGCCGAACGAGCGAGATGCCGCTGCAGGAGGCCG
>WNGA01010998.1_pt1 | contig 17604 bp, 18 predicted proteins | sample 5400061 | NCBI WGS metagenome assembly WNGA01 (sample SAMN13153366, study PRJNA577476) | soil metagenome | isolation source: 100 cm soil or saprolite under grassland replicate 2 | place: USA:California | collected 2016-06-15 | reverse complement strand
AGAACCGAGCGTCGTCCGGGCTCTCCCTCCCGCACGCGCTGCACACGCGCATGACTCGAGTGTACGGCGTTCGGTGGAAGAAATGCCGGCGCTCGCCCGTCTTGTGCTCGACAGAGTCGAGAAGAGGAGAGCCCCATGTACGAGACCCTTCATCTGGAAATCGCAAGGCAGCGGCAGGCGGACTTCCTCCGAGAGTCGCGGAACGCGCGGCTCGCCCGTGAGGCCGAGCGCCATCCGTCCGAGACGCTGGTCGCTCTCAGAAGCGTCGCCGACAGCCTGAGAGGCGCACTCCGGCGACGGCCGGCCACCGCCCGCAGGACGCAGCCCGCGAGCTCCTAGAAACGAGTCTTTCCGTGACGCAGGCGGCGGGCTAGGCCCGCCGCTTTGCGTTGAGCGGCCGACCGGCTACTTCCGGCGAGCTGCTCCGCGGCGGCTTCGAGGCTCACCCGCGAGTGCCCGTGCGTGGCGACATAACCGGCCGCATCGCGGGGACGCCACAGAGGGATTCCCGTCTCGACCACGACGGCGTCGGACGCCGCCGAGAGCAGCGACTCGGCGGAGGAGCGCTCCCACGGGTGCCGATGCGCGTCCCTCGTCACGAGGACGAGCTGTCGACCCTCCGCCTGCGGCACGGCCGCGGGATCGCCTGGAGCCCGGAGGCGAACGACTTCCGTTGCCTCGACCCGCGCTCGGAGAGCCTGGCCGAGCCCGAAGCGCGCCTCCCCGGCGGCGATCGACGCCTCGGGCCAGAGCTCCACGACGAGCGGCGGCCGCGAGAGCGCCACCGCCCCGTCGGCCTCGAGCGCGCGACGGGCTGCGTCCGCGCCGATGTCTCGGTCGGCTCCCCGAGAAATGGCCCCGGTGGCCCATTCCGCCGTCTCGCCGACGCGCCCCGCCGCCTCGCGAAGGCGCTCCTCCTTGAGCCGCCCCGAGCCAACCGCCTCGACGATCGCGGTGCGCGTGCGCGCGACCTCGTCGGCGCCGAGATCCGCTCCCAGGCACAGGGCGTCCGCTCCCGCCACAAGCGCCCGCACTGCGGCCTCGTCGACCCCCATCGCAGCGCTGATCGCGCGCATCTCCAGCGCGTCGGTGACCGCCATCCCGGTGAATCCGAGCTCGTCGCGGAGAAGCTCTTGCAGGATCTCGTGACTGAGCGTCGCCGGCCCCTCGCCGAGCGCCGGGACGAGCACGTGGGCGGTCATGATCGCGCGAACGCCGGCGGCGATCGCGGCCTCGAAGGGCGGAAGCTCGCGCGCACGTAACGTTTCCCGGTCGGCCGTGACCACCGGGAGCTCCTTGTGCGAGTCGAGCGCCGTGTCTCCGTGGCCTGGGAAGTGCTTCGCGCACGCGGCCACGCCGACCCCCTGCGTTCCGGCGACGAACGCCTCCGCGTGCCTCGAGACGAGCACCGGCTCCGAGCCGAAGGAGCGAATGCCGATCACCGGGTTGTCCGGGTTGCTGTTCACGTCCACGACCGGCGCGAGATTCAGGTTGATGCCGACCCCGGCGAGATCCTCGGCGATCGCGGCAGCGACCCGCTCGGTCAGCTCGACGTCGTCGATCACGCCGAGCGCGTGGTTGCCGGGGTAGGAGCTTCCGGCGGCCGCCTCCAGCCGCGTGACGTCGCCTCCCTCTTCGTCCGTCCCGATCAGGACGTCAGGCCGCTCGGCGCGAAGGTCACCGGTCAGCGCGGTGATTTGCTCCGGGTCGCGGAGGTTGCGCCCGAACAGGACGACGCCCCCGAGGCCGAGCTTGAGCCACGACCGCACCCAGTCCGGAGCAGTGAGGCCGTCGAAACCGGGGAAGATGCAGGTGGCGGCGAGCGCTTCGAGCTCGGAGCTCATCCCCGAACGGCGCCCGCCGTCAGCCCGAACGCGATCCGGCGGTGCACGAGCAGGAAGAAGATGACCACGGGCAGCGCGGTCAGCGTCGCTCCGGCCATCAGCGGGCCCCAGTCGGTGCCCCGCTGCGTGGTGAAGTAGGCGAGCCACACGCCGAGCGTCTGCCTGTGCGGGTCGCTCAGGAACACGTACGCGATGATGAACTCGTTCCAGGCCTGGATGAAGGCGAAGATCGCCGTCGCGACGAGCCCGGGCCCGACGAGCGGGAGCAGGATGCGCGCGAAGGCGCCGAAGCGGGTCGAGCCGTCGACCATTGCCGCCTCCTCGAGCTCCTTGGGCACGCCGTGCAGGAACCCGCGCAGCGTCCAGACCGCGAACGGAAGGACGAAGGTCATGTACGTGACGATGACCCCGAGCAGAGTGTTCGTCAGGTGAACGCCGCTGAAGGAGATGTAGAGCGGGATGATCAGCGCGTTCAGCGGGACCATCTGGACGACGATGATGATCACGATGAAGGCCTTGAGGCCATAGAAGCGGAACTTCGCGAGGGCAAGGGCGGCGAGGAAGGCGAGCACGAGCGAGAGGCCGACCACCGAGCTCACGATGATCAGGCTGTTCTTGACCGCATCCCAGAAGTAGGCACGGTGAATCGCGTCGCTGAAGTTCGCGAGCGTCGCGTCGAGCGGGATCCACTCGGGCTTGTACGCCAGGATGTCCTGGCCGTGCTTGAAGGCGGTCGAGACCATCCAGTACACGGGGAAGACCATCACCGCGAAGACGAGCAGCCCTACCACGTTGATCAGGACCCGGCGGCCGTGCTTGCGCCGTCCGGCCGTCAATCGCACACGGCGGCGAGTCGCGGCGGGGGCGCTCGGTGCGGGCGCGACAGGAGTGCCCGCGGTCACCGCACCTCTCCGAGCTTGACCATCTGGCGGACGTAGACGAAGCTCACGACGAGCATCGTCGCCACCATGATCAGGGCGATCGCCGAGCCGAGCCCGTAGTGGCTGATCTTGAAGGACTCGACGAACGAGTAGACGCTCATCAGGTAGTAGTCGCTCGTCGGCCGCTGGTCTCGCATCAGCCAGACCTGGTTGAAGACCTGGAAGTCCCAGATGATCGAGAGGCTGGTCAGGATGATGAAGATCGGCTTGAGGATCGGGAAGGTGATGTCGCGAAAGACCCGCCAACCCCCCGCGCCGTCGATCGCCGCCGCCTCGACGAGCTCCTCGGGAACCTGGGTCAGCCCCGCGTAGATCGTGATGGCGACGAACGGAAGGGCGCCCCAGACCACCACCGCCGTGATTACGCCCCAACCGCTCCAGGGATTGACGAACCAGTCGTGGTGCCGGAAGCTCCCGAGGCCGAGGTGGCTCAGCGTCCAGTTCGCGACGCCGAACTCGTAGTCCACCATCCAGAGCCAGATGTTCACCGAGACGACGACCGGCATCGCCCAGACGAGCACGAGCCCCGTCGTCAGCAGCAGGCGCATGAACCGGCCGAGCGCCGCCAAAAGCAGCGCGATCAGCGTTCCCAGCACCATCGTGAGCGAGACGTTCACCGTCGTGAAGATGAGCGTCCGGCCGACCACGTGCCAGAACTCGGAGTCGCCGAGGACCTTGGTGTAGTTGGCGGCCCCGACCCAGACGCCCTTCCTCGTGAGCACCTGCTCCAGGTCGTATTTCTCCAGCGAGAGCTTGCCCAGCAGGTAGAGCGGGTAGCCCAGCACGGCGCAGATGACTGCGGCAGCGGGCACGACCAGCCCGTACGGCACGAGTCGGCCGGCAATGCGATCGGCGCGGAATCGGCGCCGCGGCCTGGGCGGGAGCAGCTCCGCGGCGGGAGCAGGGACGGCCGGGAAGCGTTCGCTCATGTGAAGAGCATGACGCTTCCCGGCCGTGGAGTGACTACCCCGCGTTCAGGATCTGGGTGATCTGTGAGCTGGCGTGTTTGGCCGCCTGCTTGACGCTGGAACGGCCCGTGAAGATCGTGACCAGCATGTTCTGCAGCACGTTTGCGCTCTCGACGTTCACCCAGTTCGGGGATGTGGGAACGAACCAGCTGTACTTCGCCGCCTTCGCGAACGGCGCCAGCTGAGGATTGCTGCGGTTGATGTTGGCGAGCTTCGTCGTGTTCGGGATCACCTTCCCGACCTTGGCGAGCTTCCGCTCCGATTTCGTGCTCGTGAACGCCCTGATCCACTCAGCCGCGAGCGGCTTGTGGCGGGACGGTGCCGGGATTGCGAGATCGGAGCCGCCCAGGAAGGTCGGCATGTAGCGCCCCTTGATGTGGCTCGGCATCGGATAGGCGCCGATCTTGCCGGCGAGGCCGGGGTTCCCGACCTTCGGGTCGAGCGCATACGGCCACTCCCACCCGTTACCGATGAACGATCCAACCTTTCCTTTTGCGAACACGAGTGCCTGCTGCGGCGTCGCCTCGTCCGTCGTCCTGCTGGCGCGCGAGAGCGACCGCACGACGCTCTTGAGCTTCTTGAGCGCACGAACCGCCTTCGGCTTGCCGAGCGTCCCGCGCCATTTTCCGTGCTTCAGGACCGCGATCCTCCCGCCGTAGTCGTAGACGAAGGACATCGACGCGTACCAGTACTTGCCTGGGAAGTAGAGGGCCGAGAAGTCCGCGTCGCCGCCGTACTTCTTCATCAGCTTCTTTCCTGCGGCCGTGAACTCCTTCAAGCTCTTCGGCTTGTGCTTGATCTTCGCCTTCTTGTACAGGTCCTTGCGGTAAATCACCGCACGCGCGCCTGCGTAATACGGAACGCAGTACAGCTTCCCCTTGAAGCGACACGAGTCACGGAGGCCTCGCAGCCACGTCCTGGAGTTGGGGTACTTCTTCGCCTTCAGAGGCTGGAAGACGTGTGCAGCCATGTACTTCGTCGTCTCCGTGTTCCCCATCTCGATGACGTCCGGTGCGGTGCCACCGGCGAGCGCGGCGTCGAACTTCGTGAGGTGGTTGCCCCACGTCTGGTACTCGACGCTCACCTCGACGCCGGGATGCTTGCGCTCGACCGCCGCGTTCGCAGCGGCGACGACCTTCGGCCAGTTCGCCTGAGCGTCGGTCTGGAGCCAGATTCTGAGCTTGGTCGCGCCGGTCCGTGGTTCACCGACGCGCTGCGCGGAGGCAGTCGAGGCGATGACCGCGAGGGCCGCCGCCAGACAGCCGGCAGCTATGTAGCGTGCCTTCATAGACGATCCCCCCAAATGTCAGTGGACGGCCCACCTGTGTTGCGCCCGGTGCTCATGTGGCCCTGCATGGGCGCTTGTCCTCGGCCGCCAATTGGTTCATACCACTTTGCCACGGCGCGGAGCATTGCACATCCGCCCCAACATGTCAAGACCACTTGCCCGCAGAGGTCTGAACCGGTCTTAGGAGCCGTCACGACAGGATCCGGCCGTCGCCCCGCGGCGTCGAGAAGGCGGCGCGGCGGGCTTCGGGCTGGACGCTCAGGTCGGTGACGAGCCGGTAGCGGTCTCCGCGGTAGACGGAATGGACGAATTCGACTGCTTCTCCATTCTCCGAGTGCGTGAACCGCTCGAACAGGAACGCCGGCGAATGCAGCGGGACTCCCAACGCCTCTGACTCCTCTTCGTTGGTGACCGTAGGCTCGATCGTCTGCGTCCCGCCGGCGATCACGATGCCGTACCGGTCCCGCAGGAGCTCGTAGAACGACTTCTGCTCGAGCTCCTCGCCCGTGAGCCCCGGGACGAGCGCCTCGCGTACGTGCAGCGTCTCGATCGCCATGGTCTCGTGATCCGCGAGCCTGAGCCGTTTGGCGACGATGGTCGGCTCGGATGGAGACACGTGCAGGAACCGCCCCAGCCTGGCCCCTGCGGGCATGACGCTGAGCTCGAGCGTCCGGCTTTCCGGCTGCATTCCGCGGCGGCGCATGTCCTCCGTAAATGACGTCATCGTCAGCTCCTGAGCGATCTTCGGCTCGCTGACGAACGTTCCCGAGCCGCGGCGCCGAGAGAGGTATCCCGCGCGGACGAGCTCGTCGAGCGCCGCCCGCACCGTCAAGCGTGAGACGCGGAGATCCGCGCTCAGGCTCCGCTCCGAAGGGATGGCATCTCCGACGTTCAGCTGCTCGATCAGATCGAGCACGCGGTCACGGGTTTCGGCCTGTTTCGTCATAGCACCAATGGTACTTCGGTAGATCGGCTGGTCAATACCAACTCGCTCATCGGCCTGCGGGCGTCAAGGGCTCTGGCCGGACCTCGAGGGGCGGCGCGCCCGTGCTGACGAGGCTCGACCGCGTTTTGGGATCGAAGAAATGGAAGCGCATGGGATCCACCGCCAGCTGCGTCGTGCGGTTGACGCGGGCATCCGTTCGACTGTCGACGCGGGCGTTGAAGAGCGCCTTCTCCTCCGCGAGCAGCGTCGTCTCTTCGCCCTCCGACGCCTCCAAGAGCTCAGCTGTCGTCCGGGCCGCATCCACGTAGAAGAAGACGTGCGCATCGGAGCCGAGCTCCTCGAGGACCGCAACTTCGACCTCGAGCCGAGGTGCGTCCGGCGGGGCGAAGGCGGCGTCCTCGAATGCTTCGGGTCGGACGCCCAGGACGATGCGCCCGGGGGAGCCGGGGGGCGGCCGCCGAGCCGGGTCGAGCGGAACCCGAAACTGCCCGAACACGACCTCGTCGCCCTCGATCGCGGCCTCGACGAGGTTCATCGCCGGCGTCCCGATAAAGGCTGCGACGAACAGGTCGACCGGGTTGTGATAGAGCCCCTGCGGCGTGTCGATCTGCAGAATCCGGCCATCCCTCATGACGGCGACGCGCTGGCCCAGGGTCATCGCTTCCGTCTGGTCGTGCGTCACGTAGACGGTCGTTACACCCAGGCGCGAATGGAGCTGGGAGAGTGAGGCCCGCATGCCAACGCGGAGCTTGGCGTCGAGGTTGGAGAGCGGCTCGTCCATCAGAAACGCCTTCGGCTCGCGCACGATCGCGCGGCCCATCGCCACTCGCTGCCGCTGCCCGCCCGACAGCTGCGCCGGCTTACGGTCGAGCATGTCGGTGAGGCCGAGCATCGCCGCCACTTCCTCTATCCGCCGCTTCGCTTCTTCCTTCGGCGTACGGCGCACCTTGAGGCCGTAGCCGATGTTCCGGCGCACGGTCATGTGCGGGTAGAGGGCATAGCTCTGGAAGACCATTGCGATGTCCCGGCGGCGCGGTGCCAGGTCGGTGACGTCTGTCCCGCCGATCGAGATCTGACCCTCGGTTACCTCCTCGAGGCCGGCGATCATGCGCAGCAGGGTCGTCTTGCCACAGCCGGAAGGGCCGACGAACACCATGAACTCCCCTTCTTCGATGCGCAGGTCGACCTTGTCGACGGCGACGACTCCGCCGGAGAAGTGCTTCGAGACCTGCTCGAGCCGGATGTCCGCCATCGGGACAAAGCAATACCACATTTCGGCATCGGAGACAACTGGTATTGACCACTGGCTCATTTGGTACTACACTGGGCCTGTGGCCGCGGAGAGTTTGGACCAGCTCGTCACCGAAGGTCGAGGGGAGAAGGCGGCCGAGTACGAGCTGAAATCGACTCTCGAGCTGGTTCAGGGCATGAATGCCGAGGATGCGACCGTCGCCGGCGTCGTGGGGCGCGCCGCATCCGACCTCGCAGACTTGATCGATGCCGTCGTGGAGCGTCTCGCGGGGGGTGGGCGCCTGATCTACGTCGGCGCGGGCACGTCGGGAAGGCTGGCCGCGCTCGACGCCGCCGAGTGCGAGCCCACGTTCTCCACCGAGCCGGGGCAGGTCCTTGCCCTCGTTGCAGGCGCCGATCTCGGCTCCTCGCCGGAGCAGGACGCGGCCGAGGACGACGCGGACGCAGGCGAGCGCGCCGTACGGGACCTCGAGGTCTCCCAGAAAGACGCCGTGATCGCGCTGAGCGCCAGCGGGCGCACGCCCTACGTCCTCGGCGCAGTTGGAGCCGCGGCAGAGGCGGGCGCCCTAGCGGCGGCAGTCGTCTCCTCGCCGGGCTCGGAGCTGGCCCGTCTCGCCGACCACGAGATCGCCGTCGTCGTCGGATCCGAGTTCGTCGCCGGATCGACCCGCCTCAAGGCCGGAACGGCGCAGAAGCTCGTTCTGAACACGATCTCGACCGTGTCGATGATCCGGCTGGGCAAGACCTATGGAGACCTGATGGTCGACGTGGCCGGCACAAACGAGAAGCTTCGGGCCCGCGCCCGCCGGACCGTTCTCGAAGCCACCGGCGCCACGCAGGAGGAAGTCGACGCGGCGCTCGAGAGTTGTGGCGGCAACGCCAAGGTGGCGATCGTCTCGCTTCTCGCCGGCGTCGACGCCGAAGCCGCGCGCGCGAGGCTCGACGAGGCAGGCGGCAGCATCCGGGACGCGATCTCCGAGGTGAGCGCGTGAGGCTCGGAGTCGAGGCCGCAGTCATCGACGGGCAAGTCGTCGCCGGCGACGTCGAGGTCGTCGGCGACAGGATCGCCGACGTCGGGCTTGCGAGCGCGAACGGGCGCGGTCTCGCGGCGCCGGGATTCATCGATCTGCAGGTGAACGGCTTCGCCGGATTGGATTTCCTCGAGGCCGACGCCGACGGCTATCGCCGCGCCGGCGAGGGGCTGCTCGAGACCGGCGTCACCGCCTACCTCCCCACGTTCATCACCGCGCCGGAGGAAGACGTGACCGCCGCTCTTGCACAGCTCAGCCGAGGAGCTTCGTACGGGAAAGCCAAGAACGGCGGCCCCAAGGTCCTCGGAGCTCATCTCGAGGGGCCGTTCATGGCGTCCACCCGCCTCGGCACGCACCGGGCGTCTGCGAGACGCGATCCCGATCCGGCGCTGCTCGAGCGCCTGCTCGCCGCCGGTCCGGTCCGCATGATGACGCTCGCCCCCGAGCTTCCCGGAGCGGGGCCTCTGATCGACCTCCTCCAGGTGCAAGGGGTAACCGTGTCGTGTGGGCACAGCGACGCGAACGCCGAGATCGCGAACGCGGCCTTCAACCGCGGCGTCCGGACGGTGACGCACCTCTTCAACGCCATGCGTCCGTTCCGGCACAGGGATCCGGGCATCGTCGGCGCGGCGCTCGCACGCGACGACGTCGTCGTCCAGATCATCGTCGACGGGATCCACCTCGCCCCCGAGACAGCCAGCGTCATCTGGCGGGCCGCGGCCGGGCGCGTCGCGCTTGTCACGGACGCGGTCGCGGGTGCCGGAATGAGCGACGGGTCGTACAGCCTCGCCGGCTTCGAGATCGAGATCCAGGGAGGGGTCGTGACCGGCCCGGACGGCGTCCTGGCCGGCAGCGCGCTGACGATGATCGAGGCCGTTCGCAATTTCCACGCGCTCGGCGTTCCGCTTCCCGCCGCCCTCGAGGCGGCGAGCAGCCTTCCCGCGCAGGTGCTCGGGATCTCGACCACAGGACGCCTGGCTCCCGACCTCGCCGCCGATGTCGTCGTCCTCGACGACAACCTCGAGATCGAGCGCGTGCTCGTGGCGGGAGAGGCTCGTGTCGCTGCCTGAAGCCGCTGCCGCCGGGCTGCCCGAGGAGCCGGCGGGCGCACAGCTGCTCGCCGAGATCCGCGAACAGCCGCAGGCGCTCAGAGCCTTGCTCGAGCACGAAGCCGAGTACGCCCGGGCGGCCGCGGCTGCGCGGAAGCACGGAACGACGACCGTGCGCATGGTCGGTCACGGATCGTCGGACAATGCCGCCTCCTACGGCGTCTATGCCTTCGGATTGCTTCCACGCTGGACGGCGCTGCGGGACTCGATCACGCTCACCGTCTACTACGCCAGCAAGCTCGACATGTCGCGGTCGACCGTCATCGGGCTTTCTCAGTCCGGTCAGACCCCCGACGTCCTGGCGTATGTCCAGCGTGCTCGCTCGGGCGGCGCCCTCACCATCGCGCTGACCAACGATCCGGCCTCCGAGCTCGCCGAGATCGCCGACCTGGTTCTGCCGCTCGCCGCCGGGCCGGAACGGTCGGTCGCGGCGACGAAGACCTATCTGAACCAGCTCGCCGCCCTTGCCCTTCTGGCTGCGCACGTCAGCGGAGACGGCCGCCGCCTGGCGGAAGACATCCGCGTCGTCTCCGATCAGCTGGCGGAACTGATCCCGACGCTCGAGGAGCAGATCCCGGCGGTCGCGAACCCGTTCGCGTTCATCGGCCGGATGTTCGTCATCGGCCGGGGAGCCGAGTTCGCAACGGCCCGTGAGATCGCGCTCAAGATCCTCGAGACGTGCCGCGTCGCCGCCGATGCCCTCACTTCGACGGATCTCGCCCATGGCCCGGTCGCGGCTCTCGATTCGCTCTTCCCGGTGTGGACGATCGCCTCCCACGACGACGCGTTGCCCGCCGCGCTCGAAGCGGCCGCCCGGGTGCACGCCGCCGGGGCGACGCTGGTGGCCAGCGGGACGGCGGCGGAGCAGGTGGCAGATGCCGACTACGTGCTGCCGGTGCCGGAGCCGCCCTCGCCGCTGCTGGCTCCTCTTCTCTCGGTTGTCCCCGGGCAGTTGTTCTCCTGGGCGGTCGCGCGGGCGAAGGGGCTCGACCCGGACCGGCCCGCCGGCCTGACCAAGGTCACGCTGGCCCGCTAGGCCGCGGACGAAGAGAGGCCCCGGCCTTTCGTCGGGGCCTCTCTTCAGTCAGATCACTCCTTTCCGAAGTCCGATCAGTCCGTTATGGAGACCGTCGAGACCTCGCACTTATCGAGCGGATCGTTCAGGTTGTCGTCTACGTAGTGCACCAACCACGAGTACGCCCCAGGGGCGCCTCCGGCAGTGCCGTCCGGATTGGTGCCGACGAAGAACGAGGTGTTGTTCGTGTTGAACGACACCCCGTTCTTGTCGCCGTTGACGACATTGAACGTGTACGACTGGCCCGGGATCGCGGAACCCGAGGTGGCGCCACAGTTGTCACCCGAGTAGAGGGTGACGGTGAGCGTGCCATTCAGGTTCGTGTCCCCAGTGAGTGTCACCCTGTCGTTCGGCAGCCACCGCTGTGCGGACGACGATTGGGCGTTGCCGGTGACGACGACCTCCTCGCCCGAATCCGGACAGGCCGTCGGACCTGCGCCGTTGGTGTTCGGGTCGTCTCCGCTGTACACCGCGACCCAGGTGAAGGTGCCGACCTGCGTCGGGGTGAAGCTGGCCGTGTAGTCGGGAGGTGAATCGCCGCTCACGTCCACCGTTATCGGTGAGAACCCGGTGGGAACCGACGTGCAGTCCCCTGGCCCGAACAGCGTGAAGGTGATCGTGCCATCAGCGGGAGTGGTCATCGTCGCATTGATGGACGGATAGGTCGCATCCGGCCCGTCGGTGCCGGGCTGGAAGGCCGTGCCGGTCAGCGTGGCCGAGTCGGTGATGGGGTTTCCGAGGATGACATCGGGGCCCGCCGACGTGGTGAGCGTCGGTGTCACCGGCAGGACCTCGAAGCACTCTCCCTCCGTGCTGTCGGTCCGGTCGTCAACCCCCTCGGTTGCGGAATCGAAGAACCCTCGCCAGCAGTACCGACCGACGGACGTGAGGTGCGCTGTGTCGGAGACCACCGGCATGGTCGTGTCCTGATCGACCGGCGTTCCCGACCCGATCTCGAGCCCGCCGGTGTCGCACGTGCCCGTCGCGATCGGCCCGCACAGGAAGAAGTGCAGCGTCCCGCTCCAGGTGTTCGTGCCGTTGACGGTGACATCGGCCGAGTCCGTCACGTCCACGCCGGCATTCCCGGTCCCGATCTGGGCGTCCGGAAGGCCGAGGTCGACCCCGCCCTCCATGAAGCCGCCGGAGTAGAGCGTGTCCGCCGGAGACCCGGAGATCTTGCTCTGGTACGGCCACGGTGAGTGGATGGTGCTGTTGTTCACCGTGTTGCAGCCCTTGCTGGTGTCGCCGCCCCCGACGCAATCGCCGAATTGACCGCCGGACTGCAGAACGCCGTTCGTATCGCCCCCGGAACCGACCCAGCTGAAGACGCGGACGTTCGTCGCCGCGCCGCCCTGGGTGAACGTCCCGAGCAGCAGGATGTCACCGACGCTGTGCACGCCGCTGAACGTGCCGTTTGCGTTCAGGCTGACCGGGCTCTTGAAGAACCAGAATCCCATGTCCTTCGAGCCGTTGACGGCAGTCCGGTCGGCGCCGAAGAAGAGGAACTCGTGCCCGCCCACGGCCGGGTCCACGTACTTGGCCGCAAACCCGTCCGTGATGTCGTCGGCGTCCGGCACCGAACCGTCCGTGTACATCCAGTTGTTCATGTCGAGGTCGTCCTTCGAGCCGCCCGTGGTGAAGATGGTCTGGCTCGGGGGATCGTGCTCCCAATCGCAAGACACAACGGCGGAGCCGCCGGTCCAGGCCGCCCCGGAGCATGGGTTCGGATCGGTCCCGGTCGGGTGACCATTTGCCAGGACTGCCGCATAGACCTGGTCCCAGTCATCCCCGGGAACGGTCCCGGTCACGATCCGGGTTACGTAGCCCGACACCCCCGACGCCCACGTCCTCTTGAACGCACCGCTACACCCTCCGCCGCTCGCGCTCGCGATCGCGCCGACGGTCATCTGCTCGGCGTCGACCTGGATTGTGATCGGGAGCGGGGACGGGTTCGTCGAGGACGCCTGACAGACCGTGAACGACGTCTGCGTCGCGTTGATGTTCCCGCCCAAGGAGCCGAGGAATGTCGTGCTCACGTTGTTCTGCGCGTTCCTGTCGAGCTCGAAGAAGCCCGAGTCCTCGGGCGGGGTGGCCTGCGCGCCGCCGATCACGAAGAACGCGGCGAGCCCGGCCAAGAGAATGGGGACCAACAGGAAGCGGCGTCTGCGCCGGTTGCCTGTCGGCCCCAACATGTGTGTTGCCATTGAGAAACCTCCTGTAGAGATCGGTGTGCTGTGACGTGAAACTGCACCGCTGGCCGCCCTCGCCCAGCCGGCGTCTGCTTTCGTCCATCGGCGCCCTCCCGTGATTGGCCGCTAACGCACACTTGCGTGCGTCTGCCCGCAGCTTTCTCCACAGAAAGCTAGTTCGCCCGCCGTCTCGGGGAAAGTCGGTAATTGCTGGATCTTCGCCCTACCGAATCGGTTGTAGGCGAATCCCATTCCTCCGGCTCCCCCTTGAATTAGTACGACATATGCGTTAGAAAACGCTAGGTCCAAACTTTCTAGGAGGGGCAGAGATAGTGAAAACTCAGCGCAACGACCCAATTCTGGTCGTGGACGAGGACGAAAGTTTCCGCACGTACGCCGCGGATCTGCTCGAGAACGCCGGGTATGCAACCGTGCGACTGGCCAGCGGGAAGGCGGTCCTGCCGGCCACCTTGGCGGAACGACCCGCGGCCGTCCTGCTCGAGGTCGATCTGCCTGGGCTGCACGGCTATGAGGTCTGCCGCGAGCTCCGCGATCAATACAGCGACGACGTTCCAATCATCTTCGTCTCCGGCGACCGAACCGACGCCGTCGATCGCTCCGCGGGACTTCTGGTCGGAGCCGATGATTACGTGGTCAAGCCGGTCGACTCCGGCGAGCTGATCGCGCGGGTCAGACGGCTTGTGGATCGCCAACGTTCGAACGGAGAAGTGAGCACCTCGGATGCGAAGCTCGCCTTGCTGACGCGGCGGGAGCGGGAAGTCTTGGATCTCCTGACGGAGGGCTACCGGCAGGAGGAGATCGCACGCAAGCTGGTGATCAGCCCGAAGACCGTCGCGACGCACATCCATCGAGTCCTGGGCAAGCTCGAGGTTCGGAGCCGCGCGCAGGCAGTCGCGCATGCGCTCCGCAGCAGGCAGCCTGCCTGATCCGAGTATCCGGCGCTCCCGAGCCGCGAACACTGAGCGCCGCTAGAGTCTCCGCACTGTCGACGGGCCCGGACGACGAGAGCCTGACCAAGCTTCAGCAGGCCCCCTGGCGGGCCGAGTCGTGGCTCCCGGCGATACCGACTACGACGCAGCCCGTCGCTGCTTCAACGCGCTAATCGACCGACGCCCCGCAGTGATCGCGCGCTGCGTGGAGGGGGTTCTGGGGAACCGAGGTTCCCCGCGAACGACGGAGGGGGTGGGATTTGAGACCCACGTCAGGCCCAAGTGGCTCGAAACGGTTTTCGAGACGATTCCGCGAACTGCTTATTTGCAGGGAAAAGTCACTCCATAGGCCCATTTGAGCCAGCCCCTGTGGGCCAGTCTTTCTACTCTGTGGTTGCGAGCTACGCCATCCGGGGCGTCCGTGTCGGCCCCGGGTCAGGTAGGAGTCGAACAGTCGCTCGCGACCGAGATCCGCTACAGGCTAGGGAACGGCGATGATGAACGCCTCGTTGTGAAGTGCCACGCTCTGCCCGTTATTCACGCGGTACGTTCGCACTCTTTCGCCGTTTGTGCCGCACGATCCCGCGTACTCGACGTGCGAGACTCGGCCAGGGGCGCCGGCAGCTGTGCTGTCATCGCCAAAGAACGGTGCGACCGCACCCACGGTCGTGGCGGCCCGGATCCAGCTCCGCAATGCGACGCAGTACACACCCTCCCCGGACTTTGTCACCCCCGTAACGTTGTGCGTGCGTCCGGCAACGAGGGACCCGTTCGAGCGCACCTGTGCATATGCGCGAGCGGTTCCAGCAGGGCCCGTCAGCCCCCGGAGGCCGCGCGGTCCAGCGGGACCCGGAGGGCCTTTGGCGCCCCTGAGCGCCCCCTGAGCATCCTTACTCAGATCCACCTTCTGAAGCGATTGGTCGACGATTTCGCCAGAGCCGACGCTCTTATTGGCGATCTTCTGCTTAGTGACCGCTCCATTCTTGAGCTGCTTCGTCCCCACACTGTGCTTCGGCAGCAATGCATTGGTTGCCGCCATGGACGACCCACCCAGTGCAAGGAACAACGCCAGAAGCGCGAGATGATGCTGGCGTAGATACGCTGCGAACCTAGCCATATTACCTCCCCCCTAGCTTGGACACGGGATCCTAGATGGCCGTCGTGTCGGAGTCAATCGCAGTCGAATCTCCGTCCGTCCGTTGCCGGGACTGCGGGAGGTCGTGACCCGCGTAGTTTGGCTGCGCTCAAATAGCGCCGCGAGGAGGCCTGGAGCACGTCACAGAGAGGCTGCCGAGGCCCTTACCGCGACGCTGGTCAGCACGCGCACAGAGGCCGGGGCGCGGAGGAGGGCGACCACCTCGTCTGAGCCGCGATTACGGCGACCTCGTGTCAACCCCTCGTATAGCCCGAGTTGACTCATTGGCCGTAATTCCCGACTCGGCTTCAGTTCCCTCGGGCTCGAGCGTCTCTGCCTCGGGCTCTGCGCGCTCCTGCGGCGGCATTCGCGCAGCAGCCGCATCGGCCAAATCGACGAGGCCGCTCGCCATTGCGCGGATGTCGTCCAGTAGCTCCCGGCGTTCCTTCCAGAGCGCCTCCGTGACTGCCTGGAGCTCGCGCATTCGCGTCTCCGCCTGCTCCCGCTGTGCCGCGAGCTCTTCCTGTGACCGCCGAAGCCGCTCGTCGGCCTCGGCCTGGGCGCGGGTGAGGCTATTCTGCGCCTCCGCCCTCGCGCTCGCTCGAAGCTCGTCTGCCTCGGCCTTCGCCTTGCCGGCGGTCCCGTCCGCTTCCCACCTCGCGGTTGCCAGGCGCTCTTCGGCCTCAGCCTTCAGGCGGTCCGCCTCGGCGCTCGTGGTGACGAGCAGGTCCGCCGCCTCGGCTTTCGCACGCGCGGTGTTCTCCTCCGCTTCTTGCCGTGCGCTCGTCGTGATCTCCTCTGCCGCCTCTCGCGCGGCCTGGAGGAGACCCTGAACCTTTTCCTGGGCCTGGTCGAGCGCGTGTCTAACCGCGGCCGGTGGCGACGCGCTCACCTTGAGCTCCGCTATGACCTGATTGACCCGTTGGACGTAGGCATCGACAGCATGGCGGTTGTAACCGCGAACGGAGACCGGGAAGGAGACGTCGAGAAGATCCCGGGGCACGTAATGGCGAAGATCGCCGAAGCTCTGCTCCTGTCCTGGCGCGGCGGGGGCACGCTCCTCTCTCTCGTCCGCGTTGGGAACCCCGTCGTCGATCACGGCCCCGAGTATGACCAATTCCACTGCTGAAAGCTCTTGAGAGGCGACTGTACGTCGACGGGCAGCGGGGAGCACGATTCGCACGCGAACGCAAGCTTGCAGTTGTCCTCGCCAACATGCGCTAGGTCTGTGGCGAACGCGATGGAGCTTCGCGATCTGGTCATTACGCCGCCTCCCGTAGGTGCTCGTACACCTTCTGGACGTAGGAGTCCGCGAGGAGGTTGCGGAAGTCCTGGTCGTCGAGGACGCGCTTGAAGATTTCGTTGTTGGCGTCCATGCGGGTGACGAGTGTTCATGAACCTCTTGTCAGAGGCGAAGCGGAAGTTGGCGAGGTCGTTCTCTCGTGCCTGCGCAGCAAGGGCCGGATCGTCAAATCCACGTTTTGCTCGAACTGGTCGATCAGGATTTGGTCGGTGTTGGTGAGCTTGAGTCCGAATCGGCGCGTGCCACTTCGCTCTCGCCTCTTGAGTTCCGGAGAGCGCGCGTGCATACTGCCTGCTCACCACGAAGCGGCGCTCTGCGGCACGCCCCGGTCCTCTTGAGCGTCTCCACGAAAGGAAAGGAACGGACGATGCTCAAGCGCACGTTACTCACCGCTGTCGCGGCCTCGGCAACCCTGGCCTTCTCGGCCAGCGCTCACGCCGCCTACCTGAGCCTGGGAACGAGCAACACCAGTAACGCCTCCACCACGCTGAGCGGCAACCCGGCCGCCCCGGAGCTGTTGGTCAGGAACACCAACGGCTCGTCCGCAAATGCCTTCGGGCTGTACGGGCTCTTGACCGCCACCTCCCCGACCGCCAACGCCGCGGCCGTGCGCGGCCACAACAACGCCACCAACGGCTACGGCTTCGGAGTCTGGGGCTCGCAGGCAGGGTCGGGCACGGGTGTGTTCGGCTTCGCGCCCAGCGGCAGGGGCGTCTGGGGCAGCACATCGAGCGGCACCGGCGTCCGCGGCTCCAGCACAAGCGGAACGGGCGTCCTCGGCCTGCACTCGGCCACGACCGGCGTCGGCCCTGGCGTGCGGGGCGACACCAACTCGACCTCACCCAATGCGGTCGGCGTCTACGGCCTCGTCACCAGCACCTACCCAGGAAGCGGTTCGGCCGCGGTTCGGGGGGAGAACAAGGGGATCTACGCAAGCGCCGGTTACGGCGTTTGGGGGTCCCAAAACGGGTAGGGCACGGGTGTCTACGGCACCTCCCCGTACGGGTATGGGGTTGTTGGGAACGCCGGCGACACCGGCGTCCGTGGGACGGGTGGCTCCATGGGAGTCGAAGGATACGGTGGGCCGATCGGCATCTACGGCAACGGCTCCGTCGACGGCGTCCTAGGCGGGCCCTCTACGTTGAGCGGAACCGGAGTCAAAGGCAACAGCACCGACGGCTACGGCGTCTGGGGGAACAGCTCGAGCAGCGACGGCATCCACGGGCTGAGCTGGAGTGGAGCTGGGGTTGCGGGCACCACCACGAGCGGTAACGGGGTCTACGGCGACACGGCAGCCGCAAGCGGCAACTACGCCGGATATTTCGTCGGCAATGTGGGAGTGACCGGAACCGTGTTCGGTGCCAACGCGAACCTCAGAATGGACGATCCGCTCGACCCCGCCCACAAGTACCTCCAGCACTCCTCGGTCGCGTCGTCGGACATGATGGACATGTACAACGGCAACGTGCGCACGGATGCCAAGGGCTTTGCCACCGTTCGCATGCCGCGCTGGTTCCAGGCCCTGAACAGGACCTTCCGCTACCAGTTGACGATCGTCGGAACGAGAGGCTGGA
>WNGA01010360.1_pt1 | contig 17604 bp, 11 predicted proteins | sample 5400061 | NCBI WGS metagenome assembly WNGA01 (sample SAMN13153366, study PRJNA577476) | soil metagenome | isolation source: 100 cm soil or saprolite under grassland replicate 2 | place: USA:California | collected 2016-06-15 | reverse complement strand
ACGATTTTGCCAACCTTAATATCACCGTCGACAAAATATTGATCAGCCCGCAACCGGGACTTATGTTCTGGCAAACTGGTTGGAAAGACTTAACACCATCGATTGCCACCATTGACCTAACGCAATACACCGGCAAAAAAACCGCGCGGCTTTTTCGCAGCGACCTCGATCCCGGCTCCTTCGACGCCTTTCATCTCAAGGTCAAAACCATCGCCGCCCTGCTCAAAAGAACTCGCCGCGCCGCGCCGGTCAAAAATACCATCGGCCCACTGAAACTTTCGTTTCAAGTGCCCGCCCACGGCGAGACTCTCCTCGTGCTCGACCTCGTCGTCACCGACTTCTCTGACCACCCGCCGCGGGGATACGAGTTAGGAATCAAGGGCTACGAACTTTTTACCAATGGTAAGTCCATTCAGAAAGTTCCACCTGGATAGGCGCAAACATGCCTCGGCTTAGGTTTCTATCACTTTCTACTGTTTGAGCTGCCCCGGACCCAAGCACCAAGAAAGCCACTCCATAGTCCGTCACAAACCGTGACAATAGTTTCAGTGTTAAATTTTTTTGAGATCATCCCGGCAACTCGCTCTGGGGAGTTTTATTTGCCACGCGACTACTGAAAGTTCCTTTTTTCCTTACCAGGATCCCTCACTAACTAACATCGGTTACCACGCTCCCGATTTCCCGTCGCACGGCATTCGCCGTGACGCGCGATGCGATCCGATCTACGCCGCGCAGGAGTTGTTCGTGTGCCAGCTCTGACGAATCCACAGTGACAATTGGCAATGCTGCCTGAAGGCATCGAAGAAAGAAGCCGCGTCAACTCACGACAAGCGATGCAAGGCGAGCTTGGTTTTCCCAGAGTCGGAATTTTTTAGCGCTCGGCACAGGAAGTGCTTTGAGGTCCCGTGCCCGCGAACGACTCGGGCAAGGCGAGGGACGAGCAGAAAAGAGAAAACGCGTTCCTCGTTCAGCTAATTGTTGACGCGATGAACTGACAGCCCAAGGTGGTCACCACGGGCATCAGGGAGCGAGTGGTGAAACCGGCAACAGAATTTTCTGTGCCGGTTTTTTTTTGCCCCTGAATAAAGTGAACGAAACGCGAAAGGCGAATGAAGATATGGAGAGTGCAATGAAGACTTTTTTGGACGCTCAAATGAAATGCCCACCATCAATCGTTAAGGTGCGGCGAGCGAGTCGAGCGGCCAACCGGCTCGTAACTTGGGTGACAATAGCAATCGTCGGCATCCTTGCGAACATCGCCTACGCCGTCCCTTCTTTCGCTCAGATCGTCGGAACGGCCCAACTCAATGTCGAACGTCGCGGGCATACCGCGACTCTTTTAGAAGACGGCAAAGTCCTGATAGTCGGCGGCGATAATCTAAACGGCATGGTAAGCCAGGGAGAAATTTTTGACCCCGTCTCGCAAACCTCTTCTCTCGCGGCGGGGTCGAGTGCCGCGCGCACCGATCATACAGCCACCAGGCTTGGCGACGGCCGCGTGCTCGTCGTCGGCGGGCGCGACCAGAGCGGCGCCCTCACGTCCACCGAAATTTTTAATCCTGTAACGGCTGCATTTACCACCGGTCCGTCGATGACCGCACCTCGCAGCGGCCACACGGCCACCGCATTAGCCAACGGCAACATTCTCGTTGCAGGCGGCGACGCCTCCGGCAGCGCCGAGATCTATAATCCGGCCACGCAGAGTTTTTCGCCCATCGCTGCAAACATGACAGCGGCGCGCAAATTTCACAGCGCCATACTCACCAGCTCCGGCCAGGTGCTGATCGTTGGCGGCGTCAACGCGCAAAACACCGTGCTCAATACAGCGGAAGTTTTTGATACAGCTTCCCAATCTTTCTATATTCCGCCCACCGACATGCAGACTCCGCGCGCGCTGGCGACTTTGAAGCTCTTGACGGACGGCAAGGTGCAGATCATCGGCGGCGACGCCGAGTTGTCCATGGAGGTCTTTGATCCGACCAATGGGATTTTTCTCGCCGCAATCAAGCGCTGGTCGTCGGCGGCATCAACAGCGCAGGCCAGATATTGAACTCTGCCAATCTGGTGAGTAGCTCTAGGGCGAGTGTTACCACGGACAAAACTGATTACGCGCCGGGCCAGATCGTCACCATCACCGGCAGTGGCTTTCAACCGAACGAGCAGGTAGACATCTATTTTCACGAATTCCCTGAAGAATATCCGGATATTTTCCTCTCTGCGGTCGCCAACCAGCAGGGCAGTTTTGTAACCGCTGAGTTTGCTCCGCAGGAAATCGACGTCGGCAGAATATTTAGTCTGACAGCGATCGGTCAATCATCCGGCTTCACAGCGCAGACGGCGTTTAAGGATGCCCGTAACTTGGTTCTAACGTTCACCGGCACCGGCTCAGTGACGATGACCCCGAGCACCGGGACCGTTAACGCACCGACCTCATGCGGTGGGACTGGCACAGGCGCAAGCTCGCAGACCGTTACGAGCACGTGCGTGCCCAATATCACGACCTCGGATAATGGCGCGACTGTGACATTCAATGCGAGCGCCGGCAGCGGATCGACATTCGCGGGCTGGAGCGGCCAGGCAAATCTTAGCTCTTCGACTTGTTCGGGCACGACCAACCCGTGCAGTGCGGTGTTGAGCGGCGGTCCGGCGCTAACAGTCACCTTCACGGCGGCGACCGTGGCCACAACTCTAACGCTATCCGCACCCAGCCCGGCCTCGGTCCCGTTCGGCTCTTCTGGACCAGTAACCCTCTCAGCAACGCTTACTCGAACCACAGGTGGAGCAGCGGTGGCCGACGCCACGGTTAATTTCACAGTCGACGCAATCTCCGTAGGATCCGCAGTAACAAACGCTAGTGGCTTCGCATCGATCACTACCTATAACCCGTCAGCTCTCTTAGTTGGCGATCATACCGTCCAAGCGTCGTTTGCCCAGCAGACGATCAGCAGCACAACTTACAGCGCTAGCACCAGCGGCAACCAAACCTTAACGGTCACCAAGGCGAACCAGGCGGCGCTGACGCTGAACACGACGACGCCATTGACCTACAATCAGAGCGAGACTTTGAGCGTCACGGGTGGCACCACGGGCGGCACAGTGACCTACAACCTGTTATCCGGCCCTTGCACGATCTTGGGCAATCAGCTGACGGCCAACAGCGGTACCGGCAGCTGCACTCTGACGGCGACCATGGCCGGAGACACTAACTACAACGACGTCACCAGCACCCCCGCCACCACGGTGAACCTGCAGAAGGCGAACCAGGCGGCGCTGACGCTCACGGGCGTGCCGGCGAGCGCGGCCTACAACTCGATGTTCACGGTGATACCGGGCGGCGGTAGCAGTTCCAATCCGCTGGTGGTGAGCACGACGGGCGTCTGCACGGCGGCCGGCAACGACATCACGATGACCAGCGGCACGGGCACCTGCACGGTGAAAGTGAACCGGGCGGGCGATAGCAACTACAACGACGCAACGGAAGTGTCGGCCTCAGCGGCGGCGACCAAGATCAACCAGGCGGCGCTGACGCTCAACACGACGTCGCCGTTGACCTACAATCAGAGCGAGTCTTTGAGCGTCACGGGCGGCACCACTGGCGGTGCGGTGACCTACAACCTGGTGTCCGGCCCTTGCACGATTTTTGGCAATCAGCTTACGGCCGGCAGCGGCACTGGCAGTTGCAGCCTGACGGCGACCATGGCTGGAAACAGTAACTACAACGAGGTCACCAGCGCCCCAGCCAACACTGTGAACCTGCAGAAGGCGAACCAGGAGATCAGTGTCACCATGGCTGCGCCGGCGAGCGCGATAATTAACACGAGCTTTACCGTAGCCGCTGTGGGCGGTGGCTCCGGCAACCCAGTAATCTTCAGCAGTGCCGGCGCATGCACCAACGTCGGCTCTAGTTTCACCATGAGCAGCAGTGTTGGGATCTGTGAGATTAAGTATAACCAAGCCGGTAATGCTAACTATAACCCAGCACTCGAAGTAACTCAGTACACCAATGTTATCTTTAACTTCACTGGTTTCTTCCGTCCGGTTGATAACCTGCCGGTGCTTAACATTGTTAAGGCGGGGAGTGCTGTGCCGGTCAAGTTCAGCTTGAACGGAAACCAGGGGCTCAATATCTTCGCCACTGGCTATCCAGTATCGGTATCTATGTCTTGTACCACGACTGACCTGTACGACTACATCGAGGAGACTGTTACGGCGGGAGGAAGCAGCCTTAGCTACGATGCAAGCGCTAACCAATATGTCTACGTCTGGAAAACCGAGAAGTCGTGGGCCGGTTCGTGCAGGCAATTAGTTGTGAAATTGAGCGATGGCACCTACCACCGCGCAAACTTCAACTTCGCTAAATGATCGACTGAATAAGTTGACGGTGTACGGGGCGGAGAAAGAGGCAACTCATCTCCGCCCTTTTTTTTTTGGCAATTAGGGCCTACCAACATCAGGCAGCGCAGTCATCGCGACGGGCCCTGAGTTCGCAAGCGCAAATCGAGTTGGCGAGAACCGTTAGCCCGCGTGTGGCATGGACGTCAGAGTATCATCGATTCCCCCCTCGATCTCCACGGCAATCAGTCCAGACAAGTTCGACGATTTATTAGTTTGCGGCGAAGGTTTCCTGAAAAAGTTTGATATAGCGGCTGAAGTCGCTGTACATTTCCGCCGAACCAAAGGCGGGTTTGATCCCCTCAGTGAGGCGTGCAACCTCCGGCGGCGTGTCGATTCGGTCCGGAATACGCCTTTGGGCGCGTAGAATCTCCTGGCCTGTCTTGGACAGCAAGAAATCGATAAAAAGTTTTCCCGCGTTTGGATTGGGAGCTTTGACGGAAAGACCCACAGGATGGATATTGGCGTAGACCGGATCGAGCGCAACCCAGTCCACGGGCGCGCCTCCGAGTTTAAGCGTTTCATAGTTTTGCGAGTAGGCCGTCAAGGCGAGCTTGAACTCTCCGGCCGCGACCAGCTGTGCGACCAGCTCTCGGCCGTTGCGCAGTTGGACTTTGTTTTTCGCCAACTGCCGCATGAAGCTAAGACCCTTTTCCTCTCCCAGGCCCCGGATCACGACGGCAAACCACTCGTAGGACTTCGCGTCCATCCCAATCTGTCCCGACCAAATAGGTTTCAGGAGATCTATATAAGATTTCGGCACTTCGTCTTTAGCGACTAATTTTGTGTTGTATCCTGCTACCGCGTAGTTTGTGTAAATCGATGTCCACGTACCTCGCGGATCTTTACACTAAGGAGCTGCGTATAGATCGCCGAATTCATAAAGACATCCCAGAGATGCTTCCCCGCCCGGGCTTCGGTGAAGATTCGCTCAACCAACTGAGGACCCCCGGTACGGAAATACTCGGCCGTTACTTTGGGGTAACGCTGGCGAAAATGATCTATCAGCATTTTCGCGTCAGCCGACCCGATGGTTGTATACCAAACCATCTTTTTTTCGACTTCCGCCTGCTCCTTCCACTGCGACGCCGGCGCGAATCTGGGCATTAGAGACAAACCCACAGATAGCAAAAGCCCTATTTTCACTACGATGGATTTACGTCGTATCATCTTTAGGCCTATGGCATAGTCTCAAGCAAAAGCCCGCGACCCGTGACCGGCTGCCTGACTCGCAATCTTTTTTGTATCGCCCAAACCCTGGCCGCGACGGCGCAGACCACTCGAATCTGAAGATCCTGCTCCAAGAGCGGAACCACATCCAAAACGCGCCACCCCGAACCAATCAAGCAAATCCCATCGCTCTCTGGATATTTGCAGTAAAGTTTTCGAGCGAAGGCGTAAGCCTCGTACGGAGAGACGCTCCCTATATCGGCAAACCCGACCGGAAAGCCTTCTACGGTTGGCACCTGAAATCCCGCGTCGGAGAAATAACTGAAGTATTTCGCTAGCCGGCCGCTGCTGTTCCCATCGTTATAGGAGCTGATGACAAGCAACTTCTTGATGCCGAGCGCCCTCGCTGCCTCGACCAGAACCATTCCCGTCGTGACAACCGGAATGGAATATTTTTTTTCCAGCTCCCTGACTATCTCCTCTGATCGCTGATACCCTTTCTGAACGAAAAGGGGCGCGCCTTCAGGGTGGATGAGGTCCACTTTCATTTCCGCCAATTCGGCAATCAGCTTCTCCGCCGCCGCAAAACCGTCGACAAATTCCTTCTCAAGTCCTTCGCTGACACCGACAAACTTCGGGATGACGCCGATCCCTTCGGGCAAAAGTCGGATGAATTCTTCAAGAGAACCCGGTCGATAAGTGGGTTTGATAACGCCTACGACGCCACGCCAACTACCTGTAAAGTTCTTCCTGGCCATCTTTAATCGTCCCTCTCTATTTTGGCCGCCCGTCAGGACACATCTTTCTAAGGGCGCTGCGCGGCTGAAAAAGAATTCCAGCGGCACTGAGTGATCGCGTACTGCTTGCTTCAATCCTCCCGCCCCGCGGTCACCAGCGGCTCCAACGGCACGGACGGGTCGAGGGGATTCTTTTTTTGCGCCGCTTCGATGTAGCGCTCGCCGTCTTCTGCTAGCATCAATCCCTCTTTGACCAGACCATCTACCGCATGCTTCACCGCCTCCACATACGCGTCATGACTCGCATAGCGTTCTTCGATCGAGAGTCGCGGATCGCCTTTGGCTTCGCGTTCGGCTTTGGTGCGCGCGACGGTCTTGATGCAGCCGTTGGTCATCAGTAGTTCACCTTCGGCGAAGCCGTCTTTTCGCAGCGCCCAGCCGAGATAAGTTCCTAGCGGGACTTGTATGTCTGGGTATCGCACGCCACCCTGGTCATTGCCATCGGCATCAACTTGCGGGACCTGGATGGGGTACTCTTTTCCGGCTAACTTTTCCGGCGGAAAAATACTCATGATGCCGCGGTCGTCGAAGTCTGGGCCGTAGTTCCAGTAAGGCAATTGGCTCGGCGTGGCAGGAGTATTAACGCCAGGGATTTTCGGAAAGCGCGCAAGTGCTTCTTCAGGCGACACCAGCGTCCTTTCCGACCGTCTCGGAACGCGGCTCGACGGCGGAGGCTCACCGGTAGTCGCCCACCGATCCATCAATGCGAAGCAGGCGCGCAAAAACGGTTGCGGCGAAATATTGTTCGGGGGCAGCTGGCCGATCCAGCGCGGATTGTCGGCGGCAATCGCCGCGTGGGGCGCCCCGGCGAGAGCGTACATGCGCACGTTCGACGGTATCCCAACATCGCTCCCGTCACGTGGGTCGGTGTGTGTCATCGAGCCATGGCGCTCCCAGTATTCGCCGGCGGTGTGGCTGTGCACGATCAACGGATCGGTGTCGGGGCGCTTGAGCACGCTGTCGACTTTTCCGGTGAACGGATCAGGTATCGGCGTGAAATTGAACGGATAGCGTTCCGAAGGCCACGAGTGTTCTTCATGCTGACGCGGGTAACGCCCGATCTGCGCGAAGCGCATATTGAAAAATAGGCGGCCGATGCCGGTATGCGTGAGCACCGCGTCGAAAACCCTACGCCCTTCGACGTCGCGGTTCCAACCTTCGTATATAAACTCGCGTACGACTCTGCCCGCAAGGGACGCGCCGTAGCCGTAGGCTTTGTCGATAAAACCCGCGAGTGGATTCGCCAGGCCGCCGGCGTCCGTTTTGCCATGGCGTAAGAATGAGACGAGATCGCGCAAACCGAGAAAGCCAAGGCCCATTACCCGCGAGCCTTCGGTGTCGTAAATCAATTCGTAAATCCAACCGGTTTTGAAGCCGCCCTTGACGTAAAGATCGGTGTTGGACGGAGTGAGCTCCACTTTCCCATCCGTTTCCTTCGCCCTGGCCAGTTCCCAATCCCTCGCCGGCACGGTGACGCGTGGATCCGCTTCCTTTTCGCGCATCGTCAATGTTGCAGTAGCGCGGTTGCGTACGGGGTAGCATTGAATGTTGGCGGCGCCGCTCACGGGCATCGAGAGCACGCCGCGTTTGTCGGAAATGAATTCCTGCCGCACTTTGCCGCGTAGCGGCTGGCCGTTCTGGCGCGCCTCCGGCAGGAAAGCGACGACGTTGCTGCCGGTGTAAACCAGATCACCCTGCCAGCCGGCGCATACGACTGTGTAGCCATGCCGGTTGAGAAAACCGTTGCCGGCATAGCTTTCTTTCGTCAGATCCGCACCGCCGCCGTCGTTCAGTCGCGTGAACGCGCCGCGCCCGCCGCGATTGGAAAAATCGAAAAGCAATTTGCGATTGCCGCGGCTCAAATCCACTGGCTTGACGATATCGAGAACCGCTTTGAACTCCACGAGGCCCTCTGGATTTCGCGGCGCAAACTCTAAATCGCAAATGAACGGCAGATCTTTTTCATTGGGATCGATAGCGAAGGACACCATCCCTGACAGCCGTTCATACGGACCCACATTGCCAAAAGAGACACCGCCGGCAAAGGGCGTTTTGCTGGTAAACTCGATGCGAACTTGATTGCGTGACATGATTGCTCTCCTTTTTCGTTATGAGGAATAAGCTACAGCATGATCTCAATAAAGGCCGCTCCTCAGCCGCGGACGCTACCAAAGTAGATTGCGCCGGTCAACGAGATGTTGACTCATTTGAATTTGACATGAAGCACGCTCATTGCATAAGTTTGAAACGATAGCAATCTTAGTTAGCTCGGAGGAGCCATGAGCGCGACCAGCAATAATTTAGATCCGGAAAAGCAGCCGGCTGTCGTACGTGTCGATATGTATCAAGAGTGGCGCAAGCGCGAGGGCCCGCCACTCGTCGGGGGTGTCTACATCAAAGACATGAAGGCGGTGGAAGTTGGACCGTGGCCGCGCAAGGGCGATGGTGTCAAGGGCGCGCTCTGTTATCTGGACGGCGACGACGAAGGTGACGAGCATATCGTCGAGCTGCCGCCGGGCGGTTCCACGGCGCCGCTGCGGCATCTTTACACCGAAGCGATCTACGTCGTGACCGGTCATGGCTCGACTTCGGTTTGGCGAGATGAGGGAGCAACGCAAACCTTCGAGTGGGGACCCGGCAGTTACTTTGTACTGCCGACCAACGCATCACATCAATTCTTTAACGCCAGCCTGTCGCGCCCGGCGCGATGGTTTTCAGTAACCGATCTACCGCAACTCTTGCGCCAGTGGGCAAGCGAAGATTTTATCTTCAACAATCCCTACGATTTCACCGATCGCTACGCGGGCGGGGCTGACTATTTCACGGCCGAGGCCAAGCTCTACAAGGGGCGGGTGTGGGAAACCAATTTCATCCCAGACATCAAAAAATTGCCGCTCTACGAATGGAAGAGCCGCGGCGGTGGCGGCACGAATGCATTCATGGTGATGGGTGCCGGCATGATGGAGTCGCACGTCTCGCGTTTCGAATCGGGCCACTATAAAAAGGGCCATCGCCACGGCCCCGGCGCGCATCTCTATATCACCGAGGGGGAAGGCTACGTGCTGACGCAGCGCAATAACGAGCCGCGCATCCGCTGCGACTGGCAAGAGGGTAGTCTCTATCTATCGGGCGCCGGCGAGGGACTCTGGCTGCATCAACATTTCAACGTCGGCTCGACCCCCGCCACCTATTTGGTGATGAATCAGGGCATCTCGCGTAAGCACGCCGCCAATCGCTGGCAAGCGAGCCAATCCACGGTGTTGCGCCAAGGCGAAGTCAGCGGCAAGAAAGGCGGCCATCAAGTCGAGTATGAGGATGAAGATCCGGAGATCCATCAGATCTTCGAGGCCGAGCTCAAGAAGCGCGGCATCACCTGCAAGATGAAAAAGATGGTGCCGTGGTGCACCGGCGAGGCCGGTGCAGAAAGCGCGAAAGCGCTCTTTCTCGACGAGCACGGCGAGGTCGCATAGGCCGGTAAGGGCGACCGGCCGGTCACCCTTCACTTGCGTGAAATTTACCATGCACGATCTTCCCCACGATCATGACCACGACGAGCATGGGCTCGACGTAGAGGAAGAACATCCGCTCTGGAAGCTCGATACGATCACGCTCACGAGCGTCGGGATCGATGTCGGCACCGCGACCTCGCAGATCATTTTTTCGCAACTTATCCTGCGCCGACTCGGCAGAGAATTGTCCAGCCGCTTCGTCGTTACCGAACGCGACACGCTCTACTTGTCGCCGGTCCATTTGACACCCTACAGTCCGGGCCGTGAACGCGTCGACGATCAAGCGCTGAGGCGTCTCGTCGATACCGCCTACCAGGAGGCCGGCCTCAGCTCGCGTGACATCGACACCGGCGCGATCATTCTCACTGGCGAAGCGATCCGGCGCGATAACGCCCGCGCCATTGCTGACCTGTTCGCTGCGGAGCGCGGAAATTTCGTGTGCGCGACGGCAGGCCACAACTTCGAAGCGCTTCTCGCCGCCCATGGCTCAGGCGCAGTCGCCCATTCCGCTGAAAAGCAATGCCGAGTGCTGAACGTCGACATCGGCGGCGGCACCACCAAGCTGGCCGTGTCTGAGCGTGGGCGCGTGCTGAGCACCGCGGCTTTTCACGTCGGTGGGCGGCTGCTCGCTACCGACGGCGCGGACACGATCACCGTCTTAGAACCCGGCGGCCAAGAATTGGCGCGCCAGGCCGGTTACGCGTGGCAGGTTGGAAGCCGGGTCACGAATGCGGAGGTCGAGCGTCTGGCGAATCACATGGCGCAGGCAATTCTCAGCCTTGCTCAGGACGAAAAACCAACGTCCGAGCTTGCGCAGCTGTGGCTGACAGCACCGCTCAGCGGTGCGAAGAACTACGATGCGGTTATTTTTTCCGGCGGTGTCGGCGAATATGTTTACGGCAAGGAGTCGAAATCATTTGCCGACGTGGGCGCACCACTGGGACAAGCACTTCGGCATCAAATGAGTAACGGAGCGCTCCGCTGGCCGCTCGCGCCCGCGCGCGAATGCATCCGCGCCACGGTCATGGGCGCGGCGCAACACACGGTGCAGGTAAGCGGCAATACGATCCACCGCACCGACGAAAGTTTGCTGCCGCAAAAAAACCTGCAGGTGCTGCGGCCGGAACTCGATTTGAGTGGCGCGATCGTCAGCGCGACAATCGCTGAGGCGCTCCAGAAACATTTTCACGCCTTCGATTTGGTGGAAGGGCAAGCTGAAGTCGCTCTGGTATTTCGCTGGAACGGTCCCCCGACGGCGACTCGTATCGCCGCTTTTTGCCGCGGCCTGATCGATGGTTTGCCGGAGACTTTGAAAAACGGCCGGCCGATCTACCTCGTCTTCGACCACGACTTGGCGGGACTGGTCGGCACGATTCTTCGAGATGATTTCGCGATCGAGAACGCTCTGCTATGTTTGGACGGCGTCACGCTGAGCGACTTCGACTTCATCGATCTGGGAAAAACCCTGGAGCCATCCGGCACGGTGCCCGTAACCATCAAGTCATTGGTCTTTCACCTGTAGCGCCGCTATCGAATCAAAATCCGAAATCCGATTTTCGAAATCCGAAACAAACCAGCAGACAAATAAACCTAAAGCCGAGAGATTCCAAAACCCAGAATCTGCCCCGAGGTTGTTTGGAACATTGAGTTTCTTGATCATTTGAATTTGTTTCGGATTTCGAGCCGTAGAGGCGACCGGCCGGTCGCCTCTACAATTCATGGCGCAAAACCCCAACGAGCAAGTCTATTCGTGCCGCGGTTCCGCCGCTGCATTCATGCCGGAGATATATCCCTGCGTCGCGCAGCGGCCCATGCCGTGTTGATTGAATCCTCCGGCCGACTCGCCGGCGCAGTAGAGACCGGGAATCACTATTCCGTTCATGTCGATGACCTGGCACTTCTCATTGATTCTGAGGCCGGCCCGCGTGTCGTGAACTACCGGTGTCGCCCAGGCGGCATAAAATGGCGGGGTCTGAATTTTATACTTTGGCGTTGGCTTGCCAAAATCCGCGTCCGCACCCGCGTCGACGAAGGAGTTGTATCGTTCGACGGTTGCTTGCAAAGTTGCGCCCCTCATCGGCTTCGGCTGATATTCGTTATCGATCGCCGCGGCTAATTCCGTAAGCGTATTCGCGGTGAAGAAGTAGCCGTCCGGATCGACGTAGGGCGGCACCACCTTCCATCCTTCGCGCTGGACAGCATCCGCGTCGAAGATCGCCCACATCGGCCCGGCGCAATAATCGGGCGGCTCCGAGTACTCGTTCATCGCCATGGCCGCATTGAAAAAGTTGTGCTTTGTTGGATTGAACTTGATATTCTCGTTGTTGCGATAGTCGTTTGGCGTATACGGGTCGATTTGATGTCCGAGGTTGCCGTGCGGCGGATCGCCCTTGGTTTCATCATAGAATCGCTTGCCGACTTGATTCACCAAGATCACATCCTGCCAATCCTTAACGTTGAAGCCGGTGGCCCGTACGAGTGGAAATATCGGACTCTCAACCTTCCACGCAACATAATTATACTTCGTGGCGAGGGCACGTTGCGTGCGAATAGTCGCGCCGTTTTCCAGAGTTTGGTTGACCAGACCCCACAACGAGGCCCCGACGGCCATTGCGGCAAGCTCACCGCTGGCGTCTTGATAGCTATACGGTTCGCCGCCGACTTGGAGCATGGCGGTCAGCCTTGGATCGAACATGCGGCGAAAATTTAAATTGCTTGTGCTGCCCCCGGTCGCGACGATGACCGCCTTGGTCGCGCGCAGATTCATGGTCAGCTTAGTACTTTCAATGTTGCCATCCGAACGAAAGCTCTTTAATGGGGTTGTTGCCCCAGGCATGATTCTCGGTGTGTACTCGACGGTGATACCGATCACACATCCTATCCTCCTTCTCTCCGTGGACGGCTCACGGACAATGCTTGTCATTTTATAGTTCAGCAAAAATCGCACGCCCTTGGCGCGCGCGCTCGCCTCGAGCGGCCTGATCACGCCCGTCCCCGCCGCGGCGTTGGGACTCTCCAGTCCCGCGCCTTTGGTCCAGAACGCGTGATTTTCCCGCGGCGCGGAATTGCCGGTCGTGGATGCGCCGTGATTGTCCGGCGGTACATCCTTAAACTCGACGCCGTTGGCCAGCAAAAATTCATAGGTGAGCGCGCAATGGTCGGCGAAGGCGCGCATCACCGCGCGGTCGTTGTAGCGGTAATCGGGCCAACCGTTAGGCTGGACAATTGTCCAATCGGTAAGATCCGAAAAGACCGTGTCCGGCGAGTCGAGTATTCCGTATTTTTTCTGGGCGCTGGTACCGCCGCCCAGAGCCATATGGCCGCCGCTTAAGATTGCATGTCCACCGATGTCGTAATTTGTTTCAACAACAATGACAGATGCTCCGCCTTCGACCGCTTTAATCGCGGCAGGAAGCCCCGCCGCTCCCGACCCAATGACTATGACATCAGCTTCTAGGTCCCAGCCCCGGCCATTGTTGGTTTCAGCTCGCTCCATGTTTCATCCTTCTCCAAAAGTTCAGAATCGCTTACAACTCTAAAAGTAAAAATACAACCAAGAGGTGAGTTTGATCATGACGCCGTTCTTGCCACTGTGCTCTTGGCTGTGGTATCGGCATGCTCAAGAGTGGTCGTTCAGCACCCGAGCTCGATTTGCAGCGAATAGCCGGCTGGAGTGCAGACATCGACTGAGTTAACGTATTTCGATAGAAGCTAGGATTGGTACCCGAGGAGAGACCGGCATGGCAACAGCGAAATCGATCAAATACAACGTCGGCGGCGTTGCTCTGGACCGCCCGTTCAAGATTCGCCGACTCGGCCACTTCGGTTTCAATGCGTCGAACTTGGAGGCCAGCCGGCGCTTCTATTTTGATCTGCTCGGCTTCTTCATCACCGAACCCGCCGGTGCAGGATTTTTCGGTAGACACGCCGGGGATCATCACTCTTTCGCATTGTTCGACAAGAAGAAATTCAACGAACGCCAATACGCGGGTCAAAACGCCAACCACTTCCGACCGGAGAACGACATCAACCAAATCACCTGGCAAGTCCAGAGCATCACCGAAATGGCCGAAGCCAGCAAGTACTTTCGCGATCTGGGAGTGGAGATTATGCGCGAAGGCCGGGCCGGCGGCGGAGGTTCGCAATTTCACCTCTATGTGTGGGCGCCGGACGCGCAGATCTTCGAGCTATATTACGGCATCGAGCAGATCAGCTGGAACGGCTACGCCCGCCCAGTGCCGATGAGACATGGTACTGCGAATCCTCCCAATGAGCCTCAGCTTCCGGACTACCAACTCGTGAGCAGCGACATCGAGAAAGGCATCAACGTGCTTGACGGTCGGCGCTACGTGAGCTCGATGCCGCTTAAATACAGCGTCGATGGTGTATTGCTCCCCCAGCCTTTCAAGATCACCCGGGTCGGTCCGGTAAATCTTTTCGTCGACGACTATGAATCGTCGAAGCAGTGGTATGAGCAGATCGCCGGCTTCACTTTGACGGAAGAAGTCGAATGGCAGAATGAACGGTGCGCGTTTCTGCGCTGTGACAACGAGCATCATTCGCTCGCCCTTTTCCCTAAATCTTGGCGCAAGAAATCGGGTCTCAGCGAGACGACATCCAATATGTCATTCGGTCTACAGCTCGCCAACTACCGGCAACTGAAAGGTGCTGTGAGTTTCCTGCGCGAGAATGGCGTGCGGGTCGAGACCGATATAATCCCGCCGGAGTTACATCCGGGGATCGACTATGCCGCCTACGCCTTCGACCCGGACGGCCACTGCCTCGAGCTCTACTACTATATGGAGCAGGTGGGCTGGGACGGCCGACCGCGTCCCAAGGAGTTACGCCGCAAGGTCGACCCGAACAACTGGCCAGAGACGCTCGATCCGTTGTCGGACACCTACACCGGCGAGCCATTCATCGGCCCGTGGGCCTAAGACGGTAAGAAGTGAAGCGTGAGGAGTGAGGCGCCTGCCCAACTTCCCCTGATTTTTTACCCCTTACCATTTACTCCTTTTTCTCCTTACGTCTTTTCCCAAAGCTGCAATTGTCTTGCCCGGTAGTTTTGATATATAGCAGGCGAAGGTTGGACTCGAGTCGAAAGTTTCATGTCTGGCGTCAAGCTGCATGACGCGCTGAAGACAGTAAGAGGGCATAATTTATGTTTGCTCTGATGATGCGAAACCCAGCCCAGTGGCTCTTCCTGTTGACCACCGCAACTTTGGCCTATTTGGTATTGCCGCCGTTCTTTTTCATCCTGCACACCAGCCTGGTTACCGATCGCGGCTTACAAGCCGGCAGCTTTACGATCCAACACTTCGTCAACATCATCGACTCCCTCGGCGACGTCAAGACACTGCTCAGCAACTCGTTGATATTTTCGCTCGGTAGCGCTGCTGTCGCGCTGAGCTATGGCACGGCGCTGGCTTGGCTTGCCGAGCGCAGCGATGCGCCGTTTCGCAACCTTGCTTACGTTTCGGCCTACGTCTCATTTGCGATACCAGGAATTATCAAGGTCGTCGGCTGGATCATGCTGCTCGGACCCAAAGCGGGGATGTTGAATGCTTTGGGCGTAGCGTTAACCGGCCAAGCATTTTTCAACATTTTTTCTCTAGGCGGTATGGTGCTGGTGGAAAGCTTTCTCTGGATACCCATCGTTTTCTTGCTGATGTCCACGCCCTTCCGCGCCATGGACCCATCTCTGGAAGAGGCCGCGACCACGGCGGGCAGCAGCAGTTGGCAGGTTTTCCGTCGTGTTACGTTTCCCCTCGCCGTGCCGAGCGTTTTGGCAGTGTTGATTCTGACCGTCATTCGTTCTTTGGAAGCTTTCGAAATTCCCGCCCTAATCGGCATTCCCGCTGGCGTCGAAGTGCTGACGACTAAGATTTACTTGCAGATCAAAGGCGGCCTCATTCCCAAGTACGGCGAAGCCAGCGCATACTCGATAATTCTCATCGTGCTGGTCGCCGTCGGGCTCATTCCTTATTACCGGATCACGAGCAAGACCTATAAATTTACGACGATCAGCGGCAAGAATTTTCGCCCGCACCGTATCGCGCTTGGCAAGTGGCGCTGGCTTGGCGGTGGTCTGATGCTGGTTTTGCCGCTGCTCCAATTTTTACCGATTGTGGCGATCGCCTGGTCGTCGCTTCTTCCCTTCGCCCAAGTGCCATCCCGCAAAGCGCTGGAGCTATTGACGTTCAACAACTACATAGCGGCATTTAATGACAGTAGTGTCATTCGCTCCGTGACGAATAGTCTGACCGTCAGCATATCGTCGGCGACCGCAGCTGTTGCGATCACATTCTTTGCCGCGTGGCTGATCGTCCGCGCATCGATTAAAGCGCGCTGGATTTTGGATCAAATGGCCATGCTGCCGCTGGTCTTTCCGGGCATCGTCATGGGGATCGCGATTTTGAAAATGTATCTCCTATTGCCTGTTCCCGTTTACGGCACGATCTGGATCTTGGTCCTCGCATTTATCGCGCGCTATCTGCCCTATGGGATTCGCTTTAGTCATTCCGCGCTCCTGAGCTTGCATAAAGAGCTTGAAGAGGGCGCCATGGCGAGCGGTGCCAGTTGGTTTCAAATGGTTCGCCACGTTGTCGTCCCGCTGATCATGCCTGCATTGCTCGCCGGTTGGATTTATATTTTTCTCATCACCTTCAAAGAACTGTCGATCGCGCTGTTGCTCTACTCGCCCGGCTCGCAGGTGGTGGCGGTGACCATATGGGAATTGTGGGAAAACGGTCATGTCGGCGAGCTTGCGGCCTTCAGCCTCATCATCACCGTCGGCACAGTGCTCGTCGGCTCGCTGTTCCTCAACATAGCGCAGCGCTACGGACTACAGGACTGACCGAAGCGAATGCAAGCTATTGGAACGATTTGAACGTTTTGAACCACGGAACAGTTCCAGTCGTTCAAACAGTTCAAGCCGTTCAAGCCGTTAATTAACCGCAGGAGGCTTGATCGTGGAATTTACAATTATCGACGCCGACGCCCATCATTTGGACGGGCCGGCGTACAAAGCTTACTTGCCCGAGCGCTTCCGCGTGCGCAGTGGTCCCTATTTTCCATCGTTCGGTTGGGATATTTTTCTCAACGGCACCACCGGCCGCAAACCGGCCAACCCTGAGGAATACTGCAAAGACCTCGACGTCGAAAAAATCGGCGACGCGGTTGCATACCCGAGCAATGCCTTAGCGATCGGCCTCGTGCGCGAATTCGATCTCGCCGCCGAACTGGCTAAGGCGTACAACAACTGGGCCTGTGATTTCTGCAAGAGCAGTGGGAATCGGATCAAGTACGCCGCGGTGATCGCGCCCCAAGTCGTACCGGAAGCCGTAAAGGAAGTTCGCCGCGCCGTCAGCGAAAAAAGCGCCGTCGGCGTGATGATGCCAACCTATGTGCAATCGGGCTTGGACTTGGGACAGTCCCAGTTCGATCCAATCTACGCCGAAGCGCAGGAGCTCGGCGTGCCGGTCGGCTTTCACGCCACAGCCCAGGTTGCCGTCGGCAACACTCGCTTTCATAAATATCTCGGCGTCCATATGACTTCCCATCCCTTTGAACAAATGCTGTCAATCGTGTCGGTTATTTCCAACGGCGTGCTCGATCGCTTTCCGAAATTGAAAGTCGGATTTCTCGAGGCCGGCGTTGGCTTTCTGCCTTACTGGATGGAGCGCTTCGATGAAAAATATCTGCTGCGCAAATCCGAGATGGAGCCGCTCGAGATG
>WNGA01005893.1_pt1 | contig 17604 bp, 18 predicted proteins | sample 5400061 | NCBI WGS metagenome assembly WNGA01 (sample SAMN13153366, study PRJNA577476) | soil metagenome | isolation source: 100 cm soil or saprolite under grassland replicate 2 | place: USA:California | collected 2016-06-15 | reverse complement strand
AGCCCCGCCCGCGCCGCCCGCCGCGGCGGACTCGTCGTCATGTCCGGGCGAGCAGCGCACGAGACTACGCTCGCCGGTCTCGAAGCCCGCCCCGGCGCGCGGCACCTGTACGGCCAGGTCCGCTGCGAGGCGATCGAGCGGCTTCAGCGGGAAGCGCTCGACGCGCCGCGGCCGCAGGTAGTCGTGCGCGTCGACCGCAGCGGCCTCAACGACGCGCACCCGCTCGTGAAACGGCTGTACGCCGCGCTCGAGAGGATCCTGCGCCCGATCATCGAGTCGGAGGAGCGGCGGGCGGGCGCGCGGCTCGTCCGCGCCGGCAAAGAGATCGCCGCCCGCGACGAGGTCGGGCTGCGCGCGCTCAACGACGCTCTCCGATCCGCGTTCGACGCGCCCGGGCAGGCCGGCTTCGCCCGCGGCGGCGCGCCCACCGCGCAGCCGCCGGTCGAGGAGCGGCAACGGCAGGAGATCGTCCCCCCGCCGGCGGCGCCTCCGTCGGCCCTCGCGCTCGACGCGGCGATGCGCTTCAAGCAATCGCCGGTAAGGCTTCATCCCGGCGAGGAGCGCGGCGTCGCGCTGCTCTTCGACCCGGCGCGAGTTGCGCCCGGGACACCGATCGAGATCGCCACCGACCCGGGCCTCTCTCTACGGCTCTACCGTCAGGACGTGCCGGAGCCCGTTGCAGGCGGCTGGTCGCGCGTGAGTGGGAAGCTCCGTGCGCTCGTCTCCGCCGAACCCGGCTCGCAGCTCTCCGTCTTCGCCGGGGCGGGCGGCCACGATGCGGAGCTCGTCGTCCACGTCGTCCGCCACCACGCGAACGGCTGGGTGCGCGAGATCGCCCGCAAGGACGAGGACGCCCACGTCGAGGCCGAGTTCGAGCCCGAGACCGGCGTCGTCACCGTCTACGAAGGCCGTCGCGAGTTCAAGGCGCTCGAGCGCGCCGCGCGCCAGGCGGGCCTGGCACGTTCTCGCGTGCGCGAGTACGTCCCCTACCGGATGCTCGAGGTCGAGGTGGCGGCGAACGCCGTCTACTGGTGGGCCGCCGAGCGGATCCTCGAACGCCGGCTGCCGGGCGAGCGGCCCGCCGAGCCGGCCGAGTACGCCGCCGCTGTTCGCATCGAGGCGCAGATGATCCGGCACCGTTTCCACGACAAGCTGATGAAGGCCTTCCTCGGGCCTGAGGTGTTCGAGGGCACTGTTCACGTCGCGCCGCATGCGGCGGCCGCGAGCGAGCAGCTTCGGCTCGCATGAGAGCGGCTCAGAGCCGCTCTCCGCTTCCAGGTGGCGCGAGCAACGGGGGCGTTCAGGGCGACCAACGGGCCCATTTCGCCGTTTCACGCCCTCGGCCGCCGAATTCGGATCGCTGAGAGCCGTTCTGCGGCCCTGCGAGCATCGGGCGCGACCAGTGAGTCGCAGCTATAAGGCGCATAGCGGCTCAATGGCGCCCCCGCCTCCGGCGATGGCGACGCCGACGGCGCCGGCGATCCGACCCTCCCGGTGGCGGCTCGCGCTCTCCGGGTTCCGCAGCCGGGTCCGGCGCAGCACGCTCCTTCGAAGCAGCGAGCTGCTCCAGCCGACCCGCCGCCTCGAACAGCTCCTTCCGGTCGACGTGAGCGTAGCGCGAGATTGTCGAGAGGTCGGCGTGGCCGAGGTATTCGGCGACGAGGCGGGTGTCGCCCAGCTCCTGGCGAAGCCAGGTGGCGGCGGTGTGGCGCAGCGTGTGCGCGGTGACGTGCTTCTCGATCCCGGCGCGGTTCGCGGCGCGACGGATGATGTCGGCGAGGATCGTCTCCTGCAGCCGCCCGCCCTCGAGCCCGCAGAAGACCGGGTCGGTCGGTTCGGGCTGGCGCGCGGCGCGCAGGCGCCACAGCTCACGCGCGAGGCTCGCCGGTAGAGGCTGGCGACGCGACTTGCTGCGCTTTCCGCAGCGGACGAGCAGAGACGGCTCGCGCCCGCCGAGCTCGAGGTCGCGCCATTCGAGCGCGCACAGCTCGGAACGGCGCAGCCCCGTGGTGACGAGGGCGAGCAACACGAGCCGGTCCCGCTCGGCGAGGCCGGGCAGGTTCCGCTCCGGTCGGCCGGCGGCGTCGAGCAGACGTCCGAACTCCTCGGGCGTTAGCCAGTCGCGCTCTTGGCGGGGCTTGGGCGGCGCATCGAGATCGAGGAATGGGTCGGGGACGCCGTCGCGCCGGCAGACCCAACGCACGAACTTGCGCAGGAGGACGAAGCGCCGGTAGTAGCTCGCCGCCGCCGGTTGCGCTCGCTCCTGGTACGCGTGCAGGTAATCGACGATCGCGGTCTCGCTGAGGATGTCGCGCCGCGCCCGTTCGTTTCCGACCAGTCGAGCAGGTCGTCGATCGCGACGCGGTAGCCGACGAGCGTGCTCTCGCTCTTCCGCTGCGTCTCGAGCCGGCGCAGCCAGTCGTCGCCCGCCTGCCGCAGTGAGACGCCATGCGCCGGGAGAGGGGTGGACGGCGCACCGAGCAGGCCGAGGCAGGAGGGGAGGACGACGAGCGTCGGCCGGTCGTCACCGGCCCCACGTGCGTCCGCAAGCGCTTCCTCGAGTGCCCTCAGGACGGCGCGATCGGCGCCTGCGTGCGGCCCTCCGCCCGTTACTTTGCTCTGCACGCTGGGCTCGATGGGGAGTGCTTCCAGGCCGACGTTTGAGCCGTCCCGCCTGTCGTTTAGTACGAGCAGCTCGGCCTTTTCCTGCTGCGGCTCTGCCAGCGCGTCGTCGAAAAGCTCGAGCTGGCAGGCGGAATCGACCTCGCCGGGCGCTCGGTTCGCTCGCATTGCCACGCTCGCAGGCTGCCATCGCGAGGTCGCCAATAACTCGCCAGAACCTCGCCACCGTCCCCGCAAGCCGCTCCGCGACCTCGAATCACTCCATCGCGAGGACGGCGCACCGACACGTCGCCAACGCCTACCTCGCCGAGCTCAAGGGCGCAGCCTCATCCACGAACTCGGACACAACCCTGGCCACAGAGCAGCGCCGCTATTCACACCGATAGCCGGCGAGACACAGATGCATCATCGATGCGGACCCGCTCAGACCATGACGCGTCGCCGGCGACTCGTCAGGCTTCCGACGAGCGGACTCGGCCCGCGCGGCGCGCCGATTTCGCGCGCATCGAAATGATGCATCTGTGTCTCGCCTGGTATCGAGCCTATTGGTACGGGCGGAGGACTGGTAGCCAGGCCCTGAAAGCGTCTCGATGAGTTCTACACGGAAGACAGCTCCGCGGCCGGCTCGCGGACGGCGACGACGTAGAATGCAGCAACGGGCCGCTGGAACCCCTTCAGCGTGAACTCACCGACCGGCTCTACCTCGACGTCCTCGACCTCCGCGTAGAGACGTTGCGAGATCAGGATCTGGCCGGCGGCGGCCTCGTCGGCGAGCCGCGATGCGAGATTCGTCACCGCTCCGATCGCGGCGTAATCGGACCGGCCCTCGAAGCCGACCTCGCCGCAGGTCGCGTAACCGAGCGCGATGCCGGCGGCGACGTCGACGTCGTATCCGCGCTTCTGCCACTGGGGCGTCAGCTCCGCCATCTCCTCGCGCAGCGCACAGCCCAGCCGCACCGCCCGCAGCGCGGCGTCAGGAACCTCGATCGGGTCGTTGAAGAACAGCTGGACGCCGTCGCCCTCCAGGAAGCCGACCGTCGCGTCGAACCGCCTCACGAGACCCCCGATCGTGCCGTGGAACTCGCCGAGTACCCGCATCAGCTCCTCCGGCTCGACGGCGTCGACGAAGCTTTGTCCAGTCGCACAGGTCGGCGAAAAACATTGCGACCTGCCGGCGGTGGCTGTGCAGGATCGAGTCGTCGCGGGAAGTCACGATCGCGTCGGCGAGCTGGGGCGAGAGGAACCTGCGAAGTCGCCGCAGCCGCTCGAGCTCCTCGACCTGCGTCCGCACGCGCTCCTCGAGCGTCAGGTTCCGCTCCTTGATCGTGTCGTGGTAGCGCTTGATCCGGAGGAGCGACCGGACGCGCGCGAGCAGCTCGTCTTGGTTTAACGGCTTCTGGATGAAATCGTCCGCACCGGCCTCGATCGCCTTCGTCTTCTCCTGCTCGAGATTCGACGTGACCATGATCACCGGCAGGACCGCCGTCTCCTCGCGCTCGCGGAGCCGCCGGCAGACCGCGTAGCCGTCCAACTCCGGCATCATCACGTCGAGGAGCACGACGTCCGGATTCGCGAACTCAACGAGCTCGAGAGCGGCGGAGCCGTCGGTGGCCGAGACGACGTCGTAGCCGCGGGGTGCGAGAACGGTCTCGAGCAAGCGCAGGTTCTGGGGGACGTCGCCGACGACGAGGATCCTCGCGTCGCCGTTCATTGACCGCGTCCGTCGCAGCGCTCCCTGACGGTGGCGAGAAGCTCGACGACGTTCACCGGCTTCGCGACGTAGCCGTCGAAGCCTGCAGCCAAGAACCGCTCGCGGTCGCCAAGCATCGCCTGAGCGGTCAGCGCAAGCACCGGAATGAAGGCCGTGCGTTCATCCGCCCGCAGCCGGCTCAGCGCCTCGACGCCGTCCAGGTCCGGAAGCTGGATGTCCATGAGCACGAGATCCGGCACGTGCTCGACGGCCAGCTCGACCGCCCTCTCGCCCGTCGTCGCCTCGAGCGTGTCGTATCCCTTCACCTGAAGCACGTCTCTGAGGAGCTTCATGCTCTTCTCGTTGTCCTCGGCGATGAGAATTCGCTCGCCCGGCATCAGCTCGACTCCAGGGGAAGCGTGAACACGAACGTGCTGCCCTTGCCAACCTCGCTCTGGGCCCAGATGCGTCCGCCATGGAGGTCGATCAACTTCCTCGAGAGCGCAAGCCCGAGCCCGGTTCCCTCCCGCTGCGCTGCCCCGAGCTCCGTCTGCTGAAACTCCTCGAAGACTCGTTCCAGATCCTCAGGCGCGATCCCCGGGCCGGTGTCCACGACGGAAACTCGCACCTCACCGTCGCGGCGGGCACTGGCGACGTCGACCCTTCCTCCAGTCGGCGTGAATTTGACTGCGTTCGAGAGCAGGTTGAAGATCACCTGCCTGATTCGGCGCTCGTCGCCCTCGACGACGTCGACCTGCGGATCCGCCGAAAGCGCGACCTGGACGCCGTCCCTCGTGGCCCGCTCGCGCACCATCACGACACCGCTTTCGAGCGCGTCTCGCAGCGAGAACGGCGCAACCTCGAGCTCGACCTGCCCGGCCTCGACCTTGGACAGGTCGAGGACGTCGTTGATGAGGGACAGCAGGTGATTCCCCGAGGACCGGATGTCGTCGAGGTACTCCGCCTGCTTCTCGTTCACCTCGCCGAACATCCGCTCGCGCAACACCTGCGAGAAGCCGATGATCGCGTTCAAGGGCGTCCGCAGCTCATGGGACATGTTGGCCAGGAACTCCGACTTGTGCCGGCTCGCAGTCTCGAGCTCCTTGTAGAGCCTTCTGAGCTTGTCGTTCATCCGGTTCACGTTGGCCGCGAGCGCGCCCAGCTCGTCACGGTTGACGACGTCGACGTGCTCTGAGAAGTCGCCCGAGGCGATCGCGGCCAGTCTGGAGTCGATCCGCTTGATGGGGCCGATCAGAGACCATGAGAGGACGAACCCCAGCACCAGCGCGAGAGCGATTGCTCCCGCAGCGACCCCGATGAAGAGGTTCCGCGAGCTCTTGTAAGAGCTCGCGTTCTCTGCGATCAGCGCCTCGGTCTTCGCCGTCGTCCGGTTGGCAAGCACCGTTGCGAGCTCGTTGAGGCCGGAAGCGAGCTGCTCGGCGCTCGTACGCAATCGGGGCGGGCCCTCGCCGGGGGTGGCACCGGTCTCGAAGTCGATGAGCTGGCGTATGACGGAAGAGAGCCGCTCGCTCTTCGCGCGGATCGCTCGAAGCTCGCGCTGGTCTTGAGCGGGGGGCACGAATCCCAAGCTGACTGCGGACGTTGCTGGGCCGATCAGCGCGACAGCGTTCGCGACTGCTTTGTCGCGTGCGGCCGCTTCGCGTGGGCTCGGACGCGGCGGAGTCGGCTGGTTGACCCTGTAGAAGTCGCCCGCGACGTTCCCCGCCAGCAGCAAGCGGACGTGCGAGGCGTCGCTCTGGAGCTTGCCGTACGCGGAGGCCCGTTGCTCGAGCGTGCCCAGCCGCGCGACCCTGTCCTGTGACTCTCCGAGGACGCGGAGGCCGAGCACGCCGACGACGACGACCAGCACTCCCGTGCCCACGAACGCCACGAGCAGCTTTGTGCGGACCCTCGCCGGTAAGCGCCCGACCGCGCGAACGAGACGGTTGTCGCCGCCACTCACCCGCCACGGCCTCGTCACTAGGCTCGCTGCCCGCCGGTGCTTTCGCTCGGCATCCAACAGACGCTCACGGAGTCAGCGTCGCCGAACCTCCGACCATGTCCGTGATCAACCAGCTTCCGTTGATCCGGGCGACCTGTTGATCGGCGGCTGTAACCGGTCCGAGCTTCCTCGTCTTGCTATCGATGTAGTGGCACTCGAAGTGGAGCGTGCCCCGATCGCCGTTGACCGTAATGCGGATCTTGTAGGCGGCAGTGTCCGAGACCCAGCGGTTGTCGGGCTGGAACGCCGGCGCTGCCAGCCAAAAGCGCCGGATTTGTTGCTTTCCCGTCAGGGTCTGCCCCGGCTTGGTGGTGAAGGTCGCGTTCGAGGCCCACAGCCTCATCATCAGATCGATGTCCTTCTTGGACGTCGCCTTGTGGAAGTTCTTCTCGATCTGGTCGATCGACCAGAGATCCGCCCCTCGCTGCATCGCTTGCTCCGAGGCGGACTTCGAGCTCGAGCCCCCGCAGGCAGCGAGCGAGACGGCCAGGACCCCCAGGGCGCCTCCGATCAAGACCCTCCGCACTTGAGCCTCCTTTCCGCTCAGGCTCGCCTGGGCTGTCGCGCGTAACGATGTTCACATGCCGGCGCGGATCCGTCCAGCGCCAGCGCCGAAAGTAGAAGGAGTACGTGCCCGTGCCAACCATGCCGGCTGGTGATTTACCGGGGTGCTAGCACGGCGCCTCGACGACGATCGTTAGCTTCTCGCCTCGGGGCAGTGGCGGCGCACCTGATCCGGAAAGTCGCGGACGCGGATCGGCTTCGCGAGCCAACCGGCGAAGCCTGCCGCTTTGAGCCAGTCGCCGCCTCCCTCAAGCGGCAGCGCGCTCATCGCGAGGACTGGAATCCGAGCCGTCCGCGCCCCGTCCTTGAGCTTCCGCGCCGCCTCCGTACCGTCCGTATCCGAAAGCCGGATGTCCATCAGGATCACGTCCGGAACGTGCTTGTCCGCGAGCGCGATCCCGTCGGCGCCAGTTGCCGCTTCGAGCGTGCGGAAGCCGGAAGCGCGCAGGACGTCCCGTGCGAGCTTCCGGTTCTTCTCGTTGTCGTCGACGATCAGGACGAGCGTCACCGGCGTATCCTCCTGACATGCCACTCCGGCTCGTGCTCGCGGAGGACCACTACCTCGTCCGCGAAGGCGTCCGGCGTTTGCTTGACACGCGGCCGGACGTCGAGGTCGCGGCTGTGTGCGGCGATCTCGGCTCTCTGCTCACTGCAGTAGAGGTAGAGCACCCGGACGTCGTCATCACCGACATCCGCATGCCGCCTGGCGATGCCGATGAGGGGATTCAGGCCGCGGAGCGGCTGCGCGAGACGAATCCCGACGTCGGCGTCGTTGTGCTGAGCCAGTACGCCAACCCGACCTACGCTCTCGCGCTCTTGGAGCGCGGTAGCGCGCGGCGCGCCTATCTCCTGAAGGAGCGCGTAAAGGATCTCGAGCAACTGGTGACCGCGATCCACACGGTCGCAGAGGGCGGTTCGGTGATCGACCCGAAGGTTGTCGAGGCGTTGGTGGCCGAGAATGCCCGCAGCGAAGAATCCCCGCTCAACCAGTTGACGCCGCGCGAGCGCGACGTTCTGCACGAGATGGCGGCGGGCAAGAGCAACGCGGCAATCGCGGACGCGCTGTTCCTCACCGAGAGGTCGGTCCAGAAGGTGATCCACTCGATTTTTCTCAAGCTCGGGCTCACCTGGGAGACGTCGGTCGACAAGCGCGTGAAGGCCGTAATCCTCTATCTCGCGGAGAGCGCCTAGCGTCATTCCGAGAGTGGCAGGGAGCCGGCGACTCGGGTCCCACGGCCGGGCTCCGACCGGATGGTTAGGTGGCCGCCCAGAGCCTCAACGCGATCGCGCAGCCGTGGTAGTTCCGCATCCATGTGGGCGTAGTCCGCGACGACTTCGAAACCGAGCGCTCGCTCCTCGTCGCGCACTGTGACCGCCGCCGACGTTCCGGCGCCCTCGAGCACCTCCAGGCAGCAGAAGTACACCGCGCCCGCGACCTCCAGCGGATAGACGGCGCCTGCTGCGACATCGATTCGGGCCCGCACGTTTGCACTCACCGCCGCTGACCGCAGCGCCGCCGCCAAGCCGCCCGCCTCGAGCAGCGGCGGGTAGATACGGTGCGCGAGCTTCCCTGTCTCATCAAGCGCCTGCTGCACGTCGCGCCCCATCTCTACGAGAAGCGTCTTCGCAGCCGTAGGATTGGCGTCCAACATTCCAGCGGCGAGCTGCAGGTTGGCCGCGAGCGCGACCAGGTGCTGCTGCACGCCCTCGTGCAGGTCACGCTCGATCCTGCGGCGGTCGGCATCGTCGGCCAAGGCGAGCCGCTTCCGAGATGCGCGCAGCCCCGCGATCTCGGCGCGCAGCCGGTCGAGCTCCCGCAGCACGTCGACCTGCCGAGCCTCCAGGTTGATCAACCTCCTAAGCCTGACTGTCGGAAGTTGTCCGTTATCGCGACGGCGGCGTCAAGTAGCGCAGCATCCCGTTGTGACGGGAAGGCAGCCTCCCGCGCATTCGCCTGCCGCCACCGTAGTCCCGGCGGCAGCGACCTCCTAGCCTCCCTGGATCCAACCGGCGCTCATGGCGAGAGGAGGGACCATGAAACTCAGACAAGTACGGCGGAAGAAGATGCCGCTGACGGTCGTGGCACGAATCGTGCGGCTTGCGGCAGCCACACTGCTCGCCGTCGCCGTCGGCGGGCTCTCCGCGTCCGCACGCGGGCAGCCCGCCGGGAACACGGCAATCGAGTGGAACGCAATCGCATCGACGGCGGTCATGACGACCGCCGGCCAGCCGCCGCACGCCGCAGTGCTCAGCTTGGCGATGGTGCAAGGTGCCGTCTACGACGCCGTAAATGCGATCGACGGCGGCCACCAGCCCTACTTGGTTGCGCCGCCCGCGAACGCAGTGGACTCGAAGGAGGCCGCTGCCGCGACCGCCGCCTTCCGCGTGCTCGTCGGCTTCCTTGAGGGCGAGCGCGAGCCTGCGCTGGTCGGCCTGTTTCCCGGGCAACGTTCGGTCTTAGAGCCACTCTACGACGCTTCGCTCGCGACCGTGCCCGACGGGCCTGCAAAGGACCGCGGAATCGCGGTCGGCGAAGCCGCCGCGGCCGCGATGCTCACCGCACGCGCAAGCGACGGCCGCTTCGGCCCGTTCAAGTTCGTGGAAGGCTTCGATCCTGGAGAGTGGCGGCTTGCGCCCCCGCAGGGTCCGACGGGAATCGTCGCTCGTGACCCGGCGCCCTGGGTCGGCTTCGTGACGCCGTTCCTCGTCCCGAACGTCGAGATGCTGCGCAGCGACGGCCCGAACGCACTCACCAGCGCCGCCTACGCTGAGGACTTCGACGAGATCAAGGAGCTCGGCTCGCTCATCAGCACCAAACGCACGGCAGACCAGACCGCGGCGGCAATCTTCTGGCAGGACAGCGGGCCGGCGATCTGGAACCGCGTCTACCGCGCGCTGGCAACGAGCCACGGGCTCGACATCGTCGACAGTGCACGCCTGTTCGCGATGACCAACCTAGCCGCGGCCGACGGGTCGATCGGCTGCTGGAACGACAAGGCCTACTGGAGCTTCTGGCGGCCGATCACCGCGATCCGGGAGGCGGCGACCGACGGTAACCCGGCGACCGACGCGGACCCAAACTGGCTGCCGGCCTTCGACCCATCCGTTCCCGTCTCCGGCGCGCCGCTCGTCACGCCCGGCTTCCCCGACCACCCGGCGGGTCATACCTGCATCAGCGGGGCGACCGTGCACGCGCTGCAGGCGTTCTTCGGGACCGACAAGGTCTCCTTCACGGCGGTCAGCAACAAGTGCTCTCCCGCGCCGTGTCCGTCCAGGAGCTTCGACCGCTTCTCAGACGCGCTCAAGGAGATCATCGACGCGCGCGTCTGGGGCGGCATCCACTTCCGCACCGCGGACGTGCAGGGCGCCGTGCTCGGCAAGAAGGTCGTCCACTACATGGAGAAGCACTACTTCCAGCCGGTGGGCTGACACCTAAGGGCGTTGAGGGCGTCGCTTCGCACGGCGCCCTCGACGCTCTGCCTGCCGCTTGCGGGCGAACCCGGCGAAGTTGGCGAACCGAGATCGACGCGCGAATCGCGACACCGAAGCCGATCGTGGTAGCGTCCCTGTCGCGGAGCGGCTCGTAGCCGACACAGCCTGCGAGGTCACCTCGGGCGACCGCGCCGAGCGGTTCCACGGAGACCGCAGTCACGCCCGCCGCGGGGCGAGCCTGACGAGTCGCCGGCGAATCCGGCCCATAGAAAAAGCCCCGTTTCCAGGGCTTTTTCCGTAGCAGGCCTGTAAGCCGGATTCTGTCGAGGGTGACCATCCCTCTGTGCAGCAACCCGGTCCCTCGGCGGGGCCGCCTGATCACGGGACCTGTTTGCCTTGCACCGGACGGGGTTTGGCGAGCCGCCGTGTCACCACGACGCTGGTGGGCTCTTACCCCACCGTTTCACCCTTACCTTCGGCGTCTCCGGAGAGAAGCTTCGCCGCTGGCGGTCTCCTTTCTGTGCCACTTTCCGTCGGCTTTCGCCGCCTGGGTCGCCCCAGCGTCCTGCCCTACGGTGTCCGGACTTTCCTCGAGCCTCGCAAGACCCGCGGTCACCCGGCCTGCGAGTCGAATTGTAGCCGCGTCTGTTCTGCACCGACGGCCGCGCGCAGAGTTGATCCGCACTCGGGGCACGTGACCATCCCGCCCGCGTGCAGGACGAACTCGCCGCAGACGAGACACTCCAGGCTGGCGCCGCGGAGCACCGCTTGCAGCTCCTGCTCGAGCGTGCGGTGGAGAGGCGCAACCGCGGTCACAGCTCGCGGAACACCCCTGTCACACGTCCGAGTATCTGGACGTGCGGCGCGTAGATCGGCTCGAGGGCGTCGTTCTCCGGCTGGAGCCGAACGCGCCCGTTCTCACGGAAGAAGCGCTTGACGGTCGCCTCGTCGGCCGACTCATCGTCTCCGGCCAGCGCGACCACGATCTCACCGTTGCGCGCGTCCTGCGTCCGCTGGACCACGACGATGTCGCCGTCGAGGATCCCGACGTTGACCATCGAGTCGCCCTTCACGCGGAGCAGGAAGTCGCCCCGCAGCGTCTCCGGAACCGCGAGATGGTCCTCGACGTTCTGTTCCGCGAGGAGCGGGCCTCCGGCTGCGATCTGCCCGACCAGCGGCAACCTCTCCAGCGTGGCCGCCGGCGCCTCGCGGCGCTCACGACCCACCAGCTCGAGCGCCCGCGGCTTCGTCGGGTCACGCCTGAGCAGTCCGGCGCGCTCCAGGTTCGCCAGGTGAGCGTGGACGGTCGAGGGTGAAGCGAGCCCAACGGCCTCGCCGATCTCCCGCACAGTCGGCGGGTAGCCGTGTCGGTCGACGTAGTCGACGAGGAAGTCCCAGATCTCCTGCTGTCGTCCCGTCAGCATCTCCGCCTCCAGGGTCGGGTAGTCGAACGTGTGTTCGACAGCAGGGTAGAGACTCCTGCGGATGTCGTCAAGGATGCGGCCGTGAGGTACGCGTGCCCCCTGCTGCGGTTACCTGACGCTGGACGAAGAGCCGCCGGGCACGTATCTGATCTGTGGCGTCTGCTTGTCGGAGGACGATCCCGTCCAGTTGGATGACTCGGGATATCGCGGAGGCGCCAACGAGGTGAGCCTGGATGAAGCGCGTCTAAGCTTCCGCCGCTTCGGAGTATCCGAGAAGCGATTCCACACCTACGTGCGAGCTCCAACGCCTGAGGAACTCCCTCCGCCTTAAGCGCCCGCCCAACTGTCATCGCCCCGGGGGCCGCGTCCCTTTCAGGCCGTAGAGGTCTGACCCCGGGTGGTGACGGATTGGGACGGCGAAAGCGTCTCGAAACTGCGCCGCTTTGCTCACAGCCGCCGCGGAGGCGGGCTATGCCCGACTCCGCCGCCACAGGCCCGGATCGAAAGGCGAAACCACCGACGTCATCATGGCCCCCGAACCGGGGCCGGACTTCGGTGGTGAGTGCGCTGGAGAGGACTTGAACCTCCACGGCCTTTTAAGGCCACTAGGCCCTCAACCTAGCGCGTCTACCAATTCCGCCACCAGCGCCTGAGGGATGGTCAGTGTAGCGAGAGATTTGAGACCCCTCGCCGCAGGGACGGGCTCTGCCCGGCCCTGCCACGAACGTCCTTCGGCAGAACTCTCGGCGCAAAATCATCATGTGAGCAAAGCGAGCGGATTTTGCGCCGTTACACCAGCGCGAGAGCCGGCGCAATGTAGCGATGGCTCCGCAGACCGGCCTGAGTAGAGTTTTGTCAATGCGGGAGCTTTGTGCAGCCGCGGTCGAGGCGGCGACCGGGGCAGGAGCGGAGTACGCCGACGCGCGGGTCGTCCTGACGCGCGACCAGCTGGTGGCCACGAAGAACGGACGCGTCGACCGGCTGACGGATTCCGACAGCGAGGGCATCGGCGTCCGCGTCCTCGTCGGCGGCGCCTGGGGATTCGCCTGCGACCGTCGACTCAGCGCGGAAGGCGCCCGCGAGGCCGCGCTTCGCGCGTGCTCCTTCGCCCGCGCGGCCGCCGGTAAGCATCAGCGGGAACTGGCGCCGATCGAGGCCCGGACTGGGAGCTACCGGACAACTGTCGAGCGCGATCCCTTCGCCGTCCCGCTCGCGGACAAGGTCGAGCAGTGCCTGCGCGCCGATCGGGCGCTCGCCGGGCAGGACGTCGTCGTCCGCCAGGCGATGGTGCGGGCACGGCGCGAGCACAAGCTCCTTCTCTCCTCCGAAGGAACGGAGGTCGAGCAGGAGCTCATCGAGTGCGGCGCCGGTATCGACTGCTCGGCGGCGCGCGACGGCGTCTTCCAGACGCGGAGCTACCCGAGCGCGCACGTCGGCTCGAGCTGTCAGTCCGGTTGGGAGTACGTCGACGGTCTGGAGCTCGAACGGGAAGCCCCGCGTGTGGCGGAACAGGCCGCCGCGCTCGTTCGGGCCGACGAGTGTCCGAGCGCCGTGACGACCGTGGTCCTCGACGCCGATCAGGTCGCGCTGCAGGTCCACGAGTCGGTTGGACATCCGACGGAGCTCGACCGCGTCTACGGCACGGAGGCTTCCTACGCCGGCACGAGCTTCCTCAAGCCCGGCGATCTCGGATCGCTTCGCTACGGCTCTGCGCACATGAACATCACCGCCGACCCAACGACCCCCGGCGGGCTCGGCAGCTTCGGCTTCGACGACGAGGGCGTTGCCGCGGAGCGAACGCCGATCGTCGAGGCCGGCCGGCTGGCCGGGTTTCTCACCTCGCGCGAGACGTCGGCGCGGATCGGCTCCGGCAACGGCGGCTCGATGCGCGCGGACGGCTGGAACCGCATGCCCCTCGTCCGCATGACGAATCTGCATCTCGAGCCCGGCGAGGGAGCGCTCGAGGATCTGCTCGCGGACGTTGACGACGGCGTGTACATGGAGACGAACCGAAGCTGGTCGATCGACGACAAGCGTCTCAACTTCCAGTTCGGGACGCAGATCGCCTGGGAGATCAAGAACGGCAGGCTCGGCCGGATGCTGCGCGATGCGACGTACACCGGAATCACACCGGTCTTCTGGGGCTCGCTCGACGCCGTCGCGGGTCCCGACTCGTGGCGTCTCTACGGGCTGACGAACTGCGGTAAGGGCCAGCCGGGCCAGAGCGCCCACGTCTCGCACGGCGCCTCCCCCGCGCGCTTTCGCAACGTCCAGGTAGGTCTCCGGTGAGCGCTCTCGAGATCGCGAAGGCAGCGCTCGCTGCAACGGACGGCGAGGCGGAAGCAGTTGCGCATTCCGAGCGTTCCGGCCTCGCACGCTTCGCAGGGTCGGAGGTGCACCAGCCGACCCTGATCGAGAACGTCGTCGTGACGCTGCGTGTCATCCGCCAGAAGCGAGCGGGAGCGGCGACGACGAACAAGGTCGACGCCGACGGATTGGCCGAGGTGGCGCAACGCGCCTCCGAGGCGGCGGAGAGCGCCCCCGCGGACGAGGCCTTTCCGGGCCTGGCGCCACCCGAGGAGGCGCCGAAGGTCGAGGGGTACGACGAGCCGACCGCCCGCCTCGGGCCCGACGACCAGGCCCGCCTCGCCGGAGCCGCGATCGAAGCGGCCGGCGAGATGCCTGTCTACGGCTTCTTCACGAGCGGCCTGTCGGAGCTCGCAGTCGCATCCTCCACGGGACTCTCCGCCGAGCAGCGCATGACCGATGCGTCGGCACTCGTCGTCGCGGCGGACGAGGGCCGCTCCGGCTACGCCGAGCAGACGGCCTGGCGCGCGGACGAGATCGACCCAGCCGCCGTCGCACGCCGCGCGGCCGAGAAAGCGGAGCGCACGACGGGCGCGACCGAGATCGAACCCGGCGTCTACCGCGCCGTGCTGGAGCCGTACGCGTTCGCGGACCTCCTCGAGTACTTCTCGCACGACTCGTTCGGCGCCCTGGGGCTCCTGGAAGAACGCAGCTACCTCACGGGCCGCGTCGGCCAGCGCGTCTTCGACGAGAAGATCTCGATCTCGGACGATTCACTCGACCCCCATGGGCTACCGAAGGCGTTCGACTTCGAGGGCACGCCCAAGCAACGCGTGCAACTCGTCGAGAGCGGCGTCGCACGCGGTGTGGTCTGGGACCGCAGCACTGCGGCGCAGGCACAGGACGGTGCGGCGACGACTGGACACGCGCCGCCGATCGAGTCGCGGGATTGGGGGCCGCTTCCGTACGCACTCTCGGTCGCAGCCGGCGACGCGGAATCGGTCGACGACCTCGCCGAGCTCGTCGGCGACGGCATCTACGTCACGCGCCTGCACTATCTCGGCGTCGTGCATCCCCGCGAAGGTGTCGTGACGGGAATGACGCGCGACGGAACATTCCGCATCCGCAACGGGAAGGTCGGCGAGCCGCTCGTAAATCTTCGCTTCACGGTCGCAGTGCCCGAGTTCCTGCGCGAGGTCTACGGACTCACGGACAGGGTCTCGCTCGTCAACTCGCAGAACTTCTACGGCGAGCGGTATCCGTACGGCGTGCTCGCGCCGGCTGTGGCCGCTGCCCGCTTCACGGTGACGGGCGTCGGCTCGAAGCCCGGGATCTGACCGCCTCGTAGTCGACGTTCCCGAGCGCGTCCTCGCGCCAGCCGGCGAGGCGCGGAGACACGAGGCGGGCGTCGACGACCCACGCGACGGGGACGACGGCTGCGGAGTTGCGGAGCTCGTCGTCAAGCCGCTCCAGGTCAGCGCGCTGGCGGGTCGCAGCCAGCGCGCGCAGCAGTCCCGCTCGTGCGCGGACGCCGTCGCGCAGCACCAGCTCCGCCGGGATCGCTTCCTGCTGCGGATAGACGGAGAGAATCCGCAGGAACGACGCGTCCGGAGGTTGCGTCGGCTGCGTGACGAGCCGGGGGCCGAGGCCCACGTCGCGCCATTGCGCGTACAGCAGCCGCGCGCCGTACCGCAGAGTTGGGTCGAGCGCCACGCCGATGTTCACCTGGACGCGTGGGAGTGACGGAATTTCCTTCAGGACGCGACGAAACCGTCCCGGATGGGACTTCTCGTCGTTCCCGACGAGCCCGAAGGCACTGGAGCTGCGGGACTCGGTCACGAGCTCTGCGTAGTCGCCGCGGCCGGCGGTCTCCCAGTAGGCGCGACGCAATTCGACCCCGAGCCGATGGAACACGAGGAGGTCGAGGCCGAGCAGTGTCCGCGCGCGGACGACGCTTCCCAACTGCGCTCTCGTCGCCGTGACGTCGCCCGGCGGCACGGGCGCTTCGTCCAACCTGCCGCGGCGGAACTCGCGCACCGCCGACCGCGCGCCAAGGCGGCGAAAGACAACGGTCAGGTCGCCCCGGCGAGCGACGATCCGCCTCGCGGAAGCCGAGACGAGGTGGAACGGGCCGGGAACGAAGCGCGGCGCCGCGCCGACCGCCGTTAACGCGTATGGGAAGCGTCGCCAGGGAAAGCGCAGACGCACGACGAGCGTCGAGCTTCCCTGCACGGAGATGCGCTCCGTCTCCGCGAAGAGCCAATGCGCCGGCGCTTCCCTCAACCTCATGAGGCGCTTGAGCGCCGCGGCGATCGAGGGCGCCGCCCGGCACGTGAAGCGCCACGCGCGAAAATCGGCAGAGGCCGTCCAGGCACTGCAGAGTCCGGGCTTGACGAAACCGGTCGCCGGATCCGTCCGCAAAGGCGTCGCGTAGAGCGTCCGCGCGAGCGTCGTCTCGTCTCTCCCCTCGGCGAGCGCCGGGTCAAGCGGCCAACGAAAGTCCGAGAGGGCAACGCGCACGACATCGGCAGGTCCGGCCGCCGCTACCGCGCGAGCCGGAGCCGCGCGCTCGGAATCGCAGCCCGAGGCAAGCGCGGCGACGAGGCAGAGCGCCGCTACTTCAGCGCGTGGAAGAGCGCGACGCAGTTCGCGACGAAGAGGATGCCGACGACGACGGTCAGTCGCGTGAGGTTGCGCTCGACGATGTGCGTTCCGCCCTGCGACGCCGGGGTGAATCCCATTCCACCGAGGCCGGTGTCCCGGCCGGAGTGCATGAGGATCAAGCCGACGAGGGCCATCGAGACCAAGACCTGGATGACGGCGAGCACCTGAACCATCGCGCCCGCCAGGGTACCAAGGCGCCGACTCGGCGGCGCCGCAGAGAGGTCGTCCGGGCCTCGCCCGGAGGGCCGTCTTCACCCGCTCCCTTTGAGCCGGGCGAATTCGACGAACAGGTCACCTTTCGCCTCAGCGACTTACCACTTCGAGAATCGCGTCGACCAGCTCGGCGGCGATGCGGTCCTTCGTCACGTAGCCGGCCGCGCCGGCCGCGCGGGCGCGATCGACGTCGCTCCTCGAATCGGAGCCGGTGAGCATCAAGATGCACGAACCCGGGCGCTGCTTGCGGATCTGCTTCGTCGCCTGGAAGCCGTCCATCACGGGCATTGCGATGTCCATCAGGATCACGTCGGGATCGAGCGAAAGCGCGAGCTTCACTGCCTCGGCCCCGTCGTTCGCATGGCCGGTCACGACGAGGCGGTCGTCGGTATCGAGGATCGCCTCGAGGGCCTGAGCGAACAGGCGGTGATCGTCCGCGATCAGGACGCGGATCGTCTGCGGCTTCGTGAGGGCTTCCAAGCGGCTGCCTCTTCTTGCCAATGTGAACCGTTATGGTCGATTTGTGAAGGGGGAATCGACCCGGGAGCGCATCCAGAAGCTCCTGGTCACGGGGGATAACCGGCTGAAACAGGGAGTCGATCCCGCCAAGGTGCGGCAGAGCTACGAGCAAGCGCTCGAGGCGGCGCGTGAGGCGGGACTCGAGGACCAGATCGCTCCGCTCGTCG
>WNGA01009414.1_pt1 | contig 17605 bp, 14 predicted proteins | sample 5400061 | NCBI WGS metagenome assembly WNGA01 (sample SAMN13153366, study PRJNA577476) | soil metagenome | isolation source: 100 cm soil or saprolite under grassland replicate 2 | place: USA:California | collected 2016-06-15 | reverse complement strand
GCGCGGAGTACGCGGAGGACTTCCAGCAGGTCAAGGATCTCGGCCGGTTCGACAGCAGCGCGAGGACGCCCGAGCAGACGACACAGGCGCTCTTCTGGACCGACCACGACCTGCGCCAATGGAACGACGGCATGCTCCGCCTCGCTGCCGATCGCGGGCTAGGCCTCGTGCAGACAGCCAGGATGCTGGCGATGGCGCACGTCGCAGGCGGCGACGCGATGATCGCCTGCTTCGACGCCAAGTACACGTACTGGTTCTGGCGTCCCTACCAGGCGATCCCGCGGGCGGACACGGACGGCAACCCCGCGACCGAGCCCGACTCGACCTGGCGGCCGCTGCGCGCGACGCCGAACTTCCCGGAGTACCCGTCGGCGCACGCCTGCCACAGCACCGGGGTCGTGGAGGCGCTCGCGGCATTCTTCGGCACCGACAACGTCCCCTTCTCGCTCGACAGCCGGATCACTGGGACGAGCCGCGAGTACCAACGCTTCCACGAGGTCGTGAGGGACGTCAACCAAGCGCGCGTCCTTGCCGGCTTCCACTTCCGCAACTCCGACCAGGAGGGCTCGAACCTCGGGCGGATGGTTGGCGGCTACGTCGCCGAGCACCTCTTCCAGCCACTCGGCTGACCCAGGGTTCTTCATTGACGGCACGGGAGCCGGCTTGCATTCTTGCCGGCTCCCTCGCTACCAGAGGACAGTGACTCAGCGTTCACTGGAGCGCGGCATGAAGCGCGTCCCGCAGGGACGTGTAAGTCCTTCTCTTCAAGCGCGCCCAGTCGATGGACAGGCACGGTGCCTCCGTCGCCACGCGCGCGACGACAAAGCACGCGGCGGCGAAAGCGGCCTGCTGGAGTCGCGGTTCCGGGACCTTTCCAGCGTCCCGCGGCTCGGCCCGCCGACCCCCTCTCCGGTGAGAGGGGGTCACATCCTCGCCTATTGAGACAACGGGTAATGGCCTCTAAGCAGCTACTTCCTCGATGATGTGCTCGACTTCTGACCTGCGAGAGCGTGTCAGCAGGCGTCGCGAAAGGTCGCGCTGCGTCACGCGTACCGCGGATGTGTCCGTTTTGTGTCCGCGTGTTCAACGGACAGACAACAGTAATGTGCCAATTTGCAGGCACTTTATCCAAGCCCTCTGACGGACTCGAACCGTCGGCCCCCTCCTTACCATGGAGGTTTCGGGGCGTCACGCGCGTACACGCGCGATCACTCGCGACACAGTTTCTCCTGCAAATCCGGCCGGTTCTGGCGGAGGACGTGCGTCGCGAGGCGTCGCGCGTGTCGTTTCTGATGTGTCCGTTTTGTGTCCGCCGTATGTTGCTCGGTTGAGCAACATCGTCCGAGCTACGGCCGGAACTCGGCGATGTTGCGTAGCTGCGCGACAGTTAGCCGGTCCGGGAGCGCCTTCATGACGATGTCGCGCAGGCGCGCAGCGAGTGGGGAGCGGCCTTCCGCGGCACGGCCGGCCCGGCGAGATGCGCGCACGACCGCGTTTGCCCGCTTGACCCGCCGCCGCTCGTACTCCCGCAGGGCCTCCTCCGGGTCGCGGTTCGGTCCGATACACGAGCCGAGCACGACGGCATCCTCGAGCGCCTGGGCGGCGCCTTGGCCGATGTTCGGCTTCATCGGGTGGGCGGCGTCGCCGAGCAGCGTGACGCGGCCTCGACCCCAGGTGCGTCGAGGCGGCCGGTCGTAGGTGAACGTCGGCTCGATCGCGTCTGGTTCGGTCGACTCGATCAGCGCCGGAATGGGATCGAACCAGGCGCCGTAGCGGCCAAGGAACTCGTCGCGTGGCCGTTCCGGCGCGGGGGCGCCTTCGGGCACTGCCTCGAAGCAGTACCAGTAGACGCGGCCGCTGCCGGCAGGGCCGAAGCCGAAGCCGCCTCCGACGCCCCAGACCTCGACGAAGCGGTCGCGGGTGCGCTCGTCGTCGAAGCGAGTGCCTGCGCGCCAGGCGCGATGTCCTCCGTAGCGCAGCAGCTCCTCCCCGAACAGCGACCGCCGCACCGCCGAGCGGACTCCGTCGGCACCGACGACGATGTCGGCGACCACGGCTTCAGCACCGTCGAGGAGCGCCTCGCCGTCCTCGGTCGCGCCAATACACGTCGTCCCGAGGCGCAGGGGGTCGCCCGGCACCGCCTCGAGCATTGCCTGCTGCAGGTCACTGCGCAAGATCCCGTACGTCTCCCAGCCCAGGGCCTCGTAATCGAGCAGCGTCAGCAGGTCGCCGCGAGGATTGCGGATCTCAGCCCGCCGCACTCGCGTCCCGCGAGCTGCGACGCCCTCGCGGAGCCCGAGAGAGCGCAGCGCCGTCACCGCGTTCGCGGAGACGACGAGCCCGAATCCCGCCTCGCGGAGCTCCGGAGCCCGCTCGATCACGATCGGCTCGACCCCAGCCTGATCGAGCGCGATCGCCGCTGCGAGACCGCCGATCCCCGCTCCGACAACAACCGCGCGCACGCGTCCAGCGTACGTCGCGGAGACGGCGCCGCCCGTGAGCGGGGCTCGGAAAAGAGGCCTGCTGGCTCCCAAGCCGCCCACCGGCAGCTTCAACGCGGCAGCTGCCAAGCGCGGCGAACGCATCTTCACCGGCAAGGGCACGTGCGCGAACTGCCACGTCCTGCCATGAGACCAAGCTCAGAGCAGCTCGCGCGGATCGCCAACCTGGTCGCGTCCCGCGCGGTGCCCGTCGAGATCGCGCAGCAGCCCCACCTGGCCGATGTCGGGCGGGCGCACGCATTGAGCGAGTCTGGACACGCGCGCGGAAAGATCGTTCTCACCGTCCGGTCGTAGCGACGAGGCGCGCGCCGCCGGCGTCCTGCAGGCGGTACTCGGATACGAGCGCGATCGAGACCGTGCGGTACGAAAATTCGGTTTCGTCTGCAAACCGCATTCGAGGACGGTCAGAGTTCAGAACCCAACACGGATCCGTTTCGGGCCGCGAGAAGGTGTGGCGGCCTCAGTCCAGAGTCTCCAGCCGATAACCCTGATCGTCGGCGACGAGTAGGACGCCCGCTCCCTTGGAGATCGGGCCGACGATCTGGCCAGTGAGCCCGAACAGGGCCGCCTCGTTGGTCGGGCTGTGCCCGACGACCAGGGCCCGTCCCCCGTCGGCGAGCGCGTCGAGCACTCGTCCGAGCGCCGCACCCAGGGCTGCCGAGTCCTCTTCGGCGAGCTCGGGATCCGCACTGCGCAGTGCTTCGAGCGCCCCGCTCCCTGCCTGCTCGTACGCTTCACGCCAGCGATCTTCTCTGCCGGAGCGCAAACCTGCCTCGACGACGACTCCTCCCGCGACCCGCTCGCCGCGCGCGGCGAGAAAGCAGGCGAGCGTCTGCGTCGCACGCTGCGCACCCGTGGAGACGAGCAGGTCGTAGCCGCCGCGCAGACGCGCTCCGATCTCGGTCGCCGCGCGCACACCCTCCGGCGTCAGGACGTCCCCGTCGGCGTCGGTGTGCCTCCTCAGCTCGACGTATCTCGCCATTTCTCCCGAAGCGTCTCAAATACCAGATTCACTCACCTTGCGAAGCAAAGCACGCTCTGGTAAACGCGCGCGCGCGTGAACCCTGGAAGACGCCGCGGTTCACCAGTGTCTTTCCAGTGACCGAGTTGGTGACGGTGTCTTGCGCTCGCACGCGGGCGAGCACCCGTATGACCTGATCTGCTTGGTCGAAGAAGGCGGTGCCCTCTACGGACGTGCTGAAGACGCCGCTGATCTCGAACCCGTCGCACTGCATGGCGTGTGGGTCTGACCCCGTCTCGGAGAAACCGTACGTCTCGGGCGACGTTGCGCTTGCTGTTGCTGCCAGTGCTAGCAGGGCCACGGCACCGAGCGTGATTAGGAGCACGAGTTTCCGCACTGTTTCACTCCCTTCAGGTCGGGAACCTGAGTGACTTCAAGAGGCTGTCCGCTTTTGCCAGGAAGGCTGGGAACTGGTCTTGCGGAAGGTCGGCAGGCTCGATGAACACCACGACGGTCTTTGTCCTGACTTGCAGCACGATGATGCGGAAGATCGCGCCGTTTTCGAGATTGAACGCGTCCCCGTAGTACCTCGCGTTGCGGGATTGAGGGGTGAAGGGGATGAAGACGTGTTTGTTTCCGATGATCGTGCCATCGAATTGGATCCCTGAGAATCCGGCGATGGTGACGTGTGAAGTCGGCTCGTAGGTCGCGCCGTGCCCTCGGGTTCGCAGGTAGTTAGCTGTTGCTTTCGCAGACCGTGTGCGGGCGTACGAGGTGACGATCGTGATCGCGCCGGGCGGCACTGCACCCGGCGTTGAGGGAGTTTGGATAGCGCCGACCCAGCCGAAAAACGGTGGCTTCTTGCTGTGGGGTCCGCGCGCCGAGGTCTTGCATTGTGCCCCCGACCAGCTTCCGTCGGGCGGCGTGAAGCGAAGCACGATCGGGAACGAGTGCTTTGCCTCGTAGGTCACGCCGGGCCGTAGCGGAGTCGCCTTCCCTCCCCGGGGCAACGGCACGTTGCACGTCGATAGCGGCGTGACAGGGCTGCTCGTTGCTCCGGCGGCCGTCAGGCAGGCAACGGCAAGCAAGCTCGAGAGAAAGACGATTACGCGGCGCATGACTCACTCCTTCGCAGAGGAGAACGACAACATCGAGTCCGCGCCTTTTTCGTGGGGCGCGATCCAGACGGTCTCGATGACCCGCTCGCACGGCATCCCCGCGCGCTCGCTCGCCCGCTTCACCGCTTCGCGCGCGGACGCGTCGAAGAGGCAGAGGACGAGCTCGTCGCCGGGGAGGTAGAGCGCTCCCCGGTAGGCGATGCGATCCCGCTCCGCGCCGTTGCTCCGCGCCCGAGCGGCGGCGAGCCGGAGCTCGTCCTCGGTTACGCCGGGCCAGTAGCACTTGGCGGTGTAGAGCATGGCCGCGAGCTTGCCGCGGCGATGTCCCAAAGCTGTCCCAAGCGCATCCCGCCCCCTGGTATTGCCGTCACGCGAGCACGAGACTCCGGATGCGATGGCATCGAGCCGCCTGGAGTTCCAGATCCTCGGTCCGCTGGTGGTTCGAGCGAACGGGGCTGCGGTCTCGGTCGGAGGACCGAAGCAGCGCGCGCTGCTGGCGCTGCTGCTTCTGAGCGCGAACCGGGCCGTGTCACGCGACCGGCTGATCGATGAGCTCTTCGCCGAGCAAAGCGTCAACTCGGCCGATCATGCTCTTCGCAATCAGGTGTCGAGGCTGCGCAAGGTGCTCAGCCCGGTCGCGGGCAACGAGCCGCGGCTCGCTGCGCGTGCTCCGGGCTACCTGCTGCGGGTCGAGCCCGGCGAGCTCGACCTGGAGAACTTCGAGCGACTGGTGGCCGACGGCCGCGAGTCGCTCGCGGCCGGTGAGCCCGCGGCGGCCGCGGAGGCGTTGCGCGCCGCCGAGGCGCTCTGGCGAGGGCGGCCGCTGGCCGATCTCGAGTTCGAGCCATTCGCGCGCGTCGAGGTGGAGCGGCTCGAGGAGCTCCGGCTCGCGTCCGTGGAGGAGCGGATCGACGCGGAGCTCGCACTCGGCCGGCATCTGGCGCTCGTTCCGGAGCTCGAGGCGCTCGCCGCGGAGCACCCGTTCCACGAGCGGGTCCGGGCGCAGTTGATGCTTGCGTTCTACCGGTGCGGCCGGCAGGCCGAGGGACTCGAGGTTTACCGGCACACGCGCAGGCTCCTGAACGACGAGCTCGGGCTCGAGCCGGGCGTGGAGCTCCAGGAGCTGGAGCGGGCGATCCTCGTCCAGGACGCTGCACTCAATGTCACGGCAGACGGACAAGGACGCCCAGCGCGGCAGCCGGCGGAACTGCTTGTCTGCCCGTTCAAGGGGCTCGCGCCCTATGAGGCCGCCGACGCCGAGTACTTCTTCGGCCGCGAGCGGCTCGTCGACGAACTCGTCGCGCGGTTCGAGACCGCGCCGCTGCTGGCGATCGTCGGGCCGTCCGGGAGCGGCAAGTCATCGCTCCTTCGCGCCGGCCTGCTGCCCAACTTCGCGGGCGAAGGAGAGCGCGTCCTCGTGCGGCCGGGCGAGCGGCCGCTGACCGAGCTTCGCCGCGGGCTCGGCGGCGAACTGGCAGACGTGGTCGAGCGCGTGCCGCAAGGGGAGCGGCTCGTGATCGCAGTCGACCAGTTCGAGGAGATCTTCGCCGCATCCATCGCGGAGGACGAGCGTCGGCGATTCGTTGACGTGCTCGTCGAGGCGGCATGGGATCCCGACCGCCGGGCCGCGATCCTGATCGCGCTGCGCGCCGACTTTTTCGGCCGCCTCGCGCCGTACGTCGAGCTCGCCGATCTCGTCGGCCCGAATCACGTCCTGCTCGGGCCGATGACGGCCGGCGAGTTGCGCCGGGCGATCGACGGGCCGTCCGAGGGGACGGGCCTGGAGGTCGAGCCTGCGCTCGTCGACGCGCTCGTCGACGACGTCGCCGGCGAGGCGGGCGCGCTGCCGTTGCTCTCGACCGCCCTCCTCGATTTGTGGCTGGAGCGCGAGGGGGGCGCCCTCACCCTCGCCGCCTACGAGCGGATGGACGGTGTGCGCGGCGCCGTCGCACGACATGCGGAGGCGGCGTTCCGGTCGCTCGCCGAGGAGGAGCAGAGCGTCGCGCGGAGGATCCTCCTTCGCCTCGTCGCGGGCGGAGGTGGCAGGGCGCTGACGCGCCGGCGCGCGACCCGAGCCGAGCTCGACGCCGACGAAGACAGGAGAATCGCAGGGGTGGTCGCGGGGCTCGTCGAGCGGCGGCTGCTCGTCGCAGACGACGGCACTGTCGAGCTCGTCCATGAAGCCCTACTCCAGCATTGGCCTCGCCTCGCGGAATGGCTCGACGAGGACGTCCAAGGGAGACGCCTTCACCGGCACATGACGCAGGCGGCGGCGGAATGGGCAGGGTCGGCGCGCGACCCGGCCGAGCTCTATCGAGGCGCTCGACTCGCCGCGGCGCTCGACTGGGCCGACGCCTCTGGCGGCGACGCGGAGCTGAACCGGCTCGAACGGGAGTACCTGGAGGAGAGCCGCGCGGCTTCTGTGCGCGAAGTGGAGCGCCAGCGGTGCGTGAACCGGCGGCTGCGCAACCTCCTCCTCGTGGGGCTCGTTCTGCTCCTCCTCGCAGTCGGTGCGGGCGTGGTCGCGGCGCGCGAGCGGGGCGCGGCGCGCACCCAGGCCACCGCCGCCGTCGGGCAGCGGCTTGGAGCGCAGGCGCTCGCTGACCCGCAGCTCGACCGCTCACTCCTCCTTGCGCGAGAGGGCGTCGATCTCGTGGACTCCGCCGCCACGCGCAGCAACCTGCTTGTGGCGTTGCTGCGCAGCCCGGCCGCGCTGGCGGTGTTGGACGGCGGCGGTGCACGAGTGCTGGACGACGCGCTGAGCCCCGACGGCCGGACGTTGGTGGCGCGCGCCGACGACGGCAGCGTGACCTTCTTCGACACGCGGACCCTCCACCGGGTCGGGGAACAGTTCCCGGGCAGCGATCAGCTCAGTTACTACGGCGCGATCGTGCGGCCGAAGCGCGCGCTCGCCTTCAGCCCCGACAACCGAACGCTGGTCGTCGGCGACAGCGACGGCGATCACGCGCTGGTTTACCTCGTCGACCTGCGCAGCCACCGCGCGCGGGCGAGCATCACCGCGCTGGAAAGAGCGGCGACGGCGGATGTCGCTTTTGCCCCGGGCGGCCGTACCTTCGTCACCGGCGAGGCCGTCACCGGGGCTACCTCGCCGCCTGGCGAGGTGCTCGTCCGGCGGCGAACCGCCGACGGCGCGGAGATTCGGCACTCAGAACCGATCGCGGGTGGACGCTTGATCGGCTACACGAGCGGCGGGCGGTTCTTGCTCGTGACGAGCGGCGAGGCGAGGTCGTTCCTGCTCGACTCGCACACCTTCAAGCGTGTGCGGACGTTTCGCATCGGCGGGACTGTGGCGCTGTCGCCCGCGGGTGACACAGCTGCGTTCGGCCGCGACGACGGCAGCGTGAACCTCGTCGACCTCCGGACCCGTGCGGTGCGGGCGATGACGCGTCGTGCAACCGGAGGTGTCACCGGGCTCTCATTCACCGCCGACGGGCAGGTCCTGGCCACCACATCTGACGACGGAAGCGTCGGCGTCTGGGACGTGCCGGCTGCGACCCTGCGCGAGACGTTCATCGGCCATTCCGCCTCCGCGCTCGGCCCCGTCTTCAGCCCCGACGGCACAACGCTGTACTCGGGCTCGAGCGACGGGAGCGTCATCGTCTGGGACGTGCGCGGGGAGCGCCGGCTTGGGCAGCCGTTCCGATTCGGTCCGGTCACGGCGGCCGGCGCGGGAGCCTACGGGCCGACCCGCAACGTGTCGACCGCGACGGCGGTAGCACCCGACGGCTCCGTCTTCGTGACGTCGTCGGCCCCAGGGCGGGTGACGCTTTGGCGCTCGCGCGATCACGCCGTCCTCGCCGAGCTGCACGAGCCGCGAGGCTACATCCGGTCCTTCGCGTTCAGCCACGACGGCCGTCTCCTCGCGGCGACCGGCGACGCGCCCAAGACCGTGCTCTGGAGCCTCGCCACACGGAAGATCGTCAGGTTCCTCGGTGCCGGCGCTGCAGCTGTTGCCTTCTCTCCGGACGATCGTCTCGTCGCAACAGCGGGCCTTGACGAGATGCTCCGCATCTACGACGTGCGCACGGGTCGCAGCACGGAGACGGTGCAGCTGAACGGGTCGTTGCAGGATCTCGACTTCAGCCCGGACGGGCGCCTCCTCGCGGCCACCGGCCTTCGCGGCGACATCGTTATCTGGGACGTGCAGCGGCGCCAGGCGGCGCAGACGATTTACCACGGGATCGCGATCCACACGCTCAGCTTCTCGCCCGACGGCAAGGAACTCGCGACCGGAGACCACTCCGGCGAAGTCGACTTCTGGGACCCGCACCTCGGACGCCAAGTCGGGCCGACTCTCCGCGGTCAAAACGGGCTCGTCACGAGCGTGTCGTACAACCCAGACGGCACCGAGCTCGCCACGACCAGTGCCGACGGCAAGCTCCGACTGTGGGACCTCGCGTTGGGGAAGCTGGTCGGGGCGCCCTTGCCGGGCGCCGGCGCGCGTGGATCGGGCGGATTCTTCCCGGACGGAAAGCACGTGATCGCGGCATTCGAGTCCGGAACTGGCGTGATCTGGACTGTTGACCCTGCCGCCTGGAAGGCCCAGGCGTGCCGGATCGCGCACCGGAACCTGACGCGCGCAGAGTGGCTGGATCTCCTACCGGGGCGCGGCTACCGCGCGATCTGCCCCTAGCGCCCTCCTGATTTCCGACGGCCTTTGCCCACATGCGGTTGAAAGCGCTTCACTGTAGAGGCGACGCCGGGACCTGATCTGCAAATCAGGCCGATTTGGGCGCCGCGGACATGTCGCGAGACGTCGCGCGTGTCGTTTCTGATGTGTCCGTTTTGTGTCCGCGCTTGGTTGCTCACCTGGGCAACGCGGACCTGGCGTGCGCTGGGTCGCGGATGCGGGTTGGTCCTCGCCGGAGCTGCTGGCGAGATCGTCCTCGGCGCCGATCGGATGTAGCCGGAGTGCCGATTGGCGCGCCCGTTCCGAGCGCGTGAGTTTCGATCCCATCTCGGTGGTGTCGGGCCGGCGTCGCCGCAAGTCACTCCGAGTCGGGCGGCCGCATCAATCCTTGGGTCGCGCCCGGCCGTAGCGGGACCGATGAGCTCAACGCCAAGGACGAAGACCCGCGGCGATGTTCGTGGGTCACGTGATCTCGGACCCACCTTGCGGGGGACAACCGGAGCGTTGGAGCTGCCCGCCCTCCGGTAGTCCCCCAGCCTCTAGAAGGAGCAGTTGCCGGGATCCGGCTCGTCAATTCTCGCCGACTCACCCTGAGGCACACGCGGGAAGGTGACGAAAAGGACATACGGGACGGTGCCCGTGTTGATGACCTGATCCACTTCGCCAGGTCGCTCGATGAATGCCTGCCCCGCGCCGTACGTGGTGGCCTGGCATTGGCCCCCGAGCGATCGGTAGACGGTGAGCGTGCCCGTCTTTACGACGATGATCGCGCCTCCCGGATGGGAGTGCCAGCCGGAGGAGCCGCCCGGGTCGACCGTGATCTGCGCCATCGCGACGTCCGTTCCGACTTGAGCGGGATGGTCCCATCCGACGCGTTAGTCCACGCGCCAAGGGGACGTTCGTCAGCCCTGACGGCGGCGTGGCCCCTCCAGGTGCGACGGTGACTGCCGTGACGACGCCGGCGAGTCCCACGCTCAGTAGTGCCCATCTCACGACCCGTTTCATGCCTGCTCCTTTCGCTGTCGAGCCTCGTTCGTGGTTCATCTCTTCTCCTCTCGGTCGGCGTTATCGGACGAGACCGCCTCGACGATGCGGAGGGGGCTGAGCTCCGCGAGCTGTCCCGCCAGAGCCGCAGCTCGGCTCGAGGGGGCGTCGAAGACGAAGAAACAGATCTCGTCCTCGGGAACGTGGCGCCGTAGCGCGTGGGTCGACGGCGACCCGTGCCTTCCGGATCCCCAGCGGAAGTTTCGCGCAAGTTGCCGCGCGCAGCGGCGCTCGGCGAGATCTAGCCGCTGATGCGGCCGGGGCGGAGTGGGCGGACGTGGTCGCGCACCTTTTCGAGGGCGCCCGAGAGCGCTGTGAGGTCGCGCTCGTTCAGGTGCTGAGCGAAGTGCTCGTTGATTCCGCGCCGGTGCACGCTCCGCGCGTTTGTGAGTGCTTTCTGCCCGGCCGGTGTCATCACGATCTCGATCACGCGCCGATCTGCGGCGGGAGTTTGGCGCTCCACCAGGCCGGCCTCTTCCATGCGATCGATCACCCGGGTTAAGCCGCTCTTGCTCGCGAGGATGCGGCTCGCGAGTTCGTTCATGCGGATGCCTTGCTCGGCCTCCTCGAGGTGGACGAGCACGTCGTACCAGCGGAGAGAAATACCGCGTTCTTCTTGCAGATCTGCGTCGAGGATGTCGATCAGCGCGAAGGCGGACTCGAGGAACGTTCGCCAGACGACAAGTTGCTGCCGGGAGGGGCTTGACAGAGATGGTTCGCTTTGCAACTGTTCTGCAGCCGATAGTTCCATGTGCGACTGATGTGCAGCGTACCAGCGAGGAGGTCGAGATGGCGCCCGCGGGACAGACACTGGTCGAGCAACCGGAGGAGACGCAGGCGCCGCCGAGCCCGGAGCGGATCCTTCAGCTCGGCCTCGCCTTCTGGGGCTCGAAGACCTTGCTCAGCGCGGTCGAGCTCGGTGTCTTCACCGAGCTGGCGAACGGTCCGCTGACCGCAGAGGAGATCGGCGAGCGGCTGAGGCTGCATCCACGTAGTCGCCGCGACTTCGTTGACGCGCTGGTCGCGCTCGGGATGCTCGCCCGCGAGGGCGAGCGGTACGCGAACACCGTCGAGACCGACCTCTTCCTCGACCGCGCCAAGCCTTCGTACCTCGGCGGCATGCTGGAGATGGCTAACGCGCGCCTGTACCCGTTCTGGGGGCGACTGACGGAGGCGTTGCAGACGGGGCAGCCGCAGAACGAGGCACGCACGGGCGGCAGCTTCTTCGCCGCGTTGTACGACGACCCGGAGCGCCTCCGCCAGTTCCTGCACGCGATGACCGGTCTCAGCCTGGGCGCGTCTATCGAGATCGCGAAGCGGTTCCCGTTTGCCGACTACGAGAGGGTGCTCGACGTCGGCTGCGCCGAAGGAGGGCTGCTCGTGCAGCTCGCGCTCGCGCACCCGCACCTGCGCGCGAGCGGCTTCGACCTACCCGCAGCTCGCGACGCATACGAGGACTACGTTCGCTCCTTCGGCCTCGACGAGCGGCTCGAGTTCTGCGGCGGCGATTTCTTCCGTGACGAGCTGCCGCCGGCGGATGTCGTCGTCCTCGGGCACATCCTCCACGACTGGAGCCTCGACGAGAAGAAGCAGCTACTGCGGAAGGCATACGACGCCGTTCCCAAAGGCGGGGCCCTGATCGTCTTCGAGACGATCATCGACGACGACAGACGCGAGAATGCCTTCGGCCTCCTGATGAGTTTGAACATGCTGATCGAGACGCCGGAAGGGTTCGACTACACCGGAGCCGACTGCCAGCAATGGATGCGCGAAATCGGCTTCACCGACACGCGCGTCGAGCACCTGATCGGTCCCGACTCGATGGTCGTCGGCATCAAGTAACGCGTCGCGTAGCTGACGCGAGCCGAAGCTCGTAGAGCGGATCGATTCGAGAGCCGAGACTCTGTCCTGGCTCGTTCTGTACTTGGTGGCGGTCTACGTGACCGCTGCGATCGCGTCGACGATCACCGGGACGTTCAACGGGGAGGGACCTTGCCCTGGCGATGAGCGTGCATGACGTCCCGCATCAGCCCACAGCTCGACGATGAGGTCGCTGAAGCCGTTGGTGACGGCCGCGTTTTGTGCGAAGCCAGGCTCGCAGTAGACGTAGCAGACGGCGCGAATCCACTCGGTCACCCGATCGAGCTCCCCGAGCTCACGCTTGAGGGAAGCGAGCATCGAAAGAGCGGTCATGCGTGCCGCTTGATAGCCCTCGTCAAGTGTCAGCTCGCGGCCGACGACGCCCTGAACTAGCGGGGTCGGCCCGTCGAAGGGCCCATGGCCAGCGATGTAGGCGAGTCCGGCATGAACCTTCACGAGCTCGTAGTTGCCTGGCGGGACGATGGGGGCGGGTAGTGTCAGCCCAAGCTCATCCAGTCGAGTTTCGATTCTTCCCATCGCGGTGAGCCTAATCGGCTCGATGTCTGAGAGCACGGTGGAGCGAGGCGCTCGCTTCCGTCGCCGCGGTCTGTGCGTAAAGTTCGACAGGTGGCTGAGGTGCGCCTGAGGACGGTTGACTCATTCACCGACAGGCCGTTTAGCGGCAATCCCGCAGCAGTGGTCATGCTCGACGAAGCCCCCTCGGATGAGTGGATGGCTGCGGTCGCGCGCGAGACGAACCTGGCGTTTCCGTCGCCGAATGGCGGCTACTTCGACCTGCACAACTTTCGCAACCGCTAATGGAAGCCCGCTCCGTGCCGGGATTTCCACATTTGAGCTCTCGCGGTACATGGGAACGAGCCTCGGAATGATCGACCGCCACTACGGCCACCTCGCCCGAGACGGGCGCGAGCACGCAATCAGGCTGCTGGACATATTCACCGGCGCTGAGCCCGGCGTCCACGCGGTGGACGCTGCGTGCACGCTGAACGAGCGGGACGTCGCCCACGGAGAAAACACGACCTACCGCTGAGCAGGCAAAAATGCTTGTTGCACCCCTCCCTTGAAGGACCCTGAGCCTCCCCGGAAATCCTCGGACCTGTCCCCAGAACCTAGCCCCAAAGGGGCGCGTGCTTGCAGGCGACGATGGGGCTCGGCGAGTGACCGTTCGGAGCGGCTTCGGACGTCCGCCGTGTGTTCTTGCTGGTGCCGCATCGGCCAGCCAGGCTACCGCTGCGCGCGGATGGCGTCGGCGAAGCGGGGGACGCCTGCGGTCGTGAGTGCGCGCAGGAGTTCGTCGAGTAGCCAGGGTGGGTTGAGGTCGGCGGCCTGTTGTTCGAGCGCGGCTCGACGGCCTCGGGTTGAGGTCGTAGAGGTCGAGCAGGAAGTCTTCGGGGTGAGTCGCTTCGACGCCGACCGGCTCGCACGCCTGGGGCGGGAAGCCGTTGAGGTCGAAGGTGACGATCAGCTCCGAGTCGGCGGCGACAGCGGCGGCGAGGACGGGCCGGTCTTTGGGGTCGTTGGTCTCACCATGCGCGCCGCTGGCCCATACGGCAGGGGGAGGGGTCGTGTGGCCCCTCCCCCTGCTCGGTTAGCTGCCGTTGATGCGCTGCAGGATGTCGCGTTGGGCGTACTTCTGTGCGTCGGTCGAGGGTCCGATACGCACTGCCTCGGCAGTTGCCATCACCGTCGCGAAGGCGGTGTCGTTAGTGCCGTTACCATCCGTGTCGACCAGCTCGGTGAGGTCGAAGGCACCGTTGGCGAAGTTCAGCCAGGTCGCCAGGAGCTGTCGGTCGAGCTGATTGAACGCTGCGCCCTCGTTCTGCTTCACGTCGAGCACGTCGAACGCGTCCTGCACCGTCGACGCGTTCCGCACCTCGTCGAAGACGGTGCTCATGAAACCGACGATTGCGAGGTAGCACTGCCGCTGCGCTTCGGTGAATGCGGTCGGCCGCGGCCGGTACTGCGTCAGCCAGTAGCCGGCACCGCGCTGCAGGGAGGCGTTGCCGGCGACGATCACCTTGACCGTGTCGGAGGCCGTGCCCGCGTCGTCGTCGGCGGCCCCAAAGGTGACCGTGTAGAAGCACGCGTCGCCGAAGGCATGCGGCCGCGGGTCGGTCACGTCGCGCGGATTGATCGTCGGGCTCGGATCCGGGTCCGGGTTGAAGGCCGGATCGTTCAGGTAAAGGGTCGAGACGTCGGGTACCGGTGCACCGTCGCCCCAGTCCCAGGTCAGCGTCAGGTCGTCCGATCCCGGGTCGGTCGAGCGGGCCGAGAACGGGATCGTCTGTCCCGCGTGTACGACGAAGGTCTGGACGCCGTTGATGCTCACGGTTCCTGTCTCGTCGATCGTGGCGGTCGGGTTCACGTTGGTGATCGTCACAGTCGTCTGCTGGCACAGAGCTGCTCCGCCATCATCGTCGGCTGCGCAGACGGTGACAATGAAGCTGCCGTCGTCGCCGTAGACGTGTGACGCCGCGAAAGTGAGCGTGGCGTCTGGCCGGTTGTTCTCAAGGGTGCCCGGCAGCGGCTGCGGTCCGGTCGCGTCGCCCCAGTCAATCGACGCGGTCAGCGAGTCGAGCCAGCCGGCGTCGACGACCATGCCGGTCACCTGCATCGAGGCTAGCTCCACAGTCGGCCCGTTATTGGCGAGGCCGACGATCGTCGGGGCGACGTTGTTGATCGTGACCGTCGCCGAGTCGGTGCTCGAGTCGCCGAAGGCATCGGTCACCTGGACGCGCACCGTTCGCACGCCGTTGTCACCGACGAGGCTGAAGGTCGGCGTCTGGCTCGTCGAGTCGTCGAACTGGCCGTCGTTGTCGAGATCCCACGCGTAGGTCAGAGCATCTCCATCGGGATCCGTCGAGCCTGCAGCGGTCAGGCTAACGTCAGTGCCCTCGTTCGTCTCGTACGGGCCGCCCGCGTCGGCGACGGGTGCCTGGTTCGGCCCGAACGCCGCGCTCATGCCCGAGGCACAGCTCGTCGTGAGCACGCGCATGCGCACCCCGGAGCTCGACCCGTCGTACAGGTCGGAGCTGGGATTCGTCGTATCGCCGAACAGCGTGTTGTTCGTGGAGCCCGGAAACGGGTCGCCGGCGTCCGCGGCTCCGTTCGCGTCGAGCTCTGCGAGGCCATCTGCCTCGTCGATGTCGACGAGGCGATGTGACGCAGCAGTGTGGCCACCGTTTTGGTTGCCGGTCTGCGCCTCGTCGATGTGCCAGACAAGAATCCCGCAGCCTGCGATTTGGGCGTCGAAGAGCACCTGCTGCCGGTTTTCGACTAGGAAGTACTCGCCGCTGCCGCCGATCTCGAATCCGTTCGGGTTGTTCCGGAACTGGTGCACTTCGCCGCTGTCCTCGACTCGCGAGATCGACTCGATGAACCGGTCGGTCGGCTGGTGGACGACCGGGGTTATCCAGTCGAGGAACGCCTTGCTCCACGGGTCGTAGTGGGGCGGCGTGTCCGCGTTGTTCGTCGTTCCGAGAAACTGGCTTGCCATCGTGCTCCAGGTATGGACGCCGCCGAATCCGACATCGGTGTCGTAGAGGTCGGGCAGGCCAAGCGAGTGTCCCAGCTCATGGGCGAACAGGCCGATCGTCTGCATTTGGTTACAGAGCGACGGATTCGTGAGCGCGTATGTGACCTCCGAGGTGATGATGAACGGCCTGATCGTCTTGCCATCCGCCGTCGCCGTGGTATCGAGCCCACCGGAGTGCGGCCAGAGATTGTCGCTATTCGTCCCCGTCGCGCAGCCGTCGTGTGGGCCGCCGCCCGCGTAGATGATCCCCAACGCGTCGACCGTTCCATCGTTGTCGTTGTCGTAATCAGCAAAGTTGACGTTCGCATCGATGTCCGCGATCGCCTCGCGGACAAGATCATCGTCGCCGTCCGCATTCGTGCTGTTGTTGTTGTAGAAGTTGCGGTTGTTCGCGAGGTTGACGCAGTCGGCTGTGCCGCCGTTGTCTCCGACGACCGTGCCGGCAAACTGCAGGTCACCGTACGAGATCTCGTTGAAGAAGGCGTCGAGGTCTCCCGGCCCCGATGCCCCTCCGCCGAACATGTTTGTCTGCATTTGCGCGGGCGTGAAGGTGCACCCGAGGTCGGTGAACTCCGCCACGATGAAGAGCAGATCGGTGTCGCTTCCCGCCCACGGCGGCGCTGTGGCGAGGGACGGTACGCCGATCGCCGGTGCGCCTTCCGCCGCGCGGGCCGCGTTGATCGCCTCGCGCGTCGGCCGCAGGTGCTTCGGCGCTCTCGGCTTGTCCTTGTTGGCGACGTCCGGCGACGGCTTCAGCCCTCCGCCGACGTCACGCTCGGCATACCTCCATGAGTTCGTCTTGGCGTCAAAGACGACCGCAAAGCCGTCCAGCGTCTCGTAGCCGTGAATAAACTCGTCGCCCCAGATTTTCACCTGGAGCGTCGCCCCATCCGGTTGCGTCAACGTCTTGACAACGTTCGGGTCTGCCCCGGACGCGATGGCGTCGCCTGCAAGCACGCACACCACCACCACCCCGGCGGCGGTCGCGAGTAGATGAATGCATCGCCGAAGGTGCATCTCGTCCTCTCTCGTCGTCGCCGCAGGGACTTTGGATTAGGGTGATCCTCTCGCTCCGCTTCCAAGTTGTCAACCCTGCGAACTGGCGATCCCGGGTGCGTTCGAACGCGCTCCCCCCACACCGTTCACCAGTAGCGAGACCGCGCGTAGGATGCGTAAATTCGGTCACGGCCAATTTGCAGGGAGACTCTGCTTTCGCGGTAGACGCCTTGGGCCACAGGTGCGGCGCGCGAGACGAGGTCCGGCAGCCAAAAGCGCCGCCTTCTCAAGTGTCGTTGACGCTGAAGGGTGTCAGCCCCGAATCCGAGTTTGACATCGCTCACGGGTGCCCCACCTCGTCGACGCGAAGCCGCCTGCCCAGATCCAGCGACGCGAACCACCTCGGTGGACTCATCCACGAATACACCCGAGCAGGGTGACGTATGGATTTACGTATCCGACGGCGGTGTGGGCGCAGGTTCGGGTTGCGTTCGAGGTGTTATCGTCGGCGAAGCTGCTTGGAGGAGATGGTTGGCGTGGCGACGCGGGTGTTGATCGCCGGCGGGGGCGTTGCGGCTCTCGAGGCCGCCTTGGCTTTGCGGGCCCTGGCGGAGGATCGGGTCAGCGTCGAGCTGCTCGCGCCCGAGCCTTACTTTTGGTATCGGCCGCTGGCCGTCGCCGAGCCGTTCGGTCTCGGCGAGGTGCGGCAGTTCGAGCTGGCTGAGCTCGCCGGGGCGGCCGGTGCGATCTTTTCGCCGGGGGCACTGGTCCGGGTGGACGCCGGAAGGCGGGTGGCCTGGACGTCTACGGGTGGCTCGATTCCGTACGACGTCCTGCTTGTCGCCTGCGGGGCGGTCCCGACGCCGGCCGTTGCCGGCGCCCTGACTTTCCGCGGCCCGGCAGATACGGAGCGCATGC
>WNGA01009551.1_pt1 | contig 17606 bp, 14 predicted proteins | sample 5400061 | NCBI WGS metagenome assembly WNGA01 (sample SAMN13153366, study PRJNA577476) | soil metagenome | isolation source: 100 cm soil or saprolite under grassland replicate 2 | place: USA:California | collected 2016-06-15 | reverse complement strand
CCCGGCAGCCGAAGAGCACGACGGCGGCGAGCGTGGTCGCGCCGAGGAGGGCAAGCGGGCGGGAAGCGGGTGTCCGGCCCATGCTCTATCGTAGGGACGGACCCCGCGCCGTCAAGCCGCCGTGCTCAGAAAGCGATGCGCACGTCCACACCGAAGCCCACGCGGCGCGGATCCATGACCACGGGCGCGATCCCCACCCGCACCGCTTCCCACCGGTCACTGCGGAACCGCGAGCCGATCGCGGCCCCCAGGAGCCCACCCGCGCTGGCGCCGACCGTCCCCCAGAGGACTCCTTTCAGCTCGCCCTTCACGGCCCGAATCGGCTGGGATCCGCTGTCGTGGCGCAGCGCCCGCTGCAGCACCCCGATCGTGACGAGCCCGCCCACAATCCCGCCGGCCACGAACCCCATGCTGGTCCCGTCCCGCCGGTGACGCACCTGAAGGGCGGTGACGGCGGACCACGGCACGCGCACCGCCGCGGCCGCGCTCGACTCTTCGATCCACAGCGCGTCGCCGTCGGCGATCTGCACGCGGCCCTCGATGGGCGCGGCGGCGACCTGCGGCGCCGCGACGCGGACCACGGCGCCTGGCTGGAGCGTCGGCACGGCGGACGGGGCCTGCATCAGAAGGATTGCGAAGAGCGGCGTGAACATCGGTTCCCCCGGGTGATGTAGTCGGGGGAGGATGGCGAGTGCGGCTCAAGCGGGCATCAAGCGACGTTTCCAGGACGCCGGTCTACTCTTCCGCCCGCGCGCTCCACTGCCACATGCCCGACATCGTGTTACGACTCACGGGGTGTCCCAGCTGCCGGGCGAGCATCACGATCTGCCCGCGGTGATGGCTGTCGTGCGCCATATAGTAGAGGAGGTAGCTGGGGGCGTCGTGCGGGAAGCCGACGATGCGCCGCCCCTCGGCGATCGCCGCGCCGACGATCCGCAGGACGGCGTTGCGCTTGACGCCGAGGGCGCGCGCGGCCTGGGCCGGCGTCACGCGGGCGCGGTCGAGCTCGGCCGGCACGGCGGCGTCGGGATCAGTACGCTCGAGGTAGCGCAGGCCGCAGTTGTGCAGGTGCGCGACGAGCTCGGCGATGGTCCGCACCTTCTCCGTCCCGTCGGGCCGGGCGCGCCAGACGACGGGATCCAGCTCTTCGACGAGATACTGGTTGATGCGCGCGCTCGCCGAATACGTGCGCAGCAGAACGGCGGCGGGATCGCGGCGGGCCACGGTGCCTCCTCGCGAGTCTCTCGAAGATACGACCTGTCAAGCCAGCGGCTGCACTTCCCTCCCGCAGTGTTTACAGACTCTCGCTTTGGCAAGGATCCGCTCGGCGCAATACGGACACTCCCGCTCCTCCCGGCCGGTCGGGAGGGCGCCGCGACTCGCGTCCTGAATCGTCGAGGCCTGCTCCTGGACTCGCTTCCGGAACTCGAACGGGCCATTGATGTTCTTGAACCGCTCGTGGGTGCCGCCGGTCCCCGTGACCACGATCGTCCCGTAGCCGAGGATCTTGCCGCTCACCCCCTGCTCGACGCCGATGCCTTCGACTTTCGACAGGAGAATCTCCAGCGAGCGACGGTTCAGCCACCCGACCTTGATGAGGACGCGTTTGTTGGTGACGGCAAACTCCGAGCTGCTGACGGCGACGTAGGCGACGAGCGCCGCGATCCCGGCCAACGCCAGGAAGAAGGCTCCCACTACCGCCACGCCCGCGACGACCGAGATGAGCGCGATCAGACCCAGCCCCACCGCGCCCCCGTACACGGTCCAGTGGAGCTTGGTCCGATACACGACGGTCTCGCCGGGCATCAAGCTGTCTTCGATGTAGCCCATAGCCCCCTCGCTGTGGCCGCGCTCAATCCGACGTCGGGAGAATATGGCGCGCGAAGGGCCTCCTTGCTCTGATGAGCGAGGCTGGGGATAATTCAGCCCTGGGAGAGGTGGCCGAGTGGCTTAAGGCGGCGGTTTGCTAAACCGTTATAGGGTCTAAAGCCCTATCGGGGGTTCGAATCCCCCCCTCTCCGTCGATGGACGACCCCCACCACCTGCTCCGCCACTTCCTGGCGGCGCTCGCCTACCGCACCCAGAAAGCCCTGCGCGACGCCCCGGCGTCGTTCGCCGCGTTCCGCGCCGGCGACAAAGTCCGCACGCCCCACGAGCTGGTCCGCCACATGACCAGCGTTCTGGGCTACGCCCGCACTTTCTTTACCGGCGGCAAGTACCGGCCGGAGCCGCTCCCCGCCTTTGACGACGAAGTGCGCCGCTTTCACGAGGTGCTCGCGGACCTCTCGGTCCACCTCGAGGGCGGGGCGTCGCCGCAGGGCATCACTCCCGAGCAGCTGCTGCAGGGCCCGCTCGCCGACGCGATGACCCACGCCGGCCAGCTCGCGCTGCTGCGGCGCCTGTCGGGCTCGCCCATCCCACCCGAGAACTTCGTGTTCGCCCGGATTTCGGCCGAGAACCTCGGCCCCGATCAGCCGCCGCCGGCGCGCCCCGACAAGGTGTGGCCGGAGGCGCCCTGACGACGGACTACACCCGCTCGTACACCATGCGGAAATGGTCGAGCAGCTCGCGCTCGAAGCAGATCGTGTTGGCACTCACCCCGGAGACGAACGCCAGGCGGAAGTCCTCGCTCATCAGGTAGCGCGGGACCAGCGACACCTTGAGCAGCAACTTACGCCAGGAGAACGTCGCGAATCGCTTGCGCCACTGCCGGATCGTTTCGATGTAATCGAGGCGGCCGCTCTCCTTGTGCAGCAGCCGGAACTCGGGCGCCGCGTTGCGCTCCACCTGCTCCGACCCGAACGGCAGCCACGACCCCGGAAACGTCTTGGTCATGAGGCCCAGCGCCCACGCGTCGGAATCTCGGGGGGCGTGGACGTCGATTGTCTCCGGCCGGATCATGTTGCGCCCGAACACCATCGTCTGCAAAAACAGCCTGCTGCCGCGGGGCAGCACGGCGCCCGCGGCGCGGAACACGCGGCGGTACACCTCGTCCTGCTGGCCGGTGCGGTACTCCGCTGGCGAGCAGAAGTGCTCGAAGGCGCCGATGCTGGCGACGGCGTCGAAGCCCCCGAAGGTGTCGCGCGTGATGGTGCGACAGTCGTGCAGGTGCACGTCGAGGCCGTTGCGGCGGCAGGCGGCGAACTGGCCCCGTGACAGCGTCACGCCGACGCCCGCCGCGCCGCGCGCCTTGATATAGCGCAGCAGTCCGCCCCAGCCGCACCCCATGTCGAGCGCGCGCTGCCCCGGGGCGAGCCGCAGCTGGTCCCACACAAAGGCGTGCTTGCGGCGTTGCGCGTCTTCGAGTGTGAGCGAGAAATCGCCGTCGTACTTGGCGCCGCTGAAGTCCCCGGTCTCGCCGATGCTCAGCCGGAAAATCTTGTCGATCAGGGTGTAGGTGAAATCGATGTCGCGCTGCGTGGCCATGGAGCGCGAAACTAAAGGGGCGTCCCCTTGTTCGCGACCCCGCCCTTGCGGATACTTCAGCCGCGATGCCCGACCGCGTCCGCTTCGCCCCCTCCCCCACCGGCTACCTGCACGTCGGGGGCGCCCGCACCGCCTTGTTCAACTGGCTGTACGCGCGGCGCACCGGCGGCACCTTCCTGTTGCGTATCGAAGACACCGACAAGCAACGCTCCACTGACGAGCACACCCAGGTCATCCTCGACGGGCTCAAGTGGCTGGGCCTCGATTGGGACGAGGACCTCACGTTCCAGGGTGCACGGGTGAAGCGCCACCAGGAGGTGGCCGATCAGCTCCTCGCGTCGGGCCAGGCGTACCTCGAGGAGGGCGTCATCCGCCTGCGCGTCCCGCCCGGGGAGATCGCCTGGGACGATGCGGTGCACGGCCGCATCAGCTTCCAGGGCGAGGACATCAAGGATTTCGTGATCCTGCGGTCGGATCGCAGCCCGCTGTACAACTTCGCCGTCGTCGTCGACGACCTCGACATGCGGATTTCCCTGGTGTTGCGCGGGGACGACCACATCTCCAACACGCCGAAGCAGCTTGCGGTGTACCGCGCCCTCGGCGCCGCGCCGCCGCGCTTCGGCCACGTGCCGATGATCAACGGCCCCGACGGCAAGAAGCTCTCCAAGCGCCACGGGGCGACCGCCGTCGGCGACTATCAGCACCTCGGCATTCTCCCGGCGGCGCTGCGCAACTTCCTGGCTCTGCTCGGCTGGAGCCCCGGCGGCGACAAGGAGATCATGACCCTCGACGAGATGATCCGGCTGTTTTCGCTCGAGGGCATCCTCAAGAAGCCCGCCGTGTTCGACATGACGAAGCTCGAGTGGATGAACGGCCAGTATCTCTCGATGGCCTCGGCTCAGGACCTGTATTCCCTGGTTGCCCCACAGCTCGAGAAGCTGGGCCTGAACGGCAACCAGGACGCGGTGCTCAAAGCCATCGCGGCCGTGAAGACGCGCTCGCGCACGACGCTCGACGTCGCGCGCCAGGTGGCCGTGCGGCTGGACGCGAAGTTCGTGGAGTTCGACGACAAGGCCAAGAAGGAGATCGCTAAAGACCCCGCCGGCCACGTGGCGGCGCTGCAGGCGGCCGCTACCAGTATCGCGTGGGCAGTTTCGAGTACGTGGGGCGGCGCATCACGTTCGACGACGCCGACGTCGGCTATGTCGAGCAGCTGGACAGCCTGATTCACACGTACTGGAGAGGCGCGACCGTCGACGTGTATTACGACCCGTCCCGCCCGACCATCGCGGTCCTCGATCGCCGCAACCGCCTCCACTACTACGAAGCGACGGTGTTCGCCGCGGGCGCGGCGGTCGGGGTCCTGTTGCTGGTGGCAGCGTTCTGGAAAGCGCGTGCGGCTGCGGCTACGGAATCGCCTTGATGGTATCCGCCGGCTGCTTCTGGCGCCGCTGGAACTCCCGCTCGGCGTCCTGGCGCGCCCGCAGCTCGCGCACGTAGCGCCGGAAGTCCTGGTAGGTCTGCGCCCGCGCCGCGGCGCGCAGGATGTCCTGCCGCATCTCGTCGAGATGCCGCGCTCGCAACGCCTCGTCGAAATTCCCCTGCGGCAGGTTCAACGGCAGCAGCGCGAGAGCCGCGGTGGGAATCTTGATCCCCGCGATGTGGATGTACTGGGAGTCGATCCCGAATGTCTTCCCCGCCACATCCGTCGTCCACGACGGGCGACGCCGCTCGCGCTGCACTTCGTCGTAGATCTCGTTCAGCGAGTCCACCATGGCGCGCAACCGCCGCACCACCACCGAGTCCCGGGACGTCGAATCGCCGTAGATCTCTTCCGCCACCGCCGCGGGCAGCGCCGGCCGCGGGCTCACCCACAGATGGCCGTCTCCCAGAATCGGTCCCGGGATGAACCAGCGCGGGCCCGCCGCCCGCGACCGCGCCGCCACCGCGCTGTCCGGCGCGGGGGGCGGCGGGACCATGGTGGCCGGGGTCGGCGTAGCGGGCGCGGGGCGGCCGTATCCGCCCGCTTTGGCCGCGCGACTGGGCCGGGCCCCCCCGTACGGCGGCAGCTCCACCTCGGGCGACACGACGATGAACCGCGGATGCTCGGCACCCTTGAAGCTGAGCGAGGCGCGCAGGAAGATCACCGCTGCCACGGCATGCACCGCCGCCGCAACGACCCAGCCGGTCCGCGACCGGAGCGACGAGACCTGCCGGAAATCAAACAGTCGCTAGCACCTTGCCGAGGCGCTCCGCCGCCTCGCGCAGCCGCGGCGTCCCCACCGTCAGCGCCACGCGGAAGAATCCTTCCGCCCCCGGACCGAACGCGCTCCCCGGCAGCACCACCACACCCGCCTCTTCGATCGCGCGGCGCTGGAACGCGCCCGACGACACGCCCTCCGGCAGCGGCACCCACACGTACAGCGTCGCCCGCGGCACCTCGGCCTCGAACCCGCTCGCCGCGAGCGCGGGGACGAGCGAGTCGCGGCGCTCTCGGAACTGCGCCACATAGCCGCGGATGATCACCTCCGCCTGATCGAGCACGGCGGCGCCGGCCGCCTGCACCGCCAGGAACGCGCCCGTGTCCACGTAATTCTTCACCTTCGCCATCGCAGCGATCAGCTCGCGCCGCCCCACCGCCCAACCCAGTCGCCATCCGGTCATGCAAAAACTCTTGGAAAGCGAATGGAACTCCACCGCGACGTCGCGCGCGCCGGGGATCTCGAAGATGCTGGGTGCGACGTAGCCGTCGAACGTGATCTCGCAGTACGGGTTGTCGTACGCGATGAGGATGTCGTGCCGCCGGCAGAACTCGACGGTGCGCTCGAGGTAGTCGCGCGGCGCGACGGCCGCCGTGGGATTGTTCGGGTAATTGAGGTAGACGAGCTTGGCGCGCTTCACGACGTCTTTGGGGATGTCCGCCATCTCGAGCAGGAACTGCGTGCGCGTCGTGAGCGCGTACAGGTACGGCTCCGCGCCCGCCAGCACCGTGCCGCCGTGGTAGACGGCGTAGCCGGGATCGGGCACGATGGCGACGTCGCCCGGGTCGAGCACCGCCGCCGCGAAGTGCGCGATGCCCTCCTTCGAGCCGAGCAACGGATGCACCTCGGCGAACGGATCGAACGTCAGCCCGAAACGCCGCTTCAGGTACGCCGCGGCCGCCTCGCGGAACGCGGGGAGGCCGATCTGGAACGGGTAGCGGCTCATCGCCGGGTCCTGAATCGCCTGGGTCAGCGCCTCGACGGCGACGCGCGGCGGCGGGAAGTCCGCGTCGCCGGCGCCGACGTCGATCAGGTCCACGCCCTGCTGCAGCAGCCGCCGCTTGATCGCGGGCAGCTCCGCCATCGGATAGCCCGGCAGCGCCGCGAGTCGCTTCGAGAATTCCGTCACGTTTTCCCTCTACGGTTTTCCTCTACGCCGTTCTCTCTACGTCTTTCGTTTCTAAAATCTACACCACCCGCCTATCTCGGCAGTCCCCCCCGCGGCAGGAACATCCCCGGCGCGAACGCGATGGCGTCCACCGCGATCAGCAGCCCGTCTCGCGGCAGCGTCTGCACGCCCACCACGGTGCCCGCCGGCGGATTGCGCGGCGGGAAATACGCGGGGCCGGCGTCGCGGATCAGCTGGAGGTCGGCGGGATGGAGGTTCACGACGTAGACGGTGAGCTTCGTGACGTCGCCGGGAGTCGCGCCGGCGATCCGCAGCACCTGGCTCAAGTTGGCGAACGCCTGCGCCGCCTGGGCTTTGAGATCGCCGGGGCCGACGAGCTGGCCGAGGCTGTCCAGGGCAACTTCCCCCGAGACATAGACCGTGGTGCCGACTTTCACCGCGTGCGTGAATCCGTCGAGACCCGCCATCGTCCCGGGATTGATGTAACGCCGATCGGGGGTGACCGATCCCGGCCGCTCGGGCGGTCCCGCGGCCATGCAACCGGTCGCCACGATCACGCCGAGCCCCCACCAATACCGCCCCCTCATGCGTCTCCCTCCGGTCCGCGAGTGTTTCAGGCAGGAGCGCCGATGCCGTGGCGCGCGAAGAACTCCTCGCACGCCTCCAGAACCTCCCGCCACGGGCCGACCACGCGGCTCGCGCGGGGGAGGCCCTCGAGAATCATCGTGCCGTAACGTTTCGTGACGACGCGCCGGTCCAGGAGCACGACGGCGCCGACGTCGCTCTTGCTGCGGATCAGCCGCCCGAACCCCTGCTTGAGCTTCAACGCCGCGTGCGGCACCAGGTAGTGCGTGAAGCCGTCGAGCCCCTGCTCGCTGAGACGTTCCAGCCGCGCCGCCGTTAGCGGCTCCGTCGGCACCCGAAACGGGAGCTTGGCGAGAATCAGCACGCGCAGCGCCCGCCCTGGAACATCTACCCCTTCCCAGAACGAATCGGTCCCGAGCAGGATCGCGGAGCCGAGCTCGCGGAAACGCCGCAGCAGCAGGTCACGCGGCGCCGTGCCCTGGACGAGCAGGGGCCACCGCCCGCCCAGCTGGCCGTCCACTGCCTGCGTCGTGCGTTTGAGCGCCGCGTGGCTCGTGAACAGGCAAAACAACCCGCCGTCGGAGGCGTGCGCGAGGTCCACGAGCGCCCGGGCCACCGCGGCGTCGTGACCGGTTTCGTCGTCGCGGGGCTCGGGAGAGTCGGTGGGGATGCCGAAGATGCACTGCGACGGAAAATCGAACGGCGAGGCCAGGATCTCCCGCACGGTGACCCGCGACGGCGGCCGGTCCAGCCCCAGCCGTTCCTCGAGGAACGTGAACTCGCGGCCGGCGGCGAGCGTCGCACTCGTCAACACCACCGTCTCGACGCGGTCGAACAGCGATTCCTTGAGCAGCGGCGCCAGGTCGAGCGGCACGGCGGCGACCAGGACGTTGGTCTGGCGGCGGCCGCGGCGCTCGAGCCACCGCACCGCCGGGCCACTCGCTGTCGCGTTGCCGGGCGCGGGGCGGAGCGCGGCCGTGAGACCCTGCGCCGCGGCGCCGAGCCGGCGCACCACGCCCCGCAGCTCGCCGACGATCTGCGCGTTGCGCTCGGTGGGATCGTCGAGCGCCAGACGGTCGGCGACGGTTTCGACGCCGTCCCGCAGCCGATCGAAGGCGACGAGCAGGTTGTCGAGCGCCACGCCGAGCCCCTCGGCCCAGATGGGGTCGGCGGCGAACGCGTCGGTGAGGCGCAGCGGGGATTCCGTCTCCGTCCGTCGCGTCAGGTGGGCGAACAGCTCGTCTGCCCAGCGGCGCGCCGAGCGCAGCGCGTCGGCGATCCCGCGCGTCACGAGGTCGCGGCTCGCGGCGCTGAGCAGGTCTTCGCGGTTCGCCAGCTCGCGCGTGAGCGTGGGGAGCAGCCCGCGCCCGCCCCGCTCCAGGCGGCCCAGCAGCCGCTGCACGCCCACCTGGCTCACCTGCGCGCCGAGGTGCCGGGCGGCGACGTCCTCCAGGTGATGGGCTTCGTCGAGAATGAGCCGGCGATACGGCGGCAGCACCGCCGCCTCGAGCCAGTTGTCCGACGCGAGCCGCACGGCCAGATCCGAGGCGAGGAGGTGGTGGTTGACGACCACGACGTCCGCCTCGGCGGCGCGGCGCCGCGCCTGGAAGACGAAGCAGCGCTCGAAGTGGGGGCACTTGAGCCGGGTGCACAAGTCGGACTCGGCGCAGACCGCGTCCCACACGTCGTCGGACGGGCCGTCGGCGAGGTCGGAGAGACTGCCGTCCGTCGTGCTGCCGGCCCACGCCGCTACCGCGTCCAGCTCGGCGGCCGCCTCGGGCTCGAGTAGCGATCCCGCGGCGCCGCGGGCCTGCTCGAGCCGCGCCAGGCAGACGTAGTTCCGCCACCCCTTGAGCAGGGCGAACGTCGGCGTGTGCTCCCCGGTGGCGAGCGCCCGCGCCAGCGCCGGCAGGTCCTTGCCGACCAGCTGCTCCTGGAGGTTGATCGTGTTCGTCGAGACCACCGTGCGCTCGCCGTTGGCGCGTGCCCACGCCAGCGCCGGCACCAGGTAGGCGAACGACTTCCCCACCCCGGTGCCCGCCTCGAGCAGCGCCACGCCGCCGTCGTTGTACGCGTCGGCGATGTACGCCGCCATGTCGCGCTGACTGGGGCGGTCTTCGAACGCGCCGAGCGCCTGCGCCGCGGCGCCGCTCGGCGCCAGCAGGCCGGCGATCGCCACCGCGTCGAGCCGCACCGCGGCCCGGGAGCGCGGCACCTCGACCACGACGTAGAGCTCGGTGACCTCGTTGTCCACGATGCCGAACCCAACGCCGCCGTCGTGCAAGCGCGCCGCCACCGAGAGGTCCGCGCCGGAGGGCTCGAGCACCCCGCTGGGATGGTTGTGCAGGAGCAGCTCGCCGCGCGCCGCGATCCCGGGGAGCGCGAGCACGGCGTCCACGGTGCCGCGCGCCGCCACGCGGGCGTCCGCGATCTGGCCGTTGCCGTCGAGCCGCACGACGAACGACACCTCGCGCCCGTGTGCCGCGCGGATCTCCGCGCGCAACAGCTCGCGAACGGCCGGCGCGAGCCGCTCGACGCTCACGTCTTGAGCTCGCGCTTCTTGGCGGCGGGGAACAGCACGTTGTTGAGGATCAGGCGATAGCCCGGCGAGTGCGGATGCAGGGATAGATCGGTCGGCGGATCGCCGATCTGGTGCTGCGGGTCCTCCGGATCGTGGCCGCCGAAGAAGGTCCACGTGCCCTTGCCGTGGTCGCCGTGAATGTACTTCACCCACGGCGCGCCCTCCTCGTCGCCCAGCACGGTGTCGCCCGGCTTCAAGCGCTCGCGCACGAACGACGTCGTCAGACCGTAGAAGTCGGGGATCACCTGGCGGTGGTTCTGCACCAGCATCGTCGGCACCGGATCGATCTTCGCGCTGAAGTTGAACAGCTTGAAGGCGCCGAGCGGTTGACGTCGCCCCGGCGCGTTCACCTGATGCCCGTCGATGTCGGAGAAGCTCGCCACGGTCGGGTCGGGCTCGACATGCCCGCCGGTGAACGCCAGCGCCCGACCCCAGTCGAGCTTGGCGTCGGCCTGGGGATCGGGGGGCGTGCCGTCGGCGTACGAGGCGGCGATGTCCACGCGCTCGGCGGCGAGCGCCAGGTCCAGCGTCTCCGTCGCCGTGCACATCGCGAACACAAATCCGCCGTTGCCGACGTACTCCCGGATCTGACGCGCCACCCCCTTCTTCAGGTCCGGCACGCTCTCGAACCCCAGCTGTCGCGCCGCCGTCTGGTTGGAGCGCACCATCTCGGCGAGCCACGGCGAGCCGGCGTAGATCAAATAGAACTTCGAGTACTGGCCGGTGAAGTCCTCGTGATGCAGGTGCAGCCAGTCGTAGTCCTTGAGCCCACCCCCGATCACTTCCGGATCCCAGATCTTGGAGAACGGGACGCCGGCGTACTGCAGCGCCATCGTGACCGCGTCGTCCCACGGCGGGGCGTTGGGCGGAACGTAGACGGCGACCTTGGGCGCCTTCTCGAGCGGCACGGCATCGGCGTTCGCGCCCGCGATCTCGCCGCGGATCGCCGTCAGGCGCGCGTCGTCCACCGGCTCCAACGCGACCCCGGCGAGCGCGGTCTCGCGGCGGATCGCGACGCCGTCGGGCACGAGGAACGACCCGCCGCGGTAGTTCAGCAGCCACTCCGCCTTGAGTCCCGCCTGGAGCAGCCGATACGCGACGCCGTACGCCTTGAGGTGGTCGCTCTGCGATTCGTCCATGGGAATAAGCAGCGACGGAATGGCGGACAGGCGGACCGGCGGACGCCACCCCAGGATGTCGGCCCCGACCGCCAGTCCGCCCGTCCGCCCGACCGCCCGAAGGAACTCTCGCCGCTTCATGACCGCGGAATCACTCCCTTCGCCCGCTCCAGTTCGCGCCGCGCCTCAGGGACCACGGCGCTCGTGGGATAGGTGAGGATCAGGTGCTCGAGGTGCGCGACCGCGTCCTCGGCCTTGCCGCGGCGCAGCAGCAGCCGCGCCCACGCCAGCTCGGCGGCCGGCGGCGCGGCGCCGGCGGCCGTCCCCGCCCCCGCCACGATCTCGGCGAACAGCACCGCCGCGGTCGAGTCGTGCACGCCGCCCAGCGCCATCGCGACCCGTCCTGCGAGCAGCAGCACGTCCGCGCGGCCGCTCTGCGCGGGCAACGCGCCCGCCGCGCGCCGCAGGGCTCCCACCGCCGCCGCCGAGTCCCCGCGGGCGAGCAGCAGCAGCGCCGCGCCAAGGTCCTTGTCCTCCGCTTCACCGACCTGCTGGAGCAGCGCGAGCATCGTCGCACGCTCCGTCGCGCCGCGGCGCTCCCCGGCGTACGGCCCGGCGTCCCGGAACTGCTCACCCGCGCGCTTCAAGTCGCCGCGGTACAGGGCGACCCACCCTCGGAGCGCGAGCGCGTCGACGCTCGAATCGGCGGCGAGCAGCTGCTCGGCGCGATCCAGCTCGCCGCGCGCGAGGCGCGCCCGCACCAGACCGTAGCGCAACGTCTCGCGGTCCTCGCCGCTCAGACGGTCCCCTGCCGCCGCGAGCGTCGCGGCCGCCGAGTCGAGCTGCCCGTCGGCGATGAGGATCTCGACCAGCGTGGCCTTGGCCAGCGCCTGGGCGTCCGCGGGCGCGGCGGGATCGGCCGCGAGCCGCTCGAGGGCCGCGCGCGCCGCCGCCCGATCGCCGGCGTCGAGCAGCGCGCGCGCCGCCGCGGCGCGCGCCTGCGCGGCGAGGGCGCCCGGCACCAGATCGGCGAATCGGCTCAAGGCGAGTCCGCGCGCCCGCTTCGCCTCCGGACCGGGAACGGTGGCGGCGCGGTCCGCGAACCGGCGCAGCGCCACCACCGCCTCCTGGGACGAGGTCGCGACGGTCGGCGCGAACACCGCCCACGCGCGCGTCGCGTCTCCCCACCCGAGCAGCAGCTCGGCGCCAAGGCGGCGCGTCGCCGCGGCCGCGGTCGTGCCGGTGAGAAGGCGGATCATCTTCTCGTGCTGGTCCTCGGGGGCGTCGGCGAGCTGCGCGACCGCGTTGGGCGCCTGCGCCGGGTTCGCGGCCACGAGCGTGCCCCACTCGGCCGCCGCACTCTCCCAGTCGCCGGAGCGCTGCGCCAGGTCGGCGAGCTCGAACGCCAGCGCGGTAGGCCGGCCCAGGGTCCGCCGACCGCGCTGCAGCACGGCGCGGGCGTCGTCGAACTGGCGCTGATCCTCGAGCGCTACCGCCCACTCGCGCCACGGTGACTCGTCGCCGGGCGCGCGCGCGATCCAGCGCTCGGCGGCGGCCCGCACGCTGTCGGACTGGTCGAGCCCCGCGTACACGCGCAGCTCGAGCGCGCGCAGCAGCAGGTTGGCCGTGTCGGTTACCTCCGCGCGCCGAACCAGCGGCAGCAGCTCGGCGAGGCGGCCCAGGCCCGGAAGCACGCGCTCCAGGCCGAGCAGCGCGGCAAGGTTCGCGGGCTCGGCGCGCAGCGTCGTCAGATAGACGGTCGCGGCATCGGAGAGACGGCCCTGCCGCTCCAACTCGAACCCCTGGCCGATCGCCTGGGCGGCGAGCGGCACGCCACCGCCCAGCGCCAGCGCGAGGAGCGCGCTACGGACGCGGGGACGGAGCCGGCGCATTCAGGCGGCGGAAGTATTCGAGGACGAGGCGGCGCTGCTCCGGCGTCATCCCGGTCAGCTCTTCCCACGTGGGATACTTGAGACGGGGCCCCGCGCCGGTCGCCCCGGGAGCCAGCGCGCCCGGCAGGTGCACGCTGTCGCCGAGCGCCGGGCGGCTGGTGCGCTGGCGGTTTTCGTCCGGCTCGGGACCGGTCAAGGTGCGGCCCGCATCGAGCAGGCGGCGATACAGCCGCTGCTGCCGCTCGACCGTCTGGCGATCGAGCCGCCCTGCGTCGAGCTGGCGCGCCAGCTCGCGCGCCTCCTGCGCCAGCGGCCCAGCGCTCGCCGACGCGCCTTCGGCCCGCAGGCGCTCCAGCTGCTCGGCGAGGGCCCGCTGGCGCGCGGCCAGCGCGCGCATCTGTTGCAGCAGCTGCGGCCCGCCCATCCCCATCAGCGGCAGCATCCCCGCCGCGTCTCCGGCGAGCCCCTGCTGCTGGCCCGCCATCCGCGCCAGCTGCTCCACGGCTTCCTGGAAGCCCGACCCCGAGCGCGCCCCCGACACCGCTTCGCGGCTGCGCGCGAGCGCGTACACCGTCGCGTTGAGCGCGTCGAGCGCGTCCTCGGCGAGCGCCTGCGCGGCGGGGACGTTCGGCTGCGCTTGCTCGAGCTGTTCCCGGGCGGCGCGCATCTGCCGCTGGGCAAACCCGATCGCGCTCTCCAGCCCCGGGGATACCAGCGCGTGCTTGCCGGCGGCCTCACGCACCTGCCGGGCGATGGCCTCCGTCCCTTCCTCGATCGACGCCTGCTGGGCGCGGGTCGCGGCGCCGCCGGCGTGGCGCAGCCCGTCGGCCACCTGCTCCTGGCGCTCGGCGAGCGCCGCCGCCTCGCTCATCGCGCGATCGAGCGCGTCCAGGGTTTCACGGCGCCACTCCCCCGCCAGCGAGTCGCGCCGGGCGCGCAGCATCTCGGGCAGATCGTCGAGGGCGTCCTCGGCCTCGCGCCCCGACTGCTCGGCGCCTCCGGCGTCGCGCTGCTCGGCGGCCTGGGCGGCGCGGCCCATCGCCACGCGGGCGCGGCCGAGGGCCGCGCGCGGCGGCTGCAACGCGGCCGGGAGCTGCTCGCTCCCCGGCGGGACGAGATCCTGGCCGGTGCGCTCCAGATCCCGCGCGAGCGAGTCCGCGCGCGCCGCGAGCTCCCGCTCTGCCGCCGCGGCCGCCGAGTCGGCGCGCCGGGCGTCGCCCTGGTTCCACTCGTCCTGGCGCCGCCGCAGGTCCTCGGCCTCGGCGGCTAGCGAAGACAGCGCGCCCTCGACCGCCGCGCGGCGGAACAGCTCGCGGCTGCGCTCCAGCTCCTGACGCAGCTGCTGCTGCGCTTCCGCGAGGCGCTGCAGCGCGCGGCGCGTCGCCTCCGGATCGAGCCGGGCCAGCGCGTCCTGCAGCTCGCGCAGCCGTTGCTCCAGCTCCGGCGTCACGGCGCGCTGCAACAGGTCCCGTACTTCCGCGAGCCGCGCCTGGAACGCCGAATCGGTGACGCCCGCGGCGGCGGCCGCGCGCGCCACCTCCTCGACCGCCTGCGCCAGCTCGCGGACCTTGTCGCTCACCGCGGCCTGCTGGCGCGCCAGAGCGTCGGCCCGCTGCGAGGCGTCGAACGGCAGCGCCCCCGCCTGGCGGCCCGCGGTCTCCCGGCCGGTCCCTCCCTCCGGCGCCTCACGCGAGCGCTCCTGCGCGAGATCCGCGGTGCGGTCGGCGAGACGGCGCTGCTCCGCGCTCACCGAGTCGGCCGCGGTCGCCAGGGCCTGCGTCGCGTCGCGGGCCGCCGCTCGCAACTCCTCGCGGCTCAGCAGCCGGAGCGCGAGCTCGCGGCTGCGCCCCACGTGCGGGACCGGCGCGTTGTCCCAGGCCTCGACGCGGACGCGCAGCGTATCGCCCGGCAGCAGGCCGCGCTGCTGCGCATCGAGCTCGGCCTGGAGGATCGCGCGGTCGCCGACGCCGCTCACGTCCAGCGATTCGCGGACCGGGTCGCCGATCTTCCCCGTCTGGCTCACACGCCAGCTCACGACCGCGACCCGCGCGACGCCGTGATCGTCCCGCACGTCGATCACCAGCGGCTGGCGCAGCGACAACGGCAGCGTGGTGTCCGCGCCGGGCACCGGCACGGCGACGACCGGGGCCGAGTCGGGGATCACGCGGACGGCGAGCATCGCGGCGTCGCCCTCGAGTGGCGCCCCGTCCGCGGTGGCGAGCGCGAGCCGCCAGGCGCCGCTCGCGCGCGGCGTGAGGGCGCCGGTGAATGCCGTCCCATCGACCCGCAGCGCGACCGCGGTCCGGCCGGCCGTCCACGCAGCCGCGCGCAGCGGCACGCTCGCCGTCCCCCGCGCGACCAGCGTCGTCCCTTCAGGCACCGTCACCGTGTCGACGCCGGCCAGCACCGGCTCGTCGGGGCGATCGAGATACGACGGGAACCGCGCGGTGATTTCGAGCGCCGCGAGGAATGCCGGCAGCGCGACGGCGACGCGCACCTCCGCGCTGCGCCGCCCGCCGCTCGATGCGCGCAGGAACAGGTCGTGCTCGAGCGGGCCCACCCGGCGCGCCGCGCTTCCCTGGTCGCCGAGCGGGACGACCTCGGCGCGCCACGGCTCCCCCGGCCCGCGCCGCCACAGCGTGGCGCGCGCCGCGCCCGGCGCGACGATCGTGACCATCACGCTGTCCCCGCGGCGCACCCGCGGTCGGTCCACCGAGACGCGGACGGGTGCCCGCGCGTCCGCCAGCGTCCGCAGCGGGTGCCAGAACGCCGCCGCGCGTCCCGACGCCGGCGCCGCCGCCACGAACAGCGTCGCCCCCACGGCGGCGACCGCCGCCGCGCCCGCGAGCCCGCGCCACGTCCCGTCCGCGAGCGTCCGCCCAACCGCCGCGCCTGTGTCTCCCACGACCCGCGCGGAGCGCGCGTCGGCCGCCGCCAGGAGATCACTGCTGCCGCCGGCCTGGGGCGCGAGCAGGCCGACGACGCTCCCCGCGCGCGCCCCCGCGTGGCGTTCGACCAACCGGCCCACGACGCTGTCCGCCACCGCTCGGGCGGCGTGCGCGGCGAGCCACACGGCGCCCGCGCCCAACCCCAGAATCGCGAGCCACGCGAGCACCACGGCGGTCACGCGCGGCGCGAGCCGCACGCCCGCGGCCGCGACCCCGAGAGCCGCGCCGGCGCCCGCGAGGACCGCCGCGAGCGCGCGGGCGCGCGCATGCGGGACCCCGAGCCGTCGCAGGCGCCGGGCCGTTTCGGTCATCGCGTCGAGCTCACCGCGTAGGTGAAGAGGTTCACGCCCATGCGCAGGGCCGCCTCGTGCAGCTCCGGGGGATCGTGGTAGACCTCGGGGTCCTCCCAGCCGTTCCCGAGATCGGATTGATATGAATAGTACACCACGAGACGGTCCCCCAAAAAGATCCCGAAACCCTGGGCCGGCAGGCCGTCATGCTCGTGGATCTTGGGGATGCCCTTGGGGAAGTCGTACACCAGGTGGTAGATGGGGTGGGACAGGGGGACCTCGACCAGGGGGTGATCGGGAAAGACGCGGGCGATCTCCCGGCGGAACGACTCGTTCATGCCGTAGTTGTCGTCCGCGTGCAGGAAGCCCCCCTGCTCGAGGTAGCGGCGCAGGTTGCGCAGCTCCTCGTCCGAGAAGTGCACGTTGCCGTGTCCCGTCATGTAGAGATACGGAACGTCCCACAGCTCGTCGCCCGTCAGCGTCACGACGCGCTCGCGGTCGGCGACGCGCAGCGTCGTGCGCTGGCGCAGGGCGGTGAGCAGGTTGGGGAGCGCGGAGGGGTTCGCGTACCAGTCGCCGCCGCCGTCGTAGTGGAGGCGGCCGACCGTGATGAGGGCGGTAGGGCGGTAAGGCGGTCGGGCGGTCGGAAAACCCGCCACCAGCAGCAGTAGCAGACCGCCTGACCGCCTGACCGCCTGACCGCCCGTCACAGTTCGTTCACCAATCGATACGCCGTGTTCCGCGACATCCCTGTCTCTTCCGCGAGCTGCTCCGCCACGTCCTTGCGTGTCAGCCCCTGGGCGAGCAGCGCCCGGGCGCGCCCCTCGGGATCAGGCGGCCGCTCGGGCGCCTTGGCCTTCCCCGTCCCGGCGACGATGACCGTCACCTCGCCCCGCGGGGGCGCCTCCGCATAGTAACCCGCCAATTCTTCCAGGGTGCCGTCCCGCGTTTCCTCGAACACCTTGGTCAGCTCGCGCGCCACGGCGGCGCGCCGCCCCCCGCCGCACGCCTCGGCGAGGTCCGCGAGTAATTCCGCGACGCGGTTCGGGGCCTCGAACATCACCACGGTCCACTCCGAGTCGGCCACCGTTTCGAGGAGGCGGCGGCGGTCTCCGCCCTTGCGGGGCAGGAAGCCCAGGAACAGGTAGCGGTCGGCCGAAAGGCCGGAGACGGCGAGCGCGGCCGCGACGGCGGTGGGTCCGGGGATCGTCACGACCGGGATCCCCTGCGCGCGCGCCGCGGCGACGAGGCCGGCGCCGGGGTCGCTCACCGCGGGCGTGCCCGCATCGGTGACGAGCGCGACGTCCGAGCCCCCGTGCAGCAGCTCGAGGATCCGGCACTGCGCGCTCTCGGGGGAATGGGCGTGGAAGCTCAGC
>WNGA01011115.1_pt1 | contig 17608 bp, 15 predicted proteins | sample 5400061 | NCBI WGS metagenome assembly WNGA01 (sample SAMN13153366, study PRJNA577476) | soil metagenome | isolation source: 100 cm soil or saprolite under grassland replicate 2 | place: USA:California | collected 2016-06-15 | reverse complement strand
CGAGACACTCCGGCCCGCCCCGCGCGGCCGAATGGATGACTGGACCGCTTCCGCTACCGCCGCGGCCGTCCCGCCGACCCGCGCGCCCGACTGCCCGCAGCCCGTGACCTTGACGAGGCCCGCTCCTTTATGGATGACAGGAGGCCCCTCTTCACAGAGAGACACAGATGCATCATCGATGCGGAACAGCATTAGACCCCTGCCGAGTCTTGGCGAATCGTCGGGGTTCTTTCGCGGAGCTCGAGCTCGCGGAGTGCGCGCATCTGGGACGTCGGCATGAGCAGCCCCGGGCTCACGCCTCGCGACCGCTCGCACCTCCTCGCAGCCGAGACCGACGCGGAGCTCGGAGGCGGCGAGCCAGGGAGGGTCTTGGCGGCCGATGCAACCACTGCGGGTCGGACGCCGCCGCAGGGCACGATCGTGTTCGCCAGCGATCGCAGCGGCACGTCCCACATCTACTCGATCGGGGCCGACGGCTCGCGGCTCGGTCAGCTCACCCGCGGCAAGGCCGCAGACACGGCGCCGCTTTTCTCGCCCGATGGCCGCCGGATCGTCTTCACCCGCTCGCCGAGGTACGACCGGTCCGGGAATCCCGTCTCCCAGCTCTGGGTCATGAACGCGGACGGAAGCGGCCAGCGGAAGCTCGCCCCATCGGGCTACGCGCCCGCGTGGTCGCCCGACTCGCGCCGCGTCGCTTACGTCGCTGCCACCTACCCGAACCGCGGCGCGGCGCCGATCGCGATCAAGGAGCCGGAAGGCGGCCATGTCGTCGGCATCCCCGGCAAGAACGGCAATCCCTACTGGTCGCCGGACGGCACGCTCATCGCCTTCTCGCGGGCGGTCGGCGAGGGCGAGCGCACCAACCTCGCACTCGTCGGTAGCGACGGCCGCCGACTGAGGACGATCCGGCGCAGAGCAGCCGCGCTCGGCTGGTCGCCGGGCGGCGACATCGCCTTCACGGGCAAGTACGGCAGCGGAGTCAGCCTGATCAGTGCCGACGGTCGGCACGCGCGGCGGCTCCTGCGGACGAGTCCGTATGCCTTCGTCTGGTCTCACGACGGACGGCGCCTCGCGTTCGTCGACGGGAAGGGGCTCCACGTCGCATCGGCAACCGGCCGCAGCCCCCGGAACCTCGCGCCGAAGACCCCGAACTCGGTGGGGTCGCCGGCGTGGTCGCCCGACAGCCGGTGGATCGCCGTCACGTTCGCGAACGGCACCACGCTGACGGATCTACTCCTCGTCGCAGCCGACGGCTCCTCGTCGCGACGGCTGACGGCCCGCGTCCCGAGGCCGTGGGGCACCGACTACAGCGCGCCCAGCTGGCGGCCGAGGGGCGCGACCGGAGCGCGGCTCGGCAGCCGGCCCGAGGCGCCCCTTCCGCTGGAGAGCGTCTCCGCCTCGTCGTTCCGGCCGGGCACCGGAACGATCTCGGAACTCGCTGCCGACGGAGATCTGGCCGCAATCGTGCTGAGCTCTCAGCCGCGAATCTGCGCCGGCGTCGAGGCCTGGGAGCCGGCGCGCCGCCGGTTCGTCCGTCTCGCGCTTGAGAGCTGCGGCGACAACGGGGTCCAATATCAGCCGGCGCACGGACTCGCGGTAGCGGGACGGCACGTCGCCTGGCTCGCCGTGAGCGGCGGCATGACGCTCGAGACGAGCGTCGTCACGGCGACGCCCGACCGGCCGAACCCGCTCGCCTTGGCCGACGAGCTCGCGGACGCGGAGGGACTCGGTGACACCGTCGGGGAGCCGGTCGGCCACGACGGCCTTCTCGCGTTTACCGTCTCGCACCGCTGCGACGAGTACACGGGCGGCGGCCCCCCGGGCGACTGTCCGCCGGGACGGAAGACGGGCGACGTCGTCGAGGCGACCGTCTGGCGGCTCGGGGGCGGCACGCGCTGCGCCGGCAGGGACGCGCGGCGGCTCTGCACGGCCGTGGCGCGCGCCGACGGGCGGCTGACCGTGCTCGCGGTCGACGCGGCGCGCGTCGCCGCCCGGACCGACGACGGCATCAGGCTGCTGAGCGTCGCCGGGAAGGCGCTGCGCGACTTCCCGATCGCAGCTACGGCGGGAGCCCTCTCCGGCAACCGCCTCGCGCTGCGGACCGCCGATGCGGTCGAGATCTACGACACGGGCACCGGCCAGCGGACGGACCGCATCCCGCTCGCGAAGGCCGCGACCCTCGAGGATCTCGAGGGCGACATCCTCGTCACCGCCTCCGGCGACACCGTGACCCTGCGCAGGCTCGGCAACGGCCGAACGCTCACGCTTCGCACGGACGGGCGCGCGAAGGCGGCGCTCGAGCGGCCTGGCCTCTACCTTGCGGGCGCGCGCCGCGTGGCGTTCACGCCGATGCGGGACGTCCTGCGCCGGCTCGGCGTGCCGTAGTCGCCCCGACGGCTTCGGGAGGACGCGGAGCGCGGGCGCGAAGCGGCCGAGTTCGAACCGTGGCGAGAAGTCTACGCGGGGTCTACGTCCTTGCCGTTCGAGGCCTTCGGCCGCCACCTAGGCGGGGCACATTCCCCGGATTGCTGCGGCTTCGCGCGACCAGGCGCGACCTTGGGCGACACTGGCTCAACGCTCGTAATGACCGTCCGCGAACGGCGCGGCACCTGTCCCTGCTAATGGTCTGCTAAGGAAACGAGCGCAAACAGCCTTCGGTGGACTTCCACCTGACTTGCTCGGGCGGTGCCTCCGACCCGCATGGACACAGGGACCGCGGGCAATCGACGGAACGAAGGGGAAACGGGCGAAATCGTCTGATTCAGCTTTGCAAGCCGGACGCGGCGGGTTCGAGTCCCGCACGCTCGACGCGGTTTGCACGGATTTTATGCGGAGCGGCGATCGAGCATCCCGCCCGCATCCCGCACGCGGCTGTCAGTCGCCGGCGATCGCTCGAGGTTGCAACTCCTCGCGTAGCGGTGCCGGTTCGAGTCCAGCTGGGTTGCGCGAGCCGGACCCGAACCGGCGACCTTATCGCTGCGTTGCCGTGCTCAACGACCCGGGGCCTCTAGCCATTCACTCTGAGTACGCCCCAGTGGGCTAGGTTGTTCACGCCCGGTGGGTAGGTCAGTTGTGTCTGACCGGAACCGTCCGCGTTCATGATGAAGAGCTGCTGTCCGGCCGGGGTGGGATCGCCGGGAGCGACAGTTCCCCTTCGGTGGTACAGGATCTGCTGGCCGTCGGGTGACCACGTGGCGGTCAGGTCAGAGACCGAATCGCCCTCGTCGGTCAGCTGCTGCACGTCGCTGCCGTCCGAGTTCATCACGAAGATGCGGAACGGGTTGGTGCCGCCCCCGACCCGTGAGCTGTAGACGATCCGCGTTCCGTCCGGAGACCACGAAGGCGCGCGCTCCTCCTGCCCATTTTGGGTCAGCTGCTCCAGCCCGGTGCCGTCGGGATTCATTAGGTAGAGCTCCGCCTGATTGGAGAACTGTTGATTGTCGCCGACGGGGTGCCGGGTGAAGACAACCCTCTGCCCGTCCGGGGACCAGTCCGGATCGTCGTCGATCATGTCTGGGCTGTTGGTGATGTTCGTGGGCTGCTCGACGCCGGCGAGTAGGTCGTCGACGTTGGCGACGAAGATGTCGCTGTCGCTCGTTGCCGAGCCCGGATCGGTCCTGATGGGCGTCCCGGCGCCCGACGCGGAGGCGTGGAAGGCGATGTTCTTGCTGTCGGGTGACCAGGTGGCGGAGCTGCCGTGTCTCAAGAGGGTCTGCTCCGTGCCGTCGTTGTTCATCAGGAACAGATCCGAGACGTTGAGGCTCCCCGTGTACCGGGTGCTGTCGAACGCGATTTTCTTCCCGTCCGGTGACAAGTTCGCGAATCCGTCAAACGCCGCATTGTTCGTCAGGCGTCGTGGGTTCGTTGTGTCTGGGTTGATCAGGTATACCTCCGCACCGAGCAAAGGCGGCGTCAGGGCGGGGTTGTCATTGACGTGGTCGCGGGTGCTGCTGAACGCGATCGTCGACTCCAGTCGAAAGTCGTTCGTCGCCGTCATCGGCGAAGCTGAGCTCGCTGCCGCTGCGAGCAGGACGAGGACTGCTGAAACCGCTGCAATTATCTTGCTCTTGCTCATGGCTCTCCCTCCGGTGGTTGGGCTGCTCCGCCAAGCTCCAGGAGGCACGCGAGCTCTCACGGGCCGACCTCTCGAAGCGGTGTGAGGCGCCAGGCGACCTTCACGTGCGGCTCGTCCGTTGCGATGGCGAAGCGATCGGTCTCTATCTCCGCAGCTAGCCGTGCGGTGCACTGCGCGTCGACGGGCGCCAGCTCGTATTCGAAGCCGGCACGGTGGGCGCGAACGAACGACGGCAATACGACCACGGCGTGTCCCTGGGCATCGGTCCAGACCTCACCGCAGTAGCTCCAGCCCTGGCTGATTTTCTGCTGCGGCGCGCTCACCGACCGCGACTGTGCGCCTGGCCGGTAGAGCCACGCCCTAGTGGCGGTCGAAGACGGGTAGAGCCAGGCCCTTGTCGGGGTCTGGCAGGGTCGCTACACACGCGCTAGAAAGGCGCCGTGGAGTTTCGGATCCTCGGTCCGCTCGAGGTCGTCAATGGACACGACGGCGTCACGGTCGACGCCCCCAAGCTCCGAGCGTTGCTAGGGGTGCTGCTGCTCCATCCGAACGAGGTCGTCTCGAGCGAACGCTTGATCGACGAGCTGTGGGGCGAACGACCGCCGGCGACGGCGCCGAAGCTCGTCCAGACCTACGTCTCGCAGCTCCGCCGCGAGCTTGGTCCCGAGACGATCGAGACGCGCGCGCCCGGCTATCTTCTGCGAGTCGACAAGCACGCCGTCGATGCGGCGCGTTTCCGCGAGCTCGTGGCGGAGGGGCGGTGGCTTGCGGCGAGCGACGAGCTCGAGCGGGCTCGGAGTGCCTACGGCGAGGCGCTCGCGCTCTGGCGCGGGCCCCCCTTCGCCGATGTGCTCTTCGAGTCGTTCGCGCGCAACGAGGTCGCGCAGCTGGAGCAGGAGCGGCTGAGCGCGCTGATGGATCTGACTGATTGCGAGCTTGCCCTCGGCCGCCACGCGGAGGTCGTCCCCGAGCTGGAAACGCTCGTGCGGCAGTACCCCGTGCGGGAACGCCTGTGGGGTCAGCTCATGCTCGCGCTCTACCGCTCCGGGCGGCAGGCCGACGCACTTGCCGCATACCAAGATGCGCGCCGTACGCTCGCCGAGGAGCTCGGCCTCGAGCCCGGCCGCGAGCTGCAGGATCTGGAGAAGGCGGTCCTGACGCAGGATCCTGCTCTGGACGAGCCAGCTCGGGCGGCGTCCGGAACCGGGCAGATCGCGACCGGGCCCCCGAGGCCCGGGTGGCTCACAGGTTGGAGAACGGCCGCCGTCGTCATCGTGATCGGGCTCGCGGTCGCCCTCGTTCTCGCTCTCGCGCTCGGCGGCCACGACGAAACGTCGCTGCAGCTTGCGCCGAACTCCGTCGGCTTCATCGACGCCAACTCGGGCCGCCTGACCAGATCGTTCGGGGTGGGACGCGAGCCGCGCGCGCTCGAGGTGGCGTTCGGTTCGCTCTGGGTCGCCGAGTACCAAGACGAAACTGTGAGCCGATTCGACCGGACGACCGGCAGAAGGCTCGCGAGCATGCCGGTTGGCGGCCACCCAACTGCGATCGTCGCCTACCGCGGAAGGCTCTGGGTGTGGACGTTGGAAGGCTTGCTCGTCGCGATCGACCCGCGTTATGACCGCGCGCACGCGATCGTCAGAGCCCAACGACAGGCGCCCAGCAGAGTGCAAGGAGCGATCACAGCCGGCGGAGGATTCCTCTGGCTCACCGCGCCTGCCACCACGGTCATCCGAGTCGACCTGACGAACCCTTCCCACCCGCTGACGATCTCCCCCGATGCAGGCGTCCAGGGACCGATCGACTACGGGGGCGGCCGCGCCTGGGTCGCCGGGGCCGATCAGATCTTCCCGATCACGACGCACACCGGCATTCCCGGCACCGGCATCGACGTCGGCGATGCTCGAAGCCTGGCTTTCTACCGCGGTGATCTCTGGGCGGTAAGCGGGGGTCCGGGGCATCTGGGAGGCGTGACCCAGGCGCTTCGGCGTGTCGACTTGCGCGGGCGGCTCCTCTTGACGACGATCACGGTCGGAGCGGATCCAGTCGCGGCCGCGGCAGCCGGCGGCTCGGTCTGGGTCGCGAGCCGCAGCGACGGGACGATCGCCCGAGTCGATCCCGCGCAGAACCGCGTCATCGAGACGCTTCAGTTCGGAGCGAGCCCGACAGCACTCGCGGCGGACGAAGACGGCGTCTGGGTCACGGCTGGGTAGCGCTACTGCAGGCACATCGCGGCGAAGTCCCGCTCAAAGACAGGGTGCACCTTGAGGCAGCCAACGCGCTTAGACAGCAGCACCGACGCGGACCCCTCGAAGAGCGGGGCCCAGGGCGCCTGCTCGCGCATGATCTCGGCGTCCAGCCTGGAGAACGCCTGATACTGTGCGGCGCCGACCAGCCTGTTGGCGGCGGCGATCTTCCGGTTGTACCCGGGCATGTCGAAATACGCGAAGTTGGTGTTGCCAGAGGGGTTGCGAGCGTTCTCACCAGCGAGCAACGGGACGATCATGTTCGCCGGGTCGGGGTAGTCCCAGCCGAAGTCGGCAAGGAGCAGGTCATAGGGTTCTCCCGGCGTTCCGGCTCGTGCGAAGGCCACGTTGACGTCGAATACCTTCACCTCGACGTCGAGTCCGATCTTCTTGAGCTCCTGCGCGATCACGTTGGCCTGATCGACGAGGCCGACGCACGAGTACCTGGCATTCAGGAGGCGCCCGGTGCATGTGTAGAGGACGGCCTTCCCACCGCGTAAATGTCCTCTTGCCAGCATTTGCGCCCGCTGGAGGTTCGGCCGTGCAAGAGGATAGAGGCGGTAGTTGGTCCAGCCGGGGATCCCGCGCGGCAGGATCTGGTCCGTGGGTGCGAACCAGCGCGGCCAGCCGCCCCCGGCACGCCCGATCTCGTGGCGGTCGAGCGCGAAGTTGACCGCCTTCCGAAGGGCGACGTTCTTGCGAAACACCGGTCTCGAAGTATTGAGAACGAGCGCACCCGTGTACGTGCCGAGGGTGCGGAAGAGCTGCTGTTTGTTGACGCCATAGCGCTGGGCGAGGCGGTCGCGGACGTCTCGCGGCATCTCGATACCCAAGACGTCCGCTTGTCCCTGCTCGACGCGGTTGATGTCTTCGTCGAGGTCGCCGCCGACGGTGACGACCACGCGGTCGACTCGATGTGGGCGGCTGCCGCGGTAATAGCGGTTGCGCTCGAGCACGAGCAGCCTGTCGGCATCGTGTCGGGCGACGAAGTAGGGCCCCGAGCCGACCATCAGGGGGATCCCTGCCGGATCGGCCGGGAAGCCGAGTGGTACCGGGCAGGCGAATGGAAGCGCGAGACGGGTCGGGAGGTCGCTTGTTGGCTTGCGCAGCTCGATACGGAGCCTGTCGCCTGTCGCCCTGACCCGCTTGACGTCCGAGAACAAGCCTGCGCCGTAGGACTGCATCGCCGGGTTCAGCACCCTTCCCAGCGCCCTCGCGTAGTTCGCCGCCCGCAGCGGTGACCCGTTGCTGAAGCGAAGTCCCCGCCGGACCGTGAACACGTACGTGCGTCGGTCACGGGAGACCTTGGGCGGACCCACGGCCGCCTCAGCCCGCACCGTCAAGCCGCGCGGCGCGGGCACATCACGAAAGGCCATAAGCGTCGCACAGGTCGCATACCACGTGGCATACGAAAGAGGTCTCGCGAGAGCCGGGTCGAGCGAGGGTACATCGAGCGGGGCGGCGACGCGAAGCGTCCCCCGGCTGGTCGCGGTCATGCCAGGCACAGAGCCGGGTGCGCTGCCGAGGACAACAGCGAATACGAGCCCGAGCGCGATACCCCCAGCAGCGCGCGGCGGTGACACGACAGGCCGATCGTACGCCTCGACGGTACGAAGGTGAAGGGTCGCCCCCTGCTGAATGCGCGGAAATTTCGACTTCGCGAAACACGCGACCCTACGGAACTAGCGGTCGCTGCCGCGGCGAGAGAGATCAGCACGAATGCGAGCTTGCTCCGTCCATATCCTGTTTACATCAAAGACAACAGTCTCATCCCACGTACATCCGGCACGAGGGCAACGGAAGGCCCGGCAACATGCCGCGATTCCCACATGGTGATGGGCGAAATCCCTTCTCTTCCGGGGAAATTGCGCCTGGCCGGGATGAACACGAAGGGCGGCCGGGGCTTTGCAAGCCGGAGGTCGCCGGTTCGATCCCGGTACGCTCCACTGAACTCAGCGGTGCGCAAACGGCTGGCGTGACGACGCGGTCCTTCACGAGGTTTTGTTGAGCTGGGTCCGGTCTTGTCGCGAATGGGACAAGATCCTTGTGTGAGCCTTTCGAAGCCGAAGCTTGCTGGTCTTGCTGGGCTGGTTAGGCTCCCTCGCCGCAGTCGTGATGGGACGGGCTGAGGCGGGCGTCGAAACTAATGGCAGCGCCGATGCGATGTGCGGCAGTGCTGGCCGTGCTCAGCGTCGCCGGCCTTGCGAGCGCCGGGCCGCCGACCGCAGTGGGTTCTGCTTCGTTGGTCCCTGGCGGCAGCATCCTGTTCGTAGCCAAGACCGCCGACGCTTTTGAAATCCACGAAATCGGCGCCGACGGCGGCGGGGAGCACGTAGTTCGCGGACTCCCACCTTCGCTTGAGTGCTGCCAGATGATGTTGTCTCCTAACGGTTCGGCGATCGCCTTCTACGATGCTCAGGGCAATGTCATCGCGTTGCGCATCAAGGACGGACGCACAACGCCGATCGCCAAAAACGTCGCCTCCTTCGCCTGGTCACCCGATGGACGACAGCTCGCGTACATCCCTCGCGTAAAGGGCCTTCAAATCTTCATTGTCAACGCTGACGGAACCGGGAGGCGAAAGATCGCCGGCACGCAGAGTCGGACGATGATGGGCATCCGGCGTGACTCTGCTTTCGGCTCCTCACCGGACCGGCGAGCCGCCGTGTACGTCAACTACGGCAATCTCGCTTGGTCGCCTGACAAGCGCAACCTCGCGTACCTGCGCAGCGTCAGCTACAGCTCTCACCAGCCAGGGTCAGTGCGCGCGTCTTTCTCATCAGTGTGAACAGTAAGCGGAGCCGGCCACTCGCAAGATTGCGCCCGTTCGTCCCGCAAGTCCTCGCATGGTCGCCCAATAGCGCGAACATCGCGGTCGGCGGCCCCCGGGATTCCGGCGTCATGACTGTCAGCACCCGCCGTAACACCAAGAAGTACGTGACCGACTGCTGTGTTGGTGTCTACAACCTCGCGTGGTCTCCTGACGGGAAGAGGATTGTGTTCTTCAGTGATAGCTCTGGCGGACCGGCTGGCGCGATCGTCAACGCCGACGGCTCCCACCTCAGGATCATGCACATCACCGGAAGTGACGCAGCCTGGTCACCGGACTCGAAGAGGATCGCCTTCGAGCACGGCCGCAGCCTCCAGGTTGTCGATGCGAACGGCACGGGACTTCGCACTCTGACGAAGGCTTCACTCGTGGCCGCACCAATTTGGAAGTGACGACTCGAGAAGAAAGCTCGATATCGAGCGCTTCGAATTCCGGAGCGAAGGCTCCTTTCGACCTTTCACCGCGCGGCCGAGCTCAGCTAAAGGCTCAGTCCTCGGGTAGCACACGTCGACGAGCGGCTCGCGTTGTGCCTCGAAGGTTTGTCGCGCCCGCGGATCTTGCACGGTCGCGCCAGCGGATCTTGCACGATCGCGCCCCCGAGGCACTGCGACGTTCCGAACGTGTCAGATCCAGCAGGAACTAGCGCCCGAGCCCGGCGCCTTACGCGAGCGTCAGCGCATCAGCCTCGAAGGTGGAATGGTTTGCGCACTGACAAGTTCCGCCCACTGAACTTGGCAGTGTGCAGAACCGCTGGCGTGACGACGTGGATTCCCGACTCTGCGTCACCTTCGCTCGGCGCAATGCGGGCTCGGCTCCAACCGTGACGTTTGATCGTGACGGGTGCCTACGCGCCGCGTGCTGCGTTGACACAACTGCAACAAGCGATCAGAGTCGCCATGGATGGCGCGTTTGTTGGCCGTATGCGCACTCGTCGTTGGCCTCGGCTTCCTGGCCTCGCCTGCGACGCCGTTGCCGCATGGGCTGATTGGCAACGCAACACCGTGCTCCTCGGGCTCGATCGCCGCAGTCATCGGCGGGAAGCATTTGTGTCTGAAAACGGGCCAAGCCTGCAAGGCCAAACTCGAACGGCAGTACCGCCGCTACCGCTTCCACTGTCAAAACGGACGCCTGACCCGTGTACCGAAGCCGTCCTCCGTCTACTCGGCCAAGGTGGACGTCGGGGGGTATCGGCTGGCAATTCGCTGTCGAGGCAGGGGCAGTCCGACCATCATCCTCGAAAGCGGCTTCGACAGTCCGGGGACCACGTGGTCGCTCGTACAACCCAAGGTGGCAAGCATCACGCGCGTCTGCTCATACGACCGTGCGGGGGTCGGCGACAGCGATCCTCGGAAGCCTGCGGGCCCCGCACCTGCCGCACGCGTTGTCGAAGAGCTCCACACGCTGCTGACGCGGGCCAAAATCGCTCCCCCCTACGTAATGGGAGGCTGGTCGTTTGGCGGTTTCTTCGCCCGCTTCTATACGAAGAGGTATCCGGGCGAGGTACTCGGACTCGTCAGCGTGGACGGCACGCCGGCAGGGCTACCGCCCGGCAGACCCGACATCGATCTAGTCACAGGCGATCACGAGTCGTTCTATATGGCGGCTGCTGACGCCGAGGTTGCGGCGGCGCCAGACCTCGGGGTGCGGCCCCTGATCGTTCTCACGCGCGGCAAAGCGGAGGCCACACCCGATCTCGAGGCGCTATGGCTGAAGCTCCAGAAGCAGGTCACCCGCCTGTCGACCGCCCCCATTCTCGTACGCGCCGACACCTCGGGCCACGCCATCTTGACCGACAATCCGAAACTGACCGCCGAAGCTCTCCGTCAGGTCATCGCTGCGGTTCGCAATCACGCGTCGCTTCCGTCCTGCACGGAGACGCCGCTGCCGCGGCTGAACGGCACGTGTCTGGATCCGAACACCCAGTAGCTGCCGAGGAGTCTTTTCCGCACTCTGAGCGGCTCAGGCGCCCGCGCGAGTTCGCGCTGACGAGGAGAACTCGCCTACTCCAGCCTGAGCGGCGTAGCTGCGATCAGCTGGTTTGCGCACCGACAAGTTCCGCCCAGAGAACGGACTCGAACCGAAAAGGGACTGATCGGTCTGGTGCCGCGACGTCGGTTCGGGGTCTACGCGGGGTCTACGCTCTTGCCGTTTGAGGTCTTCGGCCGCCACCGCGGCCATGCGGAATCCTCGGAGCGATGCGGCTTCGCGCGACCAGGCGCGACCTGTCGCGATACCGGGTCAACGCTCGTAATGAAGAGGTCCCGGTTCCAGTGTGGGCTCAGTCTCCCTGGTTCCGGGTCACGCGTCGTCCCGCACGCCCGTAGCGGTATATCCCCCGTTCGCTGCGGCGCAGCCTTCACGGGATGCAAGCGCGGGGCAGTCCGCGGATGACGATGTTGCCGTTGACGCGCGCCCCGCAGACCTCGGCATCGGCCCACTTGTAGTGCACGTCGCAGACATAAACCTGGGAGCCCTGGAACATCAGGCCCCGTACGTGACAGTGAACTGACTGAATCGCGCCGGGGTCGCTGACGATGGTGCGATCCGGATGCTTCTGGAAGTACGACTCCAACGCTTCCATGTCGGACGCGTTACCTCCGCACCCGGCAAGAGCGAGGCAAACCAACAGCAGGCCGCCTTTTCGCATTCACGTTCACTGTAGACACCGATTGACGGACGTCCGCGCGTGACGGAACGGGTCTCGCTCGCCACCGAAATCCCTCGCGCAGACCGACGTCGACAGCCCTGCGAGGCAACGCGCTCGTCCCGGGGCTAGCTAGGCGAAATCTCGAGGACAGCACCGAGGACAGCACGATCCGTGTTTCCGCGGCGTGTCCGGCACGCCTGACCCACACAACAGTGCGGGTTTGCGCCACACGCCTTCCGTCGTAATGCGCCTGGCAGGAATCGAACCTGCGACCTTGCGCTCCGGAGGCGCACGCTCCCGAGACGTTCGTGATCTCGCGCGACTCGAGAGATACGGTGGACGTCGTCCAGGTGGAGATCCGCCACGCCGGCGTCTCGGGCTTCGGCGAGGGTGTCCCGGTCGACTACCACGGAGAGACGGCTGAATCTGCGCTCGCCTACGTCGAAGAGCACGCAAACGTGCTCGGAGACGACCCGTTCGCGCTCGACGAGGTCGAGTCGCGGCTCGAGCGGCGGGAGTGGGGTGCGAGGTCGGCGATCGACGCGGCCCTGTACGACCTCCAAGGCAAGGTCCTGGAGGTCCCGGTCTGGCGACTGCTCGGGCTGCGGCGGAAGGGCCCGCCGACGTCCTGGACGATCTGGCTCGGAGACCCGGACGACATGGCGCGCCGCGCCGGTCGGGTTACCGGCTTCCGCCGGCTCAAGCTGAAGCTGGGGGCGCGGGATGGGCTCGACGTCGAGCGGGTTCGCGCGGTGCGCGCCACGACGGAGGTCCCGCTTCAGGTCGACGTCAACGAGTACTGGACCCTCGAGGAGGCGCTCGACGCGCTGCCACAGCTCGCTGAGCTCGGCGTCGAGTACTGCGAGCAGCCCCTTCCGGAAGGTGACGCCGACGGGCCCCGGCTGAAGGCGGCCTCTCCGATCCCGATCTACGTCGACGAGGACTGCCACAGGCTCGAGGACGTCGCCGGCTGCGCGGAGCGCGCGCACGGGATCAACATCAAGCTCGCGAAATCCGGCGGCATCCGCGAAGCGGTGCGCATGACGCATGCGGCGCGCGCGCTCGGCCTCGGCGTCATGCTCGGATGCATGATCGAGTCCGGGCTCGGAATCTCCGCTGCCGCGCAGATCGCGTCTCTCTGCGACCACGTCGACCTCGACGGAAACCTGCTGCTCGCCGTCGATCCATGGCCGGGCGTTGACTTCCGCGACGGCGTGCAGGTGCCCCCCGACCAACCAGGACTCGGTGTCAGAGAAGAAGTACCTGATCCTCGCTGAAGAGTTCTCGCACGATCCGCACTACGCGAAGACCGCGCGCGGAGTGATGCGCTACCGGCGGGAGTCGGTCGTCGCGATGCTCGATTCCAGGCGCGCCGGTGAGACGGATGACGGCGTTCCGATCGTCGGCACCGTCAACGACGCGCTCTGCTTCAACCCGAATACCGCACTCGTCGGCGTCGTTACGCAGGGCGGCCACTTCCCCGGCGACTGGCAGGAACTGCTGAAGAGCTGCGTCGCAAAGGGGCTCGATCTCGAGAACGGTCTTCATGTCCGCCTGCGCGACATCCCCGGCCTACCCGAGCTGGCGAAGAAGCACGGGGTCGAGCTGCGCGATCTGCGCGAGCCGCCGGCCGACCTCAGCACGGTCAGCGGCGAGAACCTCGAGGTGGACGCGACGATCGTCCTCACGGTCGGCTCGGACTGTGCGATCGGAAAGATGACCGCGACGTGCGAGCTCGACCTCGAGGCGCGCAGGCGCGGGCTGCGCTCCGTGTTCGTTCCGACGGGACAGACCGGGATCGCCATCGCCGGCTGGGGGATCTCGGTCGACGCCGTCGTCTCCGATTTCCTCGCCGGCGCGGCTGAGCGCCTGGTCGTCGAGGGGGCGAAGCAGGGTGACCTGCTCTGGGTCGAGGGGCAGGGGGCGATCCTGCATCCGATCTACTCGGGGGTGACCGTCGGGCTGATGCACGGCAGCGCCCCGCACCTGTACGTGCTCTGCCACGAGGTGGGGCGGACCGTCGTCGAGGGCGACCCGACCGGCTCACCGATCCCCGGCCTCAAAGAGCTGGTCGATCTCCACGAGCGGATGTCGCTCAAGCTCCGGCCGGCGAAGGTCGCGTGCCTCGCCCTCAACACTTCCGCGGTCTCCGAAGAGGAGGCGCGGGCGGCGATTGCGGAGGCCGAGGACGAGACCGGGCTCTCGGCGGACGACCCGGTGCGGTTCGGCGCCCCCAAACTGGTGGACGCCGTGCTCAAACTCAAGCCCTGATCTGCCGACAAGGAGGGCATGAGGCGGATCTCTGCGGTCCTCGCGTCCGCGTGCGCGGCGCTTGCCCTTGCCGGGGCGGCGTCGAGCACCACGTTCGGCGTTGCCGACGACGCCGGCAAGTATGCCGAGGACGGCGGTGCCGGCTTCTTCAACATGCTCACCGAGCTCGGAATGACGGAGAACCGGATGGCGGTCTTCTGGGATCCAGTCAACCCGACGACGATCGTCGACCAGGCGTTCCTCGACCGCTCTGTTCCCCAGGCGATGCGGCGCGGGATCGACGTCATGTTCGCGATCTATCCGCTAAAGGCCCGCGCGCTCGTCGACACGCCGAACGGCGTTCAGCAGTTCGCCGACTACGCGGCGAAGGTTGTCGAGCGGTATCCGTACGTGCGGAAGATCGTCTGCCTGAACGAGGGGAACCAGCCCCGGTTCCACCAGCCGCAGTTCGACGACGCGGGCAACGGGATCTCCGGCGTCGTCCAGGAGCAGGCGATGGCCGCGTGCTACGACGCGGTGAAGGCGGTGGATCCCGGCATCGACGTGATTGCGTTCGGCCTCTCACCCCGCGGCAACGACGACTTCGAAGCCGACAGCAACGTCTCGCACTCTCCGATCCGATTCCTGAAGGAGGTCGGCGACGCCTATCGTGCGAGTGGGCGGACGAAGCCCATCGCCGACGACGTCTCGATCCACTGCTACCCGAACGTGAACACCGACGCGCCGTCGGTCGGCTACGTCTGGCCGAAGGTCGGCTGTGTGAATCTCGACCGCTTCAAGCAGGCGTGGTGGGATGCGTTCCACGGAACTGCGCAGCCGCTCTTCCGCGAGTCCGGGCAATCCGGGGACGGGCCCTTCGTTCGCATCTTCGTGGACGAGGTGGGCTACCAGGCGCGCGTTGCTCCGGGGAAATCGTCCTTGTACACCGGAGCGGAAAACGTTCCGCTCGTCGACGAGGCGACCCAGGGCACGTACTACGCGCAGCTGATTGCGCTGATGGCATGCGATCCGAGCGTCGCCCTGCTCAACTTCTTCCACGCCGTCGACGAGACCAGCCTGCCCGCATGGCAGAGCGGCGTCGTCCTTCCGGACGGCACGCGCCGCGCCTCGTACGCAACCGTCAAGGAGGCGATCGGCGCGAACCAGCAGTGCCAGGGGAAGGAGATGCAGTGGCGGCACACGGAGCGCGTCGTCGGCGCCCGCGTCATCTTCAAGACACTGCCGCGTTCCTTCGTCGTCCGCGCGGACGAGGGGTTCTCCTACGAGGTGAAGATCACTCGCCCTTCGAGCACGCGCAGGCTAACGGGCGCAGACGGACAGGGAGACGCCGCTCGCGACCTCCTCTTCAAGCTGCCGAGGCTGCGCAGTGGGACGTACCAGGTGAAGATCACGCTCCGGGCGGAGACGAATCCCACCCGCGCGACGACATTCACGCGCACGTTCCGGGGGTAGACAGGTCCCGTTTGGCCGGTCTTCAAGCCCGGCCGGATGCGATATAAGGATCGACATGTCCGATCCACGCGTGGCGAAGCACGCCGATCTCCTCGTCAACTATTCGCTCGAGCTGAAGCCGGGTCAGGTCGTGCGAATCGACGGCACCACGGTGGCGTCGCCGCTTGTCGCCGAGATCTACCGCCACGCCCTCCGGGCAGGTGCACATCCGCGCACGCGTGTCGAGGTCGAAGGCCTCGACGTCATCGCCCTTCGCGAGGCGTCGGACGAGCAGCTGTCCTTCATCTCGGAGATGGAACGCTTCGAGGTCGAAAACCTCGATGCGCTCGTGACGATCTGGGCCGATCGGAATACGCGCTCGCTGACCCAGGCCGATCCGCAGCGGGTCAGCCGCCGGATGGCATCACGCCGCCAGCTGATCAACCGTTACTGGGAGCGAATCGACGCAGGGCAAGCCAAGTGGGTCGGCACGCGCTTCCCGACCCACGCGCATGCCCAGGACGCCGAGATGTCGTTGCCGGAGTACGAAGAGTTCGTCTACGGCGCCTGTCACGTCCGCGCCGACGAGGATCCGGTGGCGCACTGGCGCCGCATGTCCGTGGAGCTGAACGCGCACGCGCGCGAGCTCGAGAGCGCGCGAGAGCTTCGCATCGTCGGCCCGGACACGGATCTCCGTCTCAACGTCGAGGGGAGGAGCTGGCTGGCGGCGGACGGCAGGCTCAACATGCCGGACGGGGAGATCTTCACGAGCCCCGTCGAGACCGAGACGGAGGGAGAGATCCGCTTCTCCTTCCCGGCGATCTTCCACGGGCGCTCGGTGGAGGACGTGCGCCTGCGCTTCGAGGGCGGTCGCGTCGTGGCGGCGGAGGCGAAGACCGGCAACGACTACCTGCGGTCGCTCGTCGGCATGGACGAGGGCTCGGGCATCCTGGGCGAGTTGGCGTTCGGCCTGAACTACGAGATCGATCGTTTCACGCGCGACATCCTGTTCGACGAGAAGATCGGCGGCACCGTGCACGTCGCGCTCGGCTCCAGCTTCAAGAAGCTGGGCGGCCGGAACGACTCCGGTCTGCACTGGGACCTGATCTGCGACCTCCGTGCCGACGGTGAGGTCTACGCCGACGGCGAGCTCGTTTGGAAGGCCGGGCGCTTCCTCCACGAGCCGAGTGTCCTCGCAGCCCAGGCCGTCGTCGCTTCCTGACCCGGATCGCCGTCATCTCGGACACGCATCTCCCGCGCGGCGCGCGCGTGCTCCCGGACGAGTGCCGGCGTTTGCTCTCGCGCGCGGACCTCGTCCTCCACGGCGGCGACTTCGTGTCGGTGCAGTTTCTCGAGGAGCTACGCGCGATCGGTCCCCCGGTCGAAGGTGTCCACGGGAACATGGACGAGCCGGCCCTGAAGGCCGCGCTGCCGAAGCAGCACGTGGTGGAGATCGACGGCCTGCGGATCGGAATGGTTCACGACGCGGGGCCGCGGGTGCGGCGGGAGGCACGGCTCGCGGCTCGCTTCGCGGACTGCGAGGCGGTGATCTACGGCCACACCCACATCCCGCAGGTGGAGCGGTTCCAGCACCTCTGGGTGCTGAATCCAGGATCGCCGACCGCTTGACAGGGCGAACACGTGTTCGCTAGGCTACGAACACATGTTCCCTCGGCTCGCCGTCCTCCTCCTCGCCGTCTGCCTGCTCGTGGGCGTCGTCGCTCGGCCCTCCGGCGGCGCTGGAAGGCCCGTGTCCTACGTCGTCAAGCCCACCGACACGCTCTGGTCGATCGCCGCAGCTCACTACGCGGGTGACCCGCGCGAGGGCATCTGGGAGCTCCAGCGCCGCAACCACCTGCACGGCACGACCCTCGTGGCCGGACAGCACCTCGTCTTGCCTTGACGAGCGCGGTTCGGGTCGTCGTATGGCGCAGGGTCGTCGCGTCTAGCGGCGGTGACTAATCCAAGCCGAATGGGAGCGAGAATAGGACTGTCAGGACGAGCACGATGACGGCGACGATGAGGCCGCCTATGAACGCGGCGCGACGAGGCACAGACGCGAACGGAAGGCAAAGAACCGCTCCGACAACGGCAGCTATGACTGCGTA
>WNGA01010876.1_pt1 | contig 17608 bp, 13 predicted proteins | sample 5400061 | NCBI WGS metagenome assembly WNGA01 (sample SAMN13153366, study PRJNA577476) | soil metagenome | isolation source: 100 cm soil or saprolite under grassland replicate 2 | place: USA:California | collected 2016-06-15 | reverse complement strand
GAACCAAGCCCTTGAGCGCTCCGCTCGTGTCCCGCACCATGGCCTGGCGCAGGCTGCAGACGGTCCCGTAGCCCGGCAGCGTCGGCAGGGCCGCGATATCGGAGGGAACAGCAAGCTTCTCGGGCGCGATGGTGTGGACCTTGTCCACCTGGAACCAGACGTCATCCGCGGCCCCGGTGCTGCCGTCGTTCCGGGCGAAGCTGCCGATTTGCCTGTGAGCGTTGCCCTCCGGATCCACAGCGGTGGAATTGGCGTAGGACGTGTTGATGGCGATGATGCCGAGACCATTCAGGAGCTCGAGCTCGTCCGGAGTGCTCACCCCATCGCTGTCGCGGTCCTGCCACATCCGGAGGTTCGGCCACAGGGCATCGCTGGCGTCGATCTTGCCGTCGACATTGCCGTCCCACGAGGCCAGCGCGGCAAAGCCATTGGCGGCCAACCCGCCGCCTCGGAGCAGCGTCCGGTTTCCGAACAACTCCGATCCATCGTCGATCGTGCCGTTGCCGTTGCGGTCCCACGCCAAGAGTCCGTCGTCCGGTCCCACCCACCCGCTTCGCTCACGGAACCCGTTGCCGTCGTGGTCGAAGGGCGCACCGTCCACGGCCGCCGCGGTCTTCACCCCGTCCCTGTCCAGGTCCAGCACGATCGGCGAGATGATCGCCTCCGCGGCGCCGAAGAGACCAGAAATCCCGCTGAGCCCCGCCTCCGTCCATAGAAGTGGGACAGGGACAACACCGGAGGCCGACCCCTCACCCGGCAGCTCTGGAACGGTATCCAGGACCAAGTCACCGGGATCCAGCGGCTTCATCCGATCCACGAGGTCGGACAGCGTCCACACGGTCCCATCGCCGAACTCGACCAGCTCGATCACGGAGTTCCAGTCACCGTCCCAACCACCCAGGGCATCCTCGACCCAGACCGTGCCGGCGCCGGTCACACGGAACAGAAGATCGTTGCCCGAACTTTCTCCGCCTCCAAACACCTCCACCTGACCGGGAGTGATCGACTGACCGAACGTGATCCTGTCGACCTCCGCGGCGTTCGAGGTTGGGTCATGGTCCCAGATGTAGTCGTTGCCAAGGCCATCTATGATGTAGGTGTCGCTCCCGCTTCCTCCCTGCATGACCTCGTCGCCCAGCCCGCCGGTCAGGGTATCGTCGCCAGTATCGCCTTCGAGTCTGTCGTTCCCCGCACCACCGGCGAGAAGATCGTCGCCCGCTCCGCCGATGATCGTGTCGTTCCCCGCACCGCCATAGAGATGGTCGGCACCGCCGTTACCGAAGAGGCTATCATCCCCAGCCCCGCCGATCATGACGTCGGTGCCGGCAACGCCTGACAACTGATCAGGGCCGGCCCCACCGATCTGAAGATGCGCCCCGGCGGAGAAGTTATCTGTCGTCCCACCTAGCAGCTCAAGTGACCCCGAGAAGTCAGGCAGGAGATGAGCCGCTCTGACATCCGGCCCCGCGCTCGTCTCCAGGACGATGCCAGTTCCGCCCCCGCTCTCGCCTTGCATTTCCTCAATCGATTCGTTGTCGAGCGTTCCAGCGTTCTCCCCGTGTGGCCCGAGGATGGTGGTCGTTCCTTCGTCGAGGGCTCCGGGTAGACCTGCTCCGCCATCCCAGAGCCCAACTGCGGCCGGGGAGCCATCCGGATTCATCATGATCGTCAATGCGGCGTCCGGGGGCACGTCGGTCATGTCCACGCTCGAGAGACCCCCCATCTCTGGCGTCAATCCATTTCCCAGCAAGAATACTGCTGCGGGGGCCATGTCGTCGGCCTTGTACGACGGATGCAGCGACAGGCCCATCGTCTGCAGCGTCGACTCGATCAGATGGTAATTCGCGACGCTGTAGATCGCCGCCGGCCACGTAATGGGGAGCAGGAGGGCCTCGTGCGGCACGGGATTGAAATCGAAATCCGTGTTGATGAGGTTGATCTGGCCGATGTGGCTGTTGCCAATGACATTGTTCCCGGTAAAGTCGTCGTAATACCGTGCGATCTGATCTCGGGGGTCAAAGACGGAATGGATGGTGTCCAGCCTCGCCAGATATGCCGGATCATTCTGGTCGATGGTCAGGGCGTCCAAGAACGGCCGTCCGCCCGGCGAACTGATGGCGTACGTTTCCAGGACCCCACTCGGTCCTTGTGCATTCTGAAGCGTTGCGATCAATCCTCCCTCTGAGTGGCCACCAGTGATGACAGGGCCGAATTCGGCATTCACTAGCCCGAGGATCGTATTCGCTCTCTCGAGCTGTTCGAGGGGCGCTAGTCCAAGGCCCGTCTTGACGGCCGTGACCATACTCTGAAGGTTCGTAAGTCTCGTTCCTGAGTACAACAAGTACGTCTCCCCGCTTGACACATTCTGGAACAACTCCACCTTGAGCCCGACACCAGCCGCCAGATCTTTGATCTGGTCGGACAGAATCACACGCAGGATCCCGGGAGGAAGCGCTCCTGGCGGCAGGTTGTCTGCGTTGTACGCATAAGCACTCAGGAGCGCCATCGTTTCTTGCCGAGTCATCGCGAACCTCCAACGATGTCAGATGGAGTCAACTGTTCCGTGCTTTCCAGATCGTCGTTTGGTTGCCTCCGGTCAGACCCACCAGTGCCATTTGGGGACTGTATGCACCGTCCTGAAAGAGTTGCCCATGATCGGTCCGAGCCAAGAGCGTTCCCGTCCGTGTCCATGTCTGCGTGTTCCAGAGGTCCAAGCGTTGAGAAGCCATCCCGGCCAGCCAGCGCCTATCGGCTGAGAAGGACAGAGTCACATACGCCACCCTTTCGTCGACCGACAGTGTTCTTTCAACATTTCGGTTGACGACATCAAGTAGCGCCACCCCTCCCTCGCGCGCCAGAGCAAGTAACTTCCCGTCCAGACTCCACGCCTGGGCGAGAGCCAAGCCCCCAAAAGAGTCCAAGATCTTACCGTCAGAGATCCTGAGCAGCGCTGTCTGTGCAGACCCTCCCATCTGAAGACAGGCAAGCGTGGCATTGTCGGGTCTGAAGGCGCACGTCAATGCCCTCATTTCAACTGTCGACTGCCGCCGAGCTTCGCCCTGTGAATCGAGTAAGTAGACTGCGACCTGGGCTCCGTACACGACCGCGAGATATCGACTGTCTGCGCTGAAAGCAATGGACCGCGCTTCGATCTCAGAGATCTCAGCAGGATCGGTCTCGACTAGATTCCGAACCAGGACACCTGTCCGCGCATCCCAGAGACTGACGGTGTACCGGCGCTGCCCGCCGCCAGCAGCCGCGATTGGGGCGCGGGCCACCGCGAGATAGCGGCCATCCGGGCTGTAGGCCAGAGCATGCGTCCCTCCAATCTGGTCCCCCGGAGCAGGGAACCGGGCGCCCGTTCTCACGTCCCATACGCTCAACCGTTTGTCCAAGAGGCCGCCCAGTGCGACCCGTTGGCCGTCGTGACTCCAAGCGAGGCGATGAGCGTAGTTCGGCGCGTCAAACTGTATCCGACGCACAAGATCGAGACCTGCCACTGACGTCCCCCTCGTGTCTCCGGAGCCCAATCGCGCGCAGCCTGGAAAAGCCAGTGCCGCGGTTAGCCCAACCAGTAGCTCGCGCCGACCAGGATCTGCGCTATTGGCCTCACCGGTGTTCTTTGGAAACTCCGCCGCGTGCGGGTCGACCCCCACTCCGCGTCTCCGCGATTCGAGAGCCATGGCTACCTACATCTCCTCGGAGCGCGTGGCGCGCGGGACACACCCGCGCTCGCGCCAGGCCTCCGGGCAGGATTCGTCGCGAGTGGATTGCATCTCCTCCTGCGGAACTTCACCATGAAGGAACACGGAGGCACGGGCCGGATCGGATCTGATGTGGGGCTCGGACGTCCTGATCTGCGCCGCCTCTTGCACGTCATGCGCGCAAGCTAGTACCTCGAGCGTCAGGCGTCAACGTAGAATGTTCGATACAGATCGATGTCGCTACCTCAGCTCGCCGTACGCTGCCAGGCGCAGCAGCGGGCCGACCCAGGCGACCTTCATGGTCACGACCGCAAGGACGATGCCGACGGCCACGCGCCACAGGAGGGCACGCGGAGCATAGGGCAGGAAGAGATGGCGGCGGCGCCAGAGGAAGAGGGCCGTGTAGAAGAGGACAGCGGCGGCCAGGAAGCAGAGGATCGGCAGCGCGCCCGCCTGCTGGAACAGGATCACCTTCTCGCGGAACACCATCAGCGTGGGAATCGAGCGGATGCCGAAAGTGCCGGCAAGCTCCTGCTGCTCGTCGGTGTTGACCTTGGCGAACACCACGTCGGGATGGGAGTCGGAGGCCTGCTCGTAGACCGGCGCGAAGCCGCGGCAGGGGCCGCACCACGGCGCCCAGAAATCCACGACCACCATCGGGTTGTCGTTGACGGTTTTCTCGAAATTCTCGTTGGTCAGGTCGATCGTCGCCACAGCGTCTCCGGAAAAAGCGCGCAGTGTACTCTAGGCAACCATGCGCACAGGCCGGTTCGCGCCGTCACCGACCGGGCCGCTGCACTTCGGCTCGCTGGTCGCGGCGCTCGCCAGCTGGCTGGACGCGCGCGCGGCGGGCGGCCGCTGGCTCGTGCGCATCGAGGACCTCGACCCGCCCCGCGAGCAGCCGGGAGCGGCGGACGACATGCTGCGGACGCTCGAGCGCTTGGGCCTATATTGGGACGGGGAGGTGATTTTCCAGCGCGAGCGCACCACTTTCTACCGGAAATCCCTGGAAAATCTACGGGAATTCACGTACTGGTGCGGCTGCACGCGGCGCGAGGTCGCCGATTCCTCCCTTGGCCTCGCTGCCGACGGCGCGCAGATTTACCCCGGCACCTGCCTCAACGGCCTGCCGCCCGGCAGGCCGCCGCGGGCGCTGCGCCTGAAGGTCTCAGGGTCGATCGATTTCATCGATCGTGTTCAAGGCCCCCAGCGCCAGAATCTCGAAAACGATGTCGGAGATTTCGTGCTGCTGCGCGCCGACGGGCAGTTCGCCTACCAGCTCGCGGTGGTGGTCGATGACGCCGAGCAAAGCGTCACCGACGTGGTGCGCGGCGCCGACCTGCTCGATTCGACCGCGCGACAGATTTTCCTGCAGCGCCTGCTCGGGCTTCCGACCCCGCGCTATCTGCACGTGCCGGCGGCGGTAAATGCGGCGGGCGAGAAACTGTCGAAGCAGACCGGGGCGCAACCCCTCGACCTGTCGCAGCCGGCGCGCGGGTTGCGCCGCGCGCTGCGCTTTCTGGGCCAGCGCGAAAGCACGAGCCTCGAGGAGGCGGTGCGCAACTGGAACCCTGCGCTTATCCCCGCGCGCCGCACCCTGGCGCAAGTACCGTGAGGAGCGCGCCGAGCACCAGCGCGAGCGCCGCGTACTCGGCCCAGGTCGGGCGCTCTCCCAGGAACAGCATGCCGCTCAGCACGCCGACCACCGGAATGATCAGCATGCTGATCGAGAAGATGCTCACCGGCACCGAGGTGGCGATCTTGATCCAGGCCCAGTGCGCGAAGGCGAAGGCGATGAACACGTTGTAGGCGACGCCGAGCGCCGGCCAGAGCGTCACGCTCTGCAGGGCGCGCAGATCCTCGAGCAGCAGCGCTCCGGCGAAGATCGGCACGCCGCCGAGCATCATGATCCAGGCGGTGTAGGGCCCGGCCGCCATGCCCACCGGATAACGCTTCTGCAGCACCGTACCGAAGGCCCAGCTCAGCGCCGCGCCGAGCACCAGCAGGGTACCGAGCGGAGCACTCCCCAGGCTGACCAGGCTCTCACCGAGCAGCAGCCCGAGACCGACCATGCCGAACGCCAGGCCGGCGAGCTTGCGCGGCGTGACACGCTCGCCGAGCAGCCAGATCGACAGCGGCACCGACCACACCGGCATCGTATAGGCGAGGATAGCGGCGCGGCCCGAGGGAATCAGCGCCACGCCAAACGCGACCAGCATGTTCCAGCATGTGATGTTGAGTAAGGCGAGAAGCGCGAGCCGGCCCCACTGCCCCCTGGGCACCGCAAGGCGCTGGCCGCCCGCGCGCAACGCGGCGAACAGCACCGCCGAGCCGAGGCCCAGGCAAAGACTGCGAAACGTCCACGGCGGCACTTCGCCAAGCGCTACCTTGAGCGCCGTCCAGTTGAAGCCCCACGCCAGGCTGAGTCCGGCAAGCACTCACCACAGGCGCCGCGGCAGGTGATCCGGCTCGGCGCTCACTTCCGGACGCGGAGCGGCATCGCCTGCACGCCGCGCAGCACCATCGAGTCGAGCCACCGCAGCTCGGGGGTGGCGAGCTCGATGTGCCGCCAGCGTCCGAGCACCGCCGGCAGCGCGATCTGGCCCTCGAGCCGCGCTAGGGGGAACCCGAGGCAGATGTGCGCGCCAAAGCCGAAGGTTAGGTGCGGCACGCCGTCGCGCGTGAGATCGAGCCGGTCCGGATCCCGGTATGCGCGCGGATCGCGGTTGGCGGCGTTCATCATCAGAAACACGCGCTCGCCCGGCTGCAGCGTCTTGCCGTGCAGCGCGCGCCCGGCCTGCACGATGCGCACCTGGGCGCCGATCGGCCCGTCGTAGCGCAGCAGCTCCTCGACGGCCGCAGCGGCGAGCCCCGGGTTTGACCGCAGTCTTTCGAGCTCGCCGGGGAATTCGAGCAGCGCGAGCAGCCCGTTGGCGATGTGGTGCGCGGTGGTCTCGTGCCCGGCGAAGAGCAGCAGCACGCAGGTCGCCACCAGCTCGTCGTCCGAGAGCCGGTCGCCGGCCTCCTCGAGGTGCACCAGCGCGCTGAGCAGATCGGGCAGCGGCGCGCTGCGCCGCAGCGTGATCAGGCGGCGGAAGAACTCGCCCATCTCGCGCGTCGCCGCCTCGGCGCGGTCGTACTTCTCGCGCGCCTCGCGCGCGCTGCCTATGAAAAGCGCCATCTCGTCGGAGAGATGCTTGAGGCGCGCGAGTTCGGCGCGCGGCACGCCGAGCATGTCCATGATGACGAGCGCAGGCAGCGGGCTCGCGAACTCGGATACGAAATCGAAGCTTTCGCGCTCGCCGATGCCGCCAAGCAACCAGGCAGTGAGTGCCTCGACGTTCGGCCGCAGGGCGTGGATCGAGCGCACGTGGAATACCTTGGCGGCGAGGCGTCTCAGGCGCGTATGGTCCGGCGGGTCGCGAAACACCATCCAGCGCGTGAGGGTGCGCGCGAGCTGCTCCATGCGGGCGGCTTCGGCGGAAGGCAGCGTGGCAAAGAATGGCCGCAGCCGGTCGGACGACATGCCGGCGTCGAGGCAGGCGCCTTTCACGTCGTCATAGCGCGTCAGCACCCAGGCCTTGAGCTGAGGGCTCCAGTGCGCCGGGTCCTCGTCCTGCATCCTGCGATAAAGCGGAAAGGGGTTCGCGAGGATGGCGGGGTCGTCGGGGCGGTATTCAAGCCTCATCGAGGGAAGGAAGCACTAACTTTTCGCCAATAAATATGCGCGTCATCTGCAGAAGACATGATGTAGGCGTTTGTGCGATACATCAATCACTTATGCTGCGACGCACAAAGTTATTGACTTTCTGTATGGTTGCACTAGAATTCCATTTGCTGCACCGCACCATACACACTTACAGGAGCTTTAAATGTACGTTACCCCGGAACAAATCCAAGCGGCCGGTAAGGCCAATGTGGAGACCCTCCTCGCTGTCGCGAACGCGCAGTTCGCCGCATTCGAGAAGCTTGCCAACATCAATGCCGGCGCAGTGAAAAGCGCCTTCGAAGACTCGATCGCGAACACGCGCGCGCTGCTCGGCGCGAAAGACGTCCAGGAGTTCGTGACGCTGCAGAGCGCCTTCGCCCAGCCCGCCATCGAGAAGGCGATCGCCTACTCGAAGAGCGTGTACGAAGTGACGACCGAGGCGAACGCCGAGTTCTCCAAAGTGGCCGAGCGCCGCGTCGCCGAGTGGAACGAGAACTTCGTCACCCTGCTCGACAAGGTATCGAAGAATGCGCCCGCCGGCTCTGACGTCGCGGTGGCCGCGGTGAAGTCCTTCCTCGCCGCCGGCAACGCTGCCTACGACAACCTCACCAAGGTCGCGAAACAGGCGACCGAGATCGCCGAAGCGAATGTCGCCGCCGCCACCGAGACGGTGAAAGGGCTTGCCAGAGCAAAAAAAGCCGCCTGAGCGCCAAACCGGGCAAGCAGGCCGCCCGATCTAGCGCCAAGCACAGCCTCAAGAAGCACAAGAAAGCCCGCCGCTAGGCGGGCTTTTTTATTTGAAAGGAAAGCCGGCCTTGCGCACCGCGCGCCGCAGCGCTTCCATCGCGGCGCTCACTTGCGCAGGGTCGCCGCGCACGCCGAGCTCGACATGGATGCGGCTGCCGTCGGCGCCCATCGAAGGCAGGCTGAACACCTTGATGCCCTTGAACCCCGCTTCCACTGCCTGCATGGCCGGGATGAGCTGGCTCTCCCCCGCCTCATAGACAAGAATCGACGCTTCCTCCCACTTTTCGGAATCGAAAAGCTCCCGGTAGCGCGTATCGAGCACCCATTCGATCATCGGCCAAGCCATCTGCGGGAAGCCGGGCACGAAATGGTGCTCGCGCAGCGAGAAGCCCGGAATGCGGTTGACCGGGTTGGGAATGACGCTCGCGCCCTCGGGAAATTCGCCCATCGCGAGCCGCTGCGGGGTGGTCTCGGCGCCGAAGCGCGCGCGGATCTCGCGTTCCGCATCGGCGTGCAGCTTCAAGCCTATTCCCAGAGCGGCGGCGGCGCATTGCCGCGTGTGATCGTCGGGCGTCGCGCCGATGCCGCCGCAGCTGAACACCACATCGCGCGACGCAAAGCTGCGCGCGAGCGCCGCGGTAAGGCGCGGCGCATCGTCGCCAAGGTAATGCGCCCAGCCGAGCCGCAGGCCGCGCTTCGCCAGCGCCTCGATGAGAAAAGCCAGGTGCTTGTCCTGGCGCTTGCCGACGAGTATCTCGTCCCCGATGATGAAAGCGCCGAACAATCAATGTCCCGCGGCGCGCAGCTCGGCGAGCGCGCCGAGCAGATAGCGGATGAAGGCGAGACCGAAGAGCACCGGTGCGACGAAGCCGAGCAGCGGGACGTAGGCAAGGAGCGCGAGCAGCACGCCGAGGAGACAGAGATGTCCGCGCCGCTCGCGGAAGATCAGCGCCCTCTCCTGCCGGTCAGCGTGCTCGGCGAGCGCGTCGTAGCGCAGCAACCTCTGGTTGACCCAGCCGAAGATGACAAGCGGCACCACCGGCCAGAGCGGCGGCAGCAGCCACAGAGGCAGCGTCACGACCACCAGGGCGATCATGCCGGCGAGAGCCACCACGCCGTTCCACGCGCTGCCCGCCGCGCCGCCGCCGCGCCGGCGCTCGAGGCCGGGGAAGGAGTGGCTCGCGACATGCTCGACCATCTCCTGCATGCCGAAGACGCTCAATATGAACAGCGCAGTGAGATAGACCAGCGGCACGAACAGCAGGAACAGCGCCACGTGCGCGGCGATCAACGCCGCATCGGCGAAGTCGAAGCGCGTGAAAAACGCCGCCGACTCCAGCCCGCGCTGGATCAGGCCCGCCACCAGGAACGCCACCCGCGTCCAGAGCAGCGCCGCGATGACGCCCCAGATCGCGACCGCGATGAGCATCGGCCAGGCCATCAGCCACAGCATGCGCGGGTGCAGCAGGTTGGCCACGGCATAGCCGAGGGCGCGCAGCAGCGTCATCGGCGCAGAGTCTGCCAGAGTTTCGACAGGCGCTTGGGCGACACCGGCACCGGCGTCCTGAGCTCCTGCGCGAACAGCGAGACGCGCAGCTCCTCGAGCAGCCAGCCGAATTGCTCGAAACCAGCCGGCGCTGCGCCATGGCGCGCTCGCGCCGCTGCCTCACGCCGATAGGGAAGCTCGAGCGCCGCGAGCTCGCCCGCGAAGCGCGCGTCGCGCCCCGGGTCGACGCGCAGCTTGTCGAGGCGCAGCGACGCCGCCTTGAGGTAGCGTGGCAGGTGCTGCAGCCGCTCCCACGACGTGCGGGCGAGCCATCCCGGCGCGAGCAGCCGCTCGAGCTGCCGCCTGACGTCCTGCGCGACCGCCGGGAAGCTTTTTTCGAGCGCATCGATTTTCCTGTGCAAGACAGCCTGCTCGGCAAGCATGCCGGCCGCGGCGCGCGCGAGCTCCTGCGCGATCAGGCTGAAGCGGCTGCGGCCCTCTTCGACGCGCTGCGCGAAGTCCGCCTGCGTCATGGGAAGAGAGTCCCCGAGAAACGTGCGCTCGAGCGCCGCCGCAACGACGTCGTCCTTGAGCGTGGCAAGCGCGATGTCGCGCGCCAGAGTCTTTTCGATGTCGCGAATGCGCTCGCGAAACGCGATTGCAAGCAGGCGGCGCACCCCGGCGCGATGCATCTCGCGCGCTTTCTCCGGCGAGTCGAATACCTGCAGGCTCACGCCGCCCTGCCCGCCAGCGCCGGCATCGACCAGCGCCGGATAGCCGATGAGCGTTTGCGCGCCGCGCTCGATCTGCATGATTTCGGGCAGGTCGCCCATCGTCCAGCCCGTAAAACGCTCGCCGTCCGAGAGGGGGGTTTCGTGTTTCAGAATCTCCTCGGTGCGAGATCCGAGCTCCAGCTTCAAATCCGCGAGCTTGCGGCCCGCTGCAAGCTGCCTGCCGTCGTCGTCCATCACCCTGAAGTTCATCTGCAGGTGAGGCGGCGCGGAATCCGGCCGGAAAGCGTCTACCGGGACCTCGAGATCCAGCTCGCTGCGGACGTAGCGCGCGAGCGCCGCAGCGAGGGGTATGTCCGCCGGCGGCAGCGCCGCGCAGAATACTTCGGCGAACTCCTCGAGCGGACCGAGCTTGTGGCGCTGGCGCTGCGGAATCGATCTTGCGAGCGCCTTGACCTTTTCCTTCAGCAACCCGGGCACCAGCCATTCGCAGCGCGCCGCCGGCACCTGGTTGAGCAGCGCGAGCGGCACGATGAGCGTCACGCCGTCGCGCGGCGAGCCTGGCTCGAAGTGATACTCGAGCGCGAAGCGGTTCGCTCCGAGCTCGAGCTCTGGCGGGAAGTTGCGCGTGGTGATCCCCGCCGCCTCGTGCCGCATCAGGTCCTCGCGCGACAGCTTCGGCTGCTCGCGCTCGGCCTGCTTCCTCCAGCGCTCGAAATCGGCGCCGCTTGCGACCGCCGTGGGAATGCGCACGTCGTAAAAGGCGTGGATCAGCGCGTCGTCGACCAGGATGTCCGGCCGGCGCGACTTGTGCTCGAGGCGCTCGATCTCCACCACCAGGCGCCGGTTATGCGCGAAGAACGGCGCGCGCGTCTCGAGCTCGCCTTCGACCAGCGCCGAGCGGATGAAGATATCGCGCGCGCCCACCGGATCGAAGGCTGCGAAGTTCACGCGGCGCTGGGCGTAGACCGGCAAGCCGTACAACGCGCCGCGCTCGAGCGCCACCACCTGGCCGCGGCTTTTCTCCCAATGCGGCTGCTGCCGGTCGCGCTTGAGCAGGTGGCCGCCGAGCTCTTCGAGCCACTTCGGCTCGATACCCGCTACGGTGCGCGCGTACAGGCGCGTGGTCTCGACCAGCTCGGCCGCGACGATCCATCTGCCGGGCTTCCTGGCCCACGACCCCGGATGGAGCCAGAACTTGATGCCGCGGGCGCCGAGATACGCGCTTTCATCGCCTTCTTTCAGACCTATATTGCCGAGCAGTCCGGCAAGCAGCGCGCGATGGATCGCGCGATAGCCCTCCGGCTGCTGCGGATTCGCCGACGAGTTCGGCCAGCGCATTTCCTCCAGTGTTTTCTTCAGCTGCGCGTGGACGTCGCGCCATTCGCGCATCCGCGGGTAGGAGAGAAAGTTGTCCCGGCACAGGCGCCGCAGGCCCGCTTCGGCGTGCAGCTTCCACAGCTTGAGAAGCGCGAGGAAATCGGAGCGCTCGTCGGCGAAGCGCGCGTGGCGCTCGTCGGCTGCCGCCTGGCGCGGGTCCTGCACCGAGAGGGCTGCCGCGATCACCAGCAGCTGCTCGAGCGAGCCCTCGGTGCGTGCCGCGACCAGCATGCGCGCGAGGCGCGGGTCGAGCGGCAAACGCGCAAGTTCCTTTCCTGTCTCTGTCAATTCATTCTTGTCGTCAACTGCCCCGAGTTCGGCCAGCAACGCATAACCGTCGGCGATCGCGCGCGGCCCCGGCGGGTCGAGGAACGGGAACTCCTCGACGCTCCCCAGTCCCAGGCTTTTCGCGCGCAGGATCACGGCGGCGAGCGACGAGCGCAGCAGCTCCGGGTCGGTGAATGCCGGCCGCCTTGCGAAATCCTCCTCGGAATAGAGCCGCACGCAGACGCCGTTCGCCACCCGCCCGCAGCGCCCGGCGCGCTGCTGCGCCGCCGCCCGCGAGATCGGCTCGACGCGCAGCATCTCCACCTTGTTACGGTAGCTGTAGCGCTTGATGCGCGCGTAGCCCGTGTCGACGACGTAGCGCACGCGCGGCACCGTGAGCGAGGTCTCGGCGACGTTGGTCGCAAGAACCACGCGGCGCGCTCCCGCGGGCTTGAAGACGCGGTCCTGCTCCGCAGCCGACAGGCGTGAATACAGAGGAAGAATCTCGAGATTCCTGAGAGCCTTTTTTCTGAGTGTTTCGGCCGCGTCCCGGATCTCTCTTTCCCCGGGCAGAAACACCAGCACGTCACCCGGGCCTTCGCGGCAAAGCTCCTCGACCGCGTCGGCGAGCGCCTGCTCCTCCTCCTCGCGCGTCGTGTCCTCGGCATCGCCCGAGACCGGACGGTGGCGCACTTCGACCGGGTAGAGCCGGCCGGAGACCTCGATCACCGGCGCGCCTTCGAAATGGCGCGAGAAGCGCTCAGCGTCGATCGTTGCAGACGTTATGACAAGTTTCAGGTCGCTCCTGGCCTTGACCAGCTTCTGCAGATAACCGATGAGGAAATCAATGTTGAGGCTGCGCTCGTGCGCCTCGTCGAGGATGATCGAGCCGTACTGCCGCAGCTCGCGGTCGCCCTGGGTCTCGGCGAGCAGGATGCCGTCGGTCATCAGCTTGATCACCGCCTCCGGCCGCAGGGCATCGTCGAAGCGCACCTTGTAGCCCACCAGCGGAGCGAGCCGCGGACCGAGCTCCTCCGCGATGCGCGCCGCGACCGAGCGCGCGGCGATGCGCCGCGGCTGCGTATGGCCGACGCGGCCGGCTGCGCCGCGCCCCATCTCGAGCAGGATCTTGGGAAGCTGCGTGGTTTTCCCCGACCCGGTCTCGCCGCAGACGATGACCACCGGATGCGCCTCGATTGCGGCGCGGATTTCCTCGCGCCGGGCGCTGATCGGAAGCGCGGGATCGAAACGCAGGCTGTGCGTCATCCCCCGGGAAGCATGCGCTCGAGGTAACGCGCGATGAGGTCCACCTCGAGGTTGACCTTCGAGCCCGCCGCGAGCCGGCCCAGCGTGGTGACTTCCAGCGTATGCGGGATGAGGTTCACCTCGAACCTGTCGTCCTGGACGCGGTTCACCGTCAGGCTCACGCCATCGACGCAGATCGAGCCCTTGCGGGCGACGTATCTCGAAAGCTCCTTGGGCAGCCTGAACGTGAGGATGCCGCCTCCACGGCTGATGACTTCGCCGACGCCGTCCACATGCCCGGTGATAAGATGGCCGCCGAGCCTGTCCCCCAGGGCGAGCGATTTTTCCAGGTTCACCGCGCCCGGCCGCTCGAAGCCGGTTGTGACGCGCAGCGTCTCGGCGGAGACATCGGTGGTGAAGCCGCGCGGGGTGATCGCCGTCACGGTCAGGCAGACGCCCTGCACGCAGACCGAATCCCCGACTTCGACGTCGGACAGGTCGAGCGTGCCGCAGTCGATTTCCAGCGGATTAAGGCGCACGATCTTACCCACCGCCTGCACGATGCCCGTGAACATGGCGGGGAAGGTTACCGCAAAGGACTTGTCTGGCGATGCAACGGCAGGTGGAAATCATCGGCGCGGCATGGGGCCTCGGCGGGGCGGACCCCGGATGCGCCGATGCCCCTGCAGTGCTGGCGCCGCTGCTTGCCAGGCGGCTGGCTGAATGCGGCGTGGCCGCCGCCGCCGGGCCGATTCTTCGCCCGCTCGCCGGCGAGCGACGCAAGCAGTTCGCGGTAGGCAAGCTGTGCGGCCTGCTCGCCTCGGCAGTCGCCGACTCGCGGCGGCGCGGGCGGCTGCCGTGCGTGCTCGGCGGCGATCACAGCTGCGCCGGAGGCACCTGGAGCGGCGTTGCGCGCACCCTCCACGAAAGAGGCGGCGGCTCGCTCGGCCTCATCTGGGTCGATGCCCACATGGACAGCCATACTCCCGGAACCAGCCACAGCGGACGGCTGCACGGCATGCCGCTCGCCTGGCTGCTCGGCCAGGACGACGATCCGCTCTACGGCCTCGCCTCGGGCGTGGTCCAGCCGCAGCACGTCTGCATCGTCGGCGTGCGCAGCTTCGAGCCGGAAGAGGCCGAGCGCCTCGAACGGCTCGGCGTGCGGGTGTTTCTGATGGACGAAATCCACGGCCGGGGGCTCGAGGCGGTGTTCGAGGAAGCGCTCGGCATCGCCACTACCGGCACCGACAGCTTCGGTGTCAGCATCGACCTAGACGTGATCAGCCCCGAGGAAGTGCCGCACGTCGGCACCCCGGTCGCCGGGGGCCTCGCGAGCGTCGACCTGGCGCGCGTCCTGCGGCGATTCGGCAGCGACCCGCATCTCGCTGCGGTCGAGCTGGTCGAGTATTCGCCACGTCTGGACCGCGACGGCCGCAGCGCGCGCGTGGCAGTCGACTTGCTCGCCGCGGCGCTATGCGGGCCGCGCGAGGATGCGCAGGTCCCCGTCGAGGCGGTCGAGCGACACGATTCTTAATTTGAGCCGCTCCTCCAGGGAAGCGAGCGCCGGCAGGTCGAGCATGCCCTGCGCACCATCGCCGAGCAAGCTCGGGTTGAGGTAGAGCAGGAACTCGTCGACGCAGCCTTCGCGCGTAAGCGAGCCATTGAGGCGAAAGCCCGCCTCGACGTGCAACTCGTTGACGCCGCGCCGCGCCAACTCCTCGAGCATTTGGGGCAACTCCACCTTCAGGTTCTTGTTCGGCAAGCAAATGACTTCGGCGCCCTTGGGGCCGGCGCCGCTTTTCCCCGAGAAAATCAAGACATTTCCCCCCCCGAGAATGCGGGCTGTCGCGGGCGTCTCGAGCCGGCTGTCGACGATCACGCGCAGCGGCTGGCGCGGCGTCTCGACTTCGCGCACCGTGAGGCGCGGATCGTCGGCCTTGACCGTGCCGATGCCGGTGAGGATCGCACAGGCGCGCGCGCGCCAGCGGTGGCCGTCGCGCCGCGCTTCGGGCCCGGTGATCCATTGCGAGCGCCCGTCGGCAAGAGCAGTGCGCCCGTCCAACGTCGCCGCGACCTTGAGGCGCACCCAGGGCCGGCCGCGTGCCATGCGCGAGACGAAGCCGATGTTGAGCTCGTTAGCCTCCTCCTCCATCAGCCCGTGCTCGAAACGGATTCCCGCGGCCGCCAGCGCCTCGCCGCCGTGCGCGGCCTTCGGGTTCGGATCCAGCATCGCTGCCACCACACGGCGCAGCTTGAATTTTCTTATGAGATCCACGCAAGGCGGGGTGCGGCCCTGGTGGCTGCAGGGCTCGAGATTGACGTACAGCGTCGCGCCCTCGGCCCGGTTTCCCGCGTTTCCGATGGCAACCACTTCGGCGTGCGGCCCGCCCGCCTTCTCGTGCCATCCCTCGCCCGCGATTGCTTCTTCCTTTGCAACCACACAACCCACGCGCGGATTCGGCGATGTCGTGTAGAGGCCTTTCGCGGCGAGCTCGAGCGCACGCCGCATCATGGCGTGGTCAAAAGCGCTGAACCGCGTCACCTGCGTCTTTTGCGCGTCGACTTGACTTCCTGCACCGCCTCGCGGAAATCGTCGGGCGTCTCGAAGCTGCGGTAAACCGAGGCGAATCTTCACCAGCCGGGGCATCTTCAGGTCGACGCGCTCGTAGGTGGTGAAGCGCTTTTCGCAGGCGACGCACTTCCTGCGGCGGCGGGTCGTGTTCGCCTCGAGGTTGGCGCGCGTATCGACCACCTGCGTGTCCTCGGAGCCGCAGAAAGGGCACTTCATGCGTACACCGGGAACCTGGCGCAGAGCGCCTTCACTTCACCCGCCACCCTCTCGAGGCTCGCGTTCTCGTGCGGCCGCTCGAGCACGTCGGCGACCAGATGCGCCAGGACCTCGGCCTCGGCGCGCCGGAAGCCGCGCGTGGTCATGGCGGGGGTGCCGATGCGTACGCCGCTCGTGACGGTGGGCTTTTCCGGATCGTTCGGGATCGCGTTCTTGTTCACGGTGACGTGCGCGCGCCCGAGCGCGGACTCGGCATCCTTGCCGCTGATGCCCTGCTTGCGCAGATCGAGCAGGAACAAGTGGCAGTCGGTGCGCCCCGACACGACCCGCACGCCGCGCTCGGTGAGCACTTTCGCCATCGTGCGCGCGTTCTCCAGCACCCGGGACTGGTAAACCTTGAAGTCGGGTTTCAGGGCTTCGCCCAGCGACACGGCCTTGGCGGCGATCACATGCATCAGAGGGCCGCCCTGCAAACCGGGAAAGATCGAGCTGTTGATGGCTCTTTCTTGCTCGGCCTTGCCCAGGATCATGCCGCCGCGCGGCCCGCGTAAGGTCTTGTGCGTGGTGGTGGTGACGAAGTCCGCGATGCCGACGGGCGAGGGATAGAACCCGGTGGCGATGAGGCCGGCGTAATGCGCGATATCGGCCATCAGCAGCGCGCCGACCTGGTCGGCGATGTGGCGGAAGCGCTTCCAGTCGATCGCGAGAGCGTACGCCGAGGCCCCGGCGACGATCAGCTTCGGCCTTTCCGCGAGCGCGATCCGCTCGACGGCGTCGTAGTCGATCACCTCCTTTTCAGTCAGCCCATAGGAGACGACGCGGTAGAGCTTGCCTGAAAGGTTGACCGGCGAGCCGTGCGTGAGATGGCCGCCGTGCGCGAGCGACATCCCCAGGATGGTGTCGCCGGGCTTGAGCACCGCGGTGTAGACCGCCTGGTTCGCCTGCGAGCCCGAATGCGGCTGCACATTGGCCCACGGCGCGCCGAACAGCTGCTTCGCACGCTCGATCGCGATGGTCTCGGCCATGTCGACGTACTCGCAGCCGCCGTAGTAGCGCCGCCCAGGATAGCCTTCGGCATATTTGTTGGTGAGCTGGCTGCCCTGCGCGATCAGCACCGGACGGCTGACGTAGTTTTCCGAGGCGATCAGCTCGACGTGATCTTCCTGCCGCTGGTGCTCGAGGCGCACCGCGTTCCAGACTTCGGGATCGGCCTGGGCGAGGAGATTGGGAGCAAACATGGCTGTCAGCTGCCGCGGCGCTCGACGCGGTAGCGCAGCACGTGGTCGCCGTCGGTCGACGCCGAGGTGCCAAGGCCGATCTTGCCGCCCTCGCCGATCACCGCCTCCTCGCGCCTCAGCCTCAGCTCGCGCGTGTTGCCTTCGATCATCACGAAGGTGCCGTTGGAGGACTGGTCGGCAATGACGAAATTGCCGTCGCGCCCGAACAAGCGCGCATGCAGCCGCGAGGCATGCTGGCTCGGCACCACCACGTCGTTCGACTTGTCGCGCCCGATCTTCACCGCGGCGGTGGACTCGACCGTGTAGCTGTCGT
>WNGA01007452.1_pt1 | contig 17609 bp, 14 predicted proteins | sample 5400061 | NCBI WGS metagenome assembly WNGA01 (sample SAMN13153366, study PRJNA577476) | soil metagenome | isolation source: 100 cm soil or saprolite under grassland replicate 2 | place: USA:California | collected 2016-06-15 | reverse complement strand
GCGGATCAGCTCGTCACCGTACTCGCCGCTCGCATCCTCGAGCGGGCCGAGCACGCTGTCGCAGTAGAGCCGCAGCGCCTCGTCGTCCTGGAGCGACAGCAGCAGCTGGAACGCGCCCAGGTCGCGGTACGAGGCCACGGGCGGCGACGACCCGTTCACGAGCGCCGCCGCCTCGAGCGCGCAGCGCGCCTCGTGGAACGTCCGCCGCAGCGCGCCGACGGGCGCCGGGCGCGACGCCGCAGCCCGGAGCGCCCCGGCGTCCTCCGAGATCGCCTCGCGCGCCCGTCCCGCGAGCGCAACCGGATCGACGTTGTCGTGGGCGTCCACGACCGCGCACAGGAGCCGCTCCCTGGTCGCGACCAGGGCGCCGACGTTCGCGTCCGCCAGGAAGCGGTCGAGCTCGGCCTCGGCCTGCGGCGCGGGCGCCCCGTCGGGTCCGCCGAAGACGAGCACCGCGGCGCTCTGGCCGATGCCGAACGGACGCAGCCGCATCGCCAGCTCCTCCTCCGAGAGCCGCCCGGTGAGCGCCTCCGCGAGCACGTCGCCGGCGAGCCGCCGCTCGGTGTCGCGCATTGCGCGCTGGCGCATCAGCTCGAGCGCCACCACGGTCACCGCCTGCTGGAGGATCAGCCGCTCGAAGTCGCCGAGCCCGCCGGCGTCGCGCGCGGCGACGAGCCAGGCCTGCGGCGCGCCGCGCCCGCGCAGCGAGACCGGCAGGACGAGCGAGCGCCCGGCGATGTCCGGATGGTCGGGCGCGAACTCCGCGTTCTCGCCGGAGCGCGCGCTCCCGTTCGACAGCTCCTCCCCGCGCCGCACGATCTCCGCGCGCACCTGCTCGAGCGCGTCCTCGGGCAGCTGGCGCCGGAACGCCTTCGACGAGATCGTCTCGCCGCGTCCCGAGAGCACGCAGACCGCGCCCCCGGTGGCGGCGGCGAGCGCACGCACCACCTCGTCGAGCCCGCGCTCCTCGAGCACCAGCCGCTCGAGCCGCTTGTGGATCGCGATGCCGCGCTGGAGCACCTCGTACTGCTCGTTCACGAGGCGCGTGAACGCCTTCTCGGTGAGCGCGATCAGCTCGTAGGGGACCTCGAACACCGGGAACGTGAGCTCGCGCGCCTCCTCGAGGAGCGCCGGGGGCAGCGTCTCGTGGTCGAAGCCCGTGCCGAAGCCGAGGCCCGCCAGGTGATGCCCCGAGAGCAGCCGCACGAACTCGCGCTGGCGCTCGTCGGTGTCGAGCTGGATGCCGGTCGTCAAGAGGAGCTCGCCGCCGGACAGCCAGGGCGTCGGGTCCGGCAGCTCCGAGATGTGCACCCAGCGGACGGGAGCGTCTGCGCCGTCCTCGCCCGCCGCGAGCTCGAGCCCCATCTCGGACGCGAGCCCTCTTACGGTGAGCATGGGATCAGTGGCGGACGATCCGCTCCCACGCCTCGGTCAGCACCTGGCGCAGGACCCGGTCGATGATTTCGAACTCTTCGCTGTCCGCGATCAGCGGCGGCGAGAGCTGGATGACGGGATCGCCGCGATCGTCCGCGCGGCAGATCAGCCCGTTCTTGAAGAGCTCGCCCGACATGAAGCCGCGCAGGAGCTCCTCGCCCTCCTCGTCGGTGAAGCTCTCCTTCGTCTCCTTGTCCTTGACGAGCTCGAGCGCCTGGAAGTAACCGGCTCCGCGCACGTCGCCGACGATCGGCAGGTCGTCGCGCAGCTTCTCGAGCATGGCGCGGAACTCGCCCTCCTTGGCGAGCACGTGGCCGCAGAGGTCCTCCCGCTCGAACACGTCGAGGTTCGCCATCGCGACGGCCGCGGAGACCGGGTGGCCGCCGAAGGTGATGCCGTGCGTGAACGTGTTCTTGCCCTCCATGAACGGCTCCGCCACGCGGTCGGCCGTGATCACGGCGCCCATCGGCGCGTACGACGAGGTCAGCCCCTTCGCGGTGGTGATCACGTCCGGCACGACGTTGAAGCGCTCGACCCCGAAGTAGTGCCCCAGCCGGCCCCAGGAGCAGATCACCTCGTCGGCGATCAGGAGCACGTTGTGCCTGTCGCAGATCTCGCGGACGCGCTGCCAGTAGCCGTCCTGCGGCACGAAGCAGCCGCCCGAGTTCTGGACGGGCTCGAGGATCACCGCGGCAACGGTCTCGGGGCCCTGGAACTCGATCACGTGCTCGATCTGGTCCGCCGCCCAGAGCGGGTCGCGGTCCTCGGGCCAGCGGTACTCGTTCGTGTTCGGCACGTGGTAGGCGCCGGGCACGAGCGGCTCGAAGGCGGTCCGCAGCGGGGTGATGCCGGTGATCGAGAGCGCGCCGAAGGTCGTGCCGTGGTAGGCGACCTCGCGCGAGATGATCTTCGTCTTCAGCGGGTTGCCGGTGAGCTTGTGGTACTGGCGAAGACGCGGTTGAGGTCGCCGGGAGCGAGGTTCGCCACGCGCTCGGCGAGCTCGATGGCCGTCGGGTGCGCGTAGCTCCAGTTCGTGTAGAAGGCGAGCTTCTTCGCCTGCTCCGCCGCGGCCTCGCCCATCTCCGCGCGGCCGTGGCCGGCGTTCACGCAGAAGAGGGCGGAGAGGCCGTCGAGGTAGCGCTTGTCGTGCTCGTCGTAGACGTAGGAGCCCTCGCCCCGCACGATGATCGGGATCTCGTGCTGCTGGTCGTACGCCCCCATGCGCGTGAAGTGCATCCAGAGATGCCGGCGGGCCTTCTCCTGCAGGTCGCTCGGGGCTCCCGCGCGGGGCTCGTAGACGGTCTGGGGGGTGGTGGCCACTACCGCTTCTCCTCGGCTCGTATCGACAGGCGCGATCTAGACGCGGTGGACAACGGTATCGGCGCCGATGGAGCAACACAAGGGCGCGCGCGGCGAAAGCAGAGGAGCACGCATGCGCCATTCCGTCCAACTGGCGAGCTGGTTTTTCGGCATTTCGCCCCTTGCGGTCGCTACGGTACGGCCATACCTTGCGGTCGAGCATGAGCCATGAGGTCCAAACGGGCGCTCAGGACCCGAGCGTCCGGCTCCAGCGTGTCACGAAGCGCTTCGGCGACTTCACCGCCGTGCGCGAGATGGAGCTCGACATCCCCCGCGGTCAGTTCTTCACGATGCTGGGCCCGTCCGGCTGCGGCAAGACCACCACGCTGCGCATGGTGGCCGGCTTCGAGGACCCGAGCGAGGGCCGCGTGCTGCTCGACGGCGACGACGTGACCGACCTGCCCGCCTTCAAGCGCCCGACCAACACCGTCTTCCAGAGCTACGCGCTGTTCCCGCACCGGAGCGTCGAGCAGAACGTGGCGTTCGGGCTCGAGCGGCAGAAGGTCGACAGGAACGAGATCCGCCGCCGTGTGGGCGAGGAGCTCGAACGCGTCGGGCTCGCCGCCGAGGCGAAGCGGCGCCCCGCGCAGCTCTCGGGCGGCCAGCAGCAGCGAGTCGCTCTCGCGCGCGCGCTCGTGAACCGCCCCGCCGTCCTGCTGCTCGATGAGCCGCTCGGTGCGCTCGACCTGAAGCTCCGCAAGCAGCTCCAGGTGGAGCTGAAGGGCATCCAGCGCGACGTCGGCATCACGTTCGTCTACGTGACGCACGACCAGGAGGAGGCGCTCACTATGTCCGACCGGATCGCGGTCATGAACCGCGGCGTGGTCGAGCAGGTGGCCGACCCCGAAACCGTCTACGAGCGCCCCTCCACCACCTTCGTCGCCGGCTTCATCGGCGTCTCGAACCTGATGCCGGGCGAGGTGATCTCGGCCAACGGCGCGGGCGCGCAACTGCGCCTCGACGCCGGGCCGACGGTCCGAACGCCTCAGTCCGGTGGTGCGACGGCCGGCGAGCGCGCGCACGCCGTGGTGCGCCCGGAGAAGCTCGTGCTGACGCCGGCGGGGGATGGGGCGCCCGACGGCCGGCCCAGCGTCGAGGGGCAGGTCGAGAGCTCGCTGTACCTCGGCACCGCGACGCAGATGGTCGTGCGGCTGGGGGACGGCACGCGCATGACGGTCCTTGTGCCGAACGCCGATACGGAGGCGCGCCGCGAGCTCCCGGCCGCCGGCGACGGAGCAAGGCTGAGCTGGTCCGACGAGAACATCCACATCGTGAGGGAAGGACAGAGCGAGTGACGCCTACTAACGACGACCTGGAACGCGAGATCGAGCGCCTGCTGCGGAATCCGCTCACGCGCCGGCGCATCCTCCAGCGCGGAGCCGCCGGTGCGCTGAGCGCGTCCGCACTCGCCTATCTGGCGGCCTGCGGAACGGACGAGCCGGCGGGCGGCAACGGCCAGAAGTCCGAGGAACAGAAGACGATCGCCAAGGGCAAGATCGCCTCGAGCCTCTACTTCGCCAACTGGCCGCTCTACATCGACGAGAAGCGCTCGGCGCTCAAGAGTTTCGAGGCGAAGTACGGGACCAAGGTCAAGTACGTCGAGGAGATAAACGACAACGACCAGTTCTTCGGGAAGGTCCGCCAGCAGTACGCGCAGGGCGACTCGGGCGGGCGCGACATCCACACCGTCACCGACTGGATGGCCGCACGCATGATCCGGCTCGGGTACGTGCAGAAGTTCGACAAGTCCTCCATGCCGAACGCGAATGCGAACCTGATCGATCGGCTGAAGTCGCCTCCGTTCGACCCCAACCGCGACTTCTCGATGCCGTGGCAGTCGGGGCTGACCGGGATCATCTACCGCAAGGACAAGGTGAAGCGCACGCCGAAGTCCGTCGACGACCTGTTCGATCCCGCCTACAAGGGCAAGGTCACGATGCTGACCGAGATGCGGGACACCGTCGGCCTCGTGGCCGCCTGGCAGGGCGCCGACCCTGAGAAGGCCAGCGTCGACGAGTTCATGAAGGCGATCGACAAGATCCAGGAGGGCGTGGACTCCGGTCAGATCCGCGGCTTCACCGGCAACGAGTACCTGAAGGACATCCCCAAGGGCGACTCATGGGTGATCTTCGGCTGGTCCGGTGATGCGGTGCAGCTCAAGGCCGACAACCCGAACGTCGACTTCGTGCTGCCGGAGAGCGGCGGCATGCTGTGGACGGACAACATGCAGATCCCGGTCGGCGCGCCGCACGCGTACACGGCCGAGAAGTTCATCGACTACATCTACCAGCCCGAGGTCGAGGCCCCGATCGAGGCGTATGTCAACTACATCTGCCCGGTGAACGGGGTGAAGGAGGTACTCGCGAAGACGGACAAGTCGATTGCCGACAACCAGCTGATCTTCCCGAGCCCGGCCTTCCTCGACAACACGCACATCTTCCGGGGCCTCAAGCCGGACGAGGAGCGCGAGCTGAACGACGCGTTCCAGAAGCTCATCGGCGCTTAGGGGCGCGCCCGGGGACTCGCACGATGCCGGTCCGGCTCCGAAAGGCGGCGCTGCCGTACCTGTTGCTCCTCCCGGGGCTCGGGTGGCTGCTGCTGTTCTTCGCCGTCCCGCTGGTCTACATGGCGCTCGAGTCGCTCAAGACCGGCACCATCGACACGGGCTTCCAGCTCACCTGGGAGTTCTCGAACTACACCAACGCGCTCAAGGACTACCAGGAGCACTTCCTCCGCTCGTTCGAGTACGCCGGGCTCGCCACGCTGATCGCGCTCCTGATCGGCTACCCGCTCGCGTACGTGATCGCCTTCCGGGGCGGCCGCTGGAGGAACGCGCTGCTGCTCCTTGTCATCGTGCCGTTCTTCGTCACGTATCTGATCCGCACGCTGTCGTGGGAGACGATCCTGTCCGACTCCGGGGTGGTGGTCAGCACCCTTCAGTCGCTCGGGATCGTCGCGAAAGACGGGCGATTGCTCGACACCACGGTCTCCGTGGTGGCGGGCATCACCTACAACTTCCTCCCCTTCATGATCCTGCCGCTGTACGCGAGCCTCGAGCGCGTGGACCCGCGGATGCTGGAGGCGGGCTACGACCTGTACGGCCGGCGGCGCGACGTGTTCCTGCGCGTGACGCTGCCACTCTCGATGCCGGGCGTGGTGGCGGGGGTGCTGCTCACGTTCATCCCGGCCGCAGGGGACTTCATCAACGCCCAGCTGCTTGGAACGCCGAAGCAGTTCATGATCGGGAACGTCATCCAGTCGCGCTACCTGGTTGTCGCCGACTACCCGACGGCCGCGGCCCTGTCGTTCCTGCTGATGGCGTTCATGCTCGCCATCGTGATCATCTGGGCGCGGGTCGCCGGCACCGAGGCGCTGCTCGGCACGGAGAGCGAGCGCGCATGACGCTCCGCCGGCGGTCGCTCGACTGGCTCCTGAACGCGTACGCGGGCCTCGCGCTCGTCTACCTGCTGATCCCGATCGCGGTCATCATCGTCTTCTCCTTCAACGACCCGCGCGGGCGCTTCAACTTCATCTGGCAGGAGTTCAGCTTCGATGCCTGGAAGCACCCGTTCGCGGTGCAGGGCGTGGGCGATGCGCTCGAGACGTCGCTCAAGATCGCCGCGCTCTCGACCCTCATCGCGACGGCCCTGGGCACCCTGACCGCGCTCGCGCTCGTGCGTTACGAGTTCAAGGGCCGCGGGCCGGTGAACTTCTTCATCTTCATCCCGCTCGCGACGCCCGAGGTCGTGCTCGGCGCCGCGCTGCTCTCGCAGTTCCTCAACTGGGGAACTCCGCGACTCGGCTTCGCCACGATCCTGATCGCGCACGTGATGTTCAACCTGTCGTTCGTCGTGATCACGGTGCGATCGCGGCTGATCGGCTTCGACCGCTCGCTGGAGGAGGCCGCGCAGGACCTCGGCGCCACGCCGTGGGAGACGTTCCGGCTCGTGACGCTGCCGCTGATCATGCCGGGCGTCGTGTCCGCCGCCCTGCTCGCGTTCGCGCTGTCGATCGACGACTTCGTGATCACGAACTTCAACTCGGGCTCGACGATCACGTTCCCGCTCTTCATCTGGGGCGCGGCGCGCGTCGCGATCCCGCCGCAGATCTACGTGATCGCGACGATGATCTTCCTGTTCACCGTGGCGATGATGATCATCACCGTGTGGCAGCAGCGCCGCGCGGAGAAGATGGCCGCTGTGCGCGTGGATCAGCCCGAGCCGGCCGTGCAGCCGGTGCCCGCTTGACGCTCGCAGCGCTCATCGGGCGCGAGCGCGAGCACTTCGAGGAGGCGCATCCCCGCTCGCGCGAGCTGCACGAGGAGGCGCGCACCAGCCTGCTCGCCGGCGTCCCGATGTCGTGGATGGTGGAGTGGGCCGGCGCCTACCCGGTCTACTCGGCGAGCGCGCAGGGCGCGACGATCGTCGACGTCGACGGCAACGAGTACGCAGACTTCTGCCTCGGCGACACCGGCGCGATGGCCGGGCACTCGCCCGAGCCCACCGTGCGCGCCCTCGCCGAGATCCAGGGCATCACGACGATGCTCCCGACCGAGGACGCCGCCTGGGTCGGCGCCGAGCTGGCGCGCCGCTTCGGCCTGCCCTACTGGCAGTTCTCGCTGACGGCGACGGACGCGAACCGCTGGATGCTGCGCATGTGCCGGCATGTGACGCGCCGCCCGCGCGTCGCGGTCTTCAACTGGTGCTACCACGGGTCTGTCGACGAGGCGTTCGTGACGCTCGACGAGCGCGGCACGGCGCGCGCTCGCGAGCGGCTGGTCGGGCCCGCCGTGGATCCGGCCGAGACCACGCGGGTCGCGGAGTTCAACGAGATCGGCTCGGTCGAGTCCGTGCTCTCGGAGGGTGACGTTGCCTGCCTGCTGATGGAGCCGGCGCTCACGAACATCGGGATCGTGCTGCCGGAGCCGGGCTTCATTGACGCCGTTCGCGCCCTGTGCGGCGCGCACGGAACGCTCTTGATCATCGACGAGACGCACACGCTCAGCGCGGGGCCGGGCGGCTGCACGGCGGCCTGGGGGCTCCGGCCGGACGCCGTGACGCTCGGCAAGTCGATCGGCGGCGGCGTGCCGATCGGGGCCTACGGGGTGACGGCTGAGCTCGCCGATCGGATCGCGGGGCAGGAGGACGCCGACTACGAGGACACCGGCGGCGTGGGCGGCACGCTGGCCGGAAACGCGCTCTCGCTCGCCGCGGCGCGCGCCACGCTCGGCGAGGTGCTCACCGACGAGGCGTTCGAGCGGATGGCGCGCCTGCGCGAGCGCTTCGTGGCGGGAGTCGAGGCCGCGATCGAGGCGCACGGCGTGCCCTGGTCGATCGTCTCGCTGGGCGCGCGCTGCGAGTACCGCTTCGCGCCGGAGCCGCCGCGGACAGGCGCAGAGTCGGCGGCCGCGGGGGACCGCGAGCTGGAGGAGTACCTCCATCTCTACCTTTTGAACCGCGGCGTGCTGATCACCCCCTTCCACAACATGGCGCTGATGTGCCCGGCCACCACCGAGGACCAGGTGGACCGTCACACGCAGGTCTTCGGCGAAGCCGTGGCAGAGCTCGCCGCGTGAGCCTGTACGAGCGCATCGCCGATCTGCCGCTCGAGGTCGAGTCGCTTCGCTTGGAGGGCCGCGAGCTCGAGTTCTCGCCGGAGTTCACGCGCGTCACGACGCTGATCGAGCTGCGCGGCCCGGGCGGCGAGACCGGCGTCGGCGAGGACGTGGTCTACGACGAGATCGACCACGTGAACCTGCAGGCCGACGGCCCCGGGACGATCGATCTCGCCGGCTCGTACACGCTCGACTCGTTCTCGAAGCGCCTCGACGAGACCGAGCTGTTCCCGGCGCCGCCCACGCGCGGGGAGGTGTCCGAGCTGTACAGGCGCTGGGCGTTCGAGTCGGCCGCGCTCGACCTCGCGCTCGCACAGGCGGGGCGCTCGCTCGCGGACGTGCTGGAGCGCGAGCCGCGGCCGGTGAACTTCGTGGTCTCGATGCGACTCGGCCACTGGGAGCAGAAGGAGCCGGAGAAGCCGGACCGGGCCCTGCGGCTGCTGGAGCGCTACCCCGGCACGAAGCTGAAGCTCGACCCCACCAACAACTGGACGCAGGAGCTGGTGGAGACGCTGGTGGCGACCGGCGCCGTCGACTCGCTCGACCTGAAGGGCCAGTACAAGGGCACGCCGGTCGACGTGAAGACCGACCCCGCGCTCTACCGCATGGTGATCGACGCGTTCCCGAACGCCTGGCTCGAGGACCCGGACGTGACCGACGAGACCCGCCCGATCCTCGACGAGGTCAGCGAGCGGGTCACCTGGGACGCGCCGATCCACTCCGTCGCGGACGTGCTCGAGCGGCCCTGGAGGCCGCGCATGGTGAACATCAAGCCGTCGCGCTTCGGCCGGCTCAGCAACCTGTTCGAGATGTATGACTGGTGCGAGCGCGAAGGGGTAGAAGCGTACGGCGGCGGCCAGACCGAGCTCGGCCCGGGCCGCGGCCACATCCAGTACCTGGCATCGCTCTTCCACCCGGACACCCCGAACGACACGGCGCCCTCCGGCTACAACAACCCCGAGCTCGCGGACGGACTCCCCACGAGCCCGCTCGAGCCGCGCATCGCGCCGGCGGGCTTCCGCTGGCAGCAGTGATCGAGGCGCTGCCGCTTCATCCGGGCGGGGACCCGCTCGACATGGCGCGCCGCGTCGCGGCCTTCCTCGGAGAGGCGCGCGAGTCGCTCGACCTCGCGCTCTACGACGTGCGCCTGCCCGGCGAGCCCGGGGACCTCGTCGCGGACGCGCTGTGCGCGGCGAGCGAGCGCGGCGTGCGCGTGCGGATCGCCTACAACGCCGACCACCCGGAGCGGATCTTCTTCCCGCCACCGCCGAAGACGAAGCCGGAGCTGCTCGAGGCGATGCCGTTCCCGACCTGCGGGATCCCCGGCATCCCCGACCTGATGCACCACAAGTACGTCGTGCGCGACGGCCGCTCGGTCTGGACCGGCTCGATGAACTGGACGACTGATTCGTGGACGCTCCAGGAGAACGTGGTCATGACGGCCGTGGAGGCGCCCGCGCTCGCCACCGAGTTCGCGCAGAACTTCGAGGAGCTGTGGAGCAAGCGGGACGTCGACGCGACGGGGCACCAGGACCCGCGCCCGTTCGAGGTGGGCGGGCACGAGGTGCGAGCGTGGTTCACGCCGGGCCACGGCGAGGCGCTCTCGCACCGGATCGCGAAGGCGATCGGTCGTGCCCGCGAGCGCGTGCGGATCGCCTCGCCCGTGATCACGGCGGGCGCCGTGCTCGGCACGCTGGCGGAGGTCACGGCCGAGCGGCGCGTGGACCTGCGCGGCGTGGTCGACCGCACGCAGATGGAGCAGGTCGTCTACCAGTGGCGCTCCAACGGGCACTCCGCCTGGAAGATCCCGATCCTCGCGTCGGTGCTTCGCAACGCCGACTTCAAGGGGAAGCGCTCCACGCAGTACGCGCCGGAGACGCCCCACGACTTCATGCACGCGAAGGTCACGGTGGCCGACGACGTCGTGTTCGCGGGCTCGTTCAACCTGTCGCGCTCCGGCGAGATGAACGCCGAGAACGTGGTGGAGGTCCACGACGCCGGCCTGGCCAACCGGCTCGCCGGCTTCATCGACGAGATCCGCGAGCGCTACGAGCCTATGCCCGCGCCTGGCGATGGGCAGCCGACATCAAGAGCTCCCGCACCTCGGCAGGGTCGTCCGTCAGCGTGAACAGCTCCAGGTCGTCGGCGGCGATGTTGCCCTCCGACAGCATCCGCTCGCGCACCCAATCGACCAGGCCGCGCCAGTAGTCGGAGCCCACCAGGACCACCGGGAACTCCGTGATCTTTCCCGTCTGGATGAGCGTGAGCGCCTCCCAGAGCTCATCCATCGTCCCGTAGCCGCCGGGGAAGACCACGAATCCGCTCGCGTAGCGGACGAACATGATCTTGCGAGCGAAGAAGTAATGGAACTGGAGCGCGATGTCGCAGTAGGGGTTGCCGCCCTGCTCGAAGGGCAGCTCGATGTTCAGTCCCACCGACAGCGCGCCGGCGTCCCTCGCCCCCAGGTTCGCCGCTTCCATGATGCCGGGCCCGCCGCCGGTGATGATCGCCAGGCCGCTCTCACCGACGACACGGGCGGTCTCGCGAGCAAGCTCGTATTCGGGATCGCCGGGCGGCGTGCGAGCCGAGCCGAAGAAGCTCGCCGCGGCGGCTACCCCGGCGAGGGCGTCGAAGCCCTCCCGGAGCTCGGCCGTGATGCGGTCGATGCGGTCCTCGTCGCTGAGTGTCGAGCGGACCGCCGCCTCCTGGGCGGCGATGATCTCCTCGTCGAGGGTGCGCGGCTCGCGGGGCATCGGGGTCCCGAGACTAGATGGCCGGCGTTCCCTGTACGCCGGCCACCCAGGTTCCCCCTTCCCCCCAGAAGGAAAGTACGAATTTGCACTACCCCTCTGCGCGCGAAGCGATGCTGCCGGGACGGCAGAACCTGACGCTTCGGTTTAGACGAATTGGACTAGCCGGCAGGCCTTAGAGCGCGAGCGAGAGCGGCTGCTCCAGCAGGTCCTTGATGCGCGCCAGGAACTCGGCGCCGTCGGCGCCGTAGAGGATGCGGTGGTCGCAGACGAGCGTGAGCACCATCTGGTCGCGCGCCACGACCCTGCCCTTCTCGTCGACGGCGGGCTGCTTGTCGAGCTTGCCCACCGTCAGGATCGCCGCCTGCGGCGGGTTGATGATCGCGGTGAAATGCTCGATGCCGAACATGCCGAGGTTCGACACCGTGAACGTGCCTCCCGACAGCTCGGGCGGGGTGACGGTCTTGTCCTTGACCTTGCCGATCACCGCACGCGCGTCGCGGGCGATCTGGCCTAGCGACTTCTTGTCGGCGTCGAAGACGGTCGGGACCACGAGCGCGTCCATCGCCGCCACCGCGATGCCTACGTTCACGCGCTCGTAGAGCTCGAACTTCCCGTCGCGGTAGGCGCCGTTGACGCGCGGGTGCTCGCGCAGCGCCGTGGCGGCCGCCTTCACGACCATGTCGTTGAAGGACGGCACGGTGTCGGCGATCTCCTTGAGGCGCGCGCGCAGATCGACCGCCGCGGTCATGTCGACCGTCAGGGCGATCGAGAAGTCGGGCGCGGTGGCCTTCGACTCGGCCATGCGGCGCGAGACCGTCTGCTGGAGGCGCGTGAGCTCCTCGATCTCGACGTCGCCCTTGGCGCCCGCCTCGGCCTTCTGGACCTCCTTCTTGGCGGGCTTCTCCTCGGCCTTCTTCTCTTCCTCCTTCTCCGGCGCCTTGGCCTCTGCCTTCGCGCCGTCGCCGGCCGGCGCCTCGGCGGTCTCCGCCTCGCCCTTCGCCGGCGCCTCCTTCTGGGCGGCGCCGCCGTTCTCGGCGGCGGCCTGGACGTCGGCCTTGACGATCCGCCCGCCCGGCCCGGTGCCCTCGAGCTGGGCCAGCTCGACACCGAGGTCGCGCGCCATGCGCCGCGCCACCGGCGAGGCCTTCACACGGCCGTCGCCGTTTCCGTTCGAAGTCTTCTCGCGCGTGGCCGTTCCGGCACCGGCCTGCGTCTCGCCACCACCGCCGTCGGCGCCCGCGGCGGCAGCCTCCTCGCCCTCGGCCGCTTCGCCTTCGTCCCGCTCGGCCTGCGTCTCCTCGCCCTCGCCCTCGGCGGTCGCAGGCTCGCGCTCCTTCTCCTCCTCGCCGGCCCCGGCCTCTTCGCCCTCGTCCTCTCCCTCGTCCTCAGCGGCGGCTTCCTCCTCGCCGCCTTCCTCGGCCTCTTCCTCGGCCCCCGCCTCTTCCTCGGCCTCCGCCTCTTCCTCGGCTTCCGCCTTCCCGCCGCCGTCGCTCTTCGCCTCGCCGGCGTCGCCGATTCGCGCAATCACCTCGCCGATCTCCAGGGTGTCGCCCTCCTGGGCCAGGATCTCGACGAGGACGCCGTCGGTGTCGGCGTCGTAGGTCATGTTGGCCTTGTCCGTCTCGATCTCGACGAGCGGCTCGCCGCGCTTGACCTCGCCGCCCTCCTCCACGAGCCACTTCAGGACGGTGCCCTCCTCCATCGAGTCCGAGAGGCGAGGCATCGTGACGTCGCTGGCCAATGCTCCTCCTTACAGGTCCCTGAACGTGGCGAGCACCGCCTGCACCACGTGCTCCTCGTGCGGGAACGCCGCCTGCTCGAGTGGCTTGGAGTACGGCATCGGGACGTCGGCGCCGGTCACGCGCTGGACGGGCGCGTCGAGCCAGTCGAACGCCTGCTCCTGGATCAGCGCCGCGAGGTTCGCGCCCACGCCTCCGTGGGGCCAGCCCTCTTCGACGATGACCGCGCGGTTCGTCTTCTTGACCGACTCGAGGATCGTGTCCAGATCGAGCGGCCGCAGCGTGCGCGGGTCGATCAACTCGGCGCTGATGTCGTGCTCGTCCGCGAGCACGTCGGCCGCCTTTCCGGCGGTCAATGCCATGCGCGAGATCCCGATGATGGTCACATCGTCGCCCTCGCGTCGGATGGCGGCCTCTCCGAAGCGCATCGGGCCACCGTTCTCCGGCACCTCGCCGCGCTGGCCGTAGAGCGTCTCGTGCTCGATGAAGACGACGGGGTTGTCGTCGCGGATCGCCGTCTTGAGCAGTCCCTTGGCGTCCTCGGGCGTGCTCGGCACGGCCACGAGCAGGCCGGGTACGTGAAGGTAGTACGCCTCCCAGGAGTGCGAGTGGGTGGGGCCGAGCTGGTGCCCCGCGCCCTGCGGCATGCGGATCACCATCGGCACCTTCACCTGGCCGCCGAACATGTAGTGGATCGCGGCGGCGTGGTTCACGATCTGGTCCATCGCGAGCAGCGCGAAGTTGATCGTCATGAGCTCGACCACCGGGCGCATGCCGAGCATCGCGGCGCCGACGCCCATGCCGACGATCGTGTTCTCGGAGATGGGCGTGTCGCGGACGCGCTTCTCGCCGAACTCCTGGAGCAGGCCGGCGGTCACCTTGAAGGCGCCCTGGAAGACGCCGATGTCCTCGCCCATGAGGAAGACCTTCTCGTCGGCCTGCATCTCCTCGCGAAGCGCCTGGTTGAGGGCCTCGCGGTAGCGCATCACCGGCACTAGTCGGCGCCCCCCTCGGCCTCCGGCTCGTCGCCGGACTGCTCGCCCTCGCCGGCGTCGTCGCCTGAGTCCTCGTCGCCCTCGTCGCCGTCCTTCTGGCGCCGGCTGCGCGCCTCGCGGTCGCCCACGTTCGCGTACGCGGCGCCCGCCTCCGCCAGCTGGTGCGGGATCTCGCCCGCCTCGCGCTCCTGCTCGCCGCGGTGCACCTCGGGCGAGCGCTCGTCGACCGTCCACCAGGCCGGCACGTCGCTGTCGACGACGTACACGTCGTCGTAGAGCGAGTCGAGGTCCGGGAAGGGCGACTGGTCGGCGAAGCGCACCGCCTCGTCGATGGTCTCGATCGCCTTCTCGTCGAGCTCCTCGAACTGCTCCTTCGAGATCACGCCCTCGTCCTGGAGCCGGTTGGCGAACGCCTGGATCGGGTCGCGCTCGCGCCACTCCTCTACTTCGTCCTTCGTGCGGTACTCCTCCGGGTCGGCCATCGAGTGGCCGCGGAAGCGGTAGGTCACCGCCTCAACTAGCTGCGGCTTGCGGTCCTCGCGCGCGCTGCGGAGCGCCTTCGTCACGACGTCGTGGACGTCGAGCACGTCCATGCCGTCGCAGCGCGTGCCGGGCACGCCGAAGCCCTGCGCCTTCATCGACAGGTCCGTCACCGCCGAGTGGCGATGGAGCGCCGTGCCCATCCCGAACTGGTTGTTGATGATCACGAACACCACCGGGAGCGACCAGAGCGCGGCGAGGTTCATGGTCTCGCCGAAGGTGCCCTGGTTGGTGGCGCCGTCGCCCATCATCGAGAGGATCACGTCCTCGGTGCCCATGTAGTCGCACGCGAGCGCCACTCCCGCCGAGAGCGGGAGCGACCCGCCGACGATGCCGTAGCCGCCGAGGAAGCGCTTGTCCCAGTCGAACAGGTGCATTGAGCCGCCGCGACCGGACGAGCAGCCGCCCTCGCGGCCGAATAGCTCGGCCATCACCTCGTTCGGGCGGGTGCCGCGCGCGATCGCCTGGCCGTGCTCGCGGTAGGTCGACATCAGGTAGTCGGTCTCGCGGAGCGCCTGGGTGGCGCCGACGATCGTCGCCTCCTCGCCGATGCAGAGGTGGAGGAAGCCGCCGATCTTCGCCTTGGCGTACATCTCGCCGGCGCGCTCCTCGAAGCGGCGGATGAGGAGCATCTTCTGGAGGACGGTGAGGCAGGTCTCCTTGTCCGGCAGGCCGTGCTTGACCTCGCCGAAGCCGATCTCCTTGAGGCCGACTACGTCGCCGGGGCTCTGGCCGTCCGTGCCGCCCTCGCCATTGCCGCGCCGCGGGGCACCGTCACCGGACTGCGTGGCGTCGCTAGTAGCCATTGGCCCGGAGAGTACCCATACCTTGTGCGGTTCAATAGCCGATTCCCCTGGTTGGGGGGAGCCGCGCCCGACGCTCGGGCGTGTGCCGGCGAGCCTGTCCCTCACGCGGCGCGCGACCGAAGCCGCGGCGCGCGCCCCCATCCAGGCGGCGAAGCCGACTCCGACGCCCGCCGCGATGCGGAGCCGGAGCTCGTCGCTCCTCCGCTTCCCCGGCGCCGCACGCGGCCACACTCAGAGGAAGCTACGCCGCGGCCAGGGCGGAAGCCGCCTCCTCGAGACGGTCGTCGCCCCAGAAGAGCTGGTCGCCGACGGCGATCGTGGGGACGCCTCGGACGCCGCGGTCGTAGGCCTCCTGCGTCGCCTCACGGAGCCGGTCCTTGACGGACTTTGTCTCAAGCGCCTTGAGGACGGCGTTGGGATGAAGCTCGCACGCAGCGGCAGCAATGAGGACGTTGTCGACGTCCGACAGGTCCTTGCCGCCGGCAAACGCCTGACGGAATGCCGCGAGCGAGAACGCGACGGCGCGCCCGATCGACTGGGCGAAGATGGCCGCCCGCATGGCTTTCAGCGTGTTGTTGGGCCAGCCCTCGGGCCAGCGAACCGGCATGAGCCCGTACTCCTCGGCCCGCCGCTCAACCTCCGCCTGGCCCGCCTCGCGCTCGTCGGTGATACCCCAGGACCGCCCACCACTCTGCTGCCAAATCCCACCAAGAAGGATCGGCTGCCAAGCCGGCATAACCGGCAGCACCGACTTAAGCCGCTCAGCCGTCAAATACGCATACGGCGACCCAAGGTCGTAATAGAACACCGGCTGCTCCACAGCAGCTCAGTTTGACGGGAGAGCAACGCAGCGAAAGGCGTGCTGGACGGCGAGATAGACGCGGTCATAGTCAACCTCAGCGCCACCGCCCAGCACGACGGCCTCCAGCTGATCGAAGAGATTTGGCCCGTTTGCAAGATTTCGGTAGACGCTTGCGGTCCACTCCGGTTGAGGCAGCGGTCCATTGGATCGCACAAAAGGATCGAGTTCAGGCATGGTCACCAGACCTCGCCCCGCTTGATTGCAGCGGTCGAGGGCCCCGAGAAAGCCGTCCGGGCCCCGCGCCGAGATCTCGATGCAGACCCCAGCCTTTGCCACCGTGTCGCCTGGGCACTTAATCCTCAGGTCCTGTGCCGTCGCACCCCCGACTCGTTCGGAGTTAGCGGCACTGGGCACTCTCCCGAGCGCGGACTCTTTCACGACGCCCGGACCAAGGCTGTCCTGACGCACGTCACGAGCTCGGAGCGTCTTGTCGCGGATATCACGGCTCCGCAAGGTGTCGTTCTGTATGTCGCGACTGCGAAGGCTGTTATCCACCACGTCCCGACTGCCCACATGGAGGACCGCGTACGAAGTGCCGCCGAGTGCAAGAAACAGCGCGAGCGTGGCGACCACGTTCGCGTACGAGAGCCGATCCCGGAGACCGCGCATCACGAACTTGAACGGTCCGAGGCCAACACTGTCGGGTTTCGAGCCGCTGTCACGGGCCGAGCACCACCACTCTCGCGACTCGCGAATGTCCGGTGATGAACGGATATCCGCCCTCCGAAGGCATCCGCGCGCGGAAGCGGTACGTCACGCGGCCGAGGGTAGCGCCGAACCGGTAGCGGAACTTCCATGCACCTGCCCGGTTGGTCCTCAGCGTCGAGAAGGTTCGCCAGCGGCCACGGAAATGTGCCTGCATCTCGAGGAGCTTGCCTATGGGCGGGAGTGGACGACCCGCCACGCGGCCGCTGAACACCACCGCCTCGCCGTTTCGAACTGTGTCGCGATCAACGTCGATCGAGCTCGGCGCAGGAACACGCATGCGAAAAGCTGAGGTCGCTGGTGCGATTCTCCGGGAGCCGGCGTAACGGAACAGCAACTCGCGGTTGCGGGTCGCTCGAAGCACGTAACGGAACCTCCCGTCTAAGCCCGTCGTCGCGAGTCCGATCGGCAAGGTCGTGCCGTCCGGTTGTCGCTCCAGTGCCTCGACACTCGCCGCCTCGAGCGGCTGCCCATCGGCATTGGTAAGGCGGCCGTGGAGGCGCAGCAGGCGCGCAAAACGCGCGACCACGTTCGTGTCAACGCGAATTCGACGAGATCGGCCGCGCCCCGACCGCTTCTGCGGAACGCCCACTCTGAGTCGGGTGTCAATGCGGGCGGGTAAACGGAGCGTTGCGGCCGAGCCATCAATCCGCTGACCCGTTGACGCCTCATTGCCGGCCTGATCCTCGGCGTGCGCGCGGAACTCGTATGAGCCTCGTCGGAACCGTTCATCGTCGACATACGCCACGAGCTGCGACCCCTGGATGTCGGTCGGAAGTCCGTGCCACGTGTTGGCACCGCT
>WNGA01009622.1_pt1 | contig 17610 bp, 12 predicted proteins | sample 5400061 | NCBI WGS metagenome assembly WNGA01 (sample SAMN13153366, study PRJNA577476) | soil metagenome | isolation source: 100 cm soil or saprolite under grassland replicate 2 | place: USA:California | collected 2016-06-15 | reverse complement strand
ACGGCTGCGCCACCACGAACGCGTCGTCGGCGGCCATGGTGAGGAACCGCTCGATCCGGGCGGACGAGTGGTCCGGGCCCTGGCCCTCATAGCCGTGTGGCAGCAGGAGTACGACGCCAGACTGCTGGCGCCACTTCGTCTCACCCGCGGATATGAACTCGTCGATCACGGTCTGCGCGCCGTTGACGAAGTCGCCGAACTGCGCCTCCCACAGCACCAGCGCCTCCGGCCGGGCGACCGAGTAGCCGTACTCGAACCCGAGGGCGGCGTACTCGGAGAGCAGCGAGTCGTAGACGAAGAACTTCGCCTGGTCCTCGGTGAGCGTGGTCAGCGGCGTCCACTCGTCGGCGTTCTTGCGGTCGATGATCGTCGCGAAGCGCTGCACGAACGTGCCCCGTCGCGAGTCCTGGCCGGCCAGCCGCACCGGCCGCCCGTCCATGAGCAGGGCGCCGAAGGCGAGGATCTCGCCGGTACCCCAGTCGATGGGGCCGTCGGTGATCGCGGCCGCGCGACGCTGCAGCTGCGGCATCACCTTCGGGTGCACCGTGAAGCCCGACGGTGGGGTGATGTAGGCGTCCGCGATCCGCTTGAGCACCTCGGCGCTGACCGCCGTACTCGTCTCGCCGGCCGGCTTGTCCGGGTAGTCCGGCACGGTGGTCCACTCGTCGGGGGCGCTCTTGGCCTCGCGGACCTCGGTGAACACCCGCTCCAGCTGCTGCTGGTAGTTGAGCAGGACCTTCTCGGCCTCGTCGAGTGTGATGTCACCACGGCCGATCAGCGACTCGGTGTAGAGCTTGCGCACCGACCGCTTCTGCTCGATCAGGTCGTACATCAACGGCTGCGTGTACGACGGGTCGTCGCCCTCGTTGTGTCCGCGGCGGCGGTAGCAGACGAGGTCGATGACGACGTCCTTCTTGAACGCCTGGCGGTACTCGAACGCGAGCCGCGCGACCCGGATACAGGCCTCGGGGTCGTCGCCGTTGACGTGGAAGATCGGCGCCTGCACCATCCGCGCGACGTCGGTGCAGTAGAGCGACGAGCGCGACGATCCGGGCGAGGTGGTGAAGCCGACCTGGTTGTTGACGACCACGTGGATGGTGCCGCCGGTGCGGTAGCCGCGAAGCTGCGACAGGTTCAGCGTCTCGGCGACCACGCCCTGACCGGCGAACGCCGCGTCACCGTGCACCAGCAGCGGCAGCACCGGGTACGCCGCCCCCTTGTCGAGCACGTCCTGCTTGGCTCGCGCGATGCCCTCGAGGACCGGGTCGACCGCCTCGAGGTGCGACGGGTTCGCGGCGACCGACACCTTGATCTTGTCGCCGGAGCCGGCCACGAACTCGCCCTCGGCACCGAGGTGGTACTTCACGTCGCCGGAGCCCTGGACCGTGCGCGGGTCGATGTTGCCCTCGAACTCGCGGAAGATCTGGGAGTACTTCTTGCCGACGATGTTGGCCAGCACGTTGAGCCGGCCGCGGTGCGCCATCCCCATCGTGACCTCGTCGAGGCCGGCCTCTGCGGCCGCCTCGCAGATCTCGTCGATCACCGGGATGGTGGTCTCGCCACCCTCGAGGCTGAAGCGCTTCTGGCCGACGAACTTGGTCTGCAGGAAGGTCTCGAACGCCTCGGCCTGGTTGAGCTTGAGCAGGATCCGCAGCTGCTCCTCGCGGGGCGGCTTCACGTGCGGCTGCTCGACGCGCTGCTGGATCCAGCGGCGCTGCTCGGGATCCATGATGTGCATGTACTCGATGCCGGTGGTCCGGCAGTACGAGTCGCGCAGGATGCCGAGGATGTGGCGTAGCTTCATGAACCGCCGGCCCTCGCCGCCGAACGAGCCGGTGGCGAACTCGCGGTCGAGGTCCCACAGCGTCAGGCCGTGCGACTCGACCTCGAGGTCGGGGTGGCTGCGCTGCTTGTACTCGAGCGGGTCGGTGTCGGCCATCATGTGGCCGCGCACGCGGTAGGCGTGGATCAGCTCGAGGATCCGGGCCTGCTTGGTGATGTCGTCGTCGTGGGTCGTCGCGATGTCGTTGGCCCAGCGGATCGGCTGGTAGGGGATCCGCAGCGAGCGGAAGATCTCGTCGTAGAAGCCCTCCTCGCCGAGCAGCAGCAGGTGCACGCGGCGCAGGAACTCGCCAGACTGCGCGCCCTGGATGACGCGGTGGTCGTACGTCGACGTGAGGGTCATGACCTTGCTGATCGCGTTGCGGGCGATCGCCTCGGCCGAGGCACCCTGCCACTCGGGCGGGTACTCCATCGCGCCGACGCCGATGATGGCGCCCTGGCCCTTCATCAGCCGCGGCACCGAGTGGTTGGTGCCGATGGTGCCGGGGTTGGTCAGCGAGATCGTGGTGCCCTGGAAGTCCTCGACGGTCAGCTTGTTGTTGCGGGCCTTCTTGACGACGTCCTCGTACGTGACCAGGTTGGGCTTGCCGTCGATGACGTCGTACCCGACGTTCAGCTCGGGCATCGTGCGCAGCGCCTTGACCAAGGCGTAGCCGATGATGTGGGTGAACGACACCTTGCCGCCGCGGGCGCGGGCGAGGTGGTTGTTGATGACGGTGCGGTTGTCCCAGAGCAGCTTCACCGGGACGGAGCGCACCGAGGTCGCGGTCGGCACGCTCAGCGAGACGTCCATGTTGGCGGCGGTGCGCATGGGCGCGCCGCGCAGCACGGTGTACGTCGGCTGGTCGCTCGCCCGGGCCGGCGCCGGGGCGGGCGACTCCTTCGGAACCGGGCTGGTGGTGCCCTTGGCCGGTTCGGCGGCCTTGGCGGCCGGGCGAGGCGTGGCCACCGGGGTGGGCGCGGCCGGAGCGGCGGCGGCCGGAGCCGCGGGAGCTGGCGCGGCGGGCGCCGGGGCGGCCGGCCGGGCGGTGGGCGTCGCTACCGGGGTTGCGGCCGCCGGGACAGCGGGAGCCGCCGGGGTCTGGGCTGCCGGGGTCTGGGCTGCCGGTGCCGACGGCTGTGCGGGTGCCGTGGGAAGCGCTGCAGCGGGGGCGTTACCGTTGGGGACTCCGTTGGGCCCACCCGGGGCGCCGTGTGTCTTGAAGTACTCACGCCACGCAGGGTCCAGCCCCGCCGGGTTCGACTTGTACTCCTCGTACATCTCGTCGACGAGCCACTCGTTGGCTCCGAAGTCCTCGAGTGGGTGGGTGTCCTGCGACTCGGGCACGGCTTGGATCGCCTCTTCCGGCTACACGCGATTCTGGTTGAACTGACAGACTGCAAGGCTAGTCCTACCCGGCAACAAATGCAGTGTGAGGTCCGCCCTGTCGGACCACGTGTAAGCAGAGCCACAAACGGATGGGAACTCCATGGTGAAGAAAGCAGCCTGGCTTGGCCGCGGACCAGCCGTCTCGGGCGTCCTGGCGGCGGTGCTCACGACGATGCTCGTCGCGGGCGGTTGCAGCGGCGACGACGAGGGCGAGCCGACCACGACTGACTCGACCGGCAGCGCCTCGGGAGGTGAAGCGGTGCCCTTGCAGGTGACGGTCGGGAAGGTGAACGGCCGGATCAAGGCGAAGGACGCCACCGCCGTGGCCACCCGGGTCGGCGCGGTCGTCGACGGTTGGTGGCAGGCGGCGTACGTCGGCGGGAAGTGGCCGCGCACGGACTTCGCGCACGCCTTCCCGGGCTTCACCCAGGGCGCCGCTGCGGACGCCAAGAAGGACGTCGCCCTGATGACGAACCAGACCATCGGGGGGCAGGTCTCGACGGTGACCGCCGAGGTCCGCAAGATCGCCGTCGACCTGCTGGCCGCCAACCAGCACGCCGCGGCTGCGACCGCGCGGTTCACGCTGATCTTCACGACCACCGGAAAGTTCGCGAAGCAGGTCACCGTGCAAGGACAGGCGTTCCTGACCAAGGGCAAGGAAGGTAACTGGAAGGTGTTCGGCTACAACGTGACGAGGTCGTCCAAGTGAGCCGCGGGACGAGGCTGGCCCGGGTCCTGCACCGGGCGCTGAAGGCGGGCGTGCTCGGCGGCGTACTCACGTTGACGCTGGTCGTGGTGCCCGACTCCGCGGTGCCGGCCACCGAGACGACGCTGGTGAAGGTCGAGCGGGCGCAGGGCGTCGACCTGAGCCCCGACGTCGTCTGGATCATGGCGATCGGCTCCGACGCCCGGCCCGGCCAGGACATGAGCCACACCCGCGGCGACGCGCTCCAGCTGGTCGGCATCAACACCAAGTCCGGAGCGGCCGCCGCGATCGGCGTACCGCGGGACTCGTGGGTGAGCATCCCGGGGCACGGCTACGACAAGATCAACGCGTCGCTCTACTTCGGTGGCCCGCAGCTGATGGCCCAGTCGATCCACAACCTGGTCGGCATCGAGCCCGACTACGTGATGATCACCGGCTTCAAGGGCCTGATCGCGATGGTCAAGGGCATCGACGGCATCAGCGTCAACAACCCCATCGCGTTCAGCGACGACCACCTGAAGCCGAAGGGCTTCAAGAAGGGCAAGATCCAGCTCACCGGGTACGACGCGATGGCGTTCTCCCGGATCCGGCACGATCTGCTCCACGGCGACTTCGACCGCTCGGCCAACCAGCAGCGGACCCTGATCGGCATCCTCAAGCGGATCCGCGAGCGGTCCGCCCAGCCCGGGTTCATCGACGACGGCGTACGGCTGGTCATGCAGAACATGCAGACCAACCTGCCGCCGTCCGACCTGTTCGAGATCGCCCAGGCGATCGCGCAGGTGAACCCCAAGAAGGTGACGCACTGCGTCGTGCAGGGCGGGATCGGCGACATCGGCGGCGCGAGCGTCGTACTCCCGTATGTCGACCAGGCCCGCAGCTACGGCGCGCAGGCTCGCAAGGACGCGACCATCTCGCACTGCTGAAGCCACCTACGACGAGGGTCCTGGGCGACTGCCCGGGGCCCTGATCGCGGTGCGCCCTAGTTGTCCCAGACCGAGTTGTAGGCCCAGCCGAGGTAGATCACGATGTTCTTCTGGAACAGCGTGACCCGAAGCGCCTGCAGGTGCGCGCCGAGCCGGCCGCGCTCCACGATCCGGGTCTCGACGGTGCCGGCGGCCTGGCCCGAGCCGTTCTTGAGGGTCAGCACCTGACCCGGCTTGGGCAGGGCGGTCGGCTTGCCGTCGACGGTGAACCCGCCGACGCTGCTGGTGATGCCGGTCGCGACCGGATGCCCGGTACGCCGCTGCACGGTCACCTTCGCGTTGATCTTGGTGAACACCAGCTCCGGGCTCACGCCCGGCACGCCCTTGATCGTGGCCTTGTCGGTGTGGGAGTTGACCCAGCCCTTCATCAGGTGCCGGGCGGGCAGCTGGCTGCCGCCGTACGAGTTGTCGATGCCCTGCAGCGAGATCAGCTGCGCGAGCGGGACGGCCGCGGCCGACGGGAGCTTGAAGTGCCCGGTGTTACCGCGGGTGCCCTCGCAGGGGAGGCTGGTGGCGCCGACCCGGCTGAGGTGGATGGTGCCGTCGAGGGCGGTGACGTCCATGGCCTGCAGGTTGGAGCGGAAGGTACCGAGCGGGGTCGGCCCGCCGACCCGGGTGTGCGCCTGGCCGAGCAGGATCATGCTCTTGGTGCCGTCGCCGGTGAACCGGATGACCAGCCCGTGCGTCCAGGCCGCCGCGTAGTGCGCTCCGCTGCGGCGGAACCGCTCACCGATGCCGATGGTGCCGAATCCGGGGATGTCGATCGTGCCGTACTTCTGGAGTACGCCGACGATCTGGCTGACCACCTGGGTCTCGATCGCGTCGAGCAGGTCCTGCAGCGGGCCCGGGATGTCGACGCCCTCGGGCGGCACGATCTTGAGGGAGCTGAAGGTGATGCCGGCCTGGTTGCCGTAGCCCTTCGGCGTGTGGAACGAGTCGGCGTACACCTTCAGGCCCTTGACCACGATCTGCCCGAACTGGGCGGGATCGCCGATCGCCACGTCGCCGATGGTGGAGACCGCGCGGGCGCCGTACTTGCTCTTGGCGGCGTAGCGGTAGGTCCGGCTGGTGCTGGTGATGGCCGAGATGTTGATGTACTGGTTGTCCGGCGTCGCCAGCGCGGTCTTCGCGGTCTTGTTGGTGCCGGTCAGCCGCGTGCAGGCCTGGGTGACCACCGCGGTGCGGCCGGTGCGGACCTCGACGTTGTTGGAGCGTACGACGGTGCCGGAGGCGACCGTGTTGTAGCCGAACTTCGACAGCACCAGCTTGGCCGTCGTGCCCTCTTTGCCGGTCGAGCCGCCGGCAGCTGCGTCCGGCGTCATCGTCACCGTGCCCATCAGTGCGGTGACGCAGACGGTCGATGCGGCGACGGCGCGCCGCAGGTTGATCTTCATATGTCCTTCTCCCCAGATTCGATGTGCGACCTCGCGTCGCGTGCGCGACGACTCCCCGAGATGGCCCGCGCATGTGAAACGGACATACCTCGCTTGCGTAACGCAGATCATGCGTGAAATCGCGAGAGCGGGCGGCGAAGTCGCGGAATCCAGGCGTACGCCGTCGCCTCGGGCCGTCGCGGCTGCGCGATGGTCTAGCGGTTGGACCCGGTCTGCTCGTGGTGCCTCGCACCACCGGTCTCTTGGGGTACGCCGACCGCGGTCAGGCGGGGACGCGGTCGGAGACACCCGGCATGCTCGGGCGTCCGCGCCGCAGCACGGCCCGCTCGCCGCGAGCCACCACCGCGTAGAACTCGCGGCTGCGACCCCGCAGCACCGGTGCGCCGAGGGTCGCGACCGGGCGTCGATGGGCGAGCCGGCTTCCACGGGTGGCCGCGGCGTACGCCGCCCGGTCGGCGAGCGTCCAGTTCATCTCGAACAGCTCGCGAACCCGCTCGGGCAGGCTGCCGATCACGAGCAGATGGATCCCGGCGAAGAACGGCCGGGCGGGCAGCGGCGGCGCGTTGGGGACGACGTACCCGGAGACGTAGCGGCCCACCAGCCGGGCCTCCTCGGTCAGGTAGGGCTCGTCGGAGGCGAGGTAGGCGTCGAACTGGGAACGGTACGCCGTGTAGTCGGCCGGCGCGACCTCGCGGGGCATGCCGAACAGCTCGGCCCAGGTGACGAAGTCGGCGAAGAGCCTCTCACGTTCGTGGTCGGTGAGCCGGCGGACCAGCTCGTCGTGCTGGTGCTCGACGGAGTCGAGGATAAAGGCGGCGGTCCACCACATCAGGCCCGGGTCGTGAGCGTCGTACGGCGCGCCCGCCGGGTGGCGTGGCCCGCCGGACTGCTCGATCGTGCCGCGCACGGGAACGTGACGCTTCGCCGTGAAGGCCAACGCCCGGTCGGCCTCCTCGCGGCTGCCGAGGAAGACCGCCTCGAACAGCCGGGCGGTCAGGCTCAGCCGGGTGAACGGGCGGTCGCGGTGGGTGGTGCTCTGCGCGGTGCCCTGGAACAGCCGGGGGTGGGTTGCCCCGATCGTCAGCGCGCGCTGTCCGTAGGTGAGCCCCACCGCGCGCTGCGAGAGCGCGTTGCGGGCCATCGAGTCGGGCGGGAAGTAGCCGGCCATGGTCGCCTCCTTGCTCACCGACACTGTCGCATCCCGCCCGCCGACCCGCCAGACGGCCGAGGCGTGCCCGGAGCGGGCCCAATGCGTGCCTGGTGCGGGTCGCGCCGGCGGATCGCCCCGGATAGGGGCCGCGTGTCGTCGTCTCCTGGACCGGCGCGATTCCGGGGTTGGCTGGGAGGCCGATCAGCAGCACGGCCGTGGCCTCGGGTCCCCACCGTGGTTGGCAGCGCCGGCGTCGTTGAATGACGACCCAGCGCTGCCAGCACGGAGTCAGAGCACCACCAGTTGGACCAGTCCGGGTTGGAGGGCGGAGCCGTCGACGGTGTCGCGGCCGCCTAGGGTGTCGATCCGCAGCACGTCCGGCAGTAGGGGGTCCTGGGTCCGGAGGTTGACGGGGGTCACGAGGGGCGTGAGCCCGGCCACGGTGATGTTGGCGCCCGAGCCGCTGACGGTGATGTTGTCTACGCCGGCCGTCCCGCGCACCGTGAGGGTGTCGCCGCTGTTGTTCGGCCCGGTGTTGTCCAGGGGGTCGGTGAAGTCCGGGGTGAAGCGGACGACGTCGGTCCCGGTCAGGTCGTTGACGGCAACCGCGTCGCCGCTGCCGCTCTCGTCGAGACCTCCGAAGCCGGTCCACGTCACGTCTTCGACGTTGTCGGCGTCGATCCGGCCCTGGTCGTGCAGGACGATGAGGTGGCCCGCGTCCGCCGACAGGTTGACGGCCTCTGAGGCGAACGTGCCGCGCGTGTCGAGGGTGTCCTGCCCGGTGCCGCCGTCGACGATGTCGCTTCGGGCGCTGAAGGGGGAAGCAAAGACGTCGAATGTGCTGACGAACTTGTCGTTGCCGTCGCCGAGCGAGATGGTCTCCGGGCCGATGCTCCCGTCTCCGCCGAAGACGACGTCGTCGCCGACGGCGGCATCAATCTCAACCGGGGCGGAACCCGGCACGGACGCGGAGAGATTGTCGTTGCCGTCGTTCCCGAAGATCGTGACCGGCGCGTCGCCGGCGAGGAGAGAATCCCCGGTGCCCACAACGCCGATCCCGTCGTTGCCGCCGTCGCCGTTGATCGTGATCGGTACGTCGCCGACGCCGGCGCCGATCACGGCCGTGCCGTCGTTGCCTCCGCCGAGCTGCACGCTTAGCCGCTGGACTCGGGACATCGAGAACCGGGCATCGATCGTGCCGTCGAACCCGAAGTCGACGGTGAGCCGGTCGTGGGACATGGAGATGTCGACGACGTCGCGGGCCGCGGTTCCGGTGACGGTCACGGTCCCGTTCCTGAGCCTCGCCGTCGGGCCGGCCGCATGCGCCGGGGTGGCGACTGCGACGAGCCCGAGGGCGGTGGCCATCACGGCCAGGGTTCCGGCTAACCGCCGGTGGGTCGAAGCTGTCTGCACGTGTTTCTCCTCTGTGTGGGTGAGTCGTCCTCCTTACGCAGGCAACTGCCGCATCGGTTCCAGCCGAGCGAATGCGTGGGTGAGCGTTGATTCCGCCGGCCCGACGGCTGCGAGCCGTTCGGAAGGTACGGTGCCCTGGGCCAGCACCGTGGCGGAGCTTGCTCGTGGCCCCGGTGGCGCCCATGACCCAGATAGGCCATCGGACGTGGCCCAAGTTCGGCGTATAACTCAAGTTGGCTAACAGCGGTTACCGGTCGGACCTACCTTGACCGAGTTCGAACAGTTGAGACATTTCGGCATTCGAGGAGTCCGGGTGGTGAAGATGTCTCCTCATCCAAGGGGTAGAAACATGAAGACGAGACCACACGGAAGACGTACGTTGCGGGCCGCTGCGACGCTAGGCGTGGCGACGGTGACAACCTGCATGATGTTGGTGGGAGGGACCTCAACCGCCGCTCCCAACCCGCCCGGCAACAACGGGACGATCAAGATCGACGACACCCCGTTCGACGACGCGCCCGACAACGAGCCGCACGTTGGCTGCGAATTCCAGGTCGACTTCTACGGCTACGACGAAGGCGACCTGACCGCGGACGTCACCTTCGAGGCCCACCCGCCGACGGTGCGCGACGAAGCCGACCAGGTGCTCCTGACAGACACCGTCTTCATCGGCGAGGATGACAACAGCGGCGGTGGCTCCGAGGCGGGTCTTGACGCGTCGGCGACGTACACCCTGGACTTCACGGGGATTGAGCCACACCCGCAGCAGGGTTTTCACGTCAGGCTCACGGTCAATGCGGAGGGCAGCCAGGGCGCCGACGTGAAACACAAGGTCTTCTGGGTGACCGGCTGCGAAGGCCCGCCACCGACCTCCTGATCAGGCAAATATGAGAAGGGCCCTGCCGAGGGGGCCCTTCTCGGTCCTGGAGGCGGGGCGTGCATCCACGCGCTGAACAGGTCGCCGATGAGCGGTCGCTCGCGCATTACGGCGTGCCGGCCCTGCAGCCGCCGGCGACGAAGTACCGGTGGAGTAGTTAGTCCGGGTGTTGGCATGGTCCGTTAGAGCCATCTTCCGCAGGCGGGCGTCATGCCGGGTGCTGGCGTGCGTCGACTAGCTGCCGGCCCGCTTTCGGGTCCGGCGTGAACCCCCTTTGAAATTGGGAATCTTGTGAAGATCGTGGTTCTTGCCATCCGGATGGGTCTCGGGATCCTCGTCCTGACCATCGCCGCTAGCAGCCTGCTAGCCACCTCACCCGCCGACGCGGCCGTCCGGCCGGTACCGGACTGGCAGCGGATCACCATCCAGCCGTTAACCCAGCAGCAGAAGATTGACACCTGGGGGCTGGACTTGAAGAACCGAGCCCAGGTCAGGCAGTTTGCCGAGAACCCGGCGTACGCCCGCCGGGTTGTTGCCGACCACCGTCTGAACGTCGTGCGGATCGCGATCCGGGCCGACGCCAGGGCCGTCGACGCCAGCGGTCATCTGAATGAGGCCTACTACGCCGCCACGATCCAGGCGGTCCGCAACGTCCGGCTCGGCAACCCGCAGGTGCGGATCCTGGCCTCACGGCGCACCATCACCGACTGCCCGGAGTACCGCGACACGCGCTGCCCGGACTTCACCCCGTCGCTAAAGGTCGACGGCCAGGTGTCCACAGCCCGGTACGGCAGGCTGGTTGTGGAGTATCTGCTGTTCCTGCGTCGTAGTGGGTTGGTGGTCAGCTACCTCTCGCTCGACAACGAACCACCGAACAACGAGGGCCACCTGACCCCGGACCGGTTCGCTGAGGTGGCCGGGGTCGTGCGCCGCAACTACCCGTACCCGATGCCGGTGCTTCTCGGCAACGACAACGTCACCGCTGACAGCCGTTGGCTGGAGGCCGCACCGGGTAGCGTGCAGATCGCCACCTCGCACTCCAACAGCCGTTGGTACCCGAACCAGAGCCCGTCGATCCGGCGGTTCGCTGCCGTCGCCAAGCGGCGCGGGATGCGGCTGTGGAACACCGAGATGCACTGGAACGACAACACCCCGAGCGCGGTTTACGTTAACGCCGCCAAGACCTTGCTGACGTTCTTCGACCACACCGACGCCGGGTACTCCGGGTTCTTCTGGTGGGGCTGGCAGCAGGATGGGGACAAGGGACTCCTGTGGCGCGCCTACGTCCGGTCCACGATCGGCGCTCGCCCGATCAGGGTCACCGACCAGGACGGCACTGCTGCCGCCCGGGGCGCCTTGGTCACTCGGGCCTACCGTAGCGGTAACACCGTGTACCTGTGGATGCTCAACGACACCGCCCGAACGATCTGGAACCAGCGGATCTTCGGTAGTCAGTCCTATCGCCCGACGCTGAACGTCTGGCGCCAGCGTGGCACCCGGCTGGTGCACACCCAGCAGGTCGCGCAACGGATGAACAACCGGCCGACGTTCTCCTTCCGCCCGCACACGATCTCAATGGTCAGCCTTGCCGCAAATCGGTAGATGAACGATCCGCAATAGGCGGCCGAGCTCGTCCGCGAAGGCATCTCCGTTGGTCCATCAAGTCTTTGGGGAACTGGAAGCAACAAGTACGCCGCCGAGTAGGCAACCTAGGACGCGAGCTGTTCGAAGAGCTCGACGTACTGGATGAGGTGCCGGTCGCCGAGGAACATCTCACGGACCCGCTCCCGGGCGGCGCGTCCCAGCTGCGCCGCTGCAGCCGGGTCCGCCAGCAGCGAGTTGACTGCGGCGGCGAAGGCACTCAGGTCCGTGGGGTCGTCGAGCAGAAGTCCGGATTCCCCGTGCACGATCTGGTCCGCGATGCCGCCCACCCGGGACGCCACGACCGGGCGGGCCTTCCACATCGGCTCGGTGACCGTCAGTCCGAAGCCCTCGACCAGGCTCTTCTGCACCACGACGGACGCGTGCCGCTGCAGCGCATTGACGAGGTGGGCATTCTCGTCGGTGTCATCCATCGGCAGGCAACACAGGCTGACCCGCGTCCGGCCGGCCTCCGGCAGGGAGCGCCAGAACTCGACGCATTCGGCCAGGACCTCGGCACCTTCGGGGTCGTCACTGACCCCCGTCACCTCCGGACCGGCCAGCAGCAGGTGGGCGTCGGCCGGCAGCGTGTCAAGGTGCTCGACGAAGCCGCGGGCCACGCCGGGCATGTCCTTGAGGTGGTCCCAGCGACTCACCTGCAGCACGAGTCGGGCGTCCGCGGGGACCGGAGAGCCCGCCACGACCAGGCCGGCATGCCGGCGTACGGCGCCGGGTGAGTCGTCACGCCGCCGGAACGGAAGGGGGTCACCGGAGTCGGGCAGCGCCACCAGGCCGCTCCGCGCGAGGGTCCCGGTCACCACGCCCGGCGGAAGCTCGGTGTTCTTCGGGGAGAACGGGTCGAGGGACGGCGGGATGACCCGTAGCCGGTCGGGATCGACCCAGCCCGGCGCGTACGCCGCCCGCGAGAAGACCAGGGCATCGGCCGGTTCCAGGTAGTGGCGGAGGAAGTGCCATGCCAGCTCCGTCAGGTCGTTCCGCTCGTCGCGTCCAACGTGGCAGCGCCAGATCGCCCGGGCGCCAAACTCGCGCACGCGCGGGACCAGTCCGGCGGTCTGTGGGTCGTGCAGCAGGACGATGTCTCCGGGCCGCACCTGCTCGCGCAGCTGCGCGAGGTGGTCGCCGAGGACCGCCTCGTAAGCGCGTCGCTCGGGCTCCCCCAGGGACCCGCCGTCGCCGGCGAATCCGTGCAGAAGGTTGTGCAGACGCTTGGTGACACGGAAGAACTCCGGCGTCCCGTCCAGGACCAGCCAGCGGGCGTCGACCCCAGCGCCACGTGTGTAGCCGAGCAGCGCCAGCAGCATTTCGGCGACGCCGCCGCCTGTCGCGGTCGCACTGATGTTCCAGACCGTGCGTCCCGAAAGGCCGTCCCGGGCCAGCTGGGCATAGTCGAGCAACCGGTCCGCCCGGTCCGGGGCAAGCAGCCCCGCGAGCCGTTCGAGACGCACGCTATCGACTTGCACGGGGTGCACGGGCACACACGATACGGGGACCGGGACGTTTCCCGTGCGACAAGGTTCGCGTGCCCTCCGATACGTCAGGGGCCGCATCCGTCTCGAAGTGCGTACTGGCCAGCTCGTCGACTCGCCAGCTCGGCACGACCAAGGTATCGCCGGTGCCGTGGTCGAGTGAGGCGCGGCCCGGCAGGTCAGGAGCTCTCGATGACCGCCCTGGCGCGATCGAGCGCCCGCATCTCGCCGTTCATCGAGCTCTGCACCGGCCGTGACAGCAGCAGCTTCTTCATGCCGCTGAGGTCGGCGGCCAACGAGAGCGACACCGTCGTGGCGTCGCCGTCGGGTGCGAACCGGAACTCCCCGACCGGGCGTACGGGCCCAGCGACGACTCGAAACGCATAACGAGTCGCCGGCTCGTAACCCGTGACCTCGATGTCGGCGGGGATCCCACGACCGCCCGGACCCCGGACCACCTGGTGGATCCTGGTGCCCACGCTGACCGGGCCCGCGGTCGAGATCTCCTTGACGTGCGTGCGCCACTTCAGCTCGTTCGTCGGGTCGGTGAAGAACGCGAAGACTTCGTCGACGGGTCTGTTGATGACGATGGTGCGCTGCGCTGAGGGCATCGTCGTCCTCCTGTTCCCTGCCGTGCGCCCGGGCCGGTCGCCGCCGACACCGATGATCCTCGCCTCGTGCATGGGTGTCGACCGGGAGGCGATGACGAGATGGTGGGTATGACGCGACCCCACAGAGTCTTGATGGGCGTGTCCCCAACCAACGGCGGTACGCGGCACAACGACGCGCATTGTCCACCCGCGGAGCGCGGCAGGTCCGGCGTAGGTTGACGACGCTGACCGCGAGGGCCCACCGCCTGGACGAGTAATTCCAAGGGGTCGCGCAGCGGGCTTGCCCTTGGAATTAGTCGTCTAGCCAAAGTGCCCCTGTCGGGGCGCCCGTTCCGGGCTGAGAATGGTGCTGCGGCCGCCCGGTGACGCCGTCGTTCCTATGGTCCTGCGAGGCCGTCGTCTAGCCGGGTGCGGGAACCGTGTGGTGGGCCCTTCAATGCTGCCGATCCGGGTCGCCAAGGTGGTGAGTCGGTGTGAGCGCGAGGACTAGATTCGCTGTTTGCCCTGGTGGTTCCCCCGAGCGGTCGTCTTCAACACAAGGTGCGATCGGACGGGAGGGTGGGGGTGTTTGCAGAGTCAGAAGACGATGAGCAGATCATCGAGCGGGTCGCGGCGCTGGACATCGGCAAGGCCGAGGTCGTGTGCTGTGTGCGGCTACCCGCGCCGGGCGGTGGGAAACGCCGGGTGCAGGAGGTGACCACGCACTCGACGATGGTCGGGTCGTTGAGCGAGCTGGCCAACCGGCTGGTCGAGCTGCGGGTCGAGCGGGTGGTGATGGAAGCAACCAGCGACTACTGGCGCCCGCCGTTCTACCTGTTCGAGGCCCACGGCCTGGATCCGTGGCTGGTCAACGCCAAGGACGTCAAGCATCTGCCCGGGCGTCCGAAGACCGACGTGCTGGACGCGGTGTGGTTGTGCAAGGTCGCCGAACGCCAGATGCTGCGCCCGAGTTTCGTGCCGCCGCACGAGATCCGCCGACTGCGGGACCTGACCCGCTACCGGGCCGATCTGGTCGGGGTCCGCACCGCGGAGAAGAACCGGGTCGAGAAGCTCCTGGAGGACGCCTGCATCAAGCTCTCGGTCGTCGCCTCAGACATCTTCGGAGTCTCCGGACGCGACATGCTCGCGGCGATGATCGCCGGGGAACGCGACCCGAAGCGGCTCGCGGACCTGGCTCGCTCGCGGATGCGTCCCAAGATCGGCCTCCTCGAAGAGGCGTTCGCTGGGCTGAAGGTCGGGACCTTCAGCGATCACCACCGGTTCCTGCTGGCACGGATGCTGGCTCGCATCGACCAGGCCGACGCCGACATCGCAGCCCTGGACACCCAGATCGAGGACCACTTGGCCCCTTTCGCTGACGCGGTCGCCCGGCTGGACGAGATCCCCGGGATCGGACCGACCGCGGCCGCGGTCATCATCGCCGAGATCGGCACCGACATGACCCGCTTCCCCACCCCCGGGCACCTGGCTTCATGGGCGAAGTTCTCCCCTGGGATCAAGTCATCGGCCGGGAAGAGCAAGGGCAACGGGGCCACCGGACACGGCAACCGCTACCTGGCTCGCGTCCTCGGCGAAGCCGCCGCCGGCGCCGGCCGTACCGACACCTTCCTCGGCGCCCGCTACCGCCGCATCATGCGACGTCGCGGGAAGAAGAAGGCCATCGTCGCCGTCGGCCGATCGATACTCACCAGCCACATCCGAGGCCTCGAAGCACTCGGATACCGCGTCACCCTCGAACCCGCCGCCTGAACCGCCCACCAGAGTCCCGGCTCCGCTCCGCTCCGCCGGGAGCTACCGCCTGCCTGGTCACCGCCATTCTCGGACTAGGTATGGTCGGCCCCACCTGGTTGGGCGACGAGATCCAGGATCCAGGCGCTCCAGGCCGCGTCGGCGCGCTGGTTCGGTAGCTCCAGGACCGTTGAGACCGTCATGATCAGGCCGGTGGCGATGAAGGTGCGTATCTGCGAGGAGTCTGCACCCGTCAATCGGGCGATCGACCGTTGCAGGTCGACGTGGCGCCGCCGCACCTCTTCCCGGACCCTTTCGTCGCCGGTCGCCGCGAAGCTCTGAAGCATGACGAGGCCGACCGAGGGCTCGTCGCGCAGGAGGTGACGGTAGGCGTCGCCCAAGGAGATCAGAGTTGGCTCGACGCCTGCGAACGCGGCCTCGATCTTGTCGTACGCGGCGTTGACGACGTCGAGGAACAGGCTTCGTTTGGAGCCGAACATCTGCACGATGCGTGGATGGGTGATCCCGACCTGCGTCGCTATCGTCTCCAAGCGGGCGCTCGCCAGACCCTGCGTTGCGAACTCGGCCTCTGCGGCAGCGAGAATCCCAGCCCGCCGCGCGGCGGCGGGGAGTCGGGCGCGAGCAGCGTCGCTCACGCCCGACCTGCCGCGGCTGCGGCGAATTGGCTCAGCACGTGCTTGTTGTCGTACACGCACCGGTAAGCATGAACCAAGCCGTCATCGCCCAGTTCCAGCCGGTCGTCTCCGTGAAACTCGATCGGGTGATCCGTGCCGGCCACCGTCCCGGTGAGATGCCACGCGACGAGGATCGCGGGTCGGGTCACCTCCGCGTACAGGCCGATGCGTCGGAACGAGTAGTCCGGAATGGTGGACGTCATGAGGTTCACGAGGGCCCGGATCGCGTCCCGGCCGTACACGGTTTCGCCCAAGGCTGGCTCGTCGTAGACGAGGTCTTGTGCGCAGAGCGCGGCCACCGCGTCTCCGTCACGGTCATTCCAAGCCTTCTCCCAGAGATCGCAGAACGATTCGACGGCGGCGAGGTCGGCTACGGCTGCATCAACGCATGTAGGGGTCGTCATGCCTCTAACTTACACGTAAGTAAGAACGGTGGCTATTGTCCTTCAACCCGCGTAGGCGTCGCAGCTACGCCGAAACAGCTCCCGTGGCTGAACTGGCAGGGACACGAGTCGAAGAGGCGGAAACAGGGGGAGCGGGGCGACCGGATCGCCGCATGGCGGACGATCCGCGATCATTGCTGTCGCGTTCGGATTCACGCATCCACTCAGACGGCGTGAGCAGCCGGACCGGGCGCCGGGTCATTCCGGGGGTGCATGCGGGACGTCACCGAGCTCCCGATGGGACGGCGGCCGCTGGCTCGGCGGGCTTGCTCGACTCGTCCTCGGCGAAGCGAAGCCGCTTGATGATGTCCCACCGCTCGAGCAACATCGCGGCGCTGGCCTGGCCGAACGGTGTGGCGGGCGGGGTGGCCTGTTGCTTCGTCACCCAGTCTTGGACCCGCGCGCGCTCGTCGCTGAACTTCGGGTCGATCATGCCGGCCAGGATCGTGTCCAGGGTCGCGCCTGCGCCGGCCTTGTCGGCCGCCGCGGCGAGCCGAAGGGCGAACGCCGGCACCGACTGGTGCAGGGCCGCCATGAAGCAGGCGACGGTACGCTCCGTCGCCAGGCCGTCACCGGCCTCTAAGGGCGGCGACATCGCGAGCAGGAGCTTGCAGACGTTGACGAAGCGCTTGACCTGTCGCGGCGTTCCAGCCGTGAGCGGGTTCAGCGCTTCGACGAACGCGAGCTCGGAGGCGGTGATGGTGAACGCACGTGCGTCGAGGTCAAGCCACGGGCCGTGCACGGCCAGCATCCTCTCCGCGGCGTCGTGCTCGGGCTCACCGACTCGCACGGCGGCGCCAGTCAGCTGAGGTCGGACTCCGTCGGAGCCTTCGACGGACGGCAGCAGGAGTCCCCTCAGGAGCCGGTGTCGCGCTGCGTCATCGAGGCGTTCCACCCAGAACGGGATCTGGAAGATCTTCTCGAGGTAGTCCGTCGCGGTCGGCCGGGCCACGCCCGGCTTCGCCTTCCGCTGAAGGAGGGGCATGGCCGCGTGCAACGCCGTGGTGAGCCACCTGGTGTCGACCGCGACGACGACCACGAAGAGCGGGAACGCGAGCAGCAGGTGCACGGCCTCCAGCACCTCGAGAACCCTCGCCGGTGGGCACCGGTCGAGGTCGTCGATGTAGAGCACGATGCGGTTCGGCGGACCGCCTGGCTTCAGCGCTTCCGGCTCGCGGTTGTAGGCGGCCACGAGCTCCGAGAGAGTGCCCAGGTCGTCGCTGACCGTGGACACGACGCCGAGCCGCTTGCGGTAGTCGTCAGTGGTG
>WNGA01005889.1_pt1 | contig 17612 bp, 18 predicted proteins | sample 5400061 | NCBI WGS metagenome assembly WNGA01 (sample SAMN13153366, study PRJNA577476) | soil metagenome | isolation source: 100 cm soil or saprolite under grassland replicate 2 | place: USA:California | collected 2016-06-15 | reverse complement strand
CCGCGCCTTGTCCGCATGGGTATAGCGCGCGCCGTCCCACAGCGGCTTGCCGAGAGCCGGGCGCGCCAGCGCCGGCGCGCGCATCACCGGCGCCAGCAAGAAGGCTCGGCGCGACAGCTGCATGAAAATTGTCTCCCCCGGGAGCGGATCCCGCGCCCGCTCAAGCTACTTGAACAATGTTAGGGTGACGAGTCGGGTCAATCGGCCTCTTCCATGGTGAAGCCGACTTTGAGCACGGCCTGGTAAAAATGCACTTTGCCGTTCTCGATCTGGCCGCGCGTCTGCACGACCTCGAACCATCGCAAGTTCCGCACGGTTTCCGCCGCGCGCGTGATGGCCGTATTGATGGCTTCTTCGATGCTGGTCTCGGACGAGCCGACGAGGTCGATGACTTTGTAGACGTGGTCGTGCATGGCGGCTTCCTTCTGGCGAGACCCAGTGCTCCGATTCCGAAGTTCGCATCACTTCGCGGCACCCTCTCGTGCGAACTTCGGAATCAAAGGAGCACTAGCAAGTATATGTTTCTAGTGCGGTTTTGGATTTGAAGTTCCTATACGGACCTTGCCGCACGATCTTATAGGAACTTCAAATCCACCGCACGGGCATGTCTCCCTTCAAGGATACCGATCGAGACATGCGTCCCTTGTATAACGTAGTGGCGCGTCAGATGTTCAACACCCGCCCATAGGCGTCGAGCACCGCCTCCTTCATCATCTCCGACAGGGTGGGATGCGGGAAGATCGTGTGCATCAATTCCTCTTCCGTCGTCTCCAGGTTCATCGCGATGACGTAACCCTGGATCAGCTCGGTGACTTCCGCTCCCACCATGTGGGCGCCGAGGAGCTGGCCGCTGTTCTTGTCGAAGACCACCTTGACCAGCCCCTGGTCCTCACCCATGGCGATCGCCTTGCCGTTGCCGACGAACGGGAAGCGGCCGACGCGGATATCGTGCGTCTCCTTGGCCGCGGCCTCGGTCAAGCCCACCGAGGCGATCTGCGGCGCGCAATAGGTGCAGCCGGGGATCAGGTTCTTGTCCATGGGATGCGGCTTCAAGCCCTTGATCGCCTCGACGCAGACGACGCCCTCGTGCTCGGCCTTGTGCGCCAGCATGGGCGGGCCGGCGACGTCGCCGATCGCATAGATGCCGGGGACGTTGGTCTTGCAAGTGCCGTCGATCACGATGGTACCGCGCTCGGTCTTCACGCCGAGCTTTTCCAGACCGAGATTCTCGACATTGCCGACCACCCCGACCGCCGAGATGACGCGCTCGAAATCCGCCGTCTGCTTGTTGCCCTTGGCGTCTTCGTAGCTCGCGGTGACGGAGCCGCTCTTCTTCTCGAGCTTCGTCACCTTGGCGCCGGTGAAGATTTTCATGCCCTGCTTCTCGAACGCCTTTCGCGCGAACGCCGCGATCTCGCCGTCCTCTACGGGGAGGATTTGCGGCAGCACCTCGATGACCGTCACCTCGGAGCCGAGCGTGCGGAAGAACGAGGCGAACTCGATGCCGATCGCGCCCGAGCCGATGACCAGCAGCGACTTCGGTACCCGGTCCGGCACCATCGCCTCGAAATAGGTCCAGACCAGCTTGCCGTCCGGCTCGATCCCGGGCAACGCGCGCGGGCGTGCGCCGGTCGCGATGATGATGTGCTTGGCCTGATAGCTGCCGGGGCCAAGCGCCCCCTTCGGCGCCTCGTTTTTTGCCGGCTTGACCGTCACCTCGCCGGGCGCCTCGATCGCAGCCTCGCCCCAGATCACCTGCACCTTGTTCTTCTTCATCAGGAAGCCGACCCCGGTGCTCAGCCGTCCCGCCACCTTGCGCGAGCGCTCGACCACCGCCTTGGCGTCGTAGCCGACCTTGTCGGCCGACAGGCCATAGTCCTTGGCGTGCTGGAAATAGTGAAAGATTTCGGCCGAGCGCAGCAGCGCCTTGGTCGGGATGCAGCCCCAGTTCAGGCAGATGCCGCCGAGATATTCGCGCTCGACCATTGCTGTCTTGAACCCGAGCTGCGCCGCCCGGATCGCCGTGACGTAGCCGCCCGGCCCGGAGCCGATGATGAGGACGTCGAAGGAGGTGTCAGGCATCGCCTTCACACCACCATCATCACCGGGTTCTCGACCAGGCGCTTGAAGGCGCCGACCAGCTCGGCGCCGAGCGCGCCGTCGACCGCGCGGTGGTCGGTCGAAAGCCCGACCGTCATGATCTGCGCCGCCTCGATCTTCCCGTTCCGCACCACCGCCCGCTCCTCGCCGGCGCCGACTGCAAGGATCGTTGCGTGCGGCGGGTTGATGACCGCGTAGAACTCCTTGATGCCGTACATGCCGAGGTTGGACACCGCGGTCGAGCCGCCCTGATATTCCTCGGGCTTGAGCTTGCGGGCACGCGCGCGGGCGGCGAGGTCCTTCATCTCGTTGGAGATGACGGAGAGCGACTTCGTCTCCGCATGGCGGATCACCGGCGTGATCAGGCCGCCGGGAATGGCGACCGCGACGGCGACGTCGGAAGCTTTATGCCTAAGCAGCGCGCTTTCGGTCCAGGTGACGTTCGCCTCCGGCACCCTCTGCAGCGCCAGCGCCAGCGCCTTGATGACGAAGTCGTTGACCGAAAGCTTGTAGGCCGGCTTGCCGTCCTTGTCCTTCGGCGCCGCGGCGTTGATCTCCTCGCGCGCCGCGAGAAGCTTGCCGATGTCGCAGTCGACGGTGAGATAGAAGTGCGGGATCGTCTGCTTCGCCTGCTGCAGGCGCTGCGCGATGATCCTGCGCATGTTGTCGTGCGGCACGACCTCGTACGAGCCCGGCTCGAACAGCGCGCGAATCTTCTCGTCGGACGGCGCCGGGACGGGCGGGGCGGCCGCCGCAACCGCGGCCCGTGCCGCCGGAGCGGCCGGCGCCGGTGCCTTGCCTTCCTTCCCCGCCGCGATGTCGCGGGCGATCACGCGGCCATGCGGACCCGAGCCCTGCACCCGCGCGATGTCGATGCCGGCCTCCTTCGCCAGCCGCCGCGCCAGCGGCGAGGCAAAGATGCGGCCGTGACCGTTGGTCTTGGGGGCCTCGTCCTTCGAGACGGCCGCTTTCGCGGCCTCCTCAGGACGAGGGATCGGCGGTCGAGCGCGCTGAACTTTTTCCGCCTCATCCTGAGGAGCGCCCGTCGGGCGCGTCTCGAAGGATGGGGCGGCCGCTGCCGGCGTTGGTGCGGGTTTCGCCTGCGGGACAGACGCACCCTTCCCTGCCGCGGCCGCGGCGGCCTTCGGATCCTCGCCTTCGCCCGCCAGCACGGCGATGAGCTGATTCACCGGCACGTCGGCGGTGCCCTCCGGCACCACGATTTTCGCCAGCACACCCTCGTCGGCCGCCTCGACTTCCATGGTCGCCTTGTCGGTCTCGATCTCGGCGATGACGTCGCCGGCCTTCACCGTCTCGCCTTCCTTCTTGAGCCACTTGGCGAGGTTGCCCTTCTCCATGGTGGGCGACAGCGCCGGCATGAGGATGTTGATCGGCATGGCGGCGGCTTCAACTGATCGCGCTGGTGGAGCCGGGATCGGTCGGGGCGTCCATCTCGGCCTCGAAGATGGCGCGCACGCGGGCGAGCGTCTCCTCCTCGCGAAACTTGTCCTCGGTCGCGTACACGCGGGCCACGTGGCGCGCGACGTCGGCGATCAGCATGCCCCAGGCCTCGGGATCGTCGAAGGCGCGGCGCAGCGACACGTGCAGGCCGCCGTCGATGATGACCGCCCGCAGCACCTCCACCCCGCCCTGCTCCAGGGCGGCGGGCGGAATGTGCAGGGCGTCGAAGACGGGGGCCGGGTTTTCGGGATCGAAGCTCATCGGTAGCACACCGCCTTTGCCGCCTCGACCACCTCGGCAACGGAAGGCAGCGCGAGTTTCTCGAGATTCGCCGCGTAGGGCATCGGCACGTCCTTGCCGCAGACGCGCGTCACCGGCGCGTCGAGATAGTCGAACGCCCGCTCCATGACACGCATGGCGATCTCCGCGCCGACGCCGGATTGCGGCCATCCTTCCTCGACCGTGACGAGGCGCCCCGTCTTCTTCACCGACTCGATGACGGTGTCGCTGTCCAGGGGGCGCATCGTGCGCAGGTCGATCACCTCCGCCTCGATGTCATCCTTCGCCAGTTCCTCGGCCGCTTTGAGCGCGTAGGTCATGCCGATCGACCACGACACGATCGTCACGTCGCGACCGGCGCGCGCAATCTTCGCCTTGCCGATCGGCACCACGAAATCATCGAGCTTCGGCACCGGGAACGACTGGCCGTAGAGGATTTCGTTCTCGAGGAAGATGACCGGGTTCCGGTCGCGGATCGCGGCCTTGAGCAGGCCCTTGGCGTCGGCGGCGGTGTAGGGCGCGATCACCTTGAGGCCGGGCACGTGGCTGTACCAGGAGGTGAAATCCTGGCTGTGCTGGGCGGCGACGCGGGCGGCGGCGCCGTTCGGTCCGCGGAACACGATCGCGACGGTCACCTGCCCGCCCGACATGTAACGGGTCTTGGCCGCCGAGTTGATGAGCTGGTCCATCGCCTGCATGGCGAAGTTGAAGGTCATGAACTCGACGACGGGTTTTAGGCCCGCCATGGCCGCCCCGATGCCGAGACCGGCAAAGCCGTGCTCGGTGATCGGCGTGTCGATCACCCGCCGGTCGCCGAACTCCTGCAACAGCCCCTGGGTGACCTTGTAGGCGCCCTGATATTCCGCGACCTCCTCGCCCATGACGAAGACGTCCTTGTCGCGGCGCATCTCCTCGGCCATGGCGTCGCGCAGCGCCTCGCGCACGGTCATGGTCACCATCTCGGTGCCTTCCGGCACGTCGGGCTCAGGCAGCGCCGCGGGCTTGGGCGGCGCCGCAGCGGCCGATTTCGGCTGCGCCGGAGCGCCCTTGTCGGCCGGCTGCTGGGCAGGCGAAACGGATGCGGCGCCCCTCTGCGCCTGCACCGGCTGTTCCTGTCGTGCGGCAGCCTGGGCGGCCTTTGGCGGCGCCGATTGGGGCGGCGCTTTCCCGCCGTCGGTGATGGCGGAAGCATCTTCGCCTTCGGCCAGGATCATCGCGATCGGGGTGTTGACGGCGACGTCGGCGGTGCCTTCGGGAACCAGAATCTTGCCGAGCGTGCCCTCGTCCGCCGCCTCGACTTCCATGGTCGCCTTGTCGGTCTCGATCTCGGCGATCACGTCGCCGGCCTTGACCGGTTCGCCCTCCTTCTTCACCCACTTGGCAAGGTTGCCCTTCTCCATCGTGGGCGACAACGCGGGCATCAACACTTGAATCGGCATGGGTGCTTCATCTCGCAAAGCGATAAAGGTTCGCCGCAGCCGACCTATTCGGCATACACGTCGGTCCACAGCTCGGATGGATCGGGCTCGGGATCGTTGGTCGCGAACTCGGCCGCCTCGTTGACGATGTCGCGCACGCCCGCGTCGATCTTCTTCAGCTCGTCCTCGCTCACCCACTTCTTCTGCAACAAGCGCGCGCGCACCTGCTCGATCGGGTCGTGCTCGGTGCGCATCTTCTCCACCTCCTCGCGCGTGCGATATTTCGCCGGGTCGGACATGGAATGGCCGCGGTAGCGGTAGGTGAGCATTTCGAGGATATAGGGACCGTTGCCGTCGCGCGCCCATTGGACGGCCTTATCGCCGGCCGCCTTCACCGCACGCACGTCCATGCCGTCGACCTGCTCGCCGGGGATGTCGAAGGAGCAGCCGCGCTCGGAAAGATCGGTCGTCGCCGAGGAGCGCGTGATCGCGGTGCCCATGGCGTAGCGGTTGTTTTCGATGATGTAGACCACGGGCAGCTTCCACAGCTCCGCCATGTTGAAGCTCTCGTACACCTGGCCCTGGTTGGCGGCGCCGTCGCCGAAATAGGTGAGCGACACATTGTCGTTGCCGCGGTAGCGGTTGGCGAAGGCGAGCCCGGTGCCGATCGGCACCTGCGCGGCGACGATGCCGTGCCCGCCATAGAACCCCTTGTCGATCGAGAACATGTGCATCGAGCCGCCCTTGCCCTTGGAATAGCCGTGGCGGCGCCCGGTCAGCTCGGCCATCACGCCTTTCGGATCCATGCCGCAGGCCAGCATGTGGCCGTGGTCGCGATAACCGGTGATCACCTCGTCGCCGGGCTTGAGCGTCATCTGCATGCCGATGACGACCGCCTCCTGGCCGATATAGAGGTGGCAGAAGCCGCCGATCAGGCCCATGCCGTACATCTGTCCCGCCTTCTCCTCGAAGCGGCGGATCAGCAGCATGTCGCGATAGGCCTTGAGGTCCTGTTCCTTGGTGAATTCGGCGGGCTCGGTGCCGTCCGGCTTTTTGGCCTTGTCGGAGTCGGCGCGGGCGGCAGGCGCCGCCTTCTTCTTTGCAACGGCCATGATTGTCCTCGGCCTGATCCCTAGGTTCCAGATTCCAATAGCCGAAATCATCGCATGGCGAAAGCGCGGACGGCAGCTTGCGTCCATGCGCGCAAATCCATTGGAGAACAAAACAAATTGGACGCAAACGGCGCGCCGACGAGCACCCGGGGCGCTTCAGCGCCGCTTGAGCATCAACGTGATATCGCGCGGGTGCGTGTAGTCGAGCTGGGCGCGGGCGCGCTCCTCGAGCAGATCGGGATCGACCGCATTCGGCCGCAGCAGCTCGACCCGGTGATCCCAGGCCTTGCGCTCCACCTTGAGGTCATCGAGTTCGCGCGTCAGGTCGACCGCTTGCTCGACCAGATCCTGCTTCGCCTTGAGACCATGGTCGCCCGAATGGGCATGCGCCCAGAAATAACCGATGAGCAGCGCCGCCCCCGCATAGAGGCCAAGCGTGCTCAGAAACGAGCGAACTCGCGTGCGGCTGACCATCAACGAAGGATGCGTGCCTCGCGTTAACGCGGCTTTAACGACATCAGCAGGCGCCGGCTTCGATCAACGCCCTCGTCGACCGCGAGCATTCGCAAGTTGTCGCAGCGCACCAATTTGCGTAGTTTCCACAAGGCATTTGCGGATGCCATAATTCTGTCAAACATTTGTCTTCCACGCGGCGTGTTTAGCCCAAGAATATGGAAGTTTACGGCCCTCCTGCGGCGGAAACTATCTCTTAATTATAGTGCTTGTAAGAGGCCGCTGCTTTCGCTATGGGGCTTCGAACAGAACAACAATGGGACGTGGACATGTGGAAGGCAGTTCTGCCCGGTGTGATCGCGCTTGTGACGCTCGGCCTGTCGCTGGTCTCGGGCGAGGTCCTCAGGAGAGATTCCGAGCAAAGGCAGGTCCTCGCGCTGGCCCAAACCGCTGAGCCGGACCAGACGAAGCCGCTCGCCGCGCAGGGAACGGCAAATACCGGGTCGGAAAACGCCGCTTCCGACGAAGGCGGCCGTCCGGTCGCCCTGGTGATCGGAAACGCGGCCTATCCCGACGCCGGCCTCCCGCTCGCGCAACCGGTCAACAACGCCCGCGCGCTTGCCGGCGCCCTACGCGAAAAAGGGTTCGACGTGGAGTTCGGTGAGAATCTCACCCGGCAGGCGATGGAGCGCGCCATGGAGAGGTTCAAGGACATGGTCAAGCCGGGCTCCGCGGCGCTCATCTTCTTCAGCGGCGTCGGCATTCAGGCCGGGCGCCAGAGCTACTTGATCCCCATCAACGCCCAGATCTGGAGCGAGGACGATGTCCGGCGCAACGGCCTGAGCCTCGAGCCGGTGCTCGGTGAAATCGAGGCGAAGGGCGCCGGCGCCAAGCTCGTCGTTCTCGACGCGTCGCGCAGGAACCCGTTCGAGCGCCGCTTCCGCAGCGCCGCCGCCGGACTTGCCGCCATCCACGCCCCCGACGAGACGCTGGTCATGTACGCCGCGGCGCCCGGCAAGGTCGTCAATGACGGCGACGGCGCGCACAGCCCCTTGCTGGAGGAGTTGATCGCACAGATCCGCTCGCCCGGTCAGAGCGCGGAGGAAATCTTCCATCACACCCGCATCGCCGTTTCCCGCGCGTCGAACCGCGAGCAGGTGCCGTGGGTGTCCTCCTCGCTGGTCCAGGATTTCTTCTTCGCATCGTCCGAGCGCACATCGAATGCGCAGCACAGCGAGCGGTGAGCAGTAGTGCAGGTTGGGTCGAGCTCTTCACGAGACCCAACAATTTGTTGGGTCTCGTGAAGAGCTCGACCCAACCTGCACCGTCGGCCGGAATGAAGCTCACGCCCAATGACTGGCGCCGCCGTCGACCGGCATCGTCACAAGGTAATGGTGCAGCAGCGTGAGCCGGTCGTTGCCGAAGAACGAGCGGTTCCCGACGATGAAGTACGGCACGCCGAAGACGCCGCGCGACTTGGCCTTTTCCGCAATGACGAGGCGCTCGGCTTCGAGCGTCGGATCGGCCAGCGCCTTGCGGAACTTGTAACGGTCCAAGCCGACCATCTGGGCGAAGTCGGCAACGTCCGCGGCATCGACCCGCGTCCGCTCGTCGACGAACACGGCCTGGAACAGGCGTTTCATCATCGCCATGCGGGCTTCAGCGGCCGCGAGCACGGCGCGCACCAGCAGCACCGGATCGAACGAGAGCCGACCGGTGGGCTCGCGAAACGGCACGACGTAGTATTCGGCCCAGGCGCGCGCATCGGCCTCGCGGTAGCGCATGTCGTACTGTGGTGACGCCGGCTGCCCTTCGAACGGATTGCGTCCGGGCGCGAACAGGTCGGCGCTGACGATCGGAATCCAGTTGAACGTAACCCCGGCATCCGCCGCGATGCGGTCGAGCTGCGTCGAGGCGAGATAGGAATAGCGGCTGCCGAGGCCGAGATAGGCATCGACCACCGGCTTTGCGGGCAGCGCGTCAGCCATGAGCCTTGAGCGCCCCTCTTCCAGCATAGCGCGCCTGCGCGCCCAGCTCCTCCTCGATGCGCAGGAGCTGATTGTACTTCGCGGTGCGGTCGGAGCGGGCGAGCGAGCCTGTCTTGATCTGCCCGCAATTGGTGGCGACCGCGAGGTCGGCGATGGTCGAGTCCTCGGTCTCGCCCGAGCGGTGCGACATGACCGCCGTGTAGCTCGCCTTGTGCGCGGTTTCGACCGCCGCCAGCGTCTCGGTGAGCGTGCCGATCTGGTTGACCTTGATCAGGATCGAATTGGCCAACCCGCGCGCGATGCCCTCGTTGAGCCGCTCGACGTTGGTGACGAACACGTCGTCGCCCACCAACTGGCATTTTTGCCCGATGAGGTCGGTCAGGAGCTTCCAGCCGGCGAAATCGTCCTCCGCCATGCCGTCCTCGATCGATGCGATCGGATATCGGGCGAAAAGTTCGGCGAGGTAGCGCGCCTGCTCCTCGCTCGATCTTTTTTTTCCTTCTCCTGCATAGTCATAGGTACCGTTCTTGAAGAATTCGGTTGAAGCGCAATCGAGCGCCAGAACGACGTCCCGGCCGGGCTTGTAGCCGGCGGTTTCGATCGCCTTCATGACGAAGCCGAGCGCCGCATCGGCGGACGGCAGGTTGGGCGCAAAGCCGCCCTCGTCGCCCACGTTGGTGTTGAGGCCGGCGTCATGCAGCGCCTTCTTCAAGGTATGGAACACCTCGGCGCCGGTGCGCAGCGCCTCGGCGAAGTTGGGCGCGCCGACCGGCATGATCATGAATTCCTGGAAATCGATCGGGTTGTCCGCGTGCACCCCGCCGTTGACGATGTTCATCATCGGCACCGGCAGCACGCGCGCTGCGACGCCGCCGACGTAGCGGTAGAGCGGCAGGCCGTTCACGGCCGCCGCCGCCTTGGCGACGGCGAGCGAGACGCCGAGGATGGCGTTCGCGCCGAGCCTGCCCTTGTTGGGCGTGCCGTCGAGCGCGATCAGCGTCTCGTCGATCTTGGCCTGCGCCTCGGCATCCATGCCGCCGATCGCATCGAAGATTTCCCCGTTGATCGCATCGACCGCCTTGCGCACGCCCTTTCCCTGGTACCGCGCCGTGTCACCGTCGCGCAGCTCCACCGCCTCGTGCGCGCCGGTGGAGGCGCCCGAGGGCACCGCGGCGCGGCCCTTCGAGCCGTCCTCGAGCACGACGTCGACCTCCACCGTGGGATTGCCGCGGCTGTCGAGGATCTCGCGGCCGATGATGTCGATGATCGCGGTCATGAGCTATCCAACGGGTCCGGACCGGACCCGGCGCGGTGCTTCTACAGGATGGATGCTCGGCGGAAAAGGCCGGGGCCAAGCGGATGGCATCCGCGCCGCGCGTGAGCTAACGTCGTACCGGGAGCTTACCCATGAGCTACGTCAATCGCGTCCTGCAGCCGGGCGAGGCCGTGCGGCACACGGCCAGCCTCCATTGGATCCTATACGTCCGAGGTCTCCTGCTCCTTATCGCCGCCGCACTGATTTTCCTCGTCATTCCCTATGACCAGGGTGTTATCCATTGGGTCGCAGCGGCGGCGGGATGGCTCTGTTTGGGCATCGGGCTCGCATTGGTCGGGCATGCTTGGTATCGCTGGTGGACGACGGAGATTGCGGTGACCGATCGCCGCATCATCTACAAGACCGGCTTCATCTATCGAGAGACCAGCGAAATGAACATGGACAAGGTCGAGAGCGTCGACGTCGACCAATCCATCTTGGGCCGCGTTCTCGATTACGGCGACGTATCGGTAATCGGCACCGGATCGACCTGGGAGACTCTCCACACAATTGCCAAGCCGATCGAGTTGCGCAACCACATTACGGCGGCGTGACGCGGAGCCCTCCATGGCGCGCCACACGCTTCGACTCGGCAAGCCCTCCCGCATTCCCGCCTCGCCGAGTGAGGCGAAGCTTGACCGCGTGCCGAACCCGCACCCGGACACGAGCTACGTCGCCCGCTTCACCATGCCCGAGTTCACCGTGATGTGCCCGATCACCGGCCAGCCGGACTTCGCCATCATCGTGATCGACTACGTGCCGAAAGGCTGGCTGGTGGAGTCGAAGTCGCTCAAGCTCTATCTCAACAGCTTCCGCAACCACGGCGCCTTTCATGAGGACTGCACGGTCACGATCGGCAAGTCGCTGGTGAAGCTGCTCGCGCCGCGCTGGCTGCGCATCGGCGGCTATTTCTTCCCGCGCGGCGGCATGCCGATCGACGTGTTCTGGCAGGCCGGCCGCCTTCCGGCCGGCGTCTGGGTGCCGGACCATGGCGTCCCGCCCTATCGGGGGCGGGGGTGACGCATGGCCGATCGGCTGATCATCACCAATGGCGACAGCGCAGTCGCACGCATGCGCGAGGCCGGGCTCGAGGCGGATTTCTTGCCCTGGCGCGACATGCTGCACGCCGGGCCGGTGCCGAAGACACCCTCTCTCGAAGAATTGTCCGACATACGGGCGCGGTATCTGGCGGAGGAGTTCGCGCCCGACCCGGCGGACGTTGACCGCGGTTTTGCCGAACGAGACGCCGCAATCCGCAATCACGCCAAATATGGCCGCCTCGAACTGTGGTTCGAACACGATTTGTACGACCAGCTGCAATTGATCCAGATACTCGACCATTTCGCCGACGGCCGCCGCGTCATCTTCCTGGTTCAGGCGAACGATTATCTTGGGGTGATGTCTGCGGACGCCGTGCGGGCGCTGGAGCCTGCGGCACGCGCAGTGACGGCGGAAGAGATCGAGGCCGCTACCGACGCCTGGGCCGCGTTCACGGCAGAAACGCCGGAACGGTTGACGGCGCCGGCCGCTTCGGGTCGGTCTCCCCTGCCCTTCCTGCCTGCAGCGTTGCGCCGGCTGCTTGCCGAGCTGCCGGCCGTCCGCTCCGGCCTCAGCCTCACCGAGGAACGGGTCCTGGCGGCGCTCGCCGCCGGCCCGCGCAAAGTGGGCGAGCTATTCAAGATCACGCAAGCTCAGGAGGAGGCGCGCTTTCTGGGCGACGCGCCATTCTTCCACGGGCTCGACGGCCTGGCGTTCTGCGCGGCGCCGCTGGTGGCCGGTTTGCCGTTTGCCGCACGGCGCTGCGCACGAGGACCCAGTGACGGCGATTACCGCGCATTTGCGGGTTCGACGGTATCGTTGACCGATGCCGGTCGCGCGGCGCTCGCCGGGACGTTCGATCACGCGCTGGAAAATGGTATCGACCGCTGGCTCGGCGGAACGCACTTGCGGCGGGAAAACCTGTGGCGCCGCGATCCGCGCGGCGGCATTGTCTCGCCGACTTTGCAATAGCGGCTGCACGATCTTTCACAAGGTGTCCGCTTGAATGGCCGCGATCAGGCGGCCGACCTCCCGCGCCGGGTCGTGTGCCCGCATCACGCCGCCCATCACGGCGATGCCGGCAGCGCCGGCCCCACGCATCTCCGCCACCGCGCCGGGCGTGATTCCGCCGATCGCAATGATGGGCACCGTTGTCGCTGCCGCGATCTTGCCGACGCCCTGCATGCCCAGAACCGGTCCGTAATCGGGCTTGCTCGGCGTCGCATAGGCAGGCCCGGCAATCGCGTAATCGACGATCGCGGGATCGAGCTTCTCGGCTTCCGCCGCGCTGTGCAGCGAGATCCCGATCAAGGCCCCCTCGCCCAACCGTAGGCGCGCAGCGGCGGCATCGCCTCCGGCACCGAGATGGACCCCATCAAGGTCGGCCGCCTGCGTCAGCGCCGGGTCGCCGTGCAGGGTCAGTCGCGCATCCCGATCGCGCGCCATGCGAAATAGGCGTTTTGCCAGAGCAACCTGCTCGTCGGGCGACAGGTCCTTTTCCCGGACGCTCGCCCACCGGCAACCGGCCTCGAATGCGGCCGCGAGCACTTGCTCCAGCGGCGCCTGTGCCTGCTTGCGATCGGTGATGACGAGGAGCGGCGGCCGCGGCAGCGTCACGTTCCGACCAAGCCGAATTGCGGGCTGGAGGGTTCCGCATGGTCGCGCTTCGGGATGCGGCCCGAAAGCCGCGCGAGCCGGCCGGCCTCGACCGCGGCGCGCATCGCATTCGCCATTCTTACCGGGTCTTGCGCTTTGGACACCGCCGTATTCAACAGCACCGCGGAGCACCCGAGCTCCATGGCGAGCGCCGCGTCCGAGGCGGTGCCGATGCCGGCGTCGAGAACGACCGGCACGGTCGAGCGCGCGCAGAGCAACGCGATCAAATGCGGGTTGGCGATGCCGCGCCCGGAGCCGATCGGCGAGCCAAGCGGCATGACGGCGCAAGCGCCCACGTCGGCGAGCTTGCGGCAGCTCACCGGGTCCTCGTTGCAATAGGGGAGCACGACGAAGCCCTTGGCGACGAGGGTTTCGGTCGCCCGCACCAGCTCCGCGACGTCGGGGTAGAGCAGCTCGCGGTCGCCGATCACTTCGAGCTTGATCCAGTTGGTGTCGAGCGCCTCGCGCGCAAGCTCCGCCGTCAGGATGGCGTCCTTCGCGGTCTGGCAACCGGCGGTGTTGGGCAGCAAATGCACGCGTCCGGCGAGGAGATCGGTGAGGCTTTCGTCCTCGCCCGCAAGGCTGATGCGCCGGATCGAGGCGGTCACCATCTCGGTCCCGCTCGCAGCCACGGCGTCCAGCATGATCTGGCGGTTGGGATACCCGGCAGTGCCGAGAAACAGGCGCGACCGGAACTCGCGACCGGCGATCACGAACGGGTCGGACGGGCTCGGTTTCGGCATCGTCAGCCTCCCTGGCGCGCGCGGACGATCTCGACGGCATCGCCGGGCTTGAGTGTGATCTCGCGCCACGTCGCGCGCGGCACGACCGAACCGTTGAGAGCAACCGCGATGCCGCGCGCGTCGATCTCCTTCTCTTCCAGCAATGCGGCGAGCGTGGCGACGGCGAGCATTTCGCTTTGGCCGTTGACGTGGATGGTGGGGGCGGTCGTGTCGTTCATATCGTCACCTTTGATCACTCTGCGGCCTCGACGGCAGCGAACCGCGCGATCCCGAATGGGCGAATGGCCGGATCGACCTCGCCGTCGAGCACCAGGCGGGCGATTGCGTCCGCCGTGATCGGGGCGAGCAGGATGCCGTTGCGGTAATGGCCGGTCGCGTAGACGAGACCCGTGATCGGACTTGGGCCCAAAATCGGCGCGTCGTCGCGGCTGCCGGGCCGGTGGCCGACCCACGTCTCCTCGATCGGCAGTTCCTCGATGGCCGGCAGCACCCGCCACGCGGCCTCCAGCAGCGCCAGGACCCCGCCCGCCGTCAGCGTGGCATCGAACCCCTTCTCTTCGACCGTGCCGCCGAGAATAAGCCGGCCGTCGCGGCGCGGCACGAGATAGACATTCGGCGCCCACACGACGTGGCTGAGCAGCGGCGCGTCCATCCGCAGCGCCAGCATCTGCCCCTTCACCGGCCGCACCGGCGGCCGCATTTCAGGCGGAACGCCGCCGATGCTCCGGGACCAGGCGCCCGCCGCGACCACCACGACGTCGGCCGCGACGTCTGCTCCGTCGCCAAGGCGGATACCGGCGGCGCGTCCTTGCGTGACGACGATGCGTTCCACGGCGGCATGCTCCCGGATCACGGCGCCGGCCGCGGCTGCGGCAGAACGCAACGCACCAACAAGCTTGCGGTTGTCGACCTGATGGTCTTCCGGGCTGAACACCGCGCCGGCCACGCCTGCAAGGTGGGGCTCGCGTTGTCGCGTCTCCGCCGCCGAGATCCATTCCAGCGGCAGGCCGAGACTCTTCTGGAACTGGAGCTGGTGGCGCAGGCGCGCCTGGTCATCCGCCGTCAGAGCGACCACCAGCGTTCCCTCGTGCCGCAGATCGATCGAAAGGCCCGTGGCCTGTTCCAGCTCTGCCGTAAACGCCGGCCACAGCGACTGGCTCAAGCGGCCGAGCGCGACCAAGGCCTCCTCGCCCGGCTCCGCTTCCGCGCAGGAGGCCAGCATGCCGGCGGCGGCATGGCTTGCACCGGCCCCGGCGGCGCCCTGGTCGAACACGACGACGGCGGCGCCGCGCTGGGCAAGGCGCCACGCAATGCCGAGCCCGATGACCCCGGCGCCGACGATCACGACGTCCGGCGTTTTCCTAAAGCGACGAGTGGAGGCTGCCATTTGCGGCTCCCTACGCTGGCATGACCCAGACAGGTTCGACGGGTTTGATCTCAGCCGCGCGAACGCGGCACCCCTGGCCGTGCCCCTATAATTGGCATTCCGGCCTGATCGGGCAAGACCTTTTCCGTGATCAGGTGGGCGGCGCGCGGCCTTGCAGCAGCCGGACGCAGATGAACGCCGAGACCAGGAGCACGGCGGCGGCGACCATCAGGCTGGGGTTGGACCCGAGGCTGGCGAACCCCAGCCCATAGACGACCGGTCCGATGGCCTGGCCGAGAAAGAACGAGGTCGAATGCAATGCTGTTGCGGCGGCGCGGGCCATCGGCGCGAGCTCGGTCACATAGACGTGGATCGCGCCATGCAGGAGGTAGAAGCCGAAGCCGAGCGTGGCGAAGGCGAGAAAATAGAGCGGCCAAGCGCTGTTGAACGCAACCGCGATGAGGGCGGTTGCGGTAACCACGCCGCCGGCGAGCATGAGACGCCGCTGACCGACCAGTTCGAGCAGCGTGCCCACGGCGAGCGCATAGATGACGCCGCCACAACCGAACCCGGCGAGTACCAGCCCGGCAATGGCTGCGCGCGCCTCGCCGCCGGCGAGCAGCAGCAGCGCCACGTACGGAAACAGGCCGAAAATGAACACGCCCTCGATGAAGACGGCGCCGAAGCACGCCTTCGCCCGCGGGTTGGCGAAGATGGCGCGATAGTTCCTCGGCACGGACTTCAAATCGAACGGACGCCGCTGCTCCGCTGCCACGCCGCGCAGGCCGATGAGCGCACTGACCAAGGCAACAGCACCGAGTACCGCCGCCACGATGAAAACGGCGCGCCAGCCGATCAGGTCGCCCACCAGCCCGCCCGTCGAAGCGCCCAGGAGATTGCCGCTCATTCCGGCGAACAGGAGGCGGCTGAAGGCGACCTGGCGCTGGGCGAAGGGCACGAGGTCGGCGATCAGGGCGAGTCCCGCCGGGAAGATGCCGCCGGACGCGATGCCCGCAACCACCCGTGCGCTCAGGAGGACGGGAAAGTTGGGCGCCGTGGCGCAGGCCACTGCCGCCGCCGCCGCGATCACCAGGCAGGCCTTCATCATCCGTGTCTTGCCGACCATGTCGGCGGCGGAGCCGAGCACGGGCTGGATCAGGGCGTAGGGAAGCGCGAACGCCGTCGACAGCAGGGCGGCCGTTGACGGCTCGACCCAGAGGCTCGCGGCAATTTGCGGAATGACCGGATCGACCGACCGGGTGGACAGCGACGTCGCGAAGGTCGCAAGGCCGACGATGGTGAGCACGCGCTTCATCTGGTTCTTGTGAGGATTTTGTTGACTGATGCGCCGGAGCGGCGATTGAACCTGAAGCCCGGCCGGGAGGGAGAGCACCGGCGCCAAGGAGCGTTCTAGCAGCAGGACCGGGTGCGGGCGATGCCGCCGAACCGTCCGAGATGGGCCGTCCCCAATCAGCTCGCCTTCCGGACCCGCGCGTTTGACCGCCTCGCAGGCGTTCGCCGGTGATGGCCGGCGGCGCGCCGAGGATGACGGCGAGCGCCGCCGCGCTCGGCTGCCACGCTCTGCCGCAGCGCATCAAATCGTCCGTTCACGACGTTTGATGATCCGGGTATCGCTGGCGGGCCAACTGGATTTTCGGTTGCGGCAACCAATTGCTTTGCAGGAATTCGCCGGGAAAATGCGACGTGCACGCCATCAGTGAAACGCGCCACGAGCACGATAATGAGGAAATGGGGACAATCTTGAAGTCACCGCGGCTGACGACAACCCATTCGGAATCGGTGAGTTCGATGGTCTCCGGCTTCGGCTAGCTAGGCGATAATGGCGTGGGGCAGGAAGCGCGAGCTGTTCTTGGTGATCGGGCTGGCGTCCTCGCGCACCGACAGGGCGCACGGTTTGCCGGCCGCGATCCACGATCCCAGGACGACCTGGTTGCCGTTGAACTGCGGCAGCGGCGCAATCGCCTGGCGCACGAAGCCCTCCGCGCCGTAGGGGCCGCTGTCGGCGTCCACCGGGGTGCCGTCAACGACCATCTCGATATTGCCCCCTTCGCGCGAATAGAGCGGCTTGCGCACATATGAGTTCCCGAGCGCCGAGGCGGCCTGATCGTCGTCGAAATAGGCCGGCAGCAGGTTCGGGTGGCGCGGGAACATCGCCCACAGCAATGGAAGAATGCCCTTGTTCGACAGGATCGCCTTCCACGGCGGCTCGACCCACTGGGTGGGTGCACCCGCGAGACCCGCGCCGAACGCTTCGCGCATCATCCATTCCCAGGGATAGAGCTTGAACGCGAGCTCGATCGGCCGGTTGTCGAGATCGACGAAAGCGCCGCTTGGCAGCCGTCCGATCGAGTCCATGGCAAGCACGGTGGTGGCAAGGCCGGCCTGCCGCGCCAAATCCTCCAGATAGGCGAGCGTCCCGGCATCCTCGGCGTTGTCGGTCATCCCGGCCAAGTGTAACGGCCGGTCCCGGCCGATGGCCTTCCAACCCTCGATCAGCCGCTCGTGCAGCGAATTGTACTGATCCGCATCCTTGCGCGTGATCTGGCGCTCGATCGCCTGCTCGAGCCAGAGCCATTGGAACACGGCGGTCTCGAACACCGCGGTCGGGGTGTCGGCATTGTATTCCAAGAGCTTGGCCGGCCCCTGCCCGTCATAGCGCAGG
>WNGA01005888.1_pt1 | contig 17613 bp, 14 predicted proteins | sample 5400061 | NCBI WGS metagenome assembly WNGA01 (sample SAMN13153366, study PRJNA577476) | soil metagenome | isolation source: 100 cm soil or saprolite under grassland replicate 2 | place: USA:California | collected 2016-06-15 | reverse complement strand
GCGCAGCCCGCGCTCCTCGTTGCGCCCGAAGAACAGCGGCGCGCCGCGGTGAGGGCAGTTGGCGCCCAGCAGCCCGACCTGGCCCTGCGTGTCGCGGAAGGCGACCAGGTCCTCGCCCAGCAGGCGGACGCGGATCGGGGGGCAGTCCGGGTCGGGCAGCTCGGAGCTGAGCAGGGCGGGCTGCCAGTACTGGCGCATCAGGTTCCCCATCGGCGTGCCCGGCCCGACGCGAGTCAACAGCTCATTCTCTTCCTGGGTTAGCATCTCACGCCCCCTTTGGCGTCGCAGGAGATTCGGGGCTGACTCCGGTGCGCGTTAGCCGCGGTCTCGCGGACCCGCGCCGCGATGCCGGGCACGAGGGGTCCTCCGACGCTGTGCATTGAGGCTAGCACATTCTTGAACGGCGAGTAAGCACGCCATCCTCTAGCATCTAACATGTCACCAGAGACGGCCCGGGAGCAGCGGCTCATGCCTGGCAGACCCCCGTTGCCGTATCTCAGCTGCTGCTGTGGGTCTTCGCTTTCCCGCTGGCGTACTCACCCGAGATTTCCTCCCAGGTCAGGCTCTTGGGGAGGAAGACTGTCGGCGAGGGCATGATCGGCGGAGTGACCTCGAGGCCAGGTGGAACGGCGCCATGCTCCTGGAGCGCCCTGGCGGCCGCCAGCAGCAAGCGCCGCATCTGGATGACGCTCACGTCGCTTGGACCTAAGTGCTCGTTCGTCCGATCCATGATCGACCCCATGCCCTCGGTGCAGGCACGGTCCTGAGCCCAGATCCCACGGATGCCGGAGAACGAGACTGCCCGCTGGACCTGGCGGTCGGTCAGGTAGTCATTGCCCCGGTTTGCGGACGGAACCCACGCGCCACTGGGGGCCGAGGTGGCCGGCAGGTACCCATCCGGTGGGACGTGCGCGCCCAGGCCGGACTGAAGCCGGGCCACCTCCTGCTCGGTAAAAGGTCGGCTTGTGAGGTACTGGATGCGCCAGACCATGGTGTGCTCATCGTCAATCGGGGCCCAGGCGTTGCAGTGAAGCGGGCTGTCAACGGCGCCCGGCACGAAGACGTAGAAGGGCATGACCAGCTGCGTGAACCGCCAGTAGTAGCGGCCCGGGTCGGCGTCCCGTCGCGCCCCGACGAACATTCCGTAGTCGGTGTTGAGGAGCACGATCAGCGGGTCCTTGTCCTGGGCCTTGACGGTCGGCTCCAACGCCGCGTCGCTGAGGTTTCGATCCGACATCGGGATCCCGGCCGAGCCCTGATAGTCCGCCCGACCCCTCGGGTCCAGGGGGGCGTGGAGGAACGAGATGTGGGAAGGATCCAGGTCGCCTTCCAGCGCCTGGGCGTAGTTGCACTCGAGGTACTGCTTGGTGATGAGCTTGTGCTCGAGCGGCAGCGCGGCCCACTCCAGCCTCGGCAGTTCGGGGGGCGGGTCGAGTGGCCCCATGTAGCCCCAGATCACCCCGCTGTTCTCGGCGCAGGGGTACGCTGTCGCCCGCAGCTTCTCCTTGTAGTCGCTCTCGGCCGGCACGTTGGGCATCGCCACGCAGCGCCCGCTCACGTCGAATTTCCAGCCGTGGTAGATGCAGCGCAGCCCGCGCTCCTCGTTGCGCCCGAAGAACAGCGGCGCCCCGCGGTGAGGGCAGTTGGCGCCCAGCAGTCCGACCTGGCCCTGCGTGTCGCGGAAGGCGACCAGGTCCTCGCCCAGCAGGCGGACGCGGATCGGGGGGCAGTCCGGTTCGGGCAGCTCGGAGCTGAGCAGGGCGGGCAGCCAGTACTGGCGCATCAGGTTCCCCATCGAGGTGCCCGGCCCGATGCGAGTCAACAGCTCGTTCTCTTCCTGGGTTAGCATCTCAAGCCTCCCTTTGCGCCGGAGGAGCTGCAACGCTGACCGGGTCAGTACCGGGCACGAGCTAGCCTATTCGCGTCTGGGTCGCGCTCGGCAGCGCGGCTCCGACTCGGTTGCCCTCACATTAACACAAATCAGGCAGCCGCAAAGAAGCATGCTATGTAGCATCAGCTAATATATCGCCTGGCAATGGAAAACGAATTCTCGGAGCTCCAGTTTCCCGCGCGCCTGAGCGGGCCCCTGGCGATCGCGCACGTGACCGTCATCCCGATGGACTCGGAGCGTGAGCTGCCGGACCACACGATCGTCGTCGAAGATGGCGTGATTCGCGCCATGGCACGCTCACGCGATTCCAACCTCGATGGCATGCGTGTCGTCGACGGGACCGGCACATACGCCATCCCGGGGCTCGCGGACATGTACACGCACTACCGCGAGCCGACCGAGGCGCCCCTGTACTTGGCCAACGGCATCACGTTCGTCCGGACCGGCGGCAGCCCGTTCCAGCTGGCGATGGAGCGCATCGCGGAGCGCGCCGAGTTCCCGAGCCCGCGGATGTTCACGGTCAGCCCCTCGATCGACGGCGTCGGCCCGGCCGGCCGCACCGACATGCCGGGCGGTGTACCTATGACCCGCCCGGAGCAGGCGAACGAGCTCGTGACGCGGTTCGTTCAGCGCGGTTACCGGCAAATCAAGGCGTTCTCGCTCCTAGCTCCAGTTAACCTGAGCGCACTGGGAAGGGCCGCCGCCGCGGCTGGGGTCCGGCTGGTCGGGAACTGTCCAAACGCGATGTCGTGGGAAGAGGCGATCGAGGCCGGGATGACCTGCTTCGAGCAGCTGCACTTGATCGCCCGAGACCATCTGCGGAGTGGCTTCCAGGACCAGGACTACTGGGACCGCTTCGACCCGGCGCCAGGCACTCATCTCGACTTCGCGGCGATCCGCCGCCTGGCCCACCAGCTTGCCGAGAAACAGATCTGGAGCATCCCGACGCTGGTCTTCCACCAGAGGGCCAGCCGACCGGTCGAGGAGTCGATGGCCGATCCGTCGTTGAAGTACGTCCCGCGATCGACCATCGAGGACTGGGAGGCGACGATCGTCAGATGGGCAGGACGCGGCAGGGTCACGGTTGAGCAGTGGCGCGAGGTCGCGCGCGAGCGTGCCGAGGCCTTCCACCAGGTGATCAGCATCTTCCATGCAGCCGGCGCTCCCCTGATGACAGGCACGGATTCGCTCAATCCCTACAACGTCCAGGGGGACTCGCTCCACCAGGAGCTCGAGAACGTCGTCTCGGCCGGCATGCGTCCGTACGAAGCGCTCCGCTGCGCTACCGCCGAGCCGGCGCGCTTCGTGGGTCAGAGTGACGTGTGCGGCACGCTGGCGGTGGGGAAGCGCGCGGACCTGGTCCTGGTGCGCGCGAATCCGCTCCGGGACATCGGTGCGATTCGCCACGTGGAAGCCGCCCTCGTCAACGGCTACTACCTCTCCCGAGCCGAGCTGGACGGCCTTCTGCAACAGCGCGCTGCACTCGTGAGCCGTCCGCCACGATTGCCGGCGACCGATCTAGCTGAGTCGGGTGGGGATGGAACTGTCGTCGACGAAGGCTCCTGGATCGAGCGCATCGTTGGCGCGGACTTTGGCAGGCTCAGCTACCGGCATACGCGCCTCTCGAACGGCGATTGGCTGATCGAGGAACGGCATGCCGGAGCGAATCCCCGCCGTCACCCAGAGCGGCGTACCGCACGCCTGGTCCTCGCGCCGGACCTCACCCTCCGCTCCGGCGAGCACGAGATCGAATCCTTCGTCGGAAAGGAGGTGTGCCGAATCACATGGTCCGACCCGGGCGGGTACGTGGCGGAATCCACCGCAGTGGACGGTTATAAGTCTCGATCGACACTGTCTGGCGAGAGGAAGATTCCCAGTGAGCGAATGGCCCTCACTATCGTTCCCCTCCTGATCGCTGGGCAAGGTGAACAAACGGCGGGAACACGCCTGGCCGCTCTGGACGTCGAAGCCCCCAATGTCGGCCTCGCGGACATGACACTCTCCGCAGCCCAGGGAGAGACGCACGCGGCGCCGGCCGGTGAAGTCGAGTGGTCGGTCCAAATCGACAGGCCCGGGCAAGCTACCCAGCAAACGTATCGGGTCGGATCCGACGGACGATTCCTGAGCATGCAAGAGATGCTGCCGCTGCTCTGGCCCCGTGAGCTTTTGCCGATCAGTTCGCAATCAGCGGAGTAGCATCGCTTTGGTATATTAGCCTGCTCGCGGAGGGTAAAACTCCATGACATATGACACGCCAGCCGCAACCAACACACCCTGAGATCAACTATGTCTACAAGCCCGAAGGATGCGCGGTTCGATCTCGTGATCAGCGGTGGGACCGTTGTCTCGTCGATTGGGCGATTCAAAGCCGATGTCGGCGTGCGCGGGGAGCGGATCGCGGCGGTTGGTGAGGGGCTCGCGACGGCCGAGGCGGCGGTCGTCGACGCCAGCGGTTGTTACGTCCTCCCCGGAGCGGTCGATGCGCACGTGCATCCGGTCCACGCCGAGACGCTCGCCACGACGTCTGAGGCGGCCGCGTTCGGCGGGGTCACCACAATGCTGCACTTCATCTACGTCGAGTCGAACAGCGGCCTGGTGGAAAGCCTCCAGGCCGCCCGCGAAGAGGGTGAGGCGACATCGCTGCTCGACTTCGGCCTCCATGCGCGCTTGACCGAGGTACCCCGACGTCTGGCGGAGTTACCAGCCGCGGTCGAGATGGGTGTGCGCTCCTTCAAGCTCTTCACCGCCTACCGCTCGCGAGGGATCATGACAGAAGATCGGGATCTCTTTCGGGCTATGGAGTGCATCGCGGGCCTGAACGGACTGACGATGGTCCACGCGGAGAATGGCTCCGTCATCGAGCTGCTCGAGGAGCGGTATCGCGCCAGGGGCCACACACGAGCGGAGGATTATCCGCTGACCCGACCGCCCGACGCCGAAGCCGAAGCCGTCAACCGTGTCGCGATGCTCGCCCGCCTGGCTCGGAGTCCGCTGTACATCGTGCACATCTCGTGTGCCGAGGCGCTCGCGGCGTTGGTAGCGGCGCGTGCCCGTGGCCAGGAGGTGTACGCCGAAACCTGCCCGCATTACCTGACCCTCACAGCGGACGAGGCGATGCCACGCTTCGGCACCCGAGCGAAGATCGCGCCTCCGCTACGGACGCAGGCCGACGTCGCCGAGCTGTGGCGAGCTCTGGAAGACGGCCGGGTGGACGTGGTGGGCAGCGACCACAGCGCCTTCGCGGAGGAAGAGAAGACCTCTCCACAAGGCGACGTGTTCGCCGTCGGCTTCGGCGCGCCAGGCATCGAGACCATGCTTCCGCTGCTCTACGAAGAGGGCGTCAATCAGGGGCGGATCACGCTCGAGCGGCTCGTCGCCGTTCTTGCCGAAGCGCCCGCACGCGTCTTCGGCTTGCCCCGGAAAGGCGGGGTGGCTCCTGGTAAAGACGCAGACCTGGTGATCTTCGACCCGGCCGGCACCAAGACGTTCTCGGATGACGACCTCCACGGCCGCGCCTATTACACGCTTTACGCTGGTCGGACGGTGCACGGCGTGCCTCGGACGGTGCTTCAGCGGGGAAAGAAGATCGTCCACCAGGGACGCTTAGTTGCCAGAGCGGGGCAGGGGCGTTTCGTGCCGGCGAAGCCAGCCAGATCGAAGGCGTAACGCCAGAACGGGGTTACGAGCGAAGCGCACGCCGGTAGGCTTCATCGAGAGCGCGCTGGGCGAAGACGCCGACCATTTCGCGCCGATACTCCGCCGACGCTGTGGCGTCACTCTCCGGTTCGGCCACCGTCTGGGCCTCTCGCGCCGCGGCGGGAAAGGCCGCCGGTCCGGCGCCGACAAGCGCCTGCTCGGCCGAGGTTGCGCGAAGCGGCGTCGGCCCGACCGAAAACAGGCCAAGATGTGCGCCTGAAATGGTTCCGTCTTCGGCAAGGCTCAGCTGTGCCGCTACGCCGACCACCGCGTAGTCGCCGTGTCGATAAATGAGCTCCTTGACTGACGCACCGGTCCTCGCGCCCGCGGCCGGCAACCTCGCCTCTAGCAGGAGCTCATCTGGCGCGAGGGTTGTCATGAGCGGCCCAGCGAAGAAATCGGCCGCCGAAACGGTCCGCTGGCCGTGACGACTCGCCAGTAGAAGCTCAGCGCCCAGGGCGACCGCCACGGCGGGCCATTCGGCGGCTGGGTCGGCATGCGCCAGACTTCCCAGAAAGGTGCCGCGGTTGCGAATCGCGGCGTGACCGATCAGCGCTCCGGCCGCCGGAAGCAGGGGCGCAGCGGCTGCCAGATCCGGATCGGCGTGCTCCAGCATCCGATGGCGGGTCAGCGGCCCGATGATCACGGCGCGATCGGCGGGTCGCGCGTAGTCCAAGTCCGGGATGCGATTGAGATCGACAACCACGCGGGGTTGTGCAAGGCCCAACGAGATCATCGGCACCAGGCTCTGCCCGCCGGCGAGCACCCTGGTCTCCTCGTCTCCGCCCGCCAACAGCTCTAAGGCCTCTTCCAGGGTCGCCGGCCGCCGATACAGGAACCCTGGCATCGTCAGGTCCTCCGAACGCTGCTAACGATGAACGCCGACAGTGTACGAGGTCAACCGGCTCCGGGGCGCCGGCCGCTGCTCTCCTGTCTGATCGCCGGTACGCTATCAAAGTAGCCCCGCCGCCTGGACCTCAGGCAGCTTCACGCTATAGTTTGGATTCATAGAGTCGCGACGTCTGTAGCGTCGCTGTGCGGGGAGTTAGGCATGGCCGCGAGCCAATGGCAGGAGCCCACCGGCGACGAGCCGGCCGGGCACCACAAGTACAAGCGCTCCAGGAGCCCCTACGAGCGGTATATGGAGGAAGAGGGGATTCCCAGGTTTCGTGGCATCGGCGTCTATGACGTCCGAGACATGGAGCTACGGCCGTGGAAGCGGCTGGGTGGGCGCGGATGTTTCCTCTGCCTGGAGGGGATCGAGGACCTCAAGGGCATGTTCGTGGTGGAGGTACCCGCCGCCGCGGCCCTGAGCCCCGAGCGCCACATGTACGACGAGTTCTTCCTGGTCGTCGAGGGTCGCGGCACCACCGAGGTCTGGCGCGAGGGCAGCAAGAAGAAGCACGTGTTCGAGTGGCAGCCAGGCACGCTGTTCACCGCGCCCATCAACGCCTGGCATCAGCTCGTGAACGCCACTAACAGCCCGGCCCTGCTGCTGTCGGCGAACAACGCGCCGGTCATCATGAACATCTTCCAGAGCCGGCGCTTCATCTTCGAGAACACCTACGACTTCCGCGAACGCTTCGACGAGAGCGACGACTTCTTCAAAGCGCGCAGCGACGTCGAGGCCGACGAGGTGCGCGGGCGGGCTGCCATTCGGAGCAGCGTCTTCCCCGACATCGTGAACTGCGAGCTGCCGTTGGATAACCAGCGGGCGCCGGGCTACCGCCGCATCCAGCCCTACTATCACGGCTTCCTGCGCGATGAGGGTGTCGGCGGCTTCGTCGGCCAGTATCCCACCGGCCGCTACTCCAAGTGCCACTATCACGCCTCAGGGGCGGTGCTAGTGTGCCTGGGCGGCAAGGGCTACACCTTCAACTGGCCGGTCCAGCTAGGCCCGCGGCCGTGGGAGGCCGGCAGGGGCGATCTGGTGAAGGTCCAGGAGTACAAGGCCGGCGGGCTGGTCGCGGCGGCCCCGGGTGGCGGCAACTGGTTCCACCAGCACTTCGCCGCCAGCAGCGAGGCGTTCCGGGTGCTCAACTATTGGGGCGGCCCGCTGGGCAGGTGGGGTCTCGAGGATGAGAAAGAGGGCAAGGACGAGGTGCTCAGCGGCAATATCTACGGCATCAGCGAGGGTGGCCGCACCATCCATTACTGGGAGGAGGACCCCTACATTCGCGAGCACTTCGCGGCCCGGCTCCGTGAGGAGGGCGTGGAAGTCCGCATGCCCGAGTCGCTCTACCAGCGGCCGGTCGCGGCGCATGCCTGAGGACGCGCCCGAGACCCTCACATCTCAGCCTTCCTCGACAGCCGAAGCGAGGTTCACCGCCCCCGACCGTCACATGGGGGAGGAGGACCGCATCCTGCTGACCAGTGTCGGGGTGGACATCGGTTCGTCAACCTCCCATCTGCTGTTCTCTCGCCTGGAGCTGGAGCGACAGGACAGCCGCTACGTCACCGTCAGCCGCATCGTCCTGCACCAGTCGGACATCCTGTTTACTCCGTACCTTGATGACACGACCATCGACGGCGTCGCCCTCGGTCGCTTCATCCACGAGCAGTACCAGGCGGCGGGTCTGCGCCGTGAGGACGTGGACACCGGCGCGCTCATCCTGACCGGCGTGGCGCTGCTGCGGCAGAACGCGCGGGCGATCGGCGAGCTGTTCGCCGAGGAAGCGGGGCGCTTCGTGGCCGTCTCGGCCGGCGACAACCTGGAGGCGACCATGGCCGCCCACGGGTCCGGGGCGGTCGAGCGATCGGAACGGACCGGCCAGACGCTGCTCAACGTGGACGTGGGCGGTGGTACCAGCAAGCTAGCCCTGTGTCGCGACGGCAGGGTGCAGGAGCTGGCGGCCATGGACATCGGCGCGCGGCTCGTGGTGGCCGACGAGCGCGGGATCATCAGCCGGCTCGAGCCGGCGGGGCGCCAGATCGGCACGGCCGTCGGGCTGGACCTGGAGGTCGGCGGCACGATCTCGCCCGGCGTGATGCAGAGCATGGCCGCGTACATGGCGGACCGGCTCCTCGGGGCCATCGCCGCGGACGTATCCGACCGGCGGACGGGGGCGCTTATGCGGACCGCCCCGTTGCAACTGGCGGGCAAGCCCGACGGGCTGACCGTCTCCGGCGGGGTGTCCGAGTTCGTGTATGGATGGCAGCAGGCGGGCTTCGGCGACCTCGGACATCTGCTGGCCCAGGAGATCCGCGAGCGGCTAGCCGGATCGGGCATCCCGCTGCTGGAGCCGGCGGCCGGCATCCGGGCGACGGTGATCGGCGCCTCGCAGTACACCATCCAGGTGAGCGGCAGCACCATCTTTCTGTCCCGGCTGGACGCGGTGCCGCTGCGCAACGTGCCCGTGGTCGCGCCCGACTTCTCCTGGAACGGGTCCGACCTGGACCGGTCTGCAGTCTGTAAAGCGATCCGGTCGGCGCTGGGCCGCTTCGACCTGTTGGAGGCTGAATCTCCCGTGGCGCTCGCCTTCCGTTGGGAGGGCTCGGCCACCTATCGGCGCATCAAGGCCTTCTGCGGCGGCGCGATCGAGGGCATGCAGGCCAGCCTCAATAGGGGCCACCCCCTGGTCTTCGTCTCCGACGGCGACGTCGGCGGCCTGCTGGGTCTGCACGTGCGCGAGGAGATCGGCGCGATTCCCGTGATCTCGATCGACGGAGTCGAGCTGAGAGAGTTCGACTACATCGACATCGGCAGTCTTATCCCATCCTCAGGCGCTGTGCCGGTCGTCATCAAGTCATTGGTGTTCCCCGCCTCAGCAGTGGCGCGGGTCTAGCAAGGGCACGCGCTCTCTGCGTGCCCGCTGCCGCCCAGCACAGGGGAACAAAGCTCTCCGGCACGAGGGGCGGGATATCGACGCCCCGAGTCGACCGAGCCGAGGGCTGGTATCCTCTTGTGGCTACGCTGGCAGGACGCTGGCGCCTGCGTTGACACGATTTCGAGGAGATCAAGATGAGTGAGCTGGGCCGTATCACCGTCAATCCAGGGCAGTGCGGCGGGCGTCCCTGCATCCGCGGTCTTCGCGTGCGGGTGAAGGACATCTTGGAGCTGCTCGCATCCGGGGCGAGCCGGGAGGAGATCCTGGCCGATTACCCGTACCTGGAATCCGGAGACATCACCGCCGCGCTTGAGTTTGCGGCGAAACAGAGCGACCACCCGGTGCTGCGGGTTGCGTAATGCGCTTTCTGGTGGATGCTCAGCTACCACCAGCGCTCGCGCGTTGGCTGGAGCAGCGGGGGCACACAGCCGAACACGTGGTCGACTGTGGCATGGCGCTCGCGGACGACAGTGCGGTCTGGGACTATGCGCTGGCCGTTGGGGCGGTCATCCTCACAAAGGACGAGGATTTCGCCGTCCGGCGTGAGCTGTCTTCCCAAGGTCCCGCTTTGCTGTGGATCCGCCGGGGCAATACAAGCCGGCGTGAGCTGTTGAAGTGGTTCGAGCCTCTGCTACCGGCGGTGCTTGAGGCGCTAGCGCAAGGGGAGGCGCTGATCGAGATCGTCTGAGGCTACCGACACGCCTTGAACCGCGGGCGACGAGTCTCTACGACCCGGTGGATGACGGTGAGGCCGCGGCCTCGACCATCCCAGGCAGGCGTCAGTTCCGTTGATATCACTAGTCACCAGGCGGGCTGTTGCTTTCCGTCATCGTGGCGCTAGGGCGGAGCCGAGGCGAGCCGTGGGCAGACGCTGGCTCCGTCATTTCGTGCTACTCCACGGTCGCGCCAGCCACGGACAGTAGCTCCGCAACGTGGTAAGCTGGCGCGGCACGTGCGCTTATGCCCGGCTAACGCCGGCGCGGAGGTGGACAACGTTGACGAAGATGGTACTCGCTGGCCCTCGTTCGACCCCTGAGCGAGTTGCTGAGCTGGGGAAGCTTTACCCGTCGGTTGACTTCGTCGTTCCACCGACGCGAGAGGACGTGATCTCGGTCGTCGGCGACGCGGAGGCGTTTTATGGGAGCCTGCGGAACGAAGAGTTCCTGGCCGCCAGGAAGCTGCGTTGGGTCCAGTCACCCGGGGCTGGAGTCGAATGGCTGTGGCAGATCCCCACAATCGCCGAGAGTGACGTCGTCGTCACGAACATGCGCGGCGCGCACGCCGCCACGATCGCCGAACACGCCTTCGGGATGCTCCTCTGCCTCACCCGTGCGCTGCGCGACCTCGACGAGCATCAGAAGCGTGAAGAATGGGCGCGCGGGCTCATCGCCGACCGTCTCTTCGGCATCAAGGGACTGACAATGGGTATCGTCGGTTTCGGCAACATTGGCCGTGCGATCGCCGGACGCGCCAGCGGCTTTGAGATGAACGTCATCGCCGTGGACGCTCAGTCGGTGGCCCCCGAGAATGGCGTAAAAGAGGTCTGGCCGCTCGCGCTGCTGAACGATCTGTGTCGACAGACGGACGTCCTCGTGATCTCGGCGCCGATTACTCCGCAGACCCGCGGGCTGATCGGCTCGGAGCAGATCGGGCTGTTGAAGGAGGGCGCGTACCTGCTCGCCGTGTCGCGCGGCGGCATCGTCGACGAGCCCGCGCTCATCGAAGCGCTCCAGTCCGCCAAGCTCGCGGGGGCGGGGCTAGACGTCACAGCCACCGAGCCGCTGCCGGCCGGCGACCCGCTGTGGCGCGCTCCAAACCTGGTGATCACCCCGCATACCTCGGCCGCCTCGCGGCTCACCAGCGAGCTGGTGTGGTCGATCCTCACGGAGAACATCGGCCACTTCCTCAACGGCGAGCCGCTGATCAACGTCGTGGACAAGCGGCTGGGTTATTAGTAGGGGCGCACGGCGTGCGCCCTCCGGCACGGCATGCCGTGCCCTACCCGGGCGGGATCAGCCGCTCCCGACGCAGGAACTCGGCGATCGAGCGGGCCACGACCGCGTGTCCGGCGCTGGTCCAGTGCAGATCTCGTCGGAAGTAGAGCGGCGGCCGGTCCGGCTTGGCATCCTGTCGGCGAAGGGCCGGCAGCAGGTCGAGTAGCGGCGTCGAGGTTCGCGCCGCGGTCGTCGCCAGCATCCTGGCGGGGTGGCTGTCATCCAGGCCCTTGTAACGTCCTGAGGCGGCGCTCCAGGCCTGACTCGAGACCTGGCCATGAGTCGGAGCAAGGGCCAGTGCCAGACGGCTGCCCTGAGCGCTTGCTTCGTCCTTGAGCATCCCGACCAGCGCGTCGGTGATCGCCCAGGCCTCGCGCCAACGATCGTCCATCAGCGGCTGGTAGAGGTCCAGGCGCGCCGTCCGCATCTCCTCCAGGGCGTCGACGTCTCGCCACGTCGCGTGGACGTCTCCCAGGCCCAGCTTCTCGACGACCGCGCTCTCGACGACGTTGTACAGCGTGGAGCGCTCGCGCAGGAGGGATGCAAGTCGCTCGCGCCACATGAGCTCGGGTGGGTGTGGCTCGAGAAGCTGAAGTGAGCCCGCCCCGGTTAGGGCGAAATAAGGCTTGAGGGCTAGATCGGCGCGTCCTCCGAGCTCCAGCTCCAGGCTGTTGTTCTGGACGTCGTTGCCGACGAAGAACACCAGCAGGACCAGGTCGGGCCGGTACCTGGGGCCCTCGTGCTGAAGATAGAGGTACTCCTGAGCCGTCCCCCAGCCACTGCAGCTCCCGTCGATCAACTCGAAGCGTCGGGGGGCGCCGGGCGAGTTGAGGATCGCGTCCAGGCGGGCCAGGAAACGCTCATTCTCCGCTACCTGGACCGCCTCGACGAACGAGTCGCCGAGTACCAGGATGCGGAAGACGCCTGGCGGCTTGGCGGTAGGGATGTCGGGCCCGCGCTGGCCCTCACGATTCGTCCTGATCGGGACCGCGTATTCGTCGGTCTTGATCCAGCCGCTGAAGTTCTCCGGGTGGTAATGGCCGTACAGCGGGTGGCGGACGAGATAGGCCCCGGTCTCGTAATTTCCAGGTAGGAACGGCCCGAAGATGCGCAGCCCTAGCTCGAGTACCAGGAGCGGCAGCAGGAGGGCCGATCCCACGAGGGCGACCCGCGCGATGACCACCGATGACGCGGCGCCGCCCCTCGGAAGCTGAGTCGCCCCCGATCGTTCGTTCGAGCCGAGTGGCAATCCCTCACGGACCACGACGCGAGCTGGGGCCGGGCCAGGTGGACGCAAGTCCATCGGGCACCCCCTCGCGCTGGATCGTATTCGCGAGGCACGGGGTTGAAGGTTAGCGTCACCTTCATGTCACCTGAATCTCGTGTGAAGATCCGCGCCCGCCACGTCCATCGCGGCCTGCTCGTTGTGGCCGGTCTCTCTTCGCTCGACGTAGTCCCTATAATCAGGGACGATCCTCTGATATTCCTCGGCCATTAAATGAGATGAGATCATGAAATCGGCAGAGGCTCGGTTACATGCGACCGGGACGTTCCAGACAACGGCAATTCGCAAGAGGGCCTTCACATCAGGGTCGTGAGGCAAGGGCTCGAGTGGGTCCCAGAAAAATATGAGGAAATCGACGTCACCATCTGTGATCTTCGCGCCGATTTGCTGATCGCCGCCCCAGGGCCCGCTTTTGAGTTTGACGATATCGAGATTCGCCTCTCGTTCCAGTAAATCGCCGGTTGTTCCCGTTGCGTACAGCTGATGTTCAGCCAGAATGTCCCTGTTGAATCGCACCCACTCGAGGAGATCGAGTTTTCTATTGTCGTGTGCGACCAGGGCAATCTTTTTCGCCTGCCCAGTCGGTATTGTCGTGGTCTGCATGTTGCTCATTACTCCAAAGCTGGCCGGTCCGCGGGGCTGCGAGCGCCCATGTCGGGCTGACTCCGCGGTGATCGGTGGGCGTGTCTGGGTCACTCGAACCATAGCAGCGTCGCGACCGGCGCAGCATTGTTTTCCGTGCACAAGACCCTGCGGAGTGCGTTGGAGACAGCGCACGAGCGTTCATGAGTCGATGCTCATGACCCAGGTTTACGAAACGCACGCCTGGCGGGGCGGCGTATAGCGCTTGGCAGCTGCTGGACGAGTCGCTAGGAGACGCGGTCGCGGCGATCAGCCCAGGCCTATAATCGGCGTATTCGCTCGTGGAGGCGGATGATGGCCCGCTCGGACGCACCAACCAAGATCTTGCTGCACGAGAGCGAGATCCCGACCCACTGGCACAATATCGTGCCCGACCTCCCGGAGCCGCCCCCGCCGGTCCTGCACCCCGGCACGGGCCAGCCGATCGGGCCAGCCGACCTGGCGCCCTTGTTCCCGATGGCGCTGATCCTTCAGGAGGTCTCGCAAGAGCCGCGGATCGAGATCCCGGACCAGGTGCGCGACATCTACAGGCTCTGGCGGCCGACGCCACTGTACCGCGCTCGGCGGCTGGAACAGGCCCTCGGTACGCCAGCCCACGTCTACTACAAGTACGAGGGCGTGAGTCCGGCCGGCAGCCACAAGCCGAATACCGCCGTCGCGCAGGCCTACTACAACAAGGCCGAGGGCATCAAGCGACTTGCCACCGAGACCGGGGCTGGCCAATGGGGTAGCGCCCTGGCCATCGCGTGCGCCTTCTTCGGACTCGAGTGCACCGTCTACATGGTCAAGGCCAGCTACTTCCAGAAGCCGTATCGAAAGTCGATGATCCAGGCCTACGGGGCCCAGATCTACCCGAGCCCCTCAGATCAGACGGCGGCCGGGCGGAGGATGCTCGCCGAGCAACCCGACTCACCGGGCAGCCTGGGCATTGCCATCTCCGAGGCCGTCGAGGACGCCGCGACCCACGATGACGCCCACTACTCGCTCGGCTCGGTGCTGAACCATGTGCTGCTGCACCAGACGGTGATCGGGCAGGAGGCGATGCGACAGATGGAGATCGCCGGCGAGTATCCGGACGTCGTCATCGGCTGCGTCGGGGGCGGCTCCAACTTCGCGGGCCTGGCCTTCCCTTTCGTCGGCGAGCGCCTGCGCACGGGCAGGTCGACGCGCATCCTGGCGGCCGAGCCGGAAGCGTGCCCCAGCCTCACAAAGGGACGCTACGCCTACGACTTCGGCGACACGGTCGGGCTGACGCCCCTCGTCAAGATGCACACCCTCGGGCACACGTTCATCCCGCCTGCGATCCACGCTGGCGGGCTGCGTTACCATGGCGACGCTCCGTTGCTCTGCCAACTCGTGAACGCGGGGATCGTCGAGGCGGTGGCTCACCTGCAGAACCGGGTCTTCGAGGCCGCGGTCCAGTTCGCGCGGACTGAAGGGATCCTGCCGGCGCCGGAGTCGGCCCACGCGATTCGTTCGGCGATCGACGAGGCGCTCGCGGCACGTGAGGCGGACGAGAGGCGGGTGATCTTGTTCAACCTGTCCGGCCATGGCCACTTCGACATGAGTGCCTACGATGCCTACTTCGCCGGCCAGCTCGAAGACTACGCCTATCCAGCCCAGGCGATCGAGGAGTCGCTCAAACACCTCCCCGCGGTAGCCACGTCGACGTAGGCCGCCTGAGGGCCCGCAGGCCGCCGAGCCCAAGACTCAATGGCCGAGCAAGGCGGCGACCCGCGGCTTGACCTGCTCTGCGAAGGCGCGGATGGTGGGCTCGACCTCGTCGCCGCTGACTGCGTGGGGCAGGAAGGAGATGTTGGCGATGCCCAGCTCCACGATGGCGGCCACTCTCTTCGCTACCTGCTCGGCCGTGCCGGCCCAGGTGAACGCCTCGACCAGCTCGTCTGGGACCAGATGGGCGGACGCAGACGTCAGCTCGCGGTCGCGTCGCGCGGCGATCTGCTCAAAGGCTGGCGGCACTTCCAGCCCGACGGCTTGGACGAAGCTTCGGTCCGGATAGCTGCTCCCAAGCAGCCGGGCCACCATCGGGCGGACGGCTTCGATGGCCTCCCGAGGATGGTCGGCGATGCACGTATCGACCCGCGCGAACAGCTCCAGCTGTTCAAGCCTCCTCCTCGCTCGCTCGGCCCCCAGCCGAACGCGAGCCAGGCCGTGTTTGAAGCCTCGCGGCGTCGCGAAGGTCGCGATCATCACGCCATCGGCCACCGCGCCGGCCATGCTCAGGACGAGGTCTCCGCGGCTGGCGACGTAGATCGGAATGTCGGTTCGGGCGGGGAAGTGGAGCTGGCCGCCGCGAAGCCTGACGACCTCGCCTTCGTGCGTGACGCGCTCGCCTTGCAGAAGCTGTCTGGTCAGCTCGATCGTCTCGCCGATCGTTCGAGCGGGCTTGGTTCGCGGGAAGCCGAGCGGCGCGGCCCCCGCCCCTCCCGCGCCCAGCAGCAACATCGCCCGCCCGCCGCTGACCTCGTCGACGCTGGCGATAGCGATGGCGGTCAGGGCCGGGTGCATCGTGTACGGGTCGGCGATGAACGTGCCGAGTCGGATTCGGCTCGTGTTGACGGCGCACAGCGTCAACCCAACGTACATGTCGCGGTAGAACTTCTCGTTGCCGTACCAGAGCTGGGCATATCCGAGCGACTCAGCCAGCCTGGCCAGCCCGATCAGTCGGCTCGGCGGGTAGTTCTGCAGGATCCCGAGGCCGGGCTTGATGTCCATCGTGCGACTCCGTCCGCCGAATCTTCCACCGGCTCTGGTTCTGCGGACTAGTCTAACCTGGATCGCCGCGTCCGGCGCTCCACGGTGGCAGCCGGGCGGCGGCGCGCATAGACTAGAGGCGAGGCGGTCACAGTCGAGGAGGGCTGGATGAGCTACCTCACACACCTGGAGTGCTTTCGCTGCGCCAGGACCTACCCGCCGGGCAGGTACTTCATGGGCTGCCCGGCCTGCACCGGTCAGCTCAGCTCCAACCTGTTCTGTGTCTACGACTACGCCGCGATCGCGCGAGCCTGGAACCCCGAGGCGCTGGCCAGGCGGCCCGCGACCATGTGGCGCTACCGCGAGTTCTTCCCAGTCGACGAGGACCGCGTCGTGACGCTTGGCGAGGGGATGACGCCGCTCCTCCGTCTGCCGCGGTTGGGACGCCGCCTCGGCCTGGACCGCCTGTGCCTGAAGGACGAGTCGCAGAATCCGACCTGGTCGTTCAAGGACCGCATGGGCTCAGTCGGCGCCTCGAAGGCGCTCGAGTTTGGCTGCCAGGTCTTGACGGCGGCCTCCTCGGGTAACGGGGGCGCTGCGACGGCCGCCTACGCCGCGCGAGGTGGGCTCAAGTCGATCATCTTCACCACCCAGGACTTCCCGCTCTCGATGCGGGTGCTGATGCAGACGTATGGCGCGATGGTCGTGGCCACGCCGACGATCCAGGACCGCTGGACGATGGTCAAGCTGGGCGTCGGGGAGCTGGGCTGGTTCCCGATACAGAACTTCCTGGTCCCCTTCATCGGCGCCAATCCGTACGCCCAGGAAGGGTGCAAGGCGCTAGGCTACGAGACGTGCGAGCAGCTGGGCTGGCAGGCGCCGCACGCGATGATCTTCCCGATCGGTTCCGGCGACACGCTGACCGGCGCATGGCGTGGCTGTTCGGAGCTGCGCGACCTTGGCCACGTCGACCACGTCCCGAAGATGGTCGCCGCCGAGGTGTTCGGCGCGCTGACCAACACGCTCGAGCGAGGGCTCGACCACACCGAGCCGATGCCGACCTACCCGACGGTGGCCGTCTCGACCGGGACGGCCAACAGCGCCTACCAGTCGCTGCGGGCGGTTCGCGAGAGCGGCGGCTGCGGCGTCCGGGCGGGTGAGGACGAGATCATGGCCATGCAGCTCGCCCTGGCCGAGGACGAAGGCATCTATGCCGAAGCGTCGTCGGTGGTGCCCCTAGTCGGCGCGCAGAAGCTGGCGGGGCGCGGCAGCCTGGGCCGCGACGACGTGGTGGTGGTGGTCAGCACGTCGAGCGGCCTCAAAGACCCCGAGGTAACGCGGCCCTACCTCAAGGACATCCCGCTGATTGAGCCAACGCGGGAGGGCCTTGCCAGAACCCTCCAGGAGGCGTACGGCTACATGCTAGAGGGAGCCGTGGTCGGATGAGGTTCGGCGTGTCGGTCCCGACCTGCAAAGAGGGCTTAAGCCTGCCGCTGCCCTTCTGCTCGGTCGACGTCACCCTCGAGCTGATCCAGGCGGCCGAACGGCTGGGGTTCGACTCGG